>JAABUR0100000829.1_pt1 | contig 61580 bp, 55 predicted proteins | sample 5560091 | NCBI WGS metagenome assembly JAABUR01 (sample SAMN10711879, study PRJNA513375) | rock metagenome | isolation source: Antarctica rocks | place: Antarctica: Victoria Land, University Valley sud
AAAGAAGATCAATTCATTAGTCAGTTTAAATGATAGCATCTTGTATTTATATGCTTCTAAAGCAGTGATAAAAGTGATGTAATTCTCGTTATCAAGATGCATTTGAAGTTTGTTGAACATTGATATGATGTTCAATTTAGTCAGATGCTTGCAACTCATTATTTTATCAATGATCTTGTCTATCAATGATAAAGAATATTTATTTCTTTTGAAAATAACATTTAGCTTTCAATAATTCACGCAGAATTGAAGATCTTCATTTGCTTTGAGAATGAATAGAACGAAGAAGAAATAGAGAATCTGACTAGAAGTGATGAATTTCTTCGACAGATTCTCGTTTAAGTACTTTTTTACTTTCAGAAGTTTAACAGAGAACATTTAATAAACTCAACAGTAAGAAAGTGTTGAATCACTGATCAGCTCAATTTTATGATTGTAGAAGCAATGAGAAGATAGTTTATTCAATTGAGCTTGATCAAAAACATCTAGAAACTCATGATATTTTGATGACAGCTTCGCTTTAATATCTTTCAAATTCTGAGTCATTTCATTGATTGAAGAGACATTTAAAACGTTCAAATTGCACTGAGTGTTGTACGTGATTTCTTTATTGATGTTTATCATAAATAAAGCAAAGACTTCAGTCTGATTCTTCTTTGAATGATTTAACAGTGTTTTGAATGAAGCTGCATTTATGCTTCAAATCAAGAATGACTTTTTCTGAGCAGTGATTGAAATGAATCATTTGAGCATCATAGAAGTCTTAGTCTAAATGATTGAAGAAAGCGAAGATGATTGTGATCAACTTGAGTGCTTTGAATTGAGAGAAATCGAAAAAATCAAAATAGAAGTATTCAATTGATTCAAAAAAACAATGACGTTGTTTTGCATATTCAGTAATATTTCGTTTTTATTCATTCAAAGCTTATTCAATATGACTTCATGATGATTGATATCAGTTATCAACATTGATACAGTCAATGATGAGATTAAGTAGAATTTTATGAGTGATGATTTTCTTAAATATCTTCTCATCATAATCTTTTATTAGCTTCTCTTTTGTCAGTGATATAGATTGAATTTTCAGTTTCTTGCATACTTTATCAACTAGATTAGAATTTACAATTATATAAATAACTGAATCACTGTTTATTAAAAAACGAAGACTGAAAGATTGATTCTGAAAGATGAAATGAGCATCAATTAAAAATGACTTTTCAAAGTAATTTTCTTTCAATAGAATTTCGTCTAGTTTGCACAAAAATATAATCTTTATCTCTTTAATGACTTTTGAAGAGATGACTAGTTTTTTGAATCGAAATTCGAATCAAAATTGAAGTGATCATATTTATTGTTCACTGCATTGATTTTAGTAGATTAATCAAAGCACTCTTTAAAGCTATGTTCTGATTTATGATATATAAAACAGCTTTCAACTAAAATGTCTGCTTCTTTGATGTTAATTAAAATCACGTCACGCGACTTTAGATAATCAGACTTCAAATGATCAACTGACTGAGTGATAACAGTCACTTTATGAAAGATAGTTTTAGAAAAATCATTGACATGTTTGATCTTATTCTTGATCTCTTGAATGACTCGCTGATCATTATTCAAATGAATCAGATAGAAATAAATTTCTTTTAGAAAATCAGATTGAACTAGTTGATCTACTCAAATGAATTGAAGATGAGAATGTATTTTATCTTTCAAATCAGCGATTAGTTGCTTTTCGTGATATTCTAGATAGAAAGATAAACGTTAAAACTGAGTATAAAATTCATTGAATTTCTTGAATTCTTGAATCAAGTTGTAATATTCTTTATGAAAGTTGACTTTCTTATTTGAATCATCAAACAACTGAGCTAGCTCTTCTAAAAAATCATTGATCATCTTGTAGAAATTGACATAGTCACGTTTGCATCTAGCTTAAGTGATCTCAGCTGTGTCATCAAATAATCTAGAATGTATATAGCTCAATTTGACTCATTCATTCAAAAAAAGATCAACGTTGATTTCTAGTTTATTCTAAATCTTGTTGTATCAGATGTCTCAAGTAGAATTCTTTTCATCAGTAAACAACGAAGACTCAGATATTTTTTGAGATCTAGAACGCTCAGAGTAGATGAAATGAAAAAAAGTGTTTTCTTTAACTTGAAGTTTAGTTTTCAACTTTTTGATTTCATCTTCTTGTTGTTTATTTAACTTGTAGAGTTGATCTGTTTCTTTATTAAGAGCTAGACTTTGAGCCTTTTAGATTTTGTAGAACATGAGAGATATTGTTGTTTCAGCGAATGATTCATTATTTTTATGAATGAATGACGCAGCACTTGATGATTTCGTTCGTGATTTCAATGAATTGTTGAAATCATGCCTAGAATCTAATCACACTGCAGCGAGATAGTGCGTAGCTGAATAGAACGTTTGATCAATAGAGATAGCTATAACTAGAAAACTAAGAATATAGAAGAAAGAAGACAGTTTCGAGCTATATCTATAGTAGATCGAACAAAGAGACGAAGTAGTCAATTTGCTAAAGCTCGAATAAATGAAATGTTTCAGCATATTTCAATTCAAAACATCGCTGTTTCTTGTTCACATATTGAAATCTCTAGAACTCATTGACTAGACTCTATTCAATGTCGACACGCTTTGTAACATTACTTTCTTCTCTTTAAAAGTCATGTCTCTATGACTTGTAATGTAGTTCATAGCACTGAGGAAAAGCTTGACGCTCGTCTTTCTATCAATCTTTCTATTGATCTTTCAGATCATCGAAATGTCTATTGTAGCAGGCTCACTATGAGAGAAAAGAGCGATCATTGAAGCAGACTCACTAGTTGACACAGAAACACGAGGTAGGTCGATTCACTGATAGATAGAGCGATGTAAGTAAATAGATCATCGCATTGACAACATCTTTGTAGCAGACTCACTAGAAGAGAATCGACTAGCTCATCAAAAAGATTGATTCTGATCATGTCATTGAAGCAGACTCACTAGTTGACACAGAAACACAAGATAGGTCGATTCACTGATAGATAAAGCGATGTGAGTAGATAGATCATCGCATTGACAGCGTCTTTGTAGCAGACTCACTAGAAGAGAATCGACTAGCTCATTGAAGAGATCGACTATTGACTTGTCTTTGTAGCAGACTCACTAAATTAATCTGAATTCGAATCGAGTCAAATTGAATTTGATGACACAGATTATTTTGACTCGACTGATTCACAAGCTTTTTGAAGAGAAGAAAAGTTTGTGATTCTCTAGCAATCAACGATCATATGTTTCCGTTGATTCTATTGATCGAGTGAATCGATGCTACTGAATGAGCGATAAGTTCTCTAACAATTCAACAGTCTTGTCGTTGATTCTATTGACTCTCTGATGTTGTTCTGTCTTTCGAAGTCGTTGATCATCAGGTAAATAAATTTCTTTAGACTTGTTTCGTTGTTCATCGAGTGTCTTGAATGAATATTGATACTCGTATCATAGAGTTAACGAATTCTTAGTTTAATGTTGAGATCGTGCCTAGAATCTAATCACACTGCAGCAAGATAGTGCGTAGCTGAATAGAATGTTTGATCAATAAAGATAGCTATAACTAGAAAACTAAGAATACAGAAGAAAGAAGACAGTTTCGAGCTGTATCTATAGTAGATCGAACAAAGAAGCGAAGTAGTCGATTTGCTAAAGCTCGAATAAATGAAATGTTTCAGCATATTTCAATTCAAAACATCGCTGTTTCTTGTTCACATATTGAAATCTTTAGAACTCATTGACTAGATTCTATTCAATGTCGACACGCTTCGTAACATGAATCAGCATCAGAAGTTGAAAAGAAATGATTTTGAAATTCTTCAGAACGCTCTTCAATAAATGAACAACTAAACATGATGAGATTTGTTTGAAAAAAGATTGAATGAATGATGATGCTTGATGATTTGAAAAAGAAAAATGTATGAAATGATGTTTAATCTTTAACAAAGAAGATGAGATTTGTTTGTTAATTGATTTGATTGATTTTCTAGCAAACAATAAAGATTCTTTATCATTGAATCTATCAATCAATTTGATTCTTGAGCAATTCACGAAGATTCTTTATCATGATTCTTTTAATCGAGTGAACTTTGCATACTTAATGAGCAATAAGTAGTCTAGCAATTCAAACAGTCTTGTCGTTAATTTTATTCAATCTTCTAGTATTGTTCTATCTTTCGATTGTCATCAATCATCAGATAAATGAATTTCTTTAAACTCGTTCTGTCTAAACGAGTATGTTGAATGAGTAATGAGATCAGTATCATGTGATTAACAAATTCTTAATATAATGTCAGAATTATGTCTAAATGATACAATCAATGAAGATCAGAATTGATAGTACTTAATCTTTAAAGATAGCTATAACTGAATATTAAGAATACAGAAGAAGATTGATACAAAAGTTTCTATTTATGTAATGTTCAAAGACTGCGCTAAATTCAAAAGAAATGTATTTGTGACATGAAAAGAAGATGATGTAGATGAACAAGATGTTGATGAAAGAAAAGAGTGTTGAGAAAGAAAAAGAGTGTTGAGTCATATTTGAGTCAAATCTGAGTCAGATCTCAACTAGATCATTGACTAGTTCTAATTATTACACAGAGAAATTGCTAGCATTTGCTGCAAATTGATTAAAGCTTCAGTCTTGTTCAGTCTTATTGATCTTGATACATTCATAACAGATTTTTATGATGCTCAAATGACTTGTTTCAATCACTGCTCAGAAAAAGTTATTCTCGATTCAAAGCATAAACGCAACTTCATTCAAAACATTGTTAAATTGTTCAAAGAAAAATGTTACGAGTGTATTGAGATTAAATAAAGTTTTCTAGTCAACAAGCTCTAGAGATTTTGACTCATGTTGAATCTCTAGCCTCAACACTCTATTCTAGCGCTTTCAATACTTGAGCAAATCTGCTTCGTTCTCTTTGTTTTGCTCTACTATAGATACAGCTCGAAACTCTCTTTGATTTCTTCTGTATTCTTAATATTCTAGTTATAGCTATCTCTATTGATCAAACATTTTATTCAGCTACGCACTATCTCGCTGCAGTGTGATTAGATTTTAGGCACAGTCTCAACAAAAAATCAGACGAAACTTTTTGCTTTATTCATGATGAACATCAATAGAGAAATCACGTACAATACTCAGTGCAATTTGAACACTTTAAACGTCTCTTCAATCAATGAAACTACTCAGAATTTGAAAGATATTAAAGCGAAGCTGTCATCAAAATATCATGAGTTTCTAGATGTTTTTGATCAAGCTCAATTGAATAAACTATCTTCTCATTGCTTCTACAATCATAAAATTGAACTCATCAATAATTCAATGCTCTCTTGCTGTTGAGTTTATTGAATGTTCTCTGTCAAACTTCTGAAAGTAAAGAAGTACTTAAACGAGAATCTGTCAAAGAAATTCATTACTTCTAGTCAGATTCTCTATTTCTCTCTCGTTTTATTCATTCTTAAAGCAAATAAAGATCTTTGATTCTGTATGAACTATCAAAAGCTAAATGTCATTTTCAAAAGAAATAAATATTTTCTATCATTGATAGATGAGATCATTGATAAAATAGTGAATTGCAAGCATCTGACTAGATTGAACATCATATCAATGTTCAACAAACTTCAAATGCACTTCAATAGCAAGAATTATATCACTTTTATCACTGCTTTAAAAGCATATAAATACAAGATGCTATCATTCAAACTGACTAACAAATTGATCTTCTTTCAGCAATATATGAATAATGTTTTATAAGACTTTCTGAACGACTTTTGTCAAGTTTATTTAGATGACATTCTTATTTATAGCAAAATGAGAAAGAAACATAAAGATCACGTCAAACTAGTATTGAGTTGACTACGCGAAGCTGAACTGCAGATGAATATTCAAAAGTGCAAATTCAATGTAAAAAAGACTGTTTTTCTAGAAGTCATCATATCAGAACTAAATCTTCATATGAATCTCAGCAAAGTGACAGTCATAGTCAGCTGAATCACTTCAATCAATCTAAAAGAAATTCAAAGCTTCGTGAAATTTGTTAACTTCTATCATCATTTCATTAAGAATTTCTTAAAGTTAGTCAAATCATTCATTCAGCTGACTAGAAAGAACATGTCTTTTGTTTGAAACAAGATCTGTGTTCAAGTCTTTGACAATCTAAAGAAATAAGTTAGCTCAATCTCAGTACTTTGTCACTTCAATCTCAAATGACAAGCTATTCTGAAGATCAATACTTTGAACTATGTAAAAGATGAAATACTATCTCAGTATGATGACAAGAAAGTTCTTCATTCAATGATCTTTTATAGCAAAAGCATGATTTTTGCTGAAATCAATTATCACATTTATGACAAGAAATTACTAGTCATTATTCAATGCTTTGAACACTGATGATTCAAATTGAAATGCATTGAACTACTCATTCAAATGTTCATTAATCATCAAACTTTGAAAATCTTTATGAAAAATAAACAGTTGAGTCAATGACAAGTCAACTATCTGAACATTTTATTAAAGTTCAACTTTCAGATCATTTTTAAATCAGATAAAATGAACATTAAGATTGATGCTTTAATCAGAATGCTTTTAGCGAACGTCTCTGAATCAGCTCAGCGTCTTGAAAATCATTTTCAGACTATTCTGATTTTTGATAAAGTTGATGTTTTATCTGTTGAATCAGAAGTAAATCTCTATCAACAAGTACATATGACAAATCAAATAAATGAGTTTTGCAATGAATATAAACAAGCTATAAACGAAAACAAGCTCAAATTTCATATCACTAAACTGAAAAACTGCGAAATCATTGATGACATTCTATTTAGAAAAGATCTACTGTGAGTCTCTGAGAACATGCATATGAAATTACTACAAGAAGTGCATAATTAATCTTCAATTTCTCATCTTGACAATAAATGAATCATTAATCTAGTTCAGCGTTTCTACTATTGATCAGATCATCAAGCTACTATTCAATAATACATTTGAAACTATCATGCTTATCAACAAAGCAAAGTTTCTAGAAATAGCATTAATAAACTTCATCATTCTTTTTTGATTTCACAGAAATGCTGAAAAGATATAGTTATAAACTTCATCATTGAACTATCTTTGTCAGAAGACTACAACGTCATTTGCACAATCATATGTCATTTTATCAAAGAATGTCACTATGTTTTCTGTCATTAAAAAGACGATGACATCTCAGTTGAAGAAACAGTTTGAATCATGTTATGAAACATCTATTAACTGCATGATCTACTCAGTTCTATTGTTTCAAACAAAGACTTTCAATTCATATTAACTATGTGAAAAAGTCTTTGCAAATGACTGAGAATCACAGCTAATTTATTCACAGTCTATCATTTTGAGATCAACAATCAATTGAAATAAGTCAATCAAGACGTTGAACGCGAACTTAGAATCTACTGCAATTACATGCAAAACAACTGAGTTAAATGAATATCTATGATGAAATTCAGCGACAATTTAAATATTTTCTTGATCACTTCAAGAATTTTCTTCTACTTCAATAAAGAGTTTCACTCTTGAATGAGTTTCAATTCAGATACAACTGACTACAAAACAACTTGTGAACGACTTGAAGCTAGAAAAGCAGATGATATTGCTTTTTGAATGAAAGAACTACTAAACTTCAATCATCAACAATTGAAAAAGACGAAGCTGATCATCAAAGTTCAGATTAATAAACATAAACAAAACATTACATATGAAGTAAATGACTGAGTTTGACTATCTTTCAGAAACATTAAGACAACGAGACTCTGCAAAGATTTGAAAGATAAACAGCTAGATCTTTATTAAATCACTGTCAAAGTGAATATCTTCTATCATTTTCGTCTATCAATCAGCATAAAGCATTTGCATTCGATGTTCAGCTTGAAGCTACTGCAATCATATTCAAAAGATCTTCTATCAGAACAGCATTCAGAATCACTCAGATTAATCACTATCAAAGATGATAAACATTAAAAGATAAATAATATATTGAACTTTAGATGCTATTGAGATTGAATACAGTACAAAGTCAAATGAACAAATCTAGATAGAAATAATGAATGATACTATGTCGATAAAGAGAAATTTGATGATTCAGAGAAAGTTTTGAATGAATTTCATAAACTATATTCAAACAAATCACGCTAAAATATCGAAATAACTATCAACAAAAGTGAGCAAATGAACTACATTCATGCAAACATAAATTTTCAAAGAGAAAAGTAATGTTACAAGCGTATCAAGACTAAATAAGGCTGAAGCTTTAATCAATTCACAGTAAACGCTAGCAAGTTTTCTGCATAATAATTAAAGCTAGTCAATGATTTAGTCAAGATCTGATCTAGATCTGACTCAGATTTGACTCAGATATGACTCAATTTATTTTTCTTTTTCAACATTTTTTTCTTTCAACAACATCTTGTTCATTTACATCACATTTTTTTCATGTCACAAACATATTTCTTTCAAGTTTAATGCAGTCTTTAAACATTACATAAATAGAAGCTTTTGTATCAATCTTCTTCTGTATTTTTAATATTCAGTTATAGCTATTTTTAAAGATCAAGCACTATCAACTCTGATCTTCATTAATTGTATCATCTAGACATGATTTTAACAAAGACTTTCATTCAACTTTTTTATAAACAACATAGATGCTTTTGCAGAATTACTTAATGAATGAATTCACTTCTTTTTTAACACATTGTTTAAATAGTTTTGTATCACAGCGAGCTCATCTCATGTCATTTTATAAATAAACTTGATGCAAAATATTTTGTTCTTCATTAAATCAATGAAATGTTTCATCTGATTATGCATATTCAAACTATCAGAAAGAATCTCAAAAAACACTTTCTTGAAATCTTAAATAGCAAAAAGTATCTTTGATTCTTTTGCTTAAAGTGCATTGCATCTTACAGTCTGATGATCTGCATTCTGCAATAAGTCATTTATAAATAGCAGCTGGTAAAGCAAAGTTACATAAGTTTCTTTTCTTTTCTTAGCTGCAAGCATTATCAGCTCAAAAAATTTCAATGTTTTGCACAAACTAACTCATATTTGCTTTGCATGCTGAGTGCTGTTTTCTTAATACAATCAGCAATGCTTGCATTAGTAAATATTTGAATCAATCTCATTTAATCATGAATAATTAAGAATCATATCATATTCTTGCATGTTCACAGCATGAAACTCAATGTTTCAACTTTTGCAAACTTTCTTATGATTGATTAACTTGATATTGATCTGATGTGTATTATAACAAAGAATTTAATGATCATTAATTGTTTGAATCTGTTTCAGAGTTGCATGATTCTTTAATAACTTATGCTTTTTTACTTATGATTGCAATATAAAGTTTCACTCGATCTCAAAATCAATAAAACAATGAGTTTCACGCACTTTTTCAGAAACATTTGTCAATACTGATATCATCAATGCATGTGATAATTGTCTTTTCATAATTATATTTAATGATTTGATGATGAACATTAAACTTTCTCTTTTTTCATCTTTTTATCATGATTGTGAATCTTTTATCTGAATGCATAGTTAAGATACATCAAATTATTAATCTTGTGTCTCAGCTTCTTGCATGATCAACACATAAGATTGAATGAAATAACATTTTGCTTAAATTCATTGAACTTGAGTGTTGCATCGTCTTTAGACTGCATGCTTGAAGCAAAGAACTTCAAATTCTTTGTTGCAATGACAGACTTCGTCTTTTTATGCAAAAATCAAAAACTCTTCTGAGACATTGCATTCTCACTTTGCTGCAAATGTAACTTCAACAATGCATCAATATCTTGCAAATGCAAGTCAATGTTTATAAAATGCTTTAGCAGACTGACATAATTGATAAAGATGTATGAAATGCAAAGAAACTCATTCATGATGATCTCATTAATCTTTATTTACAAGTACATCATGCAAATCTTATTAAATATATGATAGTTCAGATTTGCATACAGTTTGATGAAATACTGTTTGAAATTTGCAATGCTTTGATTGACTCGCTGCTTTGCAGCTTCAAGTTAACATTTTGTTTAAAAGTTGTGAATTTCAGAATTGCTAAGTTTAGCATGCAAGTATTTAATATAGTACTTTCAATCAAGTTTCTCATCATGATTGCACATGCTCATTACATGATCTCGTCATTGATTGCAAGACTTCTCTGACAAGTATGATGTAAATCATTGCTATTGAAATCATGTCTAGAAACTAATCAGAGTACATGCGTGACTAGAATATTTGATTTATAGAGATAATTATAACTAAGACTTTAAGAATACAGAAGAAAGAAGATACAAAAAGCAAGAAGAACACGCTCTATATAATAGTTATTCAGATCAACGTTAGTCTCAAAGAGAACATGTTGAAACATAAGAAAGATGTTGATTTGAAAGATGTTTACAACATAAAAAAATATGTTTGTTATAAACATCTGTTAACTATTCATAACACAAAGAAGTGTGTTTGTCTAAAAAATAATAAAAGCTAATTAGAAGATGCTAAAGAAGAAAAAAGATGCTGAGTCATATCTGAGTTAAATCTGAGTCAGATTCAGATCAAATCTTGACTAGATCTTGATTAACTTTAATCATTATGCAAAGAACTCGTTAATGTTCATTGCAAATTGATTAAAGCTTCAGTCTTGTTCAGTCTTGATATGCTCGTAACATTATTTTTCTCTTTGAAAATTTATGTTTGCATGAATAGAACAAATGAAACGCAAAAATTTTCACTGTTTTTCAATTTAGTGTGACTTGTCTGAATAAAGCTTATGAAATTCAACTAGAACTTCTTTCAAACTCTCAAATTCTTCTTTATTGACATAGTATCATTCATTATTTCAATTTAGTCTCATTCATTTAATCTTGTATTGTATTTAATCTTGATAGCATTTAGAGTTTAAAATGTCATCTATCTTTCAATGCTTATCATTTTCAATAGTAAGAGATTTAAATGATTCTGAATGTTGTTCTGATAAAAGATCATTGAAATAAGAATGTAATAACTTTGAACTGAACATCAAATGTAGCTACTTCATGCTTATTGATAAATGAAGATGATAAAAGATCTCAACTTTGACAGTGATTTGATAAAGTTTTAGCTGTTTATCTTTCAAATTTTTACATGATCTAGTTGTCTTTATATTTCTAAAGCATAATCAAATTCAGTCATCTACTTCATAAATGACGTCTCATTTATGTTTATTGATTTGAGCTTCAATAATTTGCTTCATCTTTTTCAATTGCTGATGATCAAAGATAAGAAGCTCTTTCATTCAAATGATAATATCATTTGCTTTTCTAGCTTCAAAACGTTCATGAATAGTTTCATAGTCAGTCGTATCTGAATTGAAACTTATTCGTAAGTGAAAACTTTTATTGAAGTAAAACGAAGTCATTGAGATAATCGAGAAGATATTAAAATTCTCGCTGAATTCTATCATTGATAGTCATTTTATTCAGTCATTCTGCATGTAATTGCAGTAGATTCTTAGTTCGCGTTCAACATCTTAATTAGCTCATTTCAATTGATTATTGATCTCAGAATGATAAGTTGTTGATAAACTAGCTGTAATCTTTAGTCACTTGCAAAGACTTTGTCACATGATTGATATAAACTGAAAGTCTCTGTTTGAAACAATAGAACTAGATAAATCATGAAGTTGATAAACATTTCATAGCATGATTCAAATCGTTTCTTCAACTGAGATGTCATCATCTTCTCAATGACAGAAGAAATAATGATGTTTCTTGATGAGACAATATATGATTATGCAAATGATGTTATAATCTTTCAATAGAGATAACTCAGTAATAAAGTTCATAGTTATATCTTTTCAGCGTTTCTGTGAAATTGATAAAGAATGAAGAAGTTCATTGATGCTATCTTTAAATGTCTTGCTTCATTGATAAACATGACAGTTTCAAATGTAACATTTAATCGTTGCTTAATGATTTAATCAATAGTAGAAACGTTGAACTAGATCAGTAATTCTTTGATTGTCAAAGTGAAAAATGAAAGACTGATTATGAATTTTCTTTAGCAATTTCGTATGCATATTCTCAGAAACTCACAGTAAATCTTTTCTGAACAGAACGTTGTCAACAATCTCACAATGCTTCAATTCAATGCTATGTCGCTTGAGCTTATTTTTGCTTATGACTTGTTTATAATTATTGCAAAGCTCATTTGTCTTGTTGACATTTTTTACTCACTGATAAAGATCAACTTCAGATTCAATAGCTAGAATATTTATTCTATTGAGTGTCAGAACAATCTGATAGTGATCTTCAGTACGCTGAGTTGATTCAGAGATGTCGATCAGAAACATTCTGATTAAAACATTGACTTTAATGTTCATTTTATTTGATTGAAAAATGATCTGAAAGTTAAACTTAAATAGAATATCTAGATAATTGACTTGACATCAAGTTAACTGTTTATTTTTCATAAAAATCTTCAAAGTCTGATGATCAATGAACATCTGAATGAGCAGCTTCATGCATTCTAGCTCAAGTCTTCAATGTTCAAAACATTGAATAATGATTAGCAATTTCTTGTTATAGATGTGATAATTGCATTCAGCGAGAATCATGCTTTTGCTGTAGAATGCTATTGAATGAAGAACATTCTCATCATTATACTGAAATAATATTTCATCTTTGACATGATTAAAGACATTGATTTTCAGAATAGTTTGTTGTTTTGAATCAAAATGTTATAGAACTGAGATTGAGCTGATCTGTTTCTTTAAATCATTAAAAGCTTGAACACAGACTTTGTTTTAAACAAAAGATGTGTTTTTTCTAGTCAATTGAGTGAATGATTTGACTAGTTTTAAGAAGTTCTTAATGAAATGACAATAGAAGTTAACAAATCTCACGAAGCTCTGAACTTCTTTTAGATTGATCAACGTAGTTCAGTTTACTATGACTTTCACTTTGATAGAATTTATACAAAAATCTTGTTCTGAAACTATGACTTCTAAGAAAACAGTTTCTTTTACGTTAAATTCGCACTTTCAAATATCTACTTGTAGATCAGCTTTTCATAAATGATTTAATATCATCTTGACATGTTGTTGATGTTCTTGTTGAGTTTTGCTGTAAATCAGAATGTCATCTAGATAGACTTGACAAAAGTCATTTAGAAAGTTTCAAAAAATGTCATTCATATACTGCTGAAATGAGACAGAATCATTGATAAGTTCAAAAGATAACATCTTTGATTTGTACACTTCTAAAGCAATAATAAAGATAGTGTAGTTCTCACTATCAGAATGCATTCATAGTTTGTTGAAAGTTGAAATGATATTTAATCAAGTCAGATGCTTGCAATCAACTATTTTATCAATCATCTCATCTATCAGAAGTAGAAAATAGCGATTTCTTTTGATAATAGCATTAAGCTTTCAATAGTCAACGCAGAATCGTAGATCTTCATTTGCTTTCAAAATGAACAGAACGAGTGAGAAATACGAAGCTTTGCTAGAAATTATAAATTCTTTGAAAAGATTCTTGTTTAGATATTTCTTAACTTTCTGAAGCTTGTAAAGAGACATTCAATATGCTTGACAGTGAGATGATGTTACGTCACTAGTAAGTTCTATCTTATGATCATATGATTGATGAGACAATAATTTGTCTGCTTGAACTTGATCAAAGACGTTTAGAAAATTCTGATATTTTAATGATAGCTTGACTTTAATATTCTCTAGATTCTGAGTTGTTTCATCAGTAAAGAAGACGTTTATGACATTTAGTTTGCATTGAGTATTGTAGATGATTTTTCTATTGATGTTTTCAATGAACATAGTAAAAATCTCTGTTTGATTCTTCTTTTTTCGTTTTACTAGTGCTTAAAAAAGATGACGTCTATGTTTTGAATCGAGAATGACTCTTTCTGAATGAATGAAACTGAGTGCTTAAGCATCTTAAAGATCTTGCTGTGAGCTGCTGAAAAGATCAAAGTTGATTGCAATCAACTTGAGTGCTTTGTATTTGATGAGACTGAAAAAATCGAAATAGAAATATTTAATGAGTCAGAGAATATGATAGTATCATGTCTTATGTTCAATAATATTTCATTTTTGTTCATTCAGAGTTTGCTCAATATAGCTTCATGATGCTCAATATCAGCTATCAGCATTAACATAGTCAATTTCTTATGACTTTTGATCGTGAGATTGAGTAGAATCTTATGAGTAATAGTCTTTCTGACTAACTTCTCATTATAGTCTCGTATTAACTTCTCTTTGACTAGTAATATAAATTGTATTTCAAGTTTTTGACATACTTTATTGATTAACTTGTCATGTATCAGCGTGTAGATAACGAAATCACTGTCTATCAAAGAGCGAAGACTGAAAGAATTGCTCTGAGAGATAAAAGAAGCATTGATCAGAAATGACTTTTCAAAATAGTTTTCTTTTGATAAAACTTTGATTTGACTGCACAAAAATATAATCTCTATCTTTTTAATGATTCTAAAAGAGATAGTTAGTTTTTTGAATCAAAATCTGACTCAGAGTTCAATGTAAATCAATCAAACTTGTCATCTTCTAATGCATTGACTCTCAAGATTCAATCAGAGCACTTTTTAAAGAAATGATCTGACTTATAGTAAATGAAGCAGCTTTCAGTTTGTAAATCTGTCTCTTTGACGTTAGTCAAAATTGCGTCGCGCGATTTTGAATAATTGATGAGTGTAATGACTTCGATCTTTCTATAGAGATTCAATGAATCTCATTTCTCAGCAAAGATGACTTACTTTTTGACTTTGATCAGAGATTTCTTTTCTTTGATGTCATTCATGACTTGATGCTCATTGTTCAAATGAATCAAATAACTATGAATTTTATTGAAAGATTCTGACTGAATCAACTGACTACTTTAAGCTGCATGAAGATGATAAACTATCTTATCTTGTAAATCAATGATTAATTGCTTTTCATGATACTTTGAATAGAAAAATAAATGTTGAAACATTGAATAAAAGTTGCTGAATTTGCTCTTTTCTTGAAAGAGATTAGCATATTTTCTTTAAAAGTTTATCTCTTTGTTGAAATTATCATAAAGTTGAGCAAGTTCATTTAACAAATCATCAACTGTGACATAAAGATTCAATAAATCTTGTTAATGTTAAGTTAAAGTAATCTTGACTACGTCTTCTTTGATTCTGAAGTGAACGTAGATCAGAATAGCTTTATTGATATTGAAATGATCGACGTTGATTTCTAGCTTGTCACGAAACTTTTCTTATCAATCATCTCAGATAGATTCTTTTTCATCAGTAAACAGAAATGAATTTAAAAGCTTTTGAAATTATTTGAAGAAATTGAACAGAATAGAAAAGAAAGAAGTGACTTCTTTAAATGATTACAGTTGATGTTGCAATTCAGTCACTTGATTTCAAAATGTTTGATTTAATTGATTCAAGCATTCTTTGACTTTATTCATTTTCTCGAAACAAGTCTTTCATATTTGTTCACTTGATATCTTGTCAAATAACTTACAAGCTTTCATGTTTAAATCTCGTTGAGTTCAAAGACTGTTTAAATCTTCTAGAAAAACTTTTGAGTCTTGTTCAACTTAATGTTGTAGCTGCTTTATATTTTTTATATCTCATAAAGTAGAAGCTTCATGAGATTCATTGAAAGTCTGAGAATGAGACAAAGAGTATTGATGTTTTCATACAGCATCGATTCTAAGATACTTTGATATGCAAGATGATAGTTCAGAATAAATGATTAAATCTGTAATATCAGAAAAATAAAAGCTTTGATTACTCTTGAAGAGATTGTTCACAGATGATTAAATCATAGCGAAGAATTGATGATCAAGTGAAGAATGATGCTTGATAGTATGTAGTGAAATTATTTGTTAAAGTGTTTAATCTTCAAAGAAGAATGTTGCTAATTTGAGAGAATTTTTTTAATGATTCTTAAGCAATCAAGATCTTAATTTCTTGATTCTATCAATTAATTTGAACTAATGCTACTGACTGAGCGATAGATTCTCTAGCAATCACATGATCATATGTTCTCATTGATTTTATTGATCTCTTGATGTTATTCTGTCTTTCGATGTCGTTGATCATCAGATACATAAATTTCTTTATATTCATTTTGTTGTCAGTCAAGTGAATTTAAATGAATATAAAAATCAGTATCATGTGATTAATAAATTCTTAAAGTAGTGTTGAGATTATGTCTAGAAACTAATCAAAGTGCATGCGTGACTAAAATATTTGATCTATAAAGATAGTTATAACTAAGACTTTAAGAATACAGAAGAAAGAAGATACAAAAGACAAGAAGAACACACTTTATATAGTAGTTACTCAGATCAACATTAGTCTTAAAGAAAACATGTTGAAACATAAGAAAGATGTTGATTCAAAAGATGTTTGCAACACAAAGAAATGTGTCTGTCATAGAAATCTGTTGATCACTCGTAATATAAAGAAGTATGTTTATCTAGAAGATAATAGAAGCTGATTAGAAGATGCTAGAAAAGAAAAAAGATGCTGAGTCATATTTGAGTCAAATCTGTGTTAAATCTCAACTAGATCTTGATCAGCTTTAATCATTATGCAGAAAACTCATTAGTGTTCACTGCAAATTGATTAAAGCTTCAGTCTTGTTCAATCTTAATATGCTTGTAACAAATGACTCTTTCTGAATGATTAAAACTGAGTGCTTGAGAATCTTTGAAGCATTGCTATAAATCACTGAAGAGATCAAAGTTGATCGTGATCAACTTGAGTACTTTGTATTTGACGAGATTGAAAAAATCGAAATTGAAATATTTAATTGATCAGAGAATACAATAGTATCATGTTTCATGTTCAATAATATTTCATTTTTATTCATTCAGAGTTTGCTCAATATAGCTTTATGATGCTCAATATCAGCTATTAGCATTGACATAGTCAATTTCTTATTACTTTCAATCGTAAGATTGAGTAAAATCTTATGAGTAATAGTCTTTCTAGCTAACTTCTCATCATAGTTTCATATTAACTTCTCTTTTGCTAGTAATATAAATTATATTTCAAGTTTCTGATATATCTTATCAACTAGCTTGTCATGTATCAGCATGTAAACGATGAAATCACTATTTATCAAAGAACAAAGACTGAAAGAATTGCTTTAAGAGATAAGAAAAGCATTGATCAGAAATGACTTTTCAAAATAGTTTTCTTTCATTAGAACTTCGATTTAACTACACAAAAATATGATCTTTATCTTTTTAATAACTTTGAAAGAAATAACTAGTTTTTTGAATCAGAATCTGACTCAAAGTTTAATATAAATTGATCAAACTCATCATTTTTTAATACATTGATTCTTGAAGTTTGATCAGAACACTCTTTAAAAGTATGATTTAATTTGTGACAGATGAAACAGATTTCAGCTTGTAAATTAAAGTCTTTGATGCTAGTTAAAATCACGTCACATGATTTTGAATGATTGACGAGTATAATCACTTTAATCTTTCTATAAAGATTTAATGAATCTCATTTCTCAGCAAAGATGACTTACTTTCTGACTTTGATCAGAAATTTCTTTTCTTTGATGTCATTCATGACTCGATGCTCATTGTTCAAATGAATCAGATAATTACAAATTTCATTGAAAGATTCTGACTGAATTAATTGATTACTTTAAGCTGCATGAAGATGATAAACTATCTTGTTTCATAAATCAATGATTAATTGCTTTTCATGATACTTCATTTAGATAGAAGAACAGACATTTGCAATTTGTAAAGAGTGACAGAGACAGATTTTAATGCTTTTAGTGATTAATATCTTAAATATTCATTTAATCTCATGTCTCAGATTTGCGTCACTTTTAGCTGATGCATATTCATAAAAGCGTCAATATTCTCAACATTTCTAGCATCTTTAGCATTCTCATGAGCGCAGTATGCATTTTTATTATTTAATTCAATAAATATGACTATTTTAACATTTATAACATTGATACGTAGTTGCAACATTGAATAATTAATGATTGATTTGACTATCTAAATAATAGCTATTTAATATATGCGTCAAGAAAGTCAATAAGAAAGTCAATGAGAAAGTTAATAAGAAAGTTAATAAGTAAACTAAAGAAGTAGAGAGTCATGTAAAATAGTTGATAGAATTGTGTTTAAAGCTTGATAGAAAACAAATTTGATTCTTGATTACGAAGCAATTCAAAGCTTGATGAAAAGTCATGTAAAAGATCATGAAGAAAGTCATGTAGAAAGTCATGTAGAAAGTCATGTAGTAAAAAGATCAGTAGATGACTTGATCAAAAGATCAGTAGAAAGCTTACTAGTAGAAAGATCAGTGAAAAGCTCACTAGATAACTTGATCGAAAGATCAGTAGAAAGATCAGCGAGAATGCTTGATAGAAAAACATAAAGAGTGCTTGATAAAGAGTCATGAAGAGTGCTTGATAGAAAGTCATGTAGAAAGTCATGTAGAAAGCATTGTTTGATTCATGTTATGCGCTTAATCGACGCGTATTTTGAAGCATGTAGAATGTTTGATAAAGTGTTTGATAAAAAGCTCAGTCGATAGCTCAATAAATAGCTCAGTAGAAAGATTGATAGAAAAGTCGATAGAAAGATTGATAGAAAGATCAATAGAAAGATTGGTAGAAAAATCAATAGAAAGCTCACTAGATGACTTGATTAAAAGATCAGTAGAAAGCTCACTAAATGACTTGATCAAAAAATCAGTAGAAAGCTCACTAAATAACTCGATCGAAAGATCAGTAGAAAGCTCACTAGTAGAAAGATCAATAGAAAGATTGATTGAAAGATCAGTAGAAAGATCAGTGAAAAGCTCAGTAGAAAGCATTGTTTGAAGCACTGTTTGATGTGTTTTGTGCGCTTGATCGACGCATTTGATAAAGTGTTTGATAGAGCATTTGATAGAAAGTTTGATAGAAAGTAGAGTGATGAGTAAATGAGCGAGTAAATAGATGAGTAGAATGAAGAGTAAATGAGCGAGTAGATGAGCGAGTAAATGAGTGAGTAAATGAGCGAGTAAATGAGTGAGTAGGTAAACGAGTAGTAGACTGAATGCAACGAAAGAAATGAAAGCAATGAAAGCGATGAAAGTGATGAAAGCGACGAAAGTGCAATTCAGTTCAATGATATATGAACAAACGCAGATTCAGTTCAACGACATATGAAATGATTGCAGATTTTATTCATAAAATCTGATCACATTCAAATGAGCTCAGCTAAAATTTTAACTTTATCTCGCTTTAAGCGACAAATGTCTCTTTAGCTAAACTCAATAATTTAGTTCACTTCTCAAACTGCAAATAAACATTGAAACATTGAATAAAAGTTGCTGAATTTGCTCTTTTCTTGAAAGAAATTAGTATATTTTCTTCAAAAGTTTGTCTCTTTGTTGAAATTGTTATGATTCTAGCTACGCATCTTTGTTGATGACTATGTTGATGACTATGTTGATGACTATGTTAATGACTATGTTGATGACTATTCTGAGAACTATTGTTGATTGCTCGTCGCTAGAGCATAGACTTGTTTTGAAGTCAATTCTATTCAGAGTTAACTTATGTTCTTCTGAGTCATATAAATAGTCAATTCTTTTCTTCTAAATACTTTTCTTTCTTAGCATTTATATACTCGTTACATTACACTCATATGACTCACTTTATGCTGACTTCTAACATTATATAAATGCTTTTTCGTTACAGACGAAGTGAAATAATCTGCATCGATTTCTTCAAGTGCTTCTGCTAATAGTTCTTCAATTCTCTATTGACTTTGATCTAGTGACTTACGTTCGTGCAGAAACACTCATCTTTCTTCTCTTGTGAGCTGATTCAGCGAGAATAAACAAAAGATTCAAACTCGTGCGTTGATCAGCGAGTATAAACAAACGATTGAAATCATTCAGCTAGATCAAAGATCAGTGAATTAATCGTTCATTCAGATTCGCAAGAGATTCTTTGAATTTGTTGAACAATTAAACAAAGTCAGTCATAAAACTACGTGAAGTCTTTATCTCAAGAAGCAAACTCTCAGTAAGTCTGCTTCAATAACATCATCAATGCAATGATCTTCTCATCACTTTACCTATCAGTGAATCGATTTATCTATCAGTTCACATGCAACTAGTGAGTCTGCTTCAATGACATCTATTCTCAATGCAATGATCTACTTGCTCTCATCGCTCTACTCATCAGTGAATCTGATCATACGTTCACATGCAACTAGTGAGTCTGCTACAATGATGAGCTCAAAGTCAATCTCTTCAATGAGCAAGTCAATCAATGAGTCTGCTTCAATAACATCGTCAATGTGATGATTTTCTCATCGCTTTATCTATCAGTGAATTGATTCATCTATTAGTTCACATGCAACTAGTGAGTCTGCTTCAATGACATTTATTCTTAATGCAATGATCTACTTGCATTCATCATTCTACCTATCAGTGAATTGATCTGTCAACTCGTTCACATGCAACTAGTAAGTTTGCTTCAATGATACTTCTATCTTGCATAGTGAGTCTACTACAATAGACATTTCGATTTTACATAAGACTAAGAAAATACATTCATGCAAACATGAATCGTTGAAGAAGAGAAGTAATGTTACGATTCTAGCTACGCATCTTCATTAATGACTATGTTGATGATTATGTTGATGACTATGTTGATGACTATTTTGAGAGCTATCGTTGATCGCTCGTCGCTAGAGCATAGACTTGTTTCAAAGTCAATTTTATTCAGAATTAGCTTATGTTCTTCTGTGTCATATAAATAGTCGACGCTTTTCTTCTAGATACTTTTCTTTCTTAGCATTTATATACTCGTTACATTACACTCATATGACTCGCTTTATGCTGATCTCTAACAGAAATTATTGTAAAGCTGAGCAAGTTCATTTAACAAATTATTGACTGTAACATAAAGATTCAATGAATCTTGTTGATATCAAGTTAAAATAGTCTTGACTGTGTCTTCTTCAATTCTGAAGTGAATGTAAATCAGAATAACTTTATTGATATCAAAATGATCAATATTGATTTCTAACTTGTCATGAATCTTTTCTTGTCAATCATCTCAGATAAATTCTTTTTTATCAGTAAACAAAGATGAATTTAAAAGCTTTTGAAATCACTTAAAGAAATTAAACAGAATAAAAGAGAAAGAAGTAACTTCTTTAAATGATTGCAGTTAATGTTGCAATTCAGTTATCTGATTTCAAAATGTCTGATTTAATTAATTTGAATGTTTTTTAACTTTATTCATTTTCTTGAAACAAGTCTTTCATATTTGTTCGCTTAATATCTTGTCAAATAACTCACAAGCTTTCATGCTTAAATCTCGTTAAGTTCAAAGACTGTTCAAATCTTCTAGAAAAACTTCTGAATCTTGTTTAACTTAATGTTGTAGCTGTTTTACATTTTTTATATTTCAGAAAGTAAAAGCTTTCAGAAATTCATCAAAAGTTTGAGAATGAGACAAAGATTAATGATGTTTTCATACAAAGTTAATTTTAAGATATTTCAATATGCAAGATGATAGCTCAGAATAAATGATTGAATTTAAAGTGACAGAAGAATAAAGACTTTGATAATTCTTGAAGAAATTTTTCACAAATGATTGAATCATAGCAAAGAATTGATGATAGAGCGAAGAGTGATGCTCAACAGTATGTGATGAGATCGCTGTTCTAGTGTTTAGTCTTCAAAGAAGAATGTTGCTGATTTGAGAGAATTTTTTGATGATTTTTAAGCAATCAAGATCTTAATTTCTTGATTTTATCAATTGATCTGAACTGATGCTACTGACTGAGTTATAAATTCTTCAGCAATCATATGATCATATGTTCTCATTGATTTTATTGATTTCTTGATGTTGTTCTGTCTTTTGATGTTGTTGATTATCAGATACACAAATTTCTTTATACTTGTTTTGTTATCAGTTGAGTGAATTTAAATGAGTATAAAAATCAGTATCATGTGATTAATGAATTCTTAAAGTAATGTTGAGATCATGTTTAAAAACTAATCAGAGTGCATACGTGACTAGAATGTTTAATTTATAAAGATAGTTATAATTAAGACTTTAAGAATACAGAAGAAAGAAGATACAAAAAGCAAGAAGAATACACTTTATATAGTAGTTATTCAGATCGATGCTAGTCTCAAAGAGAACATGTTAAAACACAAGAAAGATGTTGATTTGAAAAATGTTTGTGACACAAAGAAATGTGTTTATCATAAACATCTGTTAATTACTCATAATACTAAGAAGTATATTTATCTAAAAGACAATAGAAGCTGATTAAAAGATGCTAGAAAAGAAAAAAGATGCTGAGTCATATTTGAATCAAATTTGAGTCAGATTTAAATCAGATCTTAACTAAATCTTGACTAGTTTTAATCATTATGCAAAGAACTTACTAGCATTCACTGCAAATTGATTAAAGCTTCAGTCTTGTTCAGTCTTGATATGCTCATAATAATTGCAGCTTCTCTTGTTTCATGATGAAATTAAATGATATCATGATTATGAAGTTTTTGCAGTTTTGCAGTCAAAACATCAAGAAATCATAGTTCATGATGCTTTGCTCTTTAAACTCGCAAGATTGATTAGCACGCTTGCGTGCATTGCTTCAATAATAATCATCATTATGTTGATGTTAATGATCAGAAATTAATTAAATCTCTCGCTCAAGTTTTAATATGTAAAGTTGCAAGACAAACAATATGTTCTGTGTTTTCAGATTCTTTAACTGCTTACATACTTTGCTTGTTGATCATCAAGAAATATAATTTATCTGTTCATTAAATTCTTGCAATTTGAACTTCTCATTTGCATGTTTGAATGCGTGATTCTCAGATCTGTTTTGATGAAACAACAAATTCTCAATGTAAAAGAAGTTATTACTTCTTTTGATTGTGCAACTTCTGATGAGTCACTGCATGTTTGACATCTTTTACTGAGCAGCTTCGTGCAAATGAAGCAATTAAAACTGTGAGACAACAAGATCTTTTTATGTGAAACTGCATAGTAAAAGATAATAAAATAACACTTTATTGATGATAGAACTAATTGCTAAGAAATGAAAGCAAAAGCTTGCAGAGTTTTCATTTTCTGTTAAGTTGTTATCTTTATTCATTTGTTAGTTTCTTTGATCTAATCTCGCAAGCTGATCTTGCAGACATGCATCATTCATAGTCAATGAGATGCATTCTCACAGTCATATCAGCAAAAATAGTAAACATATGAAGTATTGACAAGAAAACAAATCAATTCGTATTTATATTTACTGTTATGTTTGCATGTCTGAAGTGATCGACTGCAAAATGATCTTTGCTACAAGCTTTCATCATCATGTGCAAATAGACTTCATAACTTATGTCTTCAATCAGCTTGTAATGTCTTTTGAGTCAGATTTTAAGCACTTGAATCAAGAACATCGATCTCAAAGCACTCATTTTAAAAGATGAGTGCTGATCTCATGTTTTTAATCTATCTCTGATCTTTCTGACAGTTTTATAATCTCTTCGACGTCAACAATGATCTTAGACGACAGTCTCTGCTGTAGATGCATTGCTATTCAATTCTTCTGAGTGAAACAAGAGAGAGAAGACATAGAACTCTGAAATCGCGCTGAAATTGCGCTGAAATCGCGCTGAAATTGATTCTGCAACACATTAGATATACATGAAGAAATCATCTTTGTATAACCTCATATTACATATCAAATGAAAGAAATCAAAGGTCTGTGAGATGGTGACTAGGCTTCTTCAGCGAGTTGGTTGGTTGCGGGGCAAAATTTGCAGAGGTGAATTCTCGATTTTGGAAATTCTAAAATCCGGAACACTCAATGTGAAATAGAGGTATCGAGAATGTTCTTGACACCGATTCATTGGTTGGACTGTTTTGAATGAGCGCAGCACATACATGCTTAAAGTTGGCATCACATGGACCATGTATCTGCCGGTAGCCTGCATTCAGCGTCTTCCAACCGTGTGGCTAGGTAAAGTACCTAGCCGAACATTAAGAAAGCAAATGATACAACACATCAAGATCATTTCATGGCTCTCAGAAAAGACCCCTAGTTGCTCAAGTCGTTACTTCGTGTTTGTGTGCTAGGTCGCCCCTAATCTAGATGCTCAGACAAGCAAGAAGCCATAACAATGTCCTAAGAGATCGAACGCTTGACCCCTGGTTCCATTGTAGTTTCGGGTCCAGATACAACCGTGCAAACCTCCACTGCCCATTTCCATTCAAGCTTAGCCATGGTCGTTAGGCCCATTCCAATTCTCCCAGTATTCCCCAGCTCATATCAGCATTAGTCGTCACCCCGTCAAGCTAAACTCCCCGTCTATCATCCAACCTGCCACAGGTCTAATACCTAGCATGCGGTGGCGCCATAGGTGGTGGGGGCAGTCCCCCAGTATGATACGGGTTACCGTCCTGATAGACGGGCCCTGTGTCTGGGTAGTAGTTCCCTCGGTAGAGATTGGGTTCTGAAGCTCGATAACCGTCATTGCTGCCGCCATAAGCACTGCTATCTTGACTCCTCTGAAGCTTTTTCTGGTGTCTCTCTTCGCACTTGTGTCTAAACTCTCGAACCTCATCTCGTTGTTCCTTCATTTCTTTCCATTCGCTGACAGCGCCCTTGATACCCAACGCCGCAATACCCACGCTAGCAGCATCCTGTAGCCGGGCCTTGTTCTTCTTCTTGCGCGCTTCCTCAGGGCTCATCTTCCCCTCGGCTACTTCCTTGCGGCGCTTTTTACGGTTCTCGATGGATTGGTATACGCTGTGTCCGGCATGAATAGTTGCCACAGAAGCGAGGCCAGCCGTGACCCATTCCTTGCCGCGCATCTTCTTAGTTCTGCGTTCCTCTTCAGACGAGGAAATATCACTCGTATCGGAGCCGCTGCCATCATCGTGGCTCTCGACCCCATCACCACCCTCGCCACCTCCACCACGAAGTCGCCCTGGACCCCCTTGAGAATACCGATCGTCGTATCCACTATCGTAGCCGCGGCTTCTGCGGTCATCACGACCGCCTTTGTCATCTTTGAACCCAATGGCCGCTTTAGCTTGCGACACATAATCGCTAACGCTCTTGCTTCGCTTTTTGTTCCGGGGTGGGCCGCGGCTGTCATCAGAGCTGTCATCAGATCTGCGGCCTCGAGACTTGGATCGGTTTCGGTAATCCAGAAACGCTTTTCCCGCAGCAGCTGCCAGTCCGCCTGCCGCAAGGCCTTCCAGACCAACACCCTTGCCTCCTCCTCCACCTCTGGAGCGAGCACGGGAACGAGAGCGAGAGCGGGATCCTGACTTGTCTCGAGCCCCATTGAGCATTCTATTACCTATCAAACCTCCGATAACAGCCTCAGCGGTGTGTCGGCCACTCTTCTTCTCGGGATCTTTCCCTGAAACCAGGCCATCAATACCTCCGGCACCAATGGCCGCAGTCAGCACTCGCTTTCCTTTATCACCACCCCATCCACCTGGCTCCTTGCGACTTCTGAATGCCTCGGCAGCACCGGCGAGAACAGCTGCCTTTGCCGCTTGCATGATTTTGTCTCGGTCCATACCGCCAACGCCACCGCCACGGGTACGCGAATGAGAGCGGGAGCTTGAAGAATCATAGCGCCTGCCGCGACGATCACCGCCACGATAATCCCGGGACCGATCTTGAGATTTGCTTCGATTTCCCGTCAAAGCGCCGGCAGCACCTCCGAGGCCGAGCGCAGCAAGTGCCTGTTCCCCCAGCGACTTACGCCGCTCTCTTCTCGGCGGCGGACTTGCTGAGCTTGATGAAGATGAGTAATCTCTACGTCGATTGCCTATATGGTGTCAGTTGGAGCCTATGATATCCGGTAAGTAAGTCCTACCTCTTCTATCATCGTAACCCCTGCTTCTCCGCCCACCTCCGTGGGCGTCATGATCGCGATCCCTACGACCATCTGAGCGAGCACGTCTCGGAGGATATTGAGCGCCGCGGCGTCCGTGAAAACCTTCACCTGGAGGAAAGTCGCGTTGTACTTCCTCGATATCATCACTGTCTTGCCGACGAATCAGTTCTCGATGAGGTTGGCTTTCCTGGCGTGCAGGCCCTCTTCGCTTTTCGATGATTTCCTCTTCATAAACGGGCCGGTTTCGACGAGAATCACGGTCACGACCCGATCTGTGCCGGCGAGGCGCATCCTGGTCATCGTCGTAATACGACATTGTGGAGGATCGCCAATTGGGAGGTTGCAGATGATGGTCGCTGCAACTGCGGAGAATGTTGCTAAATTGCGGATTTTGCGCCTCGATTGAACTGACCGCGGGGCCTTGACACCAGGGTCCGCTAGGCGTTAAGCCGTCCAAAGGAGGGGTATGCTGAGCTTGATCGGTGTATGAGTGGTAAGGTACTACTGTGAGGATGGATTTGCGACAACACTATCGATTTGTATCGACGACAGGGTGTCTGAAGGGTTGATTGTGGATGGAAGTTTGTGGGTTCGAGGCGGGTAGTTAGGGGGCAGATCTTGGGTAGAGGTTGATTCGAACGAGTACTTAAGCTGTCGGGAGTGGATGATGTGCCGGTGAATCCGAAACCTAAAGCCGCTGCTTTCAAAGTAGATGTGAACAAAATTGAATGATATCTTCTGGAACGGGGAAGCAGGAGAGCGCAGTAAAGTACTCTAGTATTATGAAGGCGCTGACAATGTGCCTGTGACAGACAGTTGGAGCTTAGGAGAAGGATAAAGATCGCAGAACCGCAGACTCGGGCGCAAAATAGAAAATAGTGGTTGCAACCCTGAAAGTCGCTAAGAAATCGGGCGTGCGTCACTTCTGCCAAGAATTCTGCCAAACTGAGGCGCAGCTCACCAGCCACAACAAATTACTTCTGTGACTTGTCCTTCAATAACACGAGCGCTTTTCTTTGACAACAGTGACACCGAAGATAGGTGACCCATTAATTGGTAGGCTGATTGTTGTTATTACTGGCAGGGAAATCAGTCTCACCAATGGAAAAAGCAAAGACCATTCACCCATCCATCACCACATCATTCCTCGACCGTTTCCTGTCATACTCATACCAGTGCCTTTTCTGTACCGGTGAAGCATGCCCCACCCAACTGTCAAATCCATGGCGCCGGATTGAATGATGATTCTATATTCACTTCTACGACAGGACAAACACTCAACATGGTTTTCTCGGTAGAAGCCCTCAGTCCAGCCAATGGCATTGAATGACACCATCATCGGCATACTCGTCGTAGATCTGCTGCTCCCACTTAGGATACTCTTGTCCATGGCCGACGCATTCGCAGTCTTCACAGACCACTTTCTAATATAACCCCCTCCACGACATCATTAAAACCCGCATCTAAACCATCGACGATAAAAGCCTCTACACGACTCGCTCTTCCGGGCCTGTAGCAAGGCATCGACAGTATCTTCTTCGTCATCGTTCTCTCTTGTATCTCTTCTTTCATCACTAAAATCACAATCTCAACTCTGAAAGACTATCAATCGTAGAAGAAGCATTCTATACCACCTACGAACTCACCAAAACCCTTCTTCCTCCCAACCCCCCTCCCCCACTCCCTCTCCTTCTTCACCGCCGAACTCGTCTTCTGTCTCATCCTCACCCGCGCTGAAGTCCTTGAGTCAAACGCCCAAATCGTTGCCTCTTTACAGCAGTCCGATTTCTCCTTTGCCGCGCAAGCGATCTACAAAGCTTTTATAATGTTTAGAAGAGAGCTCAGCAGCTATGAACGTGATGCACGACGCTTGCGACGCAGAATCTGCCGTTCACGAGCTTGCATTTTTCGCTGTTTGAGACGCTGCGAGATAGTACATACAAGCATCGAGGAACGAAAGATAGACGAAGCAATTCCCTGCTGGGAACAGTCATCGTGACTGTGCTCTCGATCGAGCCGCGAGATCGATCGCTTCACTCATAACCACACCTTTCGACGTCATCAAGACCTGCGTCGTGCTTAGTGCCGTCGATGACCATCGCTCGCAAGGACGTACACCTTGGAAAGGTGAAGAGAAGGCCTGAAGGAGAAGGGGAGGCTGCGCGGTGGGCGAAGAGATATTAAGGACGGAAGGGATCAGAGGGTTGTTTCGAGGCTGGGCGCTGAGGGGTGTGTGGACGGCGGTGGGAATTGAGTTGTGTTTAAGGGGTTATGAGAGTGGGAGGTGGTTGAAAGGGAGGAGGTGGTTGGAAAACGGGAAGGGAGGGTTGTTTGAGCTGGCAAAGGGGGGGGGGGTTGTCGAGGGGGATAGGAAGGAATTTAATACATGGGTCTCTTTGGCGGTACGGGATATTGGAGGGAATGCGTCACTCGGAAAATCATAGAATATGATACAAATCTTGTCTAGAGCTTTTGTCCCTCAACATACGCAAGCAGCTGAACCACGACCCTCTGCGACCCTGTCTGTCCAAAAAGAGATATGTGGCCTGTCCGATACTCCAGACCCCATCCATCTCCAGTCCCGAAGCGGTGCAGATAGGAAGCTGAATTGACCAACCAACAGATTGAGTGAGGAACTGTCCGATTACTGGATATCGATGAGAAGGCTTCCTTTGCTTCAGTATCGCCGGGTAAGTGGCGATGGTGATAAGATGCCACATGAACGGGGAGCAAGACTGCGAAGACTCGATTTGAGGCCACCCGGTAATCCTTTTGTTGACATCTTGGCCAAGCGTTTCCCGCACTCAACCACCATAGCTTCGAGCCCCATCACTCAGCCACCTCCCCAAAACTCGGCATCCACATCCCCACCGGATCATCTCCCCTGCCCCTGCATCACAGCCTTCACGCTCCCCTCCAACTCCACATGCCCCACCACTTCCAGCTCCATAATGCCTGTTTCCCCTCCCGCCCCCTGTTCCAACCACTTCTCAAGCAAGTCATTACTCTCTTTCGGCTTGATCTCTGGCCCCGCTGTCCCCACCGTCACATGCGTCATGGCATTCGCACTTTCCCATCCCTCATCTAACAACCTCACCACGACGCACATGATCCTGTTGTCCCAAACCATCCGTTCCAGCCTTACCCGGCATTTGCCCAGTACGGGATCACGTGGGAGCACTGAGTTTGTGTTTTTGTTCGGGGGCATGGAGGAGAGGGCGTTGGAGTGGAGGGACGAAAGGTGTGACCAGAGGGTTGGGTTTGAAGGTATGGAGGCGCGGTGCATGAGTGTGACGTGGAAGGAAGGTTGGATGCGGCGGGAGCCTTGCAGTTGGCGGTAGAATTTTGAGAGGTCGGGTGAGGAGGGCGCGAAGGTTTTGTCGAGGGTGGAGACGAGGGAGGCGGTGGGGAGGCGAATGCAGAAGTATTCGAGTTTTGGTGCTTTGACTGAGGTGGGAGCTTGGCTGCCATTTGCGTGAGATGTAGGACCATTTGGATTGTTGGGTTTAGATTTGTTGCTTTTGAAGCTAAGGTCGTGCTTGATGTCTGGCTGGTAGTTTTTGAGGGCTGCATCGATGGCTGCATCAAGGTCATCTGCATTGGGAACTTCTTCGAAGAGCTTGGGGTATGTGGAGTGAAGAGCTTTAACAACGGTCTCAAGATTTTCGCGCGATGAAGCGGCAACGTCTAGGTCAATGACCTCGTCGAAACCATCATCTGGTGCGGCGGTCGGATTGATAGGCTCGAAACGGGAGAGAAAACCTTCCATGATGCCAATGATTTCTGTCGAAGATTTCGAACCAGCTTGGATTGTCTGATGGTTATCTCCTCGAGCTAACACCCTCTCCTGGGTTACTTTGCGGATGATAGGAAGCATCCGAGGCTTGGGATCATGAACGTAGTGCAAGGCCACAAATCTAGCATCTGGAATCACCTGTTGCACGTCATTGATGATCTGCTCCCTTTCCCGTTTCTGGTGGTTGTTTCTGTCCGCAATCATGGCGGGATGTGCAGCCAAAGAGTTGCACACCTGAGTGGCGAATTGCTTTGGTCTGTTCTGTTTGCCTGTAATGTTGTCGTTTTGGACATGACCCCAGCCGAAGAGCTTGGTCAAGGCAATGGCTACAGTCGTCTTTCCACATCCAATACTGGCAATAGGTACAAGTACAACATTCTGAGTAACCCCTTCTGACGAACCATCACCGTTGGCCTCCTCCTGTCGAATGATGTCGGACCCCTTGAGACCGCGCTCCTTGAGGAAACCGTCTCGCATTGCGATAATGCCATGGTTTGCGTTATAAGCCTTTCCGAGTTCAGGATCCTTGGCGAGTTGACGACGAGCATATAGCAGGTACTCCTCGGTGATCTGTTTGTGCTTCTTGAATCTTGGCGCCTTGCCAGCGATGACAGCTTTGGTGGCCTCTCGCCATTGACGGTACATTAGATATGGTTCTTCGAATTTGTATTTGAAGAACCAGTCCTGAAATACGCCTTCCTCTCCGCCTTGCTTTCTCTGACATCTTATTACGAAGCCCTCCGTGTCTCGACCGTTCCAGGACCCAGTCTCCGCACAGCCTGCGAGAAACGTCTTGACGTTCCCCAGATCATCCTTTATCAAATACTCTGCCTTCTTGAAACCCCATTCGTCTGCAAACTTATGGACCAGCTCACCAGGGTAAGTAGCAAATTCAGCAAGGTTTAGATTCACCCCATGTAGATACATGCCTGCAGATTTCTGGTCATAAGCTAGGACGTGCTCCTCAAACGAATCATCACAAAGCTCCGCAACAGCAGTAGCGTTCCGCTTCCGTAGCTCTCTAGCCAAGTCCTCTCTGGTTCTGCCAACGGCTGACAATTGTTTATCTACCCACTTCTCACCTGCAATCGCATGACTCAAATCAGTGTCCTGTCTGGCTCCGGTTGAGTGCTTGCTACACACAAGTAATCTATCACCTTCCAGGCCCCCAATGAAGATGATACATCCGTTTTCTTTGACACTCAGTTCATATGGAGCTCTGGTTCTTTCTTCAACATTTTGCCAATTAGTCTCGTGAACTTCCCCAACGTTGAAGAACTTGTCATAGCCTCGAATGGCAATCTCGGGTGTTCCATCCTTCCTCTTGTAGGTGAACAGGCCGCGAGCATAAGTCGGTAAGTCTCGCCGCTTGTAGTCCCATTCCTGGAACCGCCATGAATCCACCGAAAGTCCGTCCGTTCCTCGTATTTGAAAAGTTGTTTTCTTGCTACTCATAGCTTTCTTTCCGCCTCCCTGCTTCTTGGTACATGACTCAAGGCGTTTGACCATCACACTGATTTCGTGTACGTCTTGAGGAACATACGGCGTATCATGTTGTGCAGCCATGGTTCTTGCTTGACAATGGAAATTCGATTGACTATACCTATGAAAGCAATTGTACGCTGGTGTACGAAGTGAGAAGAACTCAGGGACTTTGGAGCAGAGCCGAAAAGTGATGAAAGACCGTTCAAGTTATCTAGGAATCATCTGATATTATGTGTTGGAGAGTCAGGCTCTATGACTCCTTCCGACAGAGTACCTTACTCTCTACTTTGCATGACTGAGAATTTCATGACGTTGGAAGATCAGCACAGGAAGCTACTTTCAATGCTCAAAGACCCTCTCATGCAGGCATCCTCATTTATTCCCACGGCGTGTTACTCGATAGTCTTTGCACTTTAACCGTGAATACCTACCTTGAGGTACCTGTTCTGATAATTTGACAAGCAACGGGTAACGGCTGTAGCTTAGCGTTGGCGCTAGTATTTAGGTCAGCCCTATTCTCTAAAAGTACCAAATGGAACATCCTCGGTTTTTGGTGGGGTTTGAATTTCACCCGCAGCGACTGGTAAACAAATCCATTCTCCGCCATGTCACAGCAAAATCCACTGATACTTGCTGCCGACAACAATCCGAGTCTCCTTCCACTGCTTCGCGCGAATCCCTCTCTAGCCTCTACACAAGACGAGCACGGCTACTCAATTCTTCATGCTGCGGCATCTTACAATCACCTCGATCTCTTGCGGACTGTGGTGAACGAGCTAGGTGTAGATCCTAACATCAGGGACGAAGACGGCGAAACGCCCTTATTTGTCGTGGAGACCGTTGAAGCTGCGCAAGTTCTTATTGATGAACTAGGAGCAGATTCGCAGGTCAGGAATGATGAAGGGCAGACGGCCGAGGAGAAGATACAGACTGAAGGCGATTTTGTAACGATTGCGGAATTCTTGCGAGAGTCCCGGCTACGGAGCAATTCACATGCTCAAGGTGGGCCAAATGGAGAATATGAAGCACAACCTTCAGGGGATGCACTGCTGCACAATGATGTACAGCATCTACCGCCACTCCCACCCAATGTGACGGTGAATGTCGGGACAATGGAAGAACAACTTTCAGCGGAGGCGGAGGTGGACCCTGAGTTTAGAGCACGAATAGAAGAGCTGGCTGCTAGGGAAGATTTCCAAGGAGAAGAGGGACAAAGGCAATTGAGAGATTTGATTACAGACGCTGTTCGAGGCGTAGGTAGCGAAGCGAGTGGAAGGGATGTAAGAAGACGCCTTGAATAGGCCCTTAGAAACGACAAAACCATCAATCGGAGACGCTCCAACCTACATAGTAATGGAGATGTGTCGGTGGCCTACCTCCCCCACAAACACGACTCTCGGTATCACGATTGTTGCAATGAATGTCCTCTCATAGTACAGACCAGAGATGATAACTGGCCTCAGGGCGGGAGAACACCACTTGCACATTTTGAAGAAGACTAAATTGAATGTTCAGGCCGCATGTATTCAAGGTGTACTAAAACAAGAAATTGGACCTATACGTCTCCTCTCATAGTTCTGAAGAAATCCATAACACCGGTGAAGACCACAAGAAGGATCCCACCCCCTGGACCCAATCTCAAAACCTTGGGCAAGAAGCCCTTGTACAGTGCCGAAAACCCCTCCTCTTTCATGACCGTTCCGACAGCCGGAAAAGCCCAATTGTATTTGGGGATCGATCCTGCTACCTTTGGCGAGTTCTGTATTCTAGACTTCACTACATCCAAAGGAGTGTTCAGGATTGTTCCGAAGGTTCCTCCCGTAGCTCCAGCAAGGAGGTCGTTCCGCATCTGCGAGCTCTTGTCATGAGCCGGAGGCATAAGTGCTCGTACCTGAAATATACATCCAAAATATCCCGCATTCCACAGGATATGTCGCCATAGAGTACTCTCAAGACCGTTGTACAACGCCATTGGTCCCTCAGCTTTCACTGTCTTGACGACGCAGTCAATCATTCCTGTATATTTCCCCGCCGATGCCCGATCCTGCAGTCGAATCTTGATGAGCTCGAAAGGGACCACCACAAATGCTTCAGTAGCACCAGCAGATGCTCCAGTCAGAATCGATAACTGTTGGTTCATCTTGTTCATGCCGAAGATACCGCGGTAGTAACTTCCCCACGCATCATTCGCCGCGAATTTAGTAGCTCTATCCAGTGGTCAGAATTTGCCAACCGCTGGAGACCACCCAACTTTACCTTTTAGGAGCTTCCATCAGAATAGGCGCACTTATTCCTCGGTATAGCCTGGAGAAACCTTCGTTTCTGATGATCTTGCGAAAACAATCAACCATGCCATTGTAACCATCCTCTCCAGCACTCTTTCCCTGTTGAAGTTGTCTAAGATTCGTTCAGCATGCAGTTTCGCAGCTATAGGGACAATTTTCGGACTGACACTCGGGTTTTTACCACATCTAACGGATACCTGAGACTGCGATCAGCCAATTGTGTGCAGCATCTTCTCAAAGACATCGTGTACTACATTACCAAAATCTATGGGAGCATTAGCATATGAGCCAAGCTTTCGAAGTACAGCAAGCACTTACTTCGCTCACGCCCGCCACCGCACCGGCCGCAAATTGGTAGATGAAAGGAAGAGGCTTGTCTTGCGACATGGCGGTGGTTGTGGTATTCTGAATAGGTATGAGGCAGAAGGAGAAAAGAACAATATTGGAAGAAGCAAGCCCTCGAACTCGAGATTCCAGGAACGAGCTAGCTTAGGTAGAACTAGCTTCGGAGACATGGAAATTCCGATAAGGTCCCGTGCTAGCGCATCTCTTAATCAACCTAAGGTATGCGTACACGCGTACAAGTGCACGAGGGTCGGTAAAAAAAGTCGTCGGACACCAAAACACGAAATTAGGCGATCCCCACCAAACACCACCAAATTTGTTAGCAATTTTTGAAGCATTCTGAACCACATCATCATGAAACGACCTCGAACACCTGATTTGGAAGATAACAAGCCTTCAGCTCCTTCAGAATGGACCACACCTAGTCGCGCACGCGTCAAACAACTAAAAAAAAGTCGGCTATTCAGCACTCGATATACAGAAAGAAACGGAAGTTCCACGCAGTACTCAATACACATGGCTCAACGCATCTGTCACACGGTACGCGTTTAGACGAAACTATCGCTCGGTTTCGGAAGATAAAAATGAAGCTGGAATTTATTGAAATTTGGCCTCCTAACTCACCGGATTTGAACCCTATAGAAAACGTATGGCGTATACTGAAGTCACGAGTTAAAACGTCATGAATGCACGACCCCGAAGCAGCTACGAAAGGCCATAGAACAGAAGTGGAAGAAGATCACTTTGAAAGAGGTCAATGAGTGTATTTTGAATACCCCCAAAAGGCAAATCAGATGCTAGGGGGGTTGAAAAAGGGGAAGCCAAACTGGCACGATAGGGTGCAACAGTGCTGGGAGCGAAATGGATATTCAACTTAATTTTAGAAGACAAAATATTAGAAAATTGATGAACATCTCCATAGATTTGTATGTGTTTTTGGTGGTGTTTTGGGGGGATCGCTTAATTTGGTTGTCCAACGACTTTTTTTTCACCGACCCTCGGCAGGTGAGAACACGAATATGGTCATGATGCCACTTTATGCGGTTTTCTCACATGATATCTTTCGGGCGGAGAAGTTGACTGCACGTCGAAGCGTAGCAGTTGCTTCTCTATGGAACAGGTTCGTTCAGAACAAGTATGACTCTACCCTTCCTTTGTGCTAGAGCGCGCAGGCGGGGGGAGCCTCGAGATTTACCAACCCCGGCACGGATGGCATTAGGATGGACAGGAAAATCTTGCATCACACAGAATCACGTATAACCCCATCCACCCTAGAGTCCGCTTCCACCACAAAAACTCCAATAGCGCCCACTGTCATCCACCCCCCCGTATCCTTCCCAGGGTTAAGAGCACACCTCTTCGCGACTCTGTCCATGCCCCTGTAAATGTCGCCCCAGGTTGTGACGTCGTTTCGTGGGTAGCTATGTGGGGGATCACCTCCGCGGCCCGGGAGCGGGATCCTGATGTCCCAAAGCATGGCGACGCCGAGGCTACATGTATTGAAACGGAACCGTCGAGACAAGAATACCTGAGGAAGCTGTGTTTGGGCAGGTGTGCTCGCGATTCGGAACTCATTGTATGCTCTGAATCCTTGTGCGGAGATGAAGTCGTAAAACCGGTCAAGTGCCGCTAGACAATCTTGAGTATTGAATGCCGTCGGGGTGGCCCAGTACGGAGAAGCTGCGCACTCGGGACTTTGGTACATGACATTGTCCAGCTGAGTGTAATTCAAGGGGAGCGAGAGACTTGAGGTAAAGGAGCCGATTGAGAGACCGGAGGTAAAAGAGGTCAAGACAGATAATATGGTAAGAGCTATCTTGAGGGTCTCGAGAGGAGACAAAAAATGATCAGTAGTCATGATGATGGGGTTCAGAGTCCGCGACGGATGCCAAAAAACTCGGAATAATAGAGCATTTATTTATATTGTCGCATCAGCGGCTGCAACATTTCATCTCAGGCGACAAACGCCAGGCTCTTTGTGCGGGAACACAACCCGCAGCAGACTTACTAATGTTTGTCTCGAGAGGTTAACCGCCAAGGCGCACAACGTTGACTGTTCACCCTTTCATTCATGTTGACAAAAAGATTGACATTGTGATGTGGTTTGAGATAGTAAGAGCGCCCCGGTCATTCGAGAAGAGTAAAATATCACATCCAAATTACAGCAACGCTCTCATCAGAATGATATTACAAATGAGGGGTGTTCCAGCAGTTGCATTGAGTATGTAAAACAACCGATTGAACAGGGTTATCTTGGGTTTGAATTTTTAACGATCAGCACGAAGGCAATAGAAGAGATAACACTTTGTAGTCCTTTATGATAGTCATATCTAGTGAGAAAATCTACACAAACCATTCTCTGTATTTAGAAGCCCTTGATAACAGAGCATGCAATGGAAGATAGCTCAAGTAGTTCTGATAATATATGCAGGGTGTAGCAGGAGAGCTTCTATGGTAGACTCAATGACCATCGCCAACACCGTTGAGAGTACTAGTTCGTAGTATCAGCAAGGGGAATCAATCGAGAGTCTATTGGGACTACCAGAGTCCCAAGCAGCCATGGCGCGGTTCGTGAACTGCCATTTGCTATCTTGAGGTGACCGTCAAAAGGGGTACGATGGTAGAAATGGTCCGGGCATTAATCAACTGCCCACAACCCTCGTGATAGCCGATTGTCCCGACGTTCGTACTAATTTCGTCACAAGATACCTTTTGGCCTACAGGTGAGGTGGAAGCGGTCTTCAAGAAGTAAAGCGCCCATACAACGAAGAAGTAAGGTACACACCTCAGTAATGGTGCTTCCAAGAATGAACTAGCTTAAGTAGAACTAGCTTCGGATACATGGAAAGTCCGATAGAATCACGTGATAGTGCATCAGTATACGCGGTAAAACCGCGCCGACACTTCGACGCGAATGAAAACAAACTCTTTTGGTGGGGTCTCGAATCTACCAATCATCTCCTGATCTCGTCCAGAGCACTGCCTTTAGTGCCTGCCCTGCCCTGCCTGCGTATTTGCCCCTCGATGGCAAGCCGTCAGAAGTCATTCTTCGATCAAAGCACAAAGGTATACCCCCCACTTTCCATCTGCAATCTGTGAACGCTACTAACAGACAAGACCGCACGATGGCATGCTTCCCAGAAACCCTTCCACGTCAACCGTGCTCCTGAGCTACTCAACAGACCTGCAGCAACCATGGCCCCAATCGTCGCGTCGTCACAGTCAAAGTCGAAGCTCAGAGCGTTCCAATTTGATGGCAGTAAACCATCATTTGATGGCGGCCTTAGTATTGACGACGCGGAAGCTGGGAAAGAGAACGTTGACAGCTTACGCGATGAAGGCAAAGTAACCGTCACGCAGCAGGCGCCCCGTGCTCAGACCTTATCGCAAAGGTCTGCAGGCAAGGAAGCTCGAGAATGCCCTCAAACCCCGGTGGGAAGGCTTGCCCTGGCAGAGCTTCTTGCTAGTGGTGAAGATTTGAATCACCAACACCTGAACCTGACACCTGTTGAAAGGGTCTTATGGGACCAGTCTCCTCGCAATTCGGATCCTACTAGTTCTGCTATATCTCGGAAAGGCAAGAAAAGAGCGCACAGTTCGTCTCCAGCTTCATCCCAGAATGAAGCTTCCAACCATTTCACTACGGCCAAAACCTCCTTGGATCTACAGACGCTGCAGAAGTGCCTCAAGACCCCTCAAGCAGACCCAGCTAACGATCTCTGGAGTCGTTACTCTGTCACTAATGAAAGGCAATCTTCGAAGGCAAAGATCAGTCCACCTTTCGCTCACCTATTGAATTCCTCTTCGCCACAGACGCCTGTAAGTCATTTACAGAATAAAGATAGCGGAGGTCTAAGAAGGTCTGTCAGCTGCACTACGGAATGGCCCACTTCAGCCACGAAAAGGCGAAAAATTGAACATAGCCGTAATCATGAGGAGGCTGGTATAGGGTTCGCGGCAACTGAGGGTGCAAATATCGGGCATAGTACATCGAAGCGGTCGAGAGTTAGTCTACTCGTGGATAGACTACATGATGAACTTGCCGGGTCAGGGAAAGCTGGTAGTGAGGATATTGTCGGCCCTTCCAGCTCATCGCCTCTGCCAGAAAAAGGTGGCTTTTCTCATGTTGCTCGGGACGCCGCATTACGGTCTTCGCAGATTGAAGGGTATGATCATACACTCACAACGAGCCAGGCAGTAAATAGTCAAAAGGCCACGACATCGCAACACTCGCCGCAACCCCAAGAGATAAGTGCAGGACTAGAGAACGTGAAGGGTATGGAATCAGATTCATCATCGGATTTTGGAGATGATGATCTTGAGCTTGAGATGCTAAAAGCCGTGGACGCGGACATGGAAGACGACTCTTCAGCCACACTATTGGAGACTGCTCAACTGCTTGATGATCAATCAGGTGGATCGGGGCTTGGGTATGGCCGGTCAAAGGAGCCCCATGGAGCGACAAAGTCGCAACCACTCGATTGCCATGATGCAACTTTCAGCGTCTTGAAAGCCAATTCAGAACCGAAGGACGGCAGGAGACGTTCGAATGAAGCAGCGAATTCGAACGCAGCCCGATCACAATCACCGCACACGACTACTTTGGCCATTTACGATGAGTTTGATGAGGACGATAATGACGTCTCCGCAGCTGACTTCGAAACAGCAGTTGCTCTGTATGACTTACAGCCACAGGCTCATACGGTAGAGAGGTGTCAGTCAGGTTCGAAGGACCCCATCCCGAGAAAGCCGAGCGGCATTTGCGCCGTAGGCGATGCTTGCTCTACTACTTCGAGAAGCTTTCCAGGCAATGGCGAGTCTGAGGTTGTTGATCTGTCTTCCGATGATGAGTTTGGCGGTGCCCTTGATTTTGAAGATATCATCGCCGAGTGCGCGGAAGCAACGCGAGTGCCGCAGATAGCATCGCAGCCTCAATCTTCTGTATGTATCAGATATTTCGGCCAATCTACATAGCGTGCTAAATTATACAAGCATGACAAAAGGATTTCCACCATTCAACGCTATCTGATTGTAACCGTTGCTGAAGGAGAGTATGAGACAAGTAGAGGACTGCAACCCGAAAAGGTACCCAATAAATACCTTTGACCTCTCCTTTCGTCTACTGATCACGAGAAGGTGTTGCTTGTTCAGAATGAGAAGACAAGGCAGAGCAAAGCAATTACCGTCCGTCAGTCATGGTTCGACAGTCCATACTCGCCTGGATCTTACGTACATCTCATCGGGGATTTCGACCAAGCTGGCCAATGTGTGGTTGATGAGTTTCAGAATCTACTGATACTGCACCCTGATCATCTCATATCAGCAACTGTAGTGGCAGACTCCTTCTCCTGCACTCGGCGGGCTGTGTTGCAGGATCGCGTCAAGGCCACAAGCGAATCGAGCGAGCCCCAGATCTACGGTCACGTACTCCACGAGATCTTTCAGGAAGCCATGAAGGCTAACAGGTGGGACACTGAATGGCTGACTACTGTAATCGAAAGGGTTGCTATGAGATACCTCGAAACACTATTCGAGATCAACGTCGAGCTGGTAAGGGCAATTGATCATCTCAAGAGCAAAGTCACGGATCTACAAACTTGGGCTGAAGTATTTGTCACTGCAAGGCCAAAGGTAAGTTCTGACAGCCGAAGAGACAATGGTATCGCTAACTCCCCTCAGCCGAATGCAGTGGTTCAAGACCGGAACGGAGCTCGGACGCTGATGAGTGTCAATAAGCTCCTGGAGGTTGAAGAAAAGGTCTGGTCGCCTATGTATGGCCTGAAAGGAAATGTAGACGCTACTGTTCAAGTATGCCTCAAGGATAGTACAGGGGAAAAGACATTGACTGTCCCATTCGAGTTGAAAACCGGAAAGCACGCGAACCCATCGCACAAGGCGCAGACTGCACTTTATACTCTCTTGCTCTCTGATAGATACGGTTCGTACCTTTTCCATTTACAAAGCCCGTGCGAAGACAAAGCTGATTTTCGGGGCGCAGATGTTGAGATCGCTTGCGGCATCTTGTACTACATGGAGACCTCGGAAATCTCACTCATTCCTGCCATACGCCACGAACTCATACACATGCTAATACAGCGGAATAAACTAGCGGCATACGTTCGCCAGCGCCTCGAGCTGCCGCCGATGTTGAAAAGCGTCCATTTGTGCAACAAATGCTATGCACAGACTCCGTGCTTCATCTATCATAAACTGCTCGATGGCGGCAACGGTGATACGAGTGGAATGAAGGAGAAATTCGACCAGGTGGTGAAGCATCTGAATCCTAACCATCAGCAATTCTTCGTTAAATGGGACGACTTGTTGACTAAGGAAGAAAAGGATGTTGTGAGGTTTCGCAGAGAACTCTGGACAATGCAGAGCTCTGAGCGTGAGAAGGTTGGTCGTTGCTTTGGCAATGTCGTCGTCGAACCAGGATCCTTCGAAGAGCTAAAGGATGCTCCGAAGATTAACCGCTACCGCTACACATTCATGAAACAAAAGGCATTCCCCGGCTTTTCTTTCACCGAGTCACAAATCACTACCGGTGAGCCCATTGTGATTTCGGATGAGAAGGGTCATTTTGCCCTGGCCAATGGATACGTTACTTCTGTACGAAAGCGAAGGATCCAGGTTGTCATTGACCGGCAACTTCGCAATGCCCGGTCAAGGGGCAAGAAATTCGATTCGGCTCGGAATCAAGATTTTACTGGTATTATGGTTGTGGCCGAAGATGGATGTCGACAGGCAGACTCAACGCCACCGCAGCCCGACGAGGGCGTATCTTATCGCCTGGATAAAGACGAGTTCAGCAATGGAATGGCCATGGTGCGCAACAACCTGATTGCGCTCATGGATAAAGATGTATTTGGTGTACAGGCACTGCGTAGGTTGATAATCGAAGGCGTGACTCCAATTTTCAGGCCCATAGCACCATTCACTCTTCCCGGCAGTGCTAGTCAAGCCAACCTCAATGTAGACCAGCAGTGTGCTATTGAGAAGGTCATGAGCGCCAAAGATTACGCGCTTGTGCTTGGTATGCCAGGTACGGGAAAGACGACCACTATCGCCCATATCATCCGTGCTTTGACGGCACAAGGGAAAAGTGTATTGCTCACCTCATATACACATACGGCGGTTGACAACATCCTGCTCAAGATCCGCAATGACAATATTGGTGTTTTTCGCTTAGGTGCTGTTGCGAAGGTCCATCCCGAAGTACAGGAATTTGCCGATCTGGCTGGCTTGCCAATGAAGACTGCCGAAGATATTCAGAGGGCGTATGGTCGGCAGGTCGTTGCAACAACTTGCCTTGGCACCAATCACCCAATCTTCAGTCAGCGAATCTTCGACTACTGTATCGTCGACGAAGCATCCCAGATCACTCTGCCTGTCTGCTTAGGGCCGATTCGGATGGCGCGAACGTTCATCCTAGTAGGTGATCATTACCAGCTCCCTCCTCTTGTTCAGAACAAAGAAGCGATAGACGGCGGCCTAGACATCAGCCTCTTCAAGACACTTTCGGAAAACCACCCCTCCTCAGTCGTTAACCTGGAGCACCAATATCGCATGTGCTCGGACGTTATGGCCCTTAGCAACACCCTGATCTACAACGGCCGCCTGAAATGCGGCACTACCGCCGTCGCCAACCGCTCCCTCAGTATCCCCAACATCGACGCCCTCAAACTCCATCACCACAACCCTTTCACCCTCCTCTCCACCACCCCTAGAAAGAAAGTCTGCATCAATCCCACCCGCGGCTCCTGCTGGCTCCGCGACCTCCTCGACCCCTCCATCAAAGCCTGCCTTGTCAACACAGACCCTCTTCTTCCCCTTTCGCGAGAATCAGAAGAAGGCTCCCGCATCACAAACCCCGTCGAAGCCACCGTGACGGCCCAACTTGTCGAGGCCCTCATCACCACCGGCGTCCCCGCCACCGACATTGGCGTCATCACCCTTTACCGCTCCCAGCTTGCGCTGATAAAACAGAACCTCCGCCACCGCCCTGGCGTCGAAATGCACACGGCTGACAGATTTCAAGGTCGCGACAAGGATGTCATTGTCTTGTCCCTCGTGCGCAGCAATGAACAGAAAAACGTGGGAATGTTATTAGAAGATTGGCGAAGAGTGAACGTGGCTTTCACGCGTGCGAGAACTAAATTGTTGGTCTTGGGAAGCAGGAGGACACTAGCGGGGAACGAGCTGCTAGGAAGGTTTGTGAGACTGATGGACGAGAAGCGGTGGAGGTACGACCTACCAGTTGGGGCGACAGAGAGTCACCTTTTCGAGGATTGCGCGACGCAGCTTACAGGCATGGGGAGTGGAGAAATGGAGAAGTTGGTCGAGGCGGATGTGAAGGCGAACTCGAAAGCGGAGCAGGTTCGTAGGAAGGAGAATGGAGAAGGAAAGGCGAAGGGCGAGGGCACGAAGGTCCCGTTGAAGCAGGGGAAGTTGAATCCGAGGGCATTGTTGGGATCGAGGCCGGTGCTGAGGGATATTGTTAATGACGCTTCTTGATTGTTTTGGATACCCGGTATGGGAATAAATGGCAAAGGGAGTGTTCTGGCGTTCAGCAGTGGACTGGACCAGCAACGAAGGGGTGGTTTTGGATTAGTGTTTTACAATATCATTTGCCGAAATGGATTGTGATCTGCTTACGTTGATGGAGCCGTCAGTCTGCCCAAGACCAAGAATCATCGAGTACTCGTAGATCCTTCGATCCAAGTCAAGGAGTTTTCGGTTCATCAGGCAGTGCGTCGTCAGATTAGAGTCAATGTCATCGCAAACCCATACCACACCCTCGTACCCGAACCATCCGGTCAATCACCAAAGCCACATGGGCTTTTCCATAGAGCGTGGCTATTCGCCTACTTCGCTGAGCGTTGGCGATCGTAACACTGAGCCATTGGGCGAATGAACCCTGAAGGAAGCTTTTGTCAACATCATTTGGAGATGCGAATGACTTGCCTGCTCTCCAACCCCTAGGACGCTGGTATGTAGCAGTAGATACCCTCATGACCGACTCGATATTCAGCTATACACCCTACTACACCCTGATGTCGCGACCGTAAAGGATCGATCGTCTACATAGGCAAATCACCATCTCGATAACGTCAATGCGTCACATGGCATATATATATCACAAAGTAGATAAACCTCGAGTGTCCATCAGATGAATGAAGTCCCTTAACCTTTATAATTCTATAAACGAATTTTTCAACCAGACAAATGGCTTCTCAATACCAAAATGCACTGCTAAGCAGCGCGACGACGTGGCTAGATAGACAAAAGTCTAAAGAGGCAGACGGAACCGTCGTCCGAAGCTTAAAAAAAAGCCATGACCTTGAAATGCTAGTCGTACAAGAAAGCAAATAAACTCCTCCGAGCACCTTGCTTGATACCAGGAAACAAAACAAATTCCTCTATTCCACCAATCTATTTACACCAAGAAACCATCAGACAACTGATCAACCCTGACGTCCCTGGGCCTTTCCTTTCTTAACCCTAGAAATGCCAGGAGAACGACCAGCAGCAGCATCAGCAGCAGCCTGCTCCTTCGGCCCCGTCCGGAATCGGTCTCGGCTCCATCCAGGCCCAGCTTGGAACGCATAATTTCGGCTACTATCGCCGGCGAACCGTCCATCCCGAAGCGTATCGGGAGTGTCGACTTGGAAGATGTTCCCACTAGGACGTGGTGCCGGCATGCGGCTTCTCCGCTGCTTTTTTGGCCGTGGCGGCAAGGTCTTCGGGGTGGTGGTGGTGGTGATGGGGGCGTCGAGAGGAGCAGAAGGAGGGAGGAAGGTTGGCTGAGGGAGGGCGGAGAGGGTCATCGCAGGACCGGGGTAAGGGAGTGGAAGAGCGTGGTGCTGTGGCGGAGCGGGAGCCCAGGCGGTCGTGGCGGGACCACCAAGAGCGAAAGAGGAAGGGTCGAAAGGTGGGAGGTCGAGGACGGGGGCGGTCATGGCGGGACCACCAAGAGCGAAAGAGGAAGGGTCGAAATCCGGAAAGTCGACCGGACCACCGAAAAGGGCAGAGGAGAAGTCGAAATCCGAAAAGTCGATGGCGGGGTTGGCCATATCGAAACCACCAAAAGAAGAGGAGGTAACGTCGAAAGGGGCCGAAGCCGCCGGGAAAGGGGGCCCAGTAAGGTCCGTGGAGGGGAGCGATGGGGCCGCCTCGCCATTCTGAAAGTCCCAAGCAACGGTAGCAGGGCCGGTCAACGAATAGTCGATTTCGGCATTTGAAGGCGGTGAGGGCTGGTGGTGCACCTCGTTGTGGGCTTGATCAAGTAGAAAATTAGTTCCATGGACGAGTGTGAAAGGGACGGGCCGGGAGACAGTTGACTTACAATCAACCTGACGAATCGGAAGGTTCTGCGGCCAGGCATTCCGGGATACATCGGAGAGCAGGATCTGCTGCTCCAAGTGGTGCTGTTCGATGCAGCGCCTGACGGCGTCTTGGCTCAATTGGTCAATGTGGGCGGCTTCCTCTTCAGAGATGTTTGCACCCGGAATTCTTGGCAATGGTGGGTAGATGCACTTATTCGGAGCTATTCCTGGAGCCAAGAGATCCAACTGGATTGATGGGGAAGGGACAGGATCTATCAGTGAGACGATAGCTTCGCTGTCTCCCGTTGCCAGCTGCATAGGGTCTGCATAGAGGCTCATGTCGTCGAGGAAGTGACTACCCGGCATGGCTGACTGGATTTGAGGGGTGATGTAAGGTATGTTTATGGTATGGCAATGTAGACAAAGTCACGATATTACAAAGAAGCAGTGCAAATATTTGGAACACGTAGTCACGGTATGTCGATAGATACTTGCACTGAAAGGTGAAGACAGAAATCCAGAGCAGCAGTCACTGAAGACTTTATAGAACACCATGAAGTGCATGCTCCAGCAGTAAGGTTTGTAATTGACTCAATAGGAACAGACTTGGGAGAGACATGGAGAATATGAGGTAGTTTGTCGTTGTTTACCAAACATCAGAATGGAGACGCTGCAATAGAGATCTCTGCTACTGACATTTGACAGGGACAGCGTCGTGAAAGTGAGTCACGATTGAAGCTATTTCGTAGTGTACCATGAACAAACAGTGGTACCAGAGGTGTAAGGAACGGAAGTCGGCCCAGGGTGAGCAACTATCGTGAGAGCGTTCTCGCTTAGGCCTCACAACGACGAGCATCAGTAGCGAACGACAGAGGGGCACCATGATACAGCCATTCGAGTTAAAATGTGAAGTCGAGTACTCTCTCGCAGGGTATAGACATCACAGGCATCAGAGCATGGAGAAAGTACGGCCAGGATAGCACAAGCCAAGCGTGTTCTGTGGGGATGAAAACATGACTTTGCCAGGCCTTACTGATAGTAAGATAATCTGCTCATTTTCGTCTCAAAAGCCGCCATTGGAGGTGTGTGTAACCTCCCAGAGCACATACTCCTTTGCTGGTTGTTTAGCGAGTTTCTCACCTCCGCTCTTCGTTGGAAAGACATCCTCATTGTGTAGCTCTTTGCCAGGAAGTCGCAGTATCGTATAGCCATCTTGGCCGTGAACAGCTTCTGTGTGGAAAGCGTAGGCACTCAATGCAAGCCAGCGCTCTTGCCCGTTCTGTAATAGTGTTTGTGTACAAATTGCACTACGCGTATCCCTGTGAGTTAGTTTGACTCATTATGAAACCCTTAAACCTGCTTTGGACGTTTCTGGGGGTACACTCTCGGGGAATGTTCTGACTGGCGTACCTTAGTTCAATCAGAAGACCCTTAACCCACAAGGCAGGTATAAAACCTGACCACTGCAACACAACAGCATTGGAAACAACAGCTGAATCGCGATCTGGGACGCTATAGCGAGAAAGATACGGGTCTATCTCATCATCCACGCGTAGTCTAGGACTTTGTAGAGCTGCAAGCCCGAGCCATTCGTGTCTTTCAAGAGCCCAGTCCTTGAAATAGTCATCCTCGAAAACGGCATCGATGTTGCCAAATGCCGGCACTAAGATATTTTCAGATCGTAGAACCTTAGGCGTGCATGTTTTGAACAGGGGGTGATGCTTGGCGATAGCACTCAAGGATGGTTCTTAGAAGCGGTAAGCCCCCGGATTCGAAAGGTTTCCATTTCACAAGAGAATCAACATGGAAAGCAGCCTTACCTTGGTCGCTATCACAAGTCGTTACATCGAAGTCGTAGAATAACCACGTCACCGCATTGCTGAGTACATTCTTAAAAGCCCACACAATCCGCTCAAACCCCTTTTTCCCATGGAGCATGGATGGTAGCCGAAGATTGAGTTCGACCACTTAGCTTATGGCTTAGTAACAGTACTCAGCATAACCCCTGATGTAGGTCGCGCCTACCGTATCGGGTTTTCAGGTGTTTCCGCCCACCGTCGCGCATCGGCTTTCCAGCCAGGCCGGATCGTTCGTAGTTCTCCTTGGCAAGCTCGAGACGCAGAATACCTACGCTCAGCTTTACGATATGTTCATTCTATGGACATAGTGTAGTCACAATAGACTTCGAAGAGCTCGCATACCATCTTTGAGAAAGTATAGGTCTTCGACGCCGGCACGGCCTTCCGAAAGCATCAAAATATCCCCTGAAATTAGATTAGGCGATGACAAAATAATGATATAAATACAACATATAGCAAGACAGTAAGATAACGTGTACCAGTCTTAATGTATGAATTGAAGAAATCTCCTTCCAGCAGATCGGCAAGCTTCATTATTACTCGCGAGTACTGGATATCTTTTATTTTCTTTTCAACATCTTTCCATACAATCTCATACAACTCCTCTGGTAAAATTACTTGAACCTAGAATAAGGCTTAGATATTTTTTGATGCATTCTAGATATGTGTGGCCACCTACCGTGTGGTTAAAGGGCTGGTTCAGGACTGTCGCAAAAGGCTTTTTCTTGCTGGGTGGCTGTCTAGGATCAACATAATGGGGTAAAGTACCGTGGGATACATAGAACTTTGAGTTAGGAGCATCTTCACCGGAGATATTGAACATATTTATGAACGCATTGTAGAATCGTATTCTCTAAGTGAGCTTTTACAGAGGAAGTTCACAAATGTCGTCTGAAATTACCAAAGGTAGTTTAGTTACCACAAAGTCGCTTAACTGAAGCTTCATGCAAGGATCAACTACAGGCCGTGATTCAGTATCAGCCAAAGTCAGCTAGGGATCAACGTAGGATGCTCACTGACCGGCTGTTACGGTGATGGCCAAGGCCATAGTCAGCATTGTCCCCTCTGGCGCCCTCCAGAGTTAGGTCGCCAAGACATGGCACCAGCATCACAACGACGATCGATAGCCAAAGACCGCTTCGCGGCCGTTTTCTCCACCTTGAAGACACAAACATACCATGACCCGTCCTCACGAGGCCCCGGCTCACATACGTACGTCTTACTAGACCTCAATTCGATTCCACAAAGAAATCGAGCAGCCGATTGACCGACTCAGCAGAATCCGCACAATAGCCTGGAGTCCCACGGGTCACCTTATAGCTACTGGTTCAGCCGACCGTACTCTGCGAGTATGGAATCCTGAGAAACCCCAAGTAAAAAACAGCACCGAACTTCGAGGCCACACTGGCGGCATTGAGCGTGTGGCGTGGAATCCAACCAAGGAAGCCGAGCTCGCCTCAGTTTCGAGTGACGGAACTTGTCGCTTCTGGGACGTGCGCAATAGAACCTGCACTGCAACTGTCACTCTCGGTGGTGAAGGTCTCACAATCGCTTGGGCAGCTGATGGAAGTGTTGTGATGGTTGGCCGCAAAGACGATACCTTAATCCCCATCTCGATGCTCCCTGCGCCCAAAGCTCTTGAGCCTTCTCCGCAATCCCTTCAAACCAACCAATGCACCTTTAGCCATGCTTCTCCGCCTACTACGCTTCTTCTTACCACGGGTGACGGCTCCGTCAGGCTTCTCGACTACCCTTCGATCTCACCCTTACACACCCTTCATGCACACACCTCCGCTTGCTTCTGTCTTTCCCTCTCTCCAACAGGTCGCTACCTTGCTATTGGCGGCTCCGATGCCTTGATCAGTCTATGGGATACAACAGATTGGGTTTGTCGACGCACGCTGGCCGGAATGGTGGGCGCGGTCAAGGCTGTGGGATTCAGCTGGGATGGGAGTTATGTGGTCGGAGGGAGTGATGAAGGCAATGGGCTCGAGATTGCACATGTGGAGACAGGAGAATATGTGCATACCGTACCGACAACAGCGCCTGCCCCGTGTGTGGCATGGCATCCGAGTCGGTATTGGTTGGCGTATTCAGGGGATCCGATGGGGCTGAAGATTGTAGGCGCTGCCGGTGGAAGTCTGTAGGGTATTGGGATTTCTTGGGCGTGGGTATGTAACTAATATTAAGGATTTATCGGTCCATGCGTTGTAGATACCCAACTAGCAGATCTTATGTGTTTCTCTTAGCTTGCCCAGATGGCTGATTCTGATCCACCGTCCAAAGCACGAGACTTGATTTCTGGTATTCGCTTGTATTGGTGATGAAGGCGGCAGACGAAACGAGCGAAAAGTAGGAAAACGAGCTGTTAGAACCTTTGTCCCCGTGAGCAGACGCAAAGGAGACCTAGTGCTCGGAAAGAAAGCTTTTCGGTTCAAAAGTATGGCTTGATTGTCCATGATATTATGGGAAGCTATGAAGGAGGTCGGCCACTTGACAAGATAGGCCTCATTCGCGCTACATTGAACAGAACAAGGATGGTGAGTCTCAGAACTAGCCCCTTAACTGGATAAAGAAGGGACGAACACAACCTGTTATGTTCTCTTGAGAAGGAATTATGGTAGACTGTGGAAATGGTACGACTAATCCGCTTTAAAATTCTAAAGAAGAAGAAGCATTGTGTTCACAACGCCCAACGTGGTAACTTGGCGGTTGACGGGCGGAGGTTGTAGAACAAGATGGGTAAAGGAAGTCGTAATGGACCATGGACCATCACGATTTCTATGGCCTTTGTCCAAAGACAGAACGAGAAGCGCATCTGGTATTGACCATGAGGGTGAACCACCTAGGTCATCAGCCGTGAAGGAAAGGTGAAAGTCAGGATTGGTGGGACGCTTGGCTTCTCTTGATGATGGCCGATTGGTATTCGGTGCAGGGCTCGTTCGTGGTCTATCGCATATGCCTACTATCCGCCAGCACGCCAGTATGATTCCAAGTCAGGGAACAGCCTTTCCCGTTCGTTGCTCCAGCGCCCTTCGTTAACTCATTGTTCTAATACTCCCAATCCAGTGGTTCGTCCTCTCACATTCACTAGCAGAGAAAAGTTATTCCGGTTGGCCCATTGGCTGGGTGGACAAAATAAAGGAAACCGTGGGCTGATCCTGGTTGATATGAAAAGGGGTGCTAATATGTCGAATTAGATATGCAGAAAGAACAAACTATCCCATGGTAATGAATTGGGCCAGACCGAGTGAGCAGGAGACGGAGCACAAGTGGGAGCTCCCAATCAGTCGTGTCTGTTGCGCACCCGCTCAGCAAACTTGAATATATAAAGACTCGGGCTTCAAGAATAGTGAGTGGCGTACTCATAGCAAGTTGGCAAAGAAGGCGCTTGGGAGGTAAAGAAGGTAATGCATAGCATAATCTGTCAACAACATATTGCTAGGACATGAAGGTTCGATGACATGATTGAATGAATGCTATGAAGATAAAAATGGAGCAGTGCATGTACATAGGCACTACCAACGTTGAAAGATGTTTGATTTGCAAAGCAAGGGGGAAAGCAAAGGAGAGTCAAGATCAGACCGCGCTTGTAGAATAACGGAAGGAGCAAAGCAGCTGGGAAGCCGGGTACCAGGATAAAGCAAACGATATCCAAAGCAAATACTAAAGACTTTGAACATAAAGCAAGAGGCCCCCGCGTTGCTGTAAGGTTAGCCATGAGCCGACATAGTTACCAATCACATACAGAAATCAATAAATAAACCGAGAGCTCTTTCGTTGCACAAAGCTATGAACACATCCAATTTAACCTTGCAAGCCCACTTCCAACCTCCACTGAAGCAAGAAAAAGAAAACCCTCTATGGGCGTTATCGAAGTGAGGGCCCGGAGCAAATACGCAAAGTCGTGCCTGCTGATACAGGCAAACAAAAAAAGACGAACACATCCATCCATACCCGTCTCTATTTTCCGTTTCCTGTGTCTGCCGTCATTACCACCAATAAAATGTTACGAGGGATAGTACGCCAAGGACAAGGCCTTCCTTGAACGCCGGTAGATGGATGAAACAATACTCGTGTTTGCCTGGAACGCCAGATGTGTAGGAAACATATCAGAGAACTGAGGTGGTAAGGTAGGTGAAGGATGTTGATTTGGTCATGGTTTGTAGAGGGGCGTTCCATGCGCACTATCCTACTCTGACACCACAATTTTCGCGTCTAAGTCATGTACAGGCAATTTCATCCAAGCCTTAGCCATGTGGCGGGAATCGAGACAAGAAAGACATGAAGTGGTAGGTAAAGTATGGTAGATGATAAGTGGACTATCGGCCTTTCCCATCCTGCGAAATGAGAGAGGTGGTGGTGTCTTTCGTTGACAGGATGCTGTCTGTCAGGTAGAGCGGATGGTATTTCTTAGCCCATTGCCGTGTCAAAATAGAAGCTACGTGACATGTCAGAATTTGCTGGTTACTTATGTTTCAGCTGATTAATACCTTTGAGAAACTTCTTGCTTGCGTACTTCTTGAAGAAGGCTTCGTGGACAACGGGACGGCGAAGATAGTCAACCATAAGCTTGAACACGGGTTGAATCTCTTCTTCTGTGTAGCCAGCGTAATGGGCAAGAGTAGCATCCTGTTGTGATTGTTAGTGTACCTAAAGCAGCAAAGGTAGTCACGCTGCTTACCCATTCACCTCTCTCGAGAACCAGACGGGCTAGGTACATCGATGCAGCGGCGATATGACTCGGGTGGTATCTCATGAATTTATGATCAAGCAAGCTGATCTCCAACAGATATTTACCGAGCGTACGTGTCTGTATATCATAATTGTCGGCCTTTGAAATTCTTCGTAGGAAATTCATCGGATTCGGGTAGCTTAGGTCATAATTCAGAGCAGCTAAGACAAAGCGTTCGGCTTTGAGGATCTCTTCTTCTGTGAAGCCATCGTCTGCAACATGCTTGAAGTTCTGGACGTGTGGCGAAAGCACTTCCTCGTACTTTGATGCAATAAACATGGCCGTGATACCGACCAGCTGCAGTTTCTCTAGTTCCACGACTCTGGCGGACAGAAAACGGTCGATGATGTTGATGGCGAGGAAAATCGTCTCGGGTAGGAGGTGGAAGCGAGTGTGCACTTCGACTAGCCAGTCAACAAGAACACCCCGCAAATGCCACTCGAGATGATCTTGATGTTCCATGTAGTCTGGGTTGGGCATCGTTGATTCTTCAAGAACCTTAAGGTATTCAAAGATTTCCACTACATACTCTGCCACCATAAGAGGATCATCATAGTCTTCGGCGTCCAGGTCCGCTACGCCCGCTTCGAAGGCTTGCTTGACATCGCCATGTTCCTGTTGAGCATCTTCGAGTACAAACTCTTCCTTTGTTTCCACAATGACACGGCTCTCAGTCTCTGTCACGGTAGTCTTTTTCTTTGTCGGCTCAATCTCGGGTTTAGGAGTGTCTTCTTTGCTTGACTGTTCGCTTCCAGCCGAACCTCTATGTCTCTTCTTTGTTGCCCCACCCATTACGCCAGACCCACTTGCGGGACGCTTGAGTTCAGCAGATCCAGTCTTCTTATTGTTGTCCTTTGCACCTAGGATTGAGCGTGTAGAAGTGGTACGAGATAGCTTCTGGATACCGGCGTTCTGAGTTGCTTTGGAGACAAGTCCGGCTTTCCCAATCAAAGTCTTCTTTCCATCTTTCGAGTCAACAACCTCGTTCTTAGTAACATTGCTCACGTCGCCCAATGCAGCGCGTTTCCGTTGCCCAGGCAAGGTATTCGTGGTGGAAAAATTAGTATTGGACTTCTTGGTTGTTAAAGCTTTCTTAACGATTCCGGCGGTCATGCTATCGGGCACGGCTAAAGCCGCAGCTTTAGCCCTCGTCAAACGTGTAGTGCCACTGTTTTCGTCATTCTCATTGTTGATAGCGCGCTGGCGCACTGTTCGAGCCTATCATACTCAATCAGTATTTGGAAGCTCTAGTACCGATTCTAGCCCTGCTGTAGAACAGTCCACGTTTAGGTGACGGTGACATACCGGTGGCATATTGCGTTCCCTAGGCTGTACAGCCTTGCGATGCAGTGTTTGCTTGAAGAGACAGCGTCAGGTTTGCTTCAAGGTTCGTTTACGACGTGTCGAAGGCCTATCTGTAATGGTGGGCTGGTTCGAAGTATGGGTTAGCTATGACTGTTGCGCACTTATCAGTGCCATGCTTACAATACAGGTAGACTGCTGTAGCCTGAAAACGTTGTATTGTTCCAATTGGAGACGGTGTAGGTAGCTTTGAGAGCAGGGTATTATGAACAAGACTTTTGTTTATATTGGTAACGAAACGCTTGAGGATCCAAATAAAAAGGATTGAGCCTTACACAAGCTTTGCCTGGTGATGCTTCTCACTCCCTGCAGTGTGAGGATGCTCGAGATATGTTGTGTGGTGGGGAAAGTTGGTGGTGGTTGTCAAGGTAAACAGGCAAAAATCACGTCTCAAAGCCCGTGTTGCTTGTTTGCCGCTAGAGAAGATTGGCGTTTATATCGTCAGTCAACGAAGTTCCGGGTTTGCAATGTATGTAAAGTAATTACAGATCAATGCGGATTGCTTTGAAGAGCCGTGTACGTGCTGCTAGGAATTGTAGGGTATGATGTTGAGTATCATGAGCGCGATAATGTACGCAAAGTGCTGGAGAACGTTTCGCGAAATGGTCGTGCCTTCGGTGTGCATGGCAACAGGATGACTAACCATGGACAGGGATCTTACCGCGTACCCTACGCCATGAATGTCAAAATTGCCTGCCACTTGTACAATCAATATGTCTTGTTGAGCGCATGTAGACATAGATAAACTTAGTGAGTCTTGTATCTTTACATGCTGCAACCACGATTACTCCTCCGCCAGCCGTCACGGCAATGGCAATGTCTATGTTCCCTTTCTCGTCGATCATATGCAACCGAAGTAATACCTCCGCCGGACCCAGCAGCAGCCGTCCAGCAGAATATTGGGACCACCTACGATCCTGGGCAACTCGATAATGGACCGGCCTTTGCTTTAAGAAGTTATAAGCCCCGTACTCCTGGTGTACGACATCTCAAGCGGCCAATCAACGATCACTTGTGGAAAGGCCGACCACATCTTCCGTTGACATTTCCAAGAAGGGGAAACCATATAGGAGGACGCAAAAATTCAGGAAGGATAACCGTGAGGCATCGTGGTGGAGGCCACAAGCGGAGGATACGGACTGTCGACTTCGATCGAATGGAAAGCGGCCAGCACATTGTAGAGCGAATAGAGCACGATCCGGGACGAAGTGCTCACATCGCCTTGCTTACCAGTGGAGAGACTGGAGCCAAAAGTTACATCGTTGCACCACAGGGTATGAGAGCTGGTGAAAAGATCGAGAGCTATAGGAAAGGGATACCGCAAGCTCTGTTGGATAGTCTGGGCGGGGCAACAGATGCTGGAATGATAGCAGCAAAGATAGCATGGAGAGGGAATTGTTTACCACTTCATATGATACCCACAGGCACCATAGTCTATAATGTGGGTCTCAGGAAGGGGGGAAGAGCACAGCTATGCAGGAGCGCCGGCACGTTCGCAGTGGTGGTCAACAAGAATGATGGGAACCATAAGACAGCAATGTATGTGGACGTTAGGCTGAAAAGCGGGGAGGTCCGCAGGATCCATAAAGATGCTTGTGCAACGATTGGAATTGCCAGTAATCTTAATTACAATCGTCGTCAGCTTGGTAAGGCAGGTAGGAGTAGGTGGCTGGGTATCCGACCTACTGTGAGAGGTCTGGCAATGAACGCAGCAGACCATCCTCACGGAGGAGGGCGTGGAAAATCCAAAGGGAATGTGCAACCAGTCAGCCCCTGGGGTCAATTGGTAAGTCTGCAAAGTCCTTTCCGACACCTCAAACCAGTTCTAACTTGTCTTCAGACGAAAGGTGGTTATAAGACGCGGAAGCGATCAAATATCAACCGAGCAGTGGTCACTCCTCGACCACGATCCTTGGGGAGGAAAGCGAACAAGGCAGCAAAGCGAAAGGCATAAAAATCTGGTGGTTTATGCTGCCTTATATATGAACGGTCACAACCGATTTAATCACCATCATCCAGTCCAGGATCCTGCACAACATAGTTTACTTCTACACATGCAGCTGCTAGTAAAAGGCCTACTGCATGTTCTCATCCCAGCAGTATGCCGTCGCAGAATTAGACGCCTTAGCATCCTTGTAGTGGTTTCTACCCAGGTACTGACGAATTGCCGACACACTAAACCATGCCATAGGTACCTTATCAAGGCAGGGTAGTCGGTGGCTATTGAACTGTGGTAATGAGCAACAGTGCTTCAAGAACGCCAGAGAGCTAAGAGAAAAATCAGCTGAAATTTTCATCCTTCAAGTCGTGGAGACAAACACTTTAGACTACGAGTAGTGCGATATAGTGACACGTATAAGGCTGATGATTCGCGGGTCGTTTGTGGAGGTTAAATGCGGCACCGGTTGCTGACTGAACTTCCACCGCTACTTGTGTAGGTATATCGTTGCCTTGTTAGACCGTCAAACTGGCAGGTCAAGAACCAGATATATCGTTTCTCCAAGACATGAGGCAGCCAATTCGCGAGGCATTAATATATTGATTAACATTCTACTTCCCATAATGTCTTCTGGTGACGCCATAACCGACGACGGCTACTTCAACGATCTCTCCAGGCAACCAAGTCTACCCCAAAATGGATCAGACAGCCCTCCGGAGCGGAGCGCTACCACTATGAACGTCGAAGAAGGAGGAGCGCCAAGACAGAAGCGCGTTGCTTGTGTCATATGCAGGAAAAGAAAGCTCAAATGTGATGGAAGCAAGCCAAAATGCGGGACATGCGCAAGATTAGGACATTGTTGTGCGTATGATGAGGTACGGCGTAAGAGTGGACCCAAGAGAGGATATGTCAAAGAACTGGAGGCAAGATTAGGTTGGTATATTCGACAGGAGACCTGACACACTGGAGCTGATATGTGCTTCGTTCTCAGCGCAAGTTGAGACCCAGCTCAAGACCAAAACTCCAAAGGCGCCTAATTCCGCCAAACCAACACCACAGCCCAAGGCACCTGAGCAGTCTGCAGCCGCTCCCCTAGTATTTGAAAGATCAAACTCCATCGGCGTTGATATCAACAGCCAAGAGACAATGGACGGAATCTTTAATTCAACGAGCAATACACAGGATATCTCACCAGTACCATGCACGATGGTGGATGTAAACCTAGGAATCGATGACCCGATGTCATGGGAAATGATTGGACTAGGACTCGAGGAGCCCTTGCCAACGCAGGAGGCTATCGACGATTTGTTAGTCGACGTATCATTCTACCTACTGCTGTACTAATATTTCGATAGACATCAACTATTTTTCCAAAAGGTACATCCTTCTATGCCCATGATTCACCAATATCGATATCTGGCGGCGATGAATTTGGCTCCTCATATGCGCCCAGCTGTCTGCCTCCGCTATGCCATGTGGTGTCTTGCCGCCGGCGCGTCCGATAAATACTTCAACCACCAAGATATCTTCTATCGACGAGCACGTAAATATGCTGACCTTGATGACATGAAAGGGCAGGGTGAGGCATCGGCTGATATTAGTCATGCACAGTGCTGGGGCCTGATATCTACGTATGAGTTCAAGATGATGTGCTTTCCTAGGGCTTGGACGAGCGTGGGGAAATCGGTTCGCCTAGCACAGATGCTGGGACTTCATCGAATAGACGGTGCTGGCGTGGATTTCAAGCAATGTCTGCCACCACCTCGTGATTGGACTGATCGCGAACAGCGAAGGAGAACTTGGTGGATGGCATATTGTATGGATCGATATGCCAGTGTTGGAACGGGTTGGCCAATGGTCATTGATGAAAAAGATGTAAGTCGCACGAAATTAGGTCACGACCGACTAGTGGTATAGGTTCGTACTGATTACTCGCTTCAGATAATGACCAATCTCCCTGCGACTGAAGAGGCATATGATAAGAGTATACCGCAGGAGACCCCTTCACTGGATAAAGTTAGGCGCTCAGAAGGGGCGGCGTCGCTCTCGCCTTTTGCAGGAGTGGTACTGATGGCCCACTTCTTCGGATGCAATCTCATACATCTCCAACGACCGGAACCTGATGAGCGGGATCACGACCTTCAAGGCGCATTTTGGAAACGTCATCGGAGTATGGACAATACGCTTCTAAACACTTCACTCAACCTTCCATTGCATCTCAGATTACCTGCTGGAATCCGAGATCCCAATACAGTGTTCCTCAATATGAATATTCACACATCTACGATATGCCTCCATCAAGCAGCCGTCTTTAAGGCAGAGAAAAACAATATGCCCAATAGTGTAATCGAGCAAAGCAGAACCCGCTGTCTTCTTGCTGCTAGCGAGATTACATCCGTTATGAGATTAATCAGCCATCTCGATGTTTCCGGAATGAATCCATTCATGGCGTTCTGCCTCTACATTGCAGCCCGCGTCTTTGTACACTTTTTGAAAAGCTCGCCGGATGACCAAGAAGTCTGTGCGTCGTTGCGATTTCTTCTTAATGCAATGAACGCCCTGAAGAGAACGCAGCCTATCACGGAATCATTTCTTATCCAACTGAACCTGGACATCGTCGGCAGTGGCCTAGGTGCCTTGCTGCAGAACCCAGAACTTTCGTCTTCACTACTGAACGATATGGTAAGTGCCCGTTTCCACGTATAACTTTCTCAGGTTTTGTTTCCAACAAGACCATTACTGATACACAAAAAGTCAAAACCACCTGTCGACAGCATATTCCAGGAAGCCGAATGCTCGCCGCTCTTCGGCGTCCAGGAAACTCCAAATACTCGTATAGTAGATCAAATGAATTATTTCACCACAAGCAAAAACGACATGTACGACTTCTTTCAGCCTCTTGATGGAGAAGCCCCCCGCGCAACACAGTATAGCCTACAAGACTTCAGCATCCCCACTCGGGAACAGCGGCAACCACGTAAAACATTACACCATGGGACAGCCGCCTTCCCTTCATACTCAAGTAGCAATCCCAGCCAAGGCTGGGCCGGTGGACAACAAGAAAGGTCATACGAAACTGCCAATTCCATCGACATGGAAATGTCTGACCATGCAAGTGGAGGACACCATTCCACTAGACTCACACCATCCAATTCTCACCCCGCATCATCCACGACCTCGCACTCCTCCCCCTCTGACGGAGACCCAAACAGCGCGTACGAAAAATGGGCCTCCAAACCCAAGGGACCAGCGCCAAACATGCCCTACCTAGGTTATCCGCGTCCAAGCGCGACCCAACTCACATCCCCATCCGAGTCCGAAATCACAACGCCGCCGGTTGAAGCTCCAGGTGACCAGCAACATGACGATGGCAGCTTTACGATCACGGCTGGATGGCACCTGGAGAGTACGGGCGAAACGCCAAACCCCACGGCGGGAATGACGCCTCTTGGGGAGAGCGAATGGGCGCAGGTGCTCGGGGGGATGGGGTGGGATGGTGATGCTTTGGTAGCGGACGGGTTGGCTTGGGCGGCGACGACGGAGTCGATGACGTGATGATGAATCTCCGCGCTAATATACAGGAGATAGGATTTTGGAATATTCGACCAAATTATTTCGAGGATATGAGCCGGAACTTGATAATATTTCCGCAAGAGCTAGTATATATGGGCAATGGCATGCATACTCTGCAAGCGGTGGATCTGGGTAAAGGTTTGGCTAAGGGATTGGCATGATATGGAACCTTGTCAGCTATGATGACCTTTGCACATACTGTCCATTTTTAGTTTCCTTGCTGGCGTTTTCTCCTTCAGTACATCTTGGTTACGGGGAATTTTGGGAATTTTGGTGGCAGGTCTAACTTCCCTTATACAAACTCCACTACCAATGGCATATACGAGATGAATGTAGGAAGGGTCGAGGATATGAGAGGGGACAATTGAAATCGTCCATGGTAGATACCTGCGCGGCTCCTGCTTAATGGGAATTCAAATCGCTTTTGAACGGTCAATGCATCCCTTTTGGCCTTGATGGTCATCGCTGATGATCATGGAGCTTCGTACGCCTGCTCCTCCTTGCCTATTTAAACACGTCATCTATCGTGCCCACGTAACCGAATTCTCTGTATAAAAAATAATTAATGGACCACTCTAAACCGACTAGATTTGCGGTCGATGCATGTGCCATTCTTTTCACACCTCCCTACCCCTCCAACTTCTCCGGCAACAGGTTCCCCCTAACCCCGAACATCTTCCCCGTCACCCCCGCCGCAAACCCGTCCACCTGCCGTGCATACTGCTCCACCTGCCTCGAATTTAGCAGCACCTCCAGCCGATTCGGCTCCTGCGGCAGCTTAAACAGCCGCGTCCACTCGTCCTCTGGCAGCGGGGGCTGCTTGGCCAGCACGCGCGACTGGTTCTCGAGCTTGCGCTTTTGCTGCCAGGCGGTGATTTTGGTTTGTTCGCGGGCGAGCTGGCGCTGGTAGTATTGGTGGTTGTTGAGCTCGACATGGTGGGATTCGATGCTTTCGAGGAGGAGGTCGGCGGTTTTTTCGAGGAAAGGGTCGATGCTGAGGTCGAGGGAGTCGAAGTTGGGGTTGAGAGGGGCGGGGGTGGATATTAGGGTGGAGAGGGTAGGGGGAGAGTTTGAAGGAGGGGAGGGGGAGGAGGGGATTTGGTGGAGGAAAGAGGTGAGCAGGTGGGAATTGTGGATTTGGATGGGGAGTTCGAGGAGGATGTCTTGGTAGCGAAGATTGGATTTTGAGAGGCTGCGAGGATTAGAGCTGTGGAATATGGATAGAGAGGAGATGAAGGATTCGCAGACCTTTCTGTCGTAAATTTGCCTTCTTTGTAGGCGGCCATGAAGGAGGGGGATAGGCGGAAAGCACGGAGACTGAGACTGCCTTGCGAGCTTCGACTGACGTCGTGGACGATGGCGACTGTTCGTTCGTTCAACTCTTTCTGGTAGTAGAATTGATTTTCTATCATGTTCAGATTGACGAAGTTGCCTAGGTTTGCGCTGGTGTACCACCCGACATTATTTGCATCGACGTTGACCTCTCTTAGTTTCTTGATCATCTCTGTCTGATATGTCGCATTCGTCTTTGCCCGAGGAGCAGCGGCAGCAAGATTTGAGGCGGCATTGTTGTCATGATGCCCGTCTGTGGGCGGTAAATCCACTGTGGGGAAGGGGAAAGAGTTGGTGACTTGTAGTAATGACGATACGTCCATGCCCACGAGGAACCCAGTCGCCGTTGTCGGGAAAGTTTGCGAGCAGTGCTTTATTATCTTCATAACCACCTGTTTCTCTCTTAGCTTTATACTTGGCTGCAGTGATGATTATCCTACCAATGCCTCCACCTGGACCGTCTTGAGCGGGACTTCTTTCCTGCGAAGTATTAGGTTAATTGGTGGGGAAAAGGTAGATATTGCACATACAGTAATTCCGCCATGGTAGAAACAAACTGGTCACTGAGGTTGAAAGTCTGTGGTCCAAAAGTTGAACCTCTTACTCGCCTGCGATTATATTCCTGTGTGACAGTGTGAACAGCAATTCATACGCTATCCCTATGAAGACTAGGGCTGGGAGCGGACAAATTCCGCAGCAGGGGGGTTCCCGCCAGAACTTCTTCAGTTGATGAGTGTAGAGTAGTAGTACTTTAGATTTTCTTCTCGGCGATGATAGCCTTCTGCGGCAGCACTCACCTAGGGGAAGAACGCTTCTCTATAGAGTCTGCTGTCGAACCTACAATGCCATGTCCGGTCCCCTTGTCTATCTCTCCTTACATGCTTGGCCCTTCCATTCAGCAAGGATAACCAGCTTGGACATCGGGGTTGATCCTGCATCTGCATTTTGAATACCTAGCCAGACGAATGTCTTCTTCAACAAGATCTATGACTGGAACGACGTGCTTTAGCCACTCTCTAGCAAACGCTCCTCCCCAGCCTGGTTGACTAAAACCGGATTTTGGGGTACTAAAACCGTTGGGCATGCATGTACTCCGGACTTTAGCTACCGATACCCAGTCTTTGGGGATATATGAACCGTACGATTCTCACAATTCCATACGTTTGTCCATTTCCCATTAGGACGGTATATACAGCAAGATGTTCTCCGATATTGTCATTCAAACCTTTGACGACCTCCAAGCGCCTCACCGACCCCTGAACAAACATAATGTTTACAAGGACAATACTTATCACAGGAGCCAACAGAGGCACGGGAAACCTCATTCTCGAGTATTCTCGTCAACTTGTCTGGCTGATATTCGGTTCAGACGTTGGTTACTTCATGCTCCAAGTCTCGGATACGCTCTCCATCAAACCACTATCTACCAGCCTCAAGGAAAGCAGAATCCGGAAAAGCAGCGGTCGTTGAACTGTGAAGGCTTGCATTTCAGGCGCTGGTTGATGTTGTTCAGCTGGAAGTCGCTAGCGATGAAAGCATCTAAGCCGCCAAGGAAGAAGTCCGTTCCAGGTGCGGACGACTTGATGTCTTTAGATCTTTCCGGCTCCCAAGGCAGCTACAACGCAATACCAACACTTCCGATGTCATTACCCTTCCAGATGGAAACCTACCGAATTCCTGAGACGAATCTAGCGCCACATTCAACACCAACCTCACATCGGTCGCCTTGGTAATATATACCCTCGATCCCCGCATCATGGGCATTTCTTGTGTTCCCGCATCAACTTTTCTTTTCCTCCACAGGAAGTTTCCCGCCTTCGCGAATGACATCTCACCAAATCACCAAAACGCTTTGAATGCGTCTTATACTAAATATGTTGAGATGGAGCCTACTGTGAGATTCAATAGTGCGAGTCCAGAGCATCGCCTAACCGCTTTGAATGGGTGGACGGACAGTAAGGATCCGATATATGGGGCGAAGGTGGTTATCGAGCCTACGGTTGCAGAGAAGTAGAAGTATGAAATCGATGTTTTATTACATGTAAAGCTTTTTCTTGGTCTTTCGAGAATTAGAAGAAGCTTAATGTGTAAGTAAACATCTTGCATGCTTAGGTCACAATAAACTTGTGCTGACCGCAACCACTTCAGATATGTTCGACGAAACCACCTCAAAAATCTTCTTCCTTCCTCAACCATCAGTCCTTCAACCTATCCATAATTGTTCCGCCCCGTCTTACATCTTTTGCAATCTTGTACAGATCGCTTGTCGACCTAAACTCTACCAAATCGACTTTCCACGAAGAATGAGGTTTTAATGGACGGAAGAAGTTTCACCAGACGGAAGAGTTTTTACTAAACGGAAGGGGATGAGGAGTTCACCAATCAGGTGCCGTGGCAGGGGTGATTTGATGTAATGTTGACCTGTAAAATGAACACCATTTGGAAATGTTTATCACTGCAGGTAGCAAACAATGTAATCCGGCAAAGTATCCACGTGTCATAGAGCCAATTCGTCCTCTGGACTCCATTG
>JAABUR0100000832.1_pt1 | contig 61363 bp, 50 predicted proteins | sample 5560091 | NCBI WGS metagenome assembly JAABUR01 (sample SAMN10711879, study PRJNA513375) | rock metagenome | isolation source: Antarctica rocks | place: Antarctica: Victoria Land, University Valley sud
CATCTCCGATCAGGTCATGGAGATTGCCTGTGGCCTGCACAATCTGCGTGTCTCCTGCCGACACCCGTTTACAACGCTCGACGTGCGGGACTTCGTTTGCCCCGCTTAAACCCGATAATGTCTATTCTTCAGCCACGGGGATATAAGGCTCCATGCCCTTCTTTAAGTCTGTTTGAGGGCATGATATTCGTGCCTTTATATTCGTGCCTTTCGGGTATAATCGAGGCATATACAACTACTGTTCATAAATACTGTTTGGGCTATCTACACACGCCACCAGAGCCATCGCCTTCTTTGTTTTTGCCTCGGCTAAGAACAAGGTAGAGTTTGGGAAACCTTGTCACTGGAAGCCTCCAACGCATAGAAACAGTCATAATAGAAACAGTCATAATAGAAACAGTCATAATAGAAACAGTCATAATAGAAACAGTCATATCGAGAAACAAAAGACTAAATCCAAAGACTAAATCCAAAGCAATTTGCCGTGGGATAACATGGCTATGGTGAAAATCCAGAGTAGCCCCTGCTGATGTCAAGAGACCAACGCTTGCGATGCAAGCGGGAAGCCCCTGGCTTTAGCCATGGGGAGTTGTCACCAAAGCCCTGTCATCTTTCCAAATCCTGCCGTACACAGACGAAGCCGAGCAGTTGTATCAGTCTTGGCCTGCAAAGCAAAAGCGGGTCGGTCCCAACGACTGCCGCATCGCCGCCAGCGCCATCGTCGCCGGATTAACTGTGGTGACTTGCAACCAGAAGGACTTTTCAACAGTCCCTGGCCTTGTTTGGGAAGATTGGAGCAAGCCATAGGCCAACGATGTCTCCGAGAAAGCCCTGTGCCAGTAGGTGCGGGGATTTTTTTGTCTCCGCTTGACATACCCTACAAATCTATGTATAATGCAAAGCATAGAAACAGGAGGTACTACATGAGGCGCGAATTAGCTAAAGGCGACCTGCCCGCGCTGATCCTTGCGGTGCTGGGCGACGCCCCGAATCACGGCTACGCCATCGCCCGCGCGGTCGAGCGCCTGAGCGACGGGGCCTTGCACCTGCGCGAAGGGACACTTTACCCCGCCCTGCGCGTGCTGGAACAGGACGGCCTGATCGTCGGGACGTGGGAAGCCCAGGCCAAAGGCGCGGACCGCAAGGTCTACGTGCTGACCGAGGCGGGCCATCGGGAAATGCAAAAACGAACGCAGGCGCTGCGCGACTACGCGACATTGCTGCACACCATGCTAGGGAGGGTCGGCCATGCACAGCCTGCTTGAAAACTACCTGTCGGAAGTGGCGGCGCACCTGAGCGCTCTCCCCGCAAAGAGGCGCGCGGACGAACTGCGGGAGGTACAGGCGCACCTGGAAAGCGCGGTCGCGGCCAGGCGGGAGGGCGGGGCGTCCGAGGCCGAGGCCGAGGCCGTGGACGCGGTTTTGGAGCAGTTCGGACAGGCGAAAGCCGTCGCGCGAGGCTTTGTGGCGGCGTGGCGGCGCGGGGAAAACAGAAGGAGGGTGATCGTGATGAAAGAGCGCATCATTTTCGGGACGAGTCTGGCGGTGGTAGTCCTCGCGGCGGCTTGGCTACTGTCCTTGGCGACGGTGATCAGCCACTCGCTCTTCCCCGACGGCCAAATCCTCATCACTGCCTCGGAAGGGTCGAGCCTCACGGTGCAGCGGGGTATCGTCCATGTGCTGTCGGCGGGCGACCGGGGCGCCGGCGTGATGAGCTTCAACCGCCCCGCTTTAACCGCCGTGGTCTGCGTGCCGTTCGCCCTGCTCGTCGGCCTCGCCCTCGTCGGCTGCTGCTCCCTGTTCCGCGTGCGCCGTGCCGTGTCATGATGCCACACTGTAGGGAGGATCATCATGCACAACCTGCTTGAAAAGTACCTAGCGGAAGTCGCCGCCCACCTCAGCCCGCTGCCGCCCAAGCGATGCAACGAAGAGCTACGCGAGATGCGGACGCATTTGGGGAACGCGGTCATCGTCAACCGGGAGTTGGGGCAGGCCGAGGACGAGGCGGCTCAGAATGCTGCGGAGCAGTTTGGGATGCCGGAAGACCTGGGCCAGAACGTCGTCTGGGCGTGGCGGCGCGGGGAAGTGTTAAGCAGGCGCAGTTTTTGGGGGGCTGCCGTCAGTACAATGACGTTGGTGAATTTGCTTCCGTATCTGACAATCCTGCTGACATGCAATTTTGTGGTCCCCTTCGCGGAGTGGCTCAGAGAAACCCATCATTGGTCTTTCTTAACAGTCAATACGCTCGCCGACTTGATTGTGCCCGCCCCGGCCTGGTGGCTGATAGGCGCCATCAGCGGTCGGTTTTTCCCGAAGCGAGCGGTAGCAGGAACAATCTGCATCCTGGCGGCTTGGGTCGCTTTGGCGATATTTCAGACCTTTTGGACGGAGTTTGTCGCAATACCAGACCTCATGGTGCATGGATACTTCCATCGTAGGAGTGATTACCGTTCCTGCGGAGATTTGATGATCCAGCTTGTCGTTGACATGCTTCTGGCCCTGATCGCAATGCTGGCCGTGCGAGCCGTCAGCCAATGCCGGAATGGGCGGATGGAACGGGCGCGTCTGATGTAGGGGTGAGGGATATGGCCCAAAAGCCGCCACGGGTTGAAACCCGAGGCTGCCGAGTTCCCAGTGTCCAGGGAACACAAGAGAGACCCGGTTTCCTTCCGTCCCCTGGACGCTGGGCACTTCTGAGCCTCGGGTTTCAACCCGTGGCGAATAATCCGCCACCTTCCGCGCCCCGCCAGCCGCCTTTATCGTGTATAATCCCCCCATGACCGCGCCCCCGACCGAACTGCCGCCGACCGCCCGCTACCGCGCCCGCGACCACGCCGCCGCATCCACGACGGATTACGTTTTCAGCCAGCTCATCCCCTACCTGGGCAACAAGCGGAAGCTGCTGCCGCTCATCGGGCAGGCCGTCGCGCAGACCGGCGTGACAGGAGGACTGTTCGTGGACTTCTTCGCGGGCAGCGGCGTGGTTTCGCGGTTCGCCAAGCGGGCCGGGTTCCGGGTGGTCGCCAACGACTGGGAGCCTTACGCGCACATCCTCAACCAAGCCTCTATCGGGTGTAACATGATGCCGCCGTTTGCCGCCCTGGGCGGCGCCCATGCCGCGTTTGCCGCCCTGAACGCGGCCCCGCCCGTGGAGGGCTACGTCGCCGCGCACCTGTGCCCCCGCTCGGACGCGCACCCCGACCCGGACACGGAGCGGCTGTTCTTCACGCGCGCCAATGGCCGCAAGATAGATGCCCTGCGCGAGACAATCCAAGACTGGCAGGAGGCGGGGCGGCTGACTGAGGGCGAGCGGGCCGTTCTGCTGGCGTCCCTGCTGTACGCGGTCAGCTACGTCAGCAACACCAGCGGCGTCTTCAAGGGATTTCATCGGGGCTGGGGCGGAGCGACGCAGACGGCCCTGTATCGCATCCTGAGCGAGATCGCGCTGAGGCCGCCCGTGCTGCACGACAACGGGCGGGAGAACGGGGCGCACCGGCAGGACGCGCAGGCGCTGGCATCCTCCTTGCGGGCGGACGGGATCGAGGCGGACATCGCTTACCTGGACCCGCCCTACAACCAGCACCCCTATGGCAGCAACTACCACGTCCTGAACACGGTCGCGCTGTGGGACAGGCCGGACATCGCGCCGTACACGGACGGCCGCAACAAATCGGCCATCCGGCGGGATTGGCGCACGGAGCGGCGCTCGGCCTACAACCATGCGACGGCGCTGGCCGCGTACCAAACGCTCCTCCAGACCATCGAGGCACGGCACATCCTGACGAGCTACAGCACGGACGGAAACATGCCGCTGGAAGGGCTGCTCCAGGCGGCGGTGGAGCGCGGCAGGCTGTCCTGCGTAACGCATTCTTACAAGAGATACCGGGTGAGTTCCCAACGGATGTCGGCGCGGCCCCGGAACGTGGAGTTCGTCCTGAGCATTGACACGGCGCGGCGGTCTACGGCGGGCGAGGCCGAGAGGATGGGGGAGATGATCCGGGCGCAGGAGGCGGCGCCCGAGATGGGTTAGGACGCCACGGGTTGAAACCCACAGTTGTCGAAAGTTCCGTCCTCTCGATGGGCCGATCACATCAAGTGAGACAGCCAAGTCTTGGCGCTCACTCTGAAACGCTCTTGACGCTTGTCTCCTAGAAGATCAGGTTAGCAAACAGACACAAAGTAAACCCGACCTTAGTACGCCGCGCCGCCGACCGTCACGGCCCGGTCGAGATGGATTTCGATCTCGTCGCCCGATTTGAGGCTGACATCCCCGCCGTGTTTCTTAAACGCGGCGTTCACAGCCGCCCCGCCTAGCGCGCCGAGGAGCGCGCCGCCGACGGCGTCCCCCAGCTTGTGCTTGCGCCCGATGGCAAGGCCGAGGAGCGCGCCCAGACCCGCCCCCATGCCCGCGCCTTTTTTCGCCCGCTCTTCCACCGCTTTGCTGTCTTCCTTGCCGACCAGATGCGCCGAGGCGGCGTCGCGCACGGCGTAGGGACCGTCTCCGCGCTGGACATCGAAGGTGACGTCCATTTCCCCTGCGTCCCGGCTGTTGGCGGCCCGGAGCCGCCTCACATGCCCGAAGAAAAGCGTGCCGGTGGGCAGGCCGTTCTGGTCATCGTCCGCCACCTCGGCCTGCACATGGTCGCCGACATGCGCGCGGGCGGAACTGAGGTCTTTGAGCAGCCGCAGTCTGACGGGCGTGCCGGCATCCAGAGAGAAAGACGAAGAAGGCAGCGGTGCGTCCGTCCGCCCATCCCCCTGCGCCTGAGCGCCCCCCGCAAGGAGAGCGCTCCCCAGCAGCAGGGCAAGACCGAACGCGGTTCGTGAGGAAGAACTATTCATGGCAAACCTTTTCTGGACCGAGTCAAGCCATCGGCTCGGTTGGCGGTGGGGGCCAGACTCCCTCCGGTGGGCCGGGCGGTGCGGTTGACACGGCGGGCCAGCGCTCGGCGATCTCCCGGAGCTTCTTCGGGTCGGCGATGTAGCTCTCGACGTAGCCGCAGCGGGCGCAGACGTAGTTGTCCAGCCAGGCGGCGGAGTTGAGGAAGGCGATGTTGACCGGGATGCGGTTGCCCATGTATCCACCCTCCTTTTCCGCCAGGAACTCCCCGGAGCGCACGTCGGTCGAGCCGCATTTGGGGCAGAAGCCATTCTTCATAGGTTATTGACCCCGGCGGGCGCTGCGGACCGAAGCAGGAAGGGGCCGGCCAGGCTTGAGGGCATGCCACAGGATGGCGTTCAGGGCGTCCGGGTCGGCGCGGTCGGGGCCGGAGAAGTCCAGGCGGGCCGAGGCGGTCGCGCCCGCGCCTTTGCCGGGGTTTTTGGCTTCCAGGTCCACGCGGGGGCCGATGTTGGCGTAGGCCGTCAGGTCGGGCGCGGCGGTGAAGCAGGCCAGCATCGGGGTGGCGGCACGGTCGTACTGGGTCATCGGCGGCAATTTGAGAATCATCTCCATCGTGCGGACCATGGAGGCGGTTGTGTACTGCGTGCTGTCCACGGCGCCGCGCTTGACGTAGGGGGAGATGACCAGGCCCTCGGTGCGGTGGGCGTCCACATGGTCGGGGCCGTTCTGGGCGTCGTCCTCAATGACGAAGATGGCCGTTTCGGGCCAGAAGCGGGAGCGGGAGATGCCCTCGACGATCATCCCCAGGGCCTGGTCGTTGGAGGCGACGGCGGCGACGGGCGTGTACGCGCCGGCCTTCAGACCCGCCGTGTGGTCCTCGGGCAGCCAGGCGACCATGAACTGCGGCCACTCGCCCGTCTTTTCCGCCGCCGCCAGTTCTTTGAGGAAGATGGCGGCCCGCTGGGTGTCCCGGCCCTTGCCGAAGGGGAACTGGGACCATTCGACGTTGACATGGCCGGTCAATCCCTTGCTGCCCTTGAAGACGGGGGCAGTGTTGGGCGTCGAAGTAAAGTCCGCCTCCTCGCCGTAGGAGCGGTAGGTCAGCCCGTGCCGGGCGCAGTTGTCCCAGATCTCGCCCGCCGGCGAATCGGCGACGCGCGCGTCGCCGTCCGGCTCGCCCCGGCCGCTGTAGCTGGAGGGCCAGGTGCGCTCGATGAAGCCCGTCGCATAAGCGGCGTCGCACCACTTGTGGCCGTCCTCGGACACCTCGCCGTTGCAGTAGAGGTTGTCCAGCAGGACGTAATGGGAGGCCAGCGCGTGGGCGTTGGGCGTCACGGCTGCGCCGAAGACGGTCAGGGAGGGGTCGCCGTTGCCCCGCTTCATGTCCCCCAGCACCTGATCGTAGGTGCGGTTCTCGCGGATAATATACAGGACGTGCTTGATCTTGCCAAGAGCTAGTCTGGCTCCCCCAGCATTGGGGGCGGGGGGGGCTGGCTGGGGCGTGTTGGCGTAGACCTGGCGCGTGTAGGCCATCAGCCCTTTCGCGTCGGGCAGGCGCACAGCCGAAACCGCGCCGCCCAAGACGCCGCCGATGTAATCATATTTCCGGCCCGAAACGGGCTGCGTCCGCGTCCACGGCGTCGTCGCCCGGTCGTTGGCCCGGAAGCGAAGCCCCTTGCCCGTCCCGACGTAGAGCGTCCGCCCATTCGGCGCGAGCGCCAGCGCGGAGGGATACCAGCCGGTCGGGAGGAAGCCCAGGACGCGGGACTTGTTGGGGACGGAGGTATCCACGACGGCCACGTCGTTGTTGTCGGCGTTGGCGACGTACAGCCGCTTGCCGTCGGGCGAGACGGCCAAGGCGTCCGGGGTCGAGCCGACGGGGTCGCGCGGGTCCAGCGACGTTTTAATCGTTTCCCTCACCGTGCCATTTTGGATAATGCTGACGCTGTTGCTCCCTGCATTGGCGACAAACAGCCGCCCGTCGCGGCCCCAGGCCAGTTCGTTCGGCTGGCTCCCGACTTTGACGCGGGTCCGTTCCGACAAATTCCCCGCGTCCAGCAGGCTGACCGTACCCTCGCCCATGTTGGAGACGGCCAGCGTCCGGCCGTCCGGCGCCAGCGCGGCGGCGTAAGGTCGGTAGCCGACCTTCCCCGAAGCGGTGAGGGCGCGCGGGCGCCCCGACAGCTTGTAAACCGTGTCGTTCTGGATGTTGACCGCGTACAGCGACTCGTCCGGCCCCGAAGCCAGCCCCGCCGTCCACCGCTCGAACTTTTGGTGATAATCGTCCGGGATTTTGGTGACGGCGTCGCTCAGGCCGGGGATGTCGAGGGGAGCGGCGGGGGTCAGCCTGCCGCCCGCGAACGTCAGCCGCAGGATGGGGTGGTGGGACGACTCGAGGAGCGCCGCGTCCGCGCCCTGCCCCGCCGCGTTCGTCAGGAACTCCGCCGAGGGCGGCCCGCCGCCGGAAACGTACAGGTCGTCGCCCTCCGGATCGAAGCACATCCCGGCCCACACTTTGCCGAGGTTCACACTCTGGGTGACGGCGTTGGTCTGGGGGTCAATGACGCTGACGCCGTGGTCGTGGTAGCCGCCGGTCACGACGAGCAGGGACTTCCCATCCGGGCTGAACGCCATCTTCAGCGGCAGGTCGCCCGGCAGGGGGATGGGCGTCCCGGCGGGCGTGACGTGCCAGCCGTTCGGCAGCCGCGTCCCCGTGCCGTTGCCGTCGGGCCGGTCCGGCAGGCTGACGTTCTTCCCGGCGATGCCCCGGTGAGCGCTGTGCGTCAGGCTGAACCCGACCATCCCCGCCGTGAGAGCCAGCGTAAGCGCGGCGGCCGGCGGACGAACACGGGAACGGCCCAGGAAACGGCCATTGGAGCGGAGGAAAAAGGCTTTCATGCCGCTATTATAGCCGAAAAAGGTTAAGAACGTGTTAAGGGGCGCGATAAGGAACGACGCAAACGGTTAGCCCTCTGCTACAATGCAAACGAAAAGGCAGCCAGTGGGGGCTGCCTCTTTAATCTTGTCGAAACGAGGGAAGTCCTATGCGACAAGGTAACTGGCGCAAAGTCTTGAAACTCAAGACCATTGCTCAGATCATCGCGTCGCTTGTATCCGTAATCGCTGCGATTCACCAGCTACTCAAAAAGTAGCCGGGGGCGAGGGGGCGTTGTTCAAGCAGCGCCTCCTCGTTTCATTTGTATTATGGCACATAACATGAGAAAAACAAACAGCGTATCACTCATAGAGCCATACGCGGCAGCGGACTAGATGCTGCTGGAGTCCACACCCATGAAGAAGACTTGCTGCTCCACCGGCTTCCACTCGAAATGGATTTCCAGACCCAAGTAGTCAAAGTCGGTTTGCTCTCCATGCCAGGGCTTTTCCAGGCAGCGAGCCATGAGGCTGAAGCGGTAGCGCTTCTCCGTGTGCGAAGGCGGCTTGTTGCTGTGGTACTGGATGTCCGTCGTAGAGTAGCCTTCGTCGCTGATATAATACTCACCCGTCATCTTAGACCGCTCCGGGAAGAACTTTTCATCCGTGCCCAAAGCTAGATCGTCGTTGACGTACTGCTCTACCGCTCGCTGCACCGCCGCAAGGGTTTCCTGCCGATGCGTGCAAACGGCCTGATACTCCTCTTCCCCGAAATCTTTATCCACCGTAACTGTGACGTTTCGCGCCCATTCCGGCGTCGGAATGCGTCTCATGGGGAACATGGTTTCATTCTTCCGTCGGCATCTTGCCCGCGTCGCGCAGGCCGCGCAGCAGGGCGGTGTGGGCGTCGTCGAGCTGCCGGATGAGGCGGCGGAGGCGGCGCAGGGTGTCGCCCGGCAGGTGGGCGTACATGGGGCCGCAAATGTAGGCCGTGCAGCCGTAGGGGCGCAGGTCGTCGGGGAAGGTGCAGCGGCCTTTATCCAGATACTCGCAGGGCTGGAGCGGCGGCCCGTCCCCGGCGATCATCGGCAGGGCGAGGGGAGCCGTCAGGCGGCTGCCCGCGTAGGAGACGGCGGGGGCGTAGGCATCGCCGCCGTTCAGGTGCGGGAAGGCGTGGCCCAGGCCGACGGCCAGCGCGACGTCAACGGGCGTCACGCGCGTCGGCTGGATGCAGCAGGGCGTCGCGCAGGTCGGGCAGTGCCGGGCGGTGAACGGGTCAAAGATCAGCCGGATCTCGCGCTGGAGGCGGCGGTACTCGCCCAGCGGACTGGGGCCGGCGCGGCGACGTTTGTGTTTCATGGGCTTCAGTAGGCAACGGTAGGGCTGCTCTCACGGGGCTGAACCCCCGTGCTTAGAAGTGCAATCCCCCGCCTGCGCGGGCGAAGAACTGCCTCCGAAACTAATTGTCGAGTTTCATGTCATTATGAACAGTGGGATTGCATAGAGTGAGGTGCACGCGGTAGTCTTCTTGGTAACTACAGCAAGGAAAGCTACACGCATGCAAGTGCATTCTAACGCAACCCCCAACTGCCTTTAATGGACTGCCTTTAATGGACTGCCTTTAATGGACTGCCTTTAATGGACTGCTATGGACTGCTATGGACTGCCTTTAATGGACTGTTGAGCATCGCAAGAGATTAAGCCTCGGACGACGCTGCCGTATACGCCCAAGACCAACGGCATGGTCGAGCGGATGAATGGCTTGACCAAAGAAAACGATGAATGGCTTGACCAAAGAAAACACCGTCAAGAAGAACCGTAGAAAACACCGTCAAGAAGAACCGTGATGTGACGCTTCAGGAGATGCTTGACGATTTGCTTGACGATTTGCCCGGCTGGTTCGTGCGCTACAACTTCTGCCGCAAGAACCGTCGGAACAACTTCTGCCGCAAGAACCGTCGGATCGGGGGCAAGAGGCCGTATGAGGCAGTCTTAGCCTGGCACAAGAAAGCCCCATCATTGTTCATCCAGGAACCTGCCGCGTTCATCCAGGAACCTGCCGCGCTCCTTGCTTTGCGTAATGGCTGTTCACATTCTAGTGTTCTGACTTGGTAGAATAGATGGGTCTATTCATCGGCCCTTTTCAGAAGCGAAGCAGGCTAAAATCAACCTGTCTATTCTACCAGGTTAGTCTACTAGTGACACTTGACATATATTAGGATATTAGGAACCGGGCCGCGCCGCGATGACGCCGCCCAACTCCTCGCGCGTCATACCGGAGGCGACCAGCGCCTTGACCAGCAGGTCGAGAGAGGCGTGGGGATCACCCGCCTCCATCTTGGCGACCCGCGACTGGCTGGAGCCGATCTTCTCGGCAAGCTGCGTCTGTGACAGATCGCTCTTGCCACGCTGCTTTTTCAAGGCAGACGTGAGAGCGACCTTGATCTCCACCAACTCGCTCTCCTCGGGAGTAAGGCCGAGAAACTCCGCGACCGTGCCGACGCGGAAGCCGGCCTTTTCCAACCGCTCACGCTTTGCTGTGTCCATACTGATTATTCCTTCCTTCAGGGACTCGCCAGGGCTAGACGCTATCGTACTGAGAGAGCCGCCGTCTACAGTTTTCCAACACGTCCTGCGGAGTCGCCTGGGTCTTCTTCACGAAAACTTCTGCGATCACCACGGCATCCGCGTCTATCCGGTAGATAACGTGCCACGTCACCTCTTGGTCTTGAATGCGTAGCTCATGGCACCTGGCACCGAGTACCGGCAGAGGGCGCGACTGCGGCATGGATAAAAGTTGCCCCTGTTGGAGCAGTCGCAAGCGGTGTCCTGCCTCGACAAGCGCCTCGTGAGAAAAAGGCGGCGTATGAATTTCTCCGTGAAGCCAGACTATCTCCTTGTCGGCCATTTGATCCTCCCTGTAAACCTATTATATGTCATAAATGACATATATGTCAAGTCATGTTCGGCGGCTGTTTGGGCGCAACATTAATCATCTGCCGAGTTCATCCAGACGGGCCTGGGCGCGGCGGGCGTAGATGCTGTCAATGCCCGGCGCGACCGCCTGCGCGAAAGCTTCGCGGGCGGCGTCTGTTTCCCCCAGCCCCAATAAGACTTGCCCCAAGCCGTAGTGCGCTTTTGTCAGGCCAACAACGTCCGGCTGGCAGTTGAGATACTTGTGCCACCAGTCGCGGCTTTTAATGAAATCACCGAGGGCGAACGCCGCCGGTGCAAACTCGCTGTAAACGCCCCTGAGTCCAGCCTGGTCTCGGTCAAACCGCGTCAAGCGGCTCTCGACGCTTTCCTGCATCCGCCGCGAATTTTCCGCCTGTCCCAACTGCGCGTAGACACGGACTGCTGTGGCGTCACTGTAGAGGACCAGCTTGTCCTCTTCCTGACTGGGGTTCGGCGGCGATGCGGCAGCCTCCCGCGAAATACCAAGACCTGCCCAGGCATCTTTAAGAGCCTCAAGAGCCGCTTCCGGGCAGTCCGCCAGCGCCTCAATCCAGGCGAGGGTCAGGGCGCACATGACCTGAGTCCGCCTTTTCATTTCAGGCTGGTCATAGCTCGGTTCTTCATTCATCGCCTTGGCTGCACTTCGCGCCTCAGCAAAGCGTCCCATATCCCGCAGACATTCCGCTTCCACCAGATGCCCGCCGTGGCCGGGATGAGGAAACGTCGCCGAGGAGCGCCGAGCCGTGGCGAGAGCCGCTTCAAACTGGCCACGTTTGTGCTGGATACTGGCGAGCGTCATCAAACTGGCCGAGACCTCTGCCGGTTTTTCAGATGCCTCCGCGAGTTCCAGTGCCTGCTTGTAATGTTTTTCCGCCTGTTCCAGATCGCCGATGCCCGAGTACCCGACGCCTGCCATCCGGTGCATTATTAGACGGGTGAGATTGTCAGGTTGATTGGCAAGTGAGGCACCTGCCCAGATCACAGTCTTTGCAGGTCGGGATGCCTCGTAATGGGCCACTGCCAGTTTCGCCATCAAGTATGCCCTTGCCGTTGCGGGCGTAAACGGCGGCATAAGACGCAGCGCTTGTTCGTAGGTTGCACAAGCTTCATCGTTGCGCTGCTCCCGTTTCAGTAAGTCGCCTTGTGCCATCAGGACAATCGGGTCCCAGCCGTTGCCCGCTGCTATGCCGCCGATGAGTTCGCGCTCCGCCGCTGCCTCCGCCGCCTGCCCCAAAATGTCCAGCGTATCGGCCAGTCTCCGGCGTGTATCAGCCTCCAAGCCCGTCGAAGGCCGCTGCGCCAGAAAGTGCCGGAAGGCTTCGGCGGCTTCGGCGTACCGCCCCGCCTGAAAGAGCCGTACCCCGATGTTTTGCTGGTTGTCGTCCATAAGGGACTATACGCCGGGAACCATTTTCTTTCCTGCCGCATCCTGTCTCTCGGCGGGGCGCAGGCAGGTGTATATGTCCTTCCCGCGTTCGCTTGGTGCGTTAGCCTTTGCCCAAAGCGCGCTGGCTTCGCCTCCGGTCAGGCGGGTTTGCTCTTGGAATAAAAGTGGGTGATGCTCTTGCCGATAAGGCCGCCGACGAAGCCGAAGACGGTCGCTAAGATGGGCGCCTCAATCAGATGAGACGAAGCGCTCTCCAGAGTGTTCTGGACGACGAAAGCCTTCAGGTCGTGCAGTCCACTGCGGACATACTCCCCATGAAGGACATGCTCCATCCGGGGCATGAACGCCAGGGTGATGAGAAATCCGAAGAGGCAGGTGATGACGATGCCGATCATCGCGCCCCACGCGCTCGCCAGGATGCCCAGGGGGAGTGAGCCGGTCGCTTGTGCGGCTCGGAAGGCCGTCGCCCCGAACAGGAGGAACACGAGACCCATCACGCCCAAAGTAGTGATAGTACTGACCTGCTGACTCGTGTCCACGAAGTTTTCCACCGTCATGTGCATGACAAAAACGGTGCCGATGATCAGGCCCGCGCCGGCCCCTTGCCGCAGCGCCGCGCGAGCGGCTCCCTCGCTTTGCCGCCCCGCGCGCACCCCGCCGGCGGTATACAAGAGGAGCAGAAAGGTGGGCACGAGAACGCCCGTCAGGCCGCCTTCCCTGATGGCCTCAGGGTGAAGAGCAACACTCAGGCCGATCAGCGCGATCACCAGAAGAGCACCGATCACGACCTCCCGCCCCAATACCGGGCGTGTTCCTATGGGATTGTCCACCATAAGTGCCCTCCTTGGGGCAGCGTATCCCACGAGTCTGGAGCTAACCCCTGTGTGATTTTCTTTGCGTCAGCCGGTTTACCCCGGCGCCGACGCCCCCCAGCAGCAGGCCCGCCGCAAGGCCGCAAAGAGTCAAAACGAGCGTCGCGGCAAGGTCGGTCACGAGCAGATAAGAGCGCATATCGGCAAAATGGCTGTGTGCAAAGGCGGCTTGCTTTTCCGGCCTCTGCGAAGTCGCCCCGAAAAACAGGGTGTCCAGCAGCAAGTAAGCGACGCCGGTCAGGAAGGCGATGAGGCCGCCCGCCAGCATTCCTGCCTTGATCCCCTGCCCCACAGCAAAGGTGTGGCGCGTTGTCCAGTACCCGCTGCCGGCACACGCCGACAGCAGGAGGAGGAGACAGGCGAGGTTGCCCGCAGACTCGCCGAGGCCGGAAAACAGAGGGGTCAGGTTGTATAGAAAAGCGCCGAGCGCGAAGCAGACGCCGGTCGTGAGGCCGAGAGTCGCCCCGGCTCGAATTGCTAACGTGTTCGGGGGAACCTCCTTCACGGACAGGAAGAAATAAGCGTGCAAACGGACGCTGTTGGCGAGGACATCCCCTGCCTGAGCCAGCCAGAACCGGAGGGATCGCCGCTGCGACTGCGGGAGGGACCGGTACAGGTCGAGAAAGGTATCACGCAGAGGAGCGCCGTACCGCTGCCGGTGGCGTCGGGGATAAAGCGCCACCAGTCGCTCGAAGCGCCGCCGTGCCCGAACCAACTCCTCACCCTCTATGTCGTCCATGTCGTCCTCCCTTTCCGGCCCCTGGCGATCTGTTCCTCCGCCCGCTGAACGGCTCGGCCCATCCGCTCAACCTCAGCCACTAATGCCTGTCTTCCCCGCTCGGTCAGGGTGTAGTAGCGGCGGCGCTCATCGTCCCTCTCCGGGGCCGGACGTTCCCCCGCCTCCACCACCAGCCCGTCATCCACGAGCCGCTGAAGGGCGTTGTAGAGTGTGCCGGCGGCCATGCGTACTTGCCCCTCGGAGTCGAGAGCGGATCGCTTAAGGATGTCATATCCGTGGCGGTCTTGTTCGCTGAGGGCGAGCAGAATATAAAAGACCGTCGGCGTGAGAGGCTTGGTACTCATACCAGCATTATACATCTAAGAAATACATTTTAAGTACATATATTGAGCACCTTCAAAATAATTTTTTCCGACATAAGCCATCTTGGCCCATCGGGAACTTCTTTTCCCCCTGCCGCATTCTGTCTATTGAGTGTGTTAAACTCAAGTAAGTTCAGAAAAATCAACCGTTTGGGAACCTGGGGAGTGGGTACAACGTAGGACACTCCCCAGAAGTTGTGACATCAAGAGCAGGAGACGCACCTATGGCGTTCAATGATTACCACGACATTATCCGGCAGATGGAGCGCGAAATGCAGCAGTTGTCGGATGAGGCGTTTCGCGGGTTTTTCGCCCTGCCCACGGGCAGCGCGGGCCGGTTCTGGCAGCCGCCCGTAGACGTTCACGAGACGGCGGAGGCCATTTTGATCAAGGTAGAGCTGGCAGGCGTCAAGGCGGACGACATTCATGTCGCGCTGACCCCCGACGACCGCATCCTGAACATCAGCGGGACCCGGCGCGAGGGGCAGGATTCGCGCGAGGGACGTGTCCGCAGCCACCATTTGGAGATTTATGTCGGGCCGTTCGAGCGCGCGGTCGCGCTGCCGAGCGGTTTCCGGCTGAACCGCGACGCCATCAAAGCGACGTACCGCGACGGCTTCCTGCTGGTGACGCTGCCGAAGCGAACGCGCACCGAGCAGCCGCAGACGCGGGTGATTCCGATCAGCACCGACGACACAGAAAATGAGGACAAGTAACTTCCATGTCCGAGCAACATAATTACGACGAGTTGAATAAGAACCAGGCGGAGCAGACGCCCGCTGAAAAGATAGACGAGATCGCGGACGACATGCCCATTGAGGGCGAGGTCGCCGAGCAGATCGTCAAGCAGATCAACAATGACGGCGACGGGCATCCGCCCATCCCCAACGAGCTGCCTCTGCTGCCGCTCCGGGATACGGTCATCTTCCCGATCCTGGTCGCCCCCATCGCGGTGGGCCGCGAGAACAGCATCAAGCTGGTGGACGAGGCCGTTTCGCGCGGCGACCGCATCATCGGCGTCGTCGCCATGAAGGACTCGTCCGTCGAGAACGCCACGGCCGCCGACATCTACCCGATGGGCGTCGCGGTCGTCATCCGCATGATGGCGAAGGCGCCCGACGGCGGCATCCGCATGATCGTCCAGGGCATCGCGCGCATCCAGGTCCAGCAGGTGCTGGGCGAGGAGCCGTACCTGCGGGCGCGGGTCAAGGTCTTGGAAACGAAGACCGAGATCGCCGAAGAGGACAAAGTCGAGGTCGAGGCCTTGAAGCGCGGCATCGGCGACCTGTTCGGCAAGATCGTCGCGCTGTCCCAGACCATGCCCGACGAGCTGGCGGGCCTGTCGTCGTCCATTGACGACCCCGCCGTGATGACCGACCTGATCGCCGCCCACATGCCGATCAGCCCCGAAGACAAGCAGCGGATTTTGGAGACGGTCAATCTCAAAGACCGCATGAACACCCTGCTGGAACTGATGACCAAAGAGCAGCAGGTGCTGGAGCTTGGCTCCAAGCTGCAAGGGCAGGTGTCGGCGGAGATCAACAAGACGCAGCGCGAGTACTATCTGCGCGAGCAGCTCAAGGCCATCCAGAAGGAACTGGGCGAGGGCGACGAGCGCGGCGAGGAGCAGGACGAGCTTCGCACCAAGATAGACGAGGCGCACATGCCCGAGGACGCCTTGAAGGAGGCGAACCGGGAGCTGGATCGGCTCCAGCGCATGTCGCCGGGGGCGCCGGATTACACGACGACCCGAACCTATTTGGACTGGCTGGTGGCGATGCCCTGGGACAAGGCCACGGCGGACAACCTGGACATCCCCAGCGTCAAGGCGCACCTGGACGCCGACCACTACGGCCTGGAAAAGATCAAGGACCGGATTTTGGAGTACCTGTCGGTCCGCAAGTTCAAGACCGAGGGCGACCTGCGCCAGCCCATCCTGTGCTTCGCCGGCCCGCCCGGAGTGGGCAAGACGAGTCTCGCGAAGTCCATCGCGAATGCGATGGGCAAGAAGTTCGTCCGCATCAGCTTGGGCGGCACGCACGACGAGTCCGAGATACGCGGCCACCGGCGCACCTACATCGGCGCGCTGCCCGGCCAGATCATCCAGGGCATCAAGCGGGCCGAGACGAACAACCCGCTGTTCGTGCTGGACGAGATTGACAAGGTGGGCGCGGACTACCGGGGCGACCCGTCCTCAGCGCTTTTGGAAGCGCTGGACCCGGAGCAGAATGCGACGTTCCGCGACAACTACCTGGACGTGAACTTCGACCTGTCCAAAGTGCTGTTCGTGACGACCGCGAACCAGCTCGACACGATCCAGCCCGCCCTCCGGGACCGCATGGAGATCATCGAGCTGTCCGGCTACACGGAGGAAGAAAAGACGCAGATCGCGGTCCGCCACCTCGTTCCCAAGCAACTCGGCGAGCACGGGCTGACGCAGGTGTCGTTCACCGAGGGCGGCGTCAAGGCCATCGTCCGGGGCTACACCCGCGAAGCGGGGGTCCGCAGCCTGGAGCGCGAGATCGCCGCCGTCTGCCGCAAGGCGACGCGCGAGTTCGCCGAGGGCCGCACGGAGGAACTGACCATAGACGCCGACCAGGTCAAGAAGTACCTGGGTGTCCCGCGCTTCGAGTACGAGGAAGTGGCGGAACGGACCGAGCAGCCGGGCGTCGTGACGGGCCTGGTCTGGACGCCCGTGGGCGGCGACGTGGTCTTCATCGAGGCGTCCCGCATGGACGGCGGCAAGGGGCTGCAACTGACGGGCCAGTTGGGGGACGTGATGAAGGAGTCGGCGCAGACCGCGCTGTCCTATGTCCGCGCCCATGCCAATGCCCTGCACATCAAGCCGGACTTCTACGAGACGTCCGACCTGCACATCCACGTCCCCGCCGGGGCCGTCCCGAAGGACGGGCCGAGCGCGGGCGTCACGATGACCAGCGCCATCGCGTCGCTCTTGTCGGGCCGCCCGATCAAGCCGGCTCTCGCGATGACCGGCGAGGTGACGCTGTCGGGGAAGGTGCTGCCGGTCGGCGGCATCAAAGAAAAGGTGCTGGCCGCCAAGCGGGCCGGGATCAAGACCATCATCCTGCCGGAGCGCAACCGCAAGGACTTGATGGAAGACATCCCGGAGGAGCTTCGCAAGGGCATCTCCTTCATCTTCGCCCGCGACGTGCATGAGGTCATAGACGCCGCCTTGCAGCCGATGGATGCCCCCAAGCCGGGCAAAGCCGCGAGGAACGGCGTGCGCCTGAAGACGATGGAGACCGCCCCGCCGTCCCCCGACATCGTGGCGAACGTGCCCAGCAATGCGTGATGACGATAAGAATAGCCCCTGCCTCACCCGAGGTGGGGGCTTTTCGCTTGCTTGTCAGTTAGGGGGGTATAATCTTGATAGGAGACCACCCTGTGAACGCACAACTTACGCTGGATGACTCGCCGCCGCTTCCTCGCCCTGCCCGCCACGCTGCCACCAATACCGAGGGGAACAAGATGCTGCTGCAAGACAGGGCGGCCCATGACTGGTATCGATTTGTGTTGTCTTACCCTCCACACTTGGTACAAGACTATGTGCGGCGGTTCGGACTGAACGGGAGTCATCAGGTGCTTGATCCCTTCTGCGGCACAGGAACCACGGTGGTCGAGTGTAAAAAGCTGGGGATACCCAGCATAGGCACGGAGGCCAACCCGATGGCGCATTTCGCCGGCCAGACAAAAGTCGATTGGCTTCCCGATCCGGCTGGCCTTGTCGCTCATGCGGAACGGGTCGCGGGGGCGGCCCTCGCCCAGCTTCAGGAAGATAGGGTGCCGGAAAATCCTGTGCTGTGCTTGGAGGATAAGTCGGCGTATCCCTTGCGCCGGCTGTCGCCGGAGTGTGAGTCGCTCCTCCTGTCAAATTCCATTAGCCCGCTGCCGCTTCACAAGACGCTGGTTCTGCTCGACGCCCTGCGAGAGCACCATGATGAGCGGTACGCCCGCCATGAACTGCTGGCGCTGGCGAAGGCGCTGGTTTTCCGCGTGAGCAACCTCAAGTTCGGGCCGGAAGTGGGAGTCGGCTCGATCAAGGCGGATGCCGCAGTGGTCGCCGAATGGCTGACGGCCGTTCGCGCAATCTCCGATGATCTGCCCATGCTCCAGTCACTCCCGGATGCGCCGGCCGCCGTGCATCTTGCCGATGCGCGCGGCCTCCATCATCTTCTCGCGCCGAATTCCATTAATGCAGTGATCACATCGCCGCCTTACCCCAATGAGAAAGACTACACCCGGACCACGCGCCTGGAGTCCGTCTTACTAGGTTTTATTCATAGCAAAGCCGATCTTCAGGCGCTTAAACGCGGCTTGTTGCGCTCCAACACGCGCGGCATCTATAAAGGCGACGATGATGACGTATGGGTTGCCGGACATTCCGAGATACAAGACATCGCCGCTGCCATTGAGAGACGGCGAATCGAACTCGGTAAAACTTCCGGCTTTGAACGGCTCTATGCCCGTGTGACGAAACTCTATTTCGGCGGCATGGCTCGTCACCTCTCAGAATTGCGTCCGCTCCTGCGTCCCGGCGCACATCTCGCCTATGTGGTTGGTGATCAGATGTCTTACCTGCGGGTCATGATCCGCACCGGCCAGCTGCTGGCGGACATTGCCGAGCGTCTTGGCTATGAGATCGTCGGTATCGATCTCTTCCGCACACGGTTGTCAACGGCGACTGGGGAGCAGTTGAGAGAAGAGGTTGTTGTTCTGCGCTGGGCTGGGAGCAAGTGATGAGGGAGCCGAACCGCTATGCCCAGATTATCGAGCGCATCTTCCTTTCACGCTATCAAGAAGGCATACGGGAAATCTCTTTCGAGCGAGATGACATAGTCCATGTCGCGGCAGATCTGCAAATCCGGCTGCCGAAAAATCTTGGGGACGTCATTTATAGTTTTCGCTACCGGGCGGCTCTGCCGGAAGCAATTCAGGCGCGGACAGCGGAAGGTGAGGCGTGGATCATTCGGCCTGCCGGCCGTTCCCAGTATCGCTTCGTTTCCGTCACGGAGCGCCCAATCACAGCGGCACCCATGATGGTGGAAACAAAGGTGCCTGACGCAACGCCGGGTGTGATTGCCCGGTATGCTTCCAGCGACGAACAAGGACTATTGGCAAAACTGCGTTACAACCGCTTGATCGATATTTTCACTGGCGTCACCTGCTATTCCCTCCAGAATCATCTGCGTACAACGGTTCCCGGTATCGGCCAAGTGGAAACAGATGAGATTTATGTCGGCATTGATCGGCGCGGGGCACATTACATTTTCCCGGTTCAGGCGAAGGGCGGCAGGGACAAAATAAACATCGTGCAGATTGAACAGGACGCCGCGCTTTGCGGGCACAAATTTCCCGCTCTCCTCTGCCGTCCAATCGCGGCACAGTTCATGCAGGATGATCTCATCGTTCTCTTTGACTTTGAAGAAGGCGAAAATGGGTTGGCATTGTCTTCGGAAAAGCACTACAGGCTCGTTCCGCCGGAGGAGATCACCGAGGCGGACCTAGAAGCCTATCGCACCCGCACACCCTGACGCTGCCTAATTTTTCCCGCGACGTGCATGAGGTCATAGACGCCGCCTTGCAGCCGCTGGACGCGCCCAAGCCGCCTAAAGCCGCGAGGAATGGCGCCCGCCTGAAGACGATGGAGACGGCCCCGCCGTCGGCTGACATCGTGGCGAACGTCCCCAGCAATGCGTGACGGTGAATAGAATCAGCCCCCGTCTTGAATAAGGCGGGGGCTTTTCTTGCTGAAATACCGGGCAGATCAGAACCACTGGTTCGCGGGGCGGTGTTGGGGGCTGTTCTGTGTCTGCGCGCGGAGCGGGCGGCCACACACCCGTTTGCGGCTGAGAAGAGAACCGCTCCAGCCCTTTAGTCGCCCAGCGTGCCACAGCCTCGGCGCGTATGAGGAAATAGGAGCCAATGGCGACGTGAAGGAAAATCCTGAACAGTTTTAGCAAGATTTCAAGCTCATGCTGTACCGCGAAGTAGCCGGACTGGAAATGGCCTATCCCCAGCAAATCCGTGGGGAGGTATGTCACCTCCAAAAGACCGTCAAGGAACCAGCCCAGGCTGGAAAGTCTGATGAGCAGGATGGCGATTTGCATAATGTTCATCGTGAGAGTGTCCTTCTGTTCAAGACTTGTAGTTTACCACAAACCCTGTGGAACGCGGCTGCCGCGAGGTTTGGGTCGGGGCTTTGGCCAGGGCGATTGCCTATGGAGGCCCCGGCACTGGAAGTGCCGGTCTACTGGTGAGTGAAAGTGCCTCCGGCACTGAAGAAGGTTTCTATCAACCTGTCCTCGTCTCTGTCAACCTGTCCTCAGTCGCGGAGCGACTTTCACTTTGAGTAGACCGGCACTTCCAGTGCCGGGGGCTCTAGGCGATTGCCCTGGGGCTTTGGCGCGTCTTCTTGACATTTCGCGCGGAATACCCTAAAATAAGGGGAATGATAAGTAAGGACACGAACGCCGCACAGAGGTAGGGTCGGGACGGGCAAGGAACGGCACGGGCGGGGCGGCGCGAAAGGCCATTGAGAGATGTTGGCACTGCTCATTTTGGGGTTGACGCTGGGCTGTCAGGTGGCGGCGATCATCCTGGCGGTCAGCCTCTACCGGCGCTATGGGCGGCAGAAGTCGTGGCTGCTGCTGGCCGCCGCCCTGGCCCTGGTCGCCTCGCAAAGCGCGCTGGCGATCCGGCATGACTTCGGGCACGGTCTGCACCGGAGGCTGGCCCTCGCCCATGCCTCTCTCCTGGCCCGCCCGGACTCGCACGCGCTGACTGCGCTGCTGCTGTCGGCCGTGCTGGTCTGGGGCCTGGGCATGGTCGGGCGCATCGTCGGCGAGAGCGCTCACAGCGAAAAGGAGCTGCGGGACGAGAAACGCCACCTCGCCATGCTGGTGGACCGGCGCGTCGCCGACCTCGAAGCCGAGGTGACGGAGCGGACGCGGGCTGAGGAAGCCCTGCGCGAAGACACGGATCGGTTCAGCGCCATCATCTCCACCCAGCGCGACATCGCCACGGCGGCCCTGGATATGTCCGCCGTCCTGAACCTGATCGTCGCCCGGACGCAGGACCTGACCCACGCTTCCGGGGCCGTCATCGAGCTGGCCGAGGGGCACGAGATGGTCTACCGGGCCGCCAGCGGCCGGGCCGCGCCCTATGTGGGACTCAGGACGCCGATGGCGCATTCCCTGTCCGGCGAGTGCGTCCGCACCGGACAGCTTCTCAAGTGCGACGACGCCGAGCGGGACCCGCGCGTGGACCTCACCGAGTGCCGCCGCGTCGGCGCGCGCTCGATGATCGTCGTGCCGCTCTTCTACACCCGCAAGGTCGTCGGCGTCCTCCAGGTGCTCTCGCCCGAACTGTATGCCTTCGGCCCCGTAGATGTCCACACGCTGGAACTGATGGCCGGGCTGATCGGGGCGGCCATGAGCCACACGGCCGAGTTCGAGGCCCGTCAGGCCGCGCTGAACCGCTTGCAGTCCGCCCTGAGCGAGCTGCAAGTCGCCAAAGAAACGGCGGAAGCGGCGACCCAGGCCAAGTCCGAGTTCCTGGCGAACATGAGCCACGAGATTCGGACGCCCATGAACGGCATCATCGGCATGACGGAACTGGCCCTGGACACGGATTTGGACCCGGAGCAGCACGAGTACCTGACGCTGGTGAAGTCGTCGGCGGACTCGCTGCTGACGCTTATCAACGACATCCTGGACTTCTCAAAAATTGAAGCCGGCAAGCTGGACCTGGAGCCGATCCCGTTCGACATCCGCGACTCGCTGGGCGAGACGGTCAAGACGCTGGCCCTGCGCGCCCATGTCAAGGGGCTGGAGCTGTTCGCGGACATCCACCACGCGGTCCCGCCCGTTCTCATCGGCGATCCAGGGCGCCTGCGGCAGATACTAGTGAACCTGGCGGGCAACGCCATCAAGTTCACCGAGGCCGGCGAGGTCGTGGTGGCCGTCGAGGTCGAGGCGCAGAACGAAGAATCGGTCATGCTGCACTTCGCCGTGCGCGACACGGGCATCGGCATTCCGAAAGACCGGCAGCAGAAGATATTCGAGGCGTTCTCGCAGGCGGACAGCTCGACGACGCGCAAGTACGGCGGCACGGGCCTGGGCCTGTCCATCTCGACCCGGCTGGTGGCCCTGATGGGCGGGCGCATCTGGATCGAGAGCGAGGAGGGCCGGGGCAGCGTCTTTCACTTCACCGCCCGCATGGGCATCGGCCCCGCCCAGATCGCGGACCGCAGCTACGATGTGGACCTGACGGGCCTGCCTGTCCTCGTCGTGGACGACAACGCCACGAACCGGCGCATCTTAAAGGAAGTGCTGACACAGTGGGGCATGACGCCGACCCTGGTCGAAGGCGGGCGCGAGGCTTTGGACGCCATGATGGGGGCAGTGAACGAAGGCCATCCGTTTTCGCTGGTCCTGCTGGACGCCATGATGCCTGAAATGGACGGCTTCATGCTGGCCGAGCAGATCAAGGATCACCCGGAGCTGACCCGGTCCGTGCTGATGATGCTGTCGTCGGCGGGCCAGCCCGGCGACACGGCCCACTGCCGTGAATTGGGCCTGTCGGCGTATCTGACAAAGCCCTTCAAGCAGTCCGAGCTGCTGGACCTGATCGTGACGACGCTGGACGGGCGGAGGGCGGAGGCCCCCCCCCCCGACCCCTCCCTCATCGGAATGGGAGAGGGGAGAAAGACTTCCCTCTCCGGCCCTTCTCTTTCTGGCTCCCCTCTCCCGCGTGCGGGGGAGGGGCCGGGGGGGGGGGCTGTCCTGCCGAGGGTGGGGGCTCCTGGCCTCCACCTCCTGCTCGCCGAGGACAACGCCGTCAACCAGCGGCTGGCCGTGCGCGTTCTGGAGAAGCACGGCCACGCCGTCACCGTAGCGGGCAACGGCAAGCAGGCGCTGGCGGCCTGGGAACGGGCGAACGCGGCGGGGACGCCCTTCGACCTGGTTCTCATGGACATCCAGATGCCCGAAATGGACGGCTTCGAGGCGACCCGGCTGCTGCGCGGGCGCGAAGGGGAGCCGGGGCGTAGAGAGGCCGACGGCAAGCCGGGCGAACACGTCCCCATTGTCGCGATGACCGCGCACGCCATGAAGGGCGACCGTGAGCGCTGCCTGGAAGCGGGCATGGACGATTATGTGTCCAAGCCGCTCCAGGTGGACAAGCTGCTCGGTGTGCTGGGGCGGCTGGCGCCGGCACGGACCGAGGCCGCAGGAACCCCTCCCGGCTCACAAGTTCGCCACCCTCCCCTGTTAGGGGAGGGCCTCGGAGTAGGGGGGGGCTTTCAGAAATCGCCTGGGCTGTTGCCTCCTCTCGGAAGCCCTTCCCTCACAGGGGAGGGTGGCGAGCCTCAGCGAGCCGGGAGGGGTTCCGACGCCCCCGCCCCCGAAGCGGTCCCCGCCGAAGCGACCGACGCCGCCGACGCCGACCCAGGCGTGCCCGTCTTTGACGCCGCCGCCGCCCTGGAGCGCGTGGACGACGACCGGGAGCTGCTGGTCGAGATTCTGGGTCTGTTCCGCGAGCAGGCCGCCACGGGGCGCGGCGACATCGAGGGCGCCCTGGCCCGGCGCGACGGGCCGGCCCTGGAGCGGGCCGCGCACTCGCTCAAGGGCGCGGCCAGCAACATCAGCGCGGAGCAGGTGCGCGAGGCGGGCCTGCGCCTGGAACACGCCGCGCGCGACGGCGACTGGGACGCGGCGGGCGCGGCCTGGGCGGACATGGCGCTGGCTCTGCCGCGCCTGGACGTCGCCCTGCGGGAGTTTGAAGACACAGAGGTAAGAGGGTAGGGACAAGCCCCGCCCTTTCCGAAACGGCAAGGAGAGCAACACCCAATGAGAATACTGATTGCGGACGATGATGCGATCACGCGGCGGCTGCTGGAGACGATCCTGAGCAAGTGGGGCTATGAGGTCCAGATCGCGCAGGACGGCGACGAGGCATGGAACGCGCTGCAAGGAGAAGGGGCGCCCAAGCTCGCCATCCTGGACTGGATGATGCCCGGCCTGGACGGGGTGGAGATCTGCCGCCGCGCCCGCCAGCGCATGGATTCGCCTTACGTTTACATGATGCTGCTGACGTCCAAGATCCGCAAGGAGGACATCATCGAGGGCATGGACGCCGGAGCGGACGACTATCTGACCAAGCCGTTCAACCGGCATGAACTGGAAGTGCGCTTGCGAGCGGGGCTAAGAATCTTGGATTTGCAGGAAGCCCTGATGGCGTCTGGGGACGAGCTGGCGCAAGGGCGGGCGCGTGAGGGCGAAACCGCCGCGCGCATCCGGCAGACGCTGCTGCTGGCCGAGCCGCCCGCCATGCAGCCGGGCCTGGAGATCGCCGCCGCGACCGTGCCGGGGACTGAGCAGGAGGGCGACTTCTACGACTTCTTCCCGCACGGCGCGCGGGCGGGGCGGGGCGAGATGCTGGACGTGGTGGTCGGCGAGGTATTGGGGCGCGGCCTGCCCGCCGCGCTGATCGCCGCCGCCACCAAGAACCACTTCCTGCGCGTCCTGCACCGCGCGGCCCAAAGCGAGGCGGCCGCGCCGTCCCCCGCCGAAGTCGTCACGCAGGTGCATGACGCCGTAGGCGGCCAGTTTCTGGGCCAGAAGAGCTTCGAGACGCTGTGCTACGCCCGGTTCGACGTGGGCGCGAAGCGGCTGGAGTATGTGGACTGCGGGCACACGCCCACGGCGTACTACTCGGCGCAGACGAAGACCTGCCGGATGCTGCGCGGCGACAACATGCCGCTCGGCTTCGGCCAGCACGAGGACTACCGCCAGCTCGGACTGTCGTTTGCCGCCGGCGATCTGTTCCTGTTCTATTCGGAAGGCGTGACAACCGCCAAGAGCGCCGAGGGCGAGGAGTATGGGGCAGGCCGGCTGGCCGCGCTGATCACCGGCAATGGGGCGGCGTCGTCCGCCGGCCTGATCGCCCGTCTGCACCAGGACGTGCAGGCGTTCGCCCCCGGCCCGCGCCCCGCGCCGCTGACGTGCGTGGCGGTGAAGGTGACGGGGTGAAAAGGTGACGGGGTGAAGCCGCGGAACCGGCACTGGAAGTGCCGGCCTATTCGGAGTGGAAGTGCCTCCGGCACTGGGATAAGGGCGCGATGACTAGGAAGGGCGCGATGAATCGCGCCCCTACGCTACTCTCCTCAGTCGCGGAGCGACTTTCACTCCCTAGTAGACCGGCACTTCCAGTGCCGGTTCCGCGGCTCCCTTTCACTCACGCCGACAAGTGTCTTACGCCGTGCCTGCTTCCCCCTGTATCGCCGCCGCCATGTCCTGCATCATCTCCCGCGAACACAGGCCGACGCCCGGCACATAGCGCACGCGCGGGTCCTCGCACTGGCGCACCCAGGCGATCAGCGGCGACTCGTCCAGTAGGTGCAGGGCGCGGCGGGCGTCGGCGGCCCGCACCAGACCCTCACGGGCCGCCCGGTCGCACAGCGCGCGGACGTCACTCGGCACGACCGGCGGCGCGGCGGGCGGCAGGGCGAACAGGCTGTTCGTCAGAGCATCGGCCCGCGCCAGCACATCCCCGGCGTCCCATGCCTTGCGGCCCAGGGGGAGGAGGAGAACGGAAGCGGCTCCCACCCCCGCGACGGGAGGGGGAGGGCCGATCAACACCTGGAGCGCCCGCCCTTCCCGCGTCAGCGTGAAGTCCGGCAGCGAAATACCCGTCGCCGCCACGAAGGGGTCGGGCAGGCGCTTGATCCGCCAGCCGCCCGCCTCGCCCTTCGCCCGGCGCTTGAGCAGGTCCTTGTGCAAGGCCGCCCCCGCCTCGAGCCGCCGCCGGAAGGCCGGCTTTTCCTCGTCCGCCGCCCGTTTCGCCGGCATCCCCAGCGCGCGCAGGGCGTCCGTCCCCAGCAGCAATCGGAACGGGCGCGCGCCGATCTTGGCGTCCACCCAGCCGGTCGTCTGCCGCGTGGCATAGGCCGCGACCAGGTGCAGCAGGCAGCGGGCCAGGCGTCCCGCCCGGCGGGGGAAAAGTGTAGGGGCGAACCTCGTGTTCGCCCTTTCCTCTGCTTCCGTCAGCGTCACCGTGCCGCCGTCTCCCGCCACGACGGCGCGGGCGCCCAGGGCTTTGGCAAGCGCGCGGACGTCGGCGGCGTCGCTGGGGGGCACGGACAGGCCGCAGAGGGTGATCGTCACGGCGCGGCGCAGCGCCGTATCCAGCGAGTGGAAGTTGTACAGCGCAACGATGTCCGCAGGCGTCGGGACCGCGCCCAGACGGGTCAAGACCTGGTTTTCCTCGGCGTCCAGGTGCAGCAGCGCGTCCCACTGGTGGGCGGACAGGCAGAAGCGCGCGCCCAGGGTGGTGTACGCTTCGGCGCGGGCGGCCTCGGTCAAAAAGCCGTCGTGCTGCTCATTCACCCAGGCGTAGGTGTCCGCCCGGACCTCCACAGGCCGGTGCAGTCCCGCCGCGCCCAGACAGGCCGCGCCTTCGCGCCCCACGATCTGGGCGAAGCCGGGCGTCTCGTACTTGTAAAACTGCCCCAGGCAGGCGACGATGCCGCGCGCCAGGCGCGGGTCGCCGAAGAAGTCCGTCATCGCCTGGGCGTCCATGTCCCGCCGCCGCTTGCCGACCGCGCCATCGAAGGTGCGGATGGCGACTTCGAGCCGTGCCAGCGTCTTCTTGTCCCTGAGCTGGTGCGGGTAAACGGACGCCGGGGCATCGCCCTTACCCTTGCGGCTGGTTTTCTTGAAATCTTCTTGGCGGAAGGCCATGGGTGTAAATCCTTGATGATGGCGAGAGCCGTTCACCGGCACTGGAAGTTCACCGGCACTGGAAGTGCCGGCCTACTCTCTGTGGAAGTCGCTCCGCGACTAATACCAGGGCGCGACTAATACCAGGGCGCGATGAAGCACAGGGCGCGATGAATCGCGCCCCTACGAGGGGCCTCAGAGGGAGGGCAGGGACAAGCCCTGCCCCTACTACGGGGGCTTCTCCTCAGTGCCGGAGGCACTTCCACTTGCGAGTAGGCCGGCACTTCCAGTGCCGGTTTCACTGACGGGCCGGTTTCATTGACGAGCGGCCTACCCCGCCTCCGCCTTTTCCACCGGCTTGCGCTTGCGCGCCGTCTTTACCTCGCTGGTCCCGCGCGAAACCAGCTCGTATAGGCGCGCGTGGCCGGGCTTGGGGCGCAGGACGCGGCCCAGGCGCTGGATATACTCGCGCGTGGTGGACGACCCCGAAACGACGACGGCGACGTTGGCGTCGGGCACGTCCACGCCTTCGTTGAGAACGCGGCCCGTGACCAGCTTGGAGTATTTTTGCTGCCGGAACTTGTCCAGGATGTCCCTTCTCTCATCGGCGTGGGTGCGGTAGGTGATGGCTGGCAGGCACAGGCGGCGGGACAGCTCGTGGACGATGACGTTCCACTCGGAAAAGACGATCACTTTGTCGCCCCGATGCCGCGTCAGCAGGGCTTCGACGGCCTGGATCTTGCGCTCGGCGTTCATCGCCAGCATCCGCGCCTCGCGGTGCGAACGCAGGGCCTGCCGGGCGGCGGGGTCGTGACCGGCGCTTCGGATGAGGGCCTCGAACAGATTGGCCGCGCCGGTCATCATCAGCTTGGTGCGGTTAGCGGCCATGTACCATGAGAACTCCGCCGTGAGCTGATCGTAACGCGCCTGCTCGTCGTCGGTCAGGTCCACGGACACGCGCTCGACCTGGTAGTCGGCGATGTGCTTATCGCGGGCCAGCGTCTGAGGCTGCCGCTCGAAGACGGTCGGGCCGACCAGCAGCCGCAGGTCGTCGTGCCGCCCGTCCGACCGCTCCAGCGTCGCGGATAACCCAAGCCGGAACGGTGCGTCGGCCCGCGTCGCGATGGTTCGATACGATGCCGACGGCAGGTGGTGCGCCTCGTCGAAGACCAAAAGGCCATACTTCGAGAGATCACGCTTGGGCATGGCCGCTGAGTCGTAGGTGATAATCGTGATGGGCCGCTCCGCCTTGAAGCCGCCGCCGACCATGCCGACCTGTTCGGCGTCCAGCCCGAACTTGTCCTTGATGCCGTCGTGCCACTGGTGCATCAGATCAATGGTCGGGACGACCACTAGGGCGCGTACCTGCATGGCCTGCATCGTCATCAGGGCGACGACGGTCTTGCCCGCGCCCGTCGGCAGCACGACGACGCCGCGCCCGTGCGCCCGGCCCCACGCGGCCAGGGCGTCCTTCTGGTAGGGGCGCGGGGCCAGCGGCAGATCGGGCAGGGCAAAGGGCAGCGCGTACTCTTCCTGCGCGGCTTCGAGCCAGGCGGTTTCGGGCACCTCGTCTTCGGCGTCGGCGTTGTAGCCGTCAGCCTCAGACTCTAAAGAGGCGGCGAAGAGGTCGAGTTCGGTTTCGTCTAAGGCGGCGGTTTGAGGCATGGATATATATTTCTCATAAAGAAGGACCCAGCCCTGAAGGACCGGGCTATTCCGATGGGCCACCCCTTCATAAAGTGCTTGCGGGGCTACAGAGAAGACGCCGCGTAGGGGCGCGATTCATCGCGCCCTTTCCAATCATCGCGCCCTTTCCAACCCAATCATCGCGCCCTTTTACGCCGCCATCCGCCGCTGTCGCAGCGCCCGCCCTTGCGGCGCGTCGTCCCATGGCATCCGGTCGGCATCGCCTGATGGGAACAGTTCCACATCCCCACGGGCCGCGTCTGTTCCGTCCTCGAACAGGGAGAGCTGCGCCCACTGGCTGGCGCGCACGGGGCCGACGCCCCACACCTGGCGCGCGCGGCCCGACCGGGCGGCCCGCGCGAGATCGGCGGGCGTCTCGACGCCCAGCGTTTGGTGCAGCCGCTCGGCCAGGCGCGGGCCGACGCCGGGGGCTTCCATCAGCGCGCCGACATGCGGCGGCAGGTCCGCGCACAGCTCGGCCACATAGTCCATGCGGCCTGTCTCGGCCAGCTCTTTGAGCTTCCGCTGCACGCGCTCGCCCAGAACGCCCTTGCGGTGCGGCAGGGCCTTGTCCGCTTCGCGCAAAGCGTCGGCGATCTGGTCGCGCCGGGCCAGAATGGCGCGGGCGCCGTTCTCGTAGGCACGGATGCGGTACGGGTTGTCCTGCCGGTCGCGCAGCAGGGTGGCGATGTTGAACAGCGTCGCGGCCAGGTCGCGGTTTGTCATTCGGTTTGTCATCGAAGGAGTTCCTAGTTGTCGCAGGGTCGGAAAAGTGTGTATCGAACAGATGTTTTATTATACCCGTTTTGGACGTTTATCGTCTACGTTTTGGGTCTGGGGAGAAAAGAATCTCGGCTTGACGGGAACGGGTAAAGCGCGGTATGATATGGGTGTATCGAAGAGGCGCACATGCAGGTGCGCCCTCCGTTTTTCGTGCGCCCTCTCTGCTCCCGGAGACCACAGACCAATGGCTGCCCGATTTTGTCCCGAATGCGGTCAGGAAGTTTCCTCCGCCGCCCGCTTCTGCCCGAACTGCGCCGCCCGCCTGGACGGGGCCGACTCGAACGTGGGCGTCGGCGCGCCGCCCCGCGTCCCGCGCCCCCCCCTCGTCGGCACGCCGAATGTGACGCAGATGGACGTGGCCGCCCAGAAGTCGCGCAAATTGCTTGTCCCCGGCATGATTGCCGCCCTGGTCGTGCTGGCCGTCGCCGTGGCCGTGCTCGCCCGCCCGCGCTCGCAGCCGTCTGTGCTGGTCAGCGCCGCGCCGCCTGTCGCCGCTCCCGCCGTCACCAACGCTCCGACCACGCCCCCGCCCGCCGCCCCGCCGCTGACGAATGCCCCGGCCCAGCCGCCGGCGACGGCCCCCGCCGTCACCAACGCCCCGACCGCCCCCGCCCCGGCCCTGCCGCCGGACGTGGCGGCTTACTTGAGCTTCTTGCAGCAAATCGAGCAGAGGCGGGTCGCCATGAACAACGACACGTCGGGGGCGACCGCCATGCTGGCGGCGGCCCAGGGAATGGGGGGCGGCGGGATGGGGATGCCCGACGTCGGGAACGACCCGGAAGGCGCAGATGAGGCGAAGCAGGCGGCGGCCAAGCAGGAAGAGGCGAAGCGGAACACGCAGAAGATCAGCCAGGGCTACAGCGACTATGCCCTGAAATGGCAGGGCCTGATCCGCGACTTCCGGGCCACGCCCCCGCCGCCCGCCTGCGCGACGCTGGCGGCGCGCTACCAGACGTTCCTGGGGGACTACACCACGGTCATCTCGAAGATGCAGGTCGCCCTGCTCAACCACGATTCGAGCGGCCTGCCGGACCTGAGCGCCGTCACCCAGGTGCAGGCCCAGGTCAACACGGATGGGGCGGCGGCGGACACCGAGTTAGGGAACCTGTGCAGCCACTACGGCGTGCCGAAGCCGTTCACGATCGCGCCGGAGGGGGCGTCGCCCTCGCTGCTGGGGCATTAGGAAGTCTCCTATCCCCGGCCACTTGGCCCCCACCCCCGGCCCTTCCTACTCCACCCCGTCCCCCACCGCCACGTCCCGCCGCCGAACGTCCCCCACCCGCCACAGCGCGAACGCCAGACCCGCCGCCGCGATCACGAGCGCGTAGACGATGCCGAGCAGCAGGCGGGCCGCCAGCGGCGGGCCGTCGGCGCTTGTCTCGAAGGGCAGCAGCTTGAACTGCCCCCAAACCCCCAGGCCGACAGCCAGCGTGAACAGCAGCGTCGCCAGCCCGCGCAGGTTTTTGGAAACGGCGGGGTAGGTGGACAGGGCCGCGCCCACGCCCAGGCCCAGCACGAACAGCGCGGCGACGAACGTCTGCCCGACGAGCCAGGCGCCCAGCGCGGGGAGCACGCCGACGGTGGGGGCGGCCAGCATGTACAGAATCAGGCTGCCCAGGCCGCAGACGGCCCAGGCCGCGCCCGGCAAGGCGGCCTGCCCCCACACCTTGCCCCACAGGATCGCCCGCGCCGAAAGCGGCGTCAGCAGGAGGAAGCCCCAGATGCCCCGCTGCCGGTCGCGCGCGATCAATCCCTCGCCGATGACCTGCCCCCGGAAGCCCAGCGCGTAGCATTGGGCGGCCAGCAGCAGGGCCGCCAGGTCCGGCCAAACGTCGAGTGGCCCGACCCGGCCTGTCCGGCGCGGGTCGTCGGCAAAAAAGTGGAACGGGGAGACGTCGGACAGGGCGCTCACGACCTCCGGGTAGGCCAGGGCCAAGACAGCGGCGGCGGCCAGGGCGAGCGGGGCGAGCAGCAGCCAGTCGGCCCACCGGCCCGCCCGCGTGCGCGTCCGCAGCTCGTAGGTGAAGAGCGGATTGTCGGTGCGGGCGGTGATCCAGGCCAGCAGGGCGGCTGTCCGGGAGGCGTGGCGGATGGGGGCGTCTTTCATCCCCCGCCCGCGCGTCCCCCGGCCCGGTGGTTCCCGGCCTGGAAGGGGCGGCCCATCCGCGTCCCTCGGCCCTTCCGAGCCGGCTGCCCCCGCCCGATTCTCCTTCCACCCCACGATCAACAGCGCCCCCGCCAGCGCGGGTCCGGCCAGGCAGACTTCCCAGGACGGGGGCGCGGCGACATGCCACGGGAGGCGGGACAGCAAGCCCGGCGCGTCGGGGAACAGGCGCAGCCAGGCCGTCGCGGGGCTGAGGGCGGACAACAGGGCCGCGCCGGGGACGGGCGCCGAGAGGGCGGCGGCGGGCAGGACGTACAGCAAGGCGTTTCCCGCCAGCCGGCTCGGGACGAGGCGCCGGACGCCCACGGCCCAAAGGACCGAAGACGCGCCCGCCAGGGCGATCTTGCCGGCGACCTGGGAGACGGGCGGGGCCAGCGGGGACAGGCCGCCCAGGGCGCAGGCAGCGAGGAACGTCACGCCGGCTACGCCCAGGGGCCGGGCCGCGCGCCGGAAGGCGCGGCGCAGGACGAGGAGCGGCGGGCGCAGGGCGCCGGTATCTTTGCGGCGATCCTCCGTCGCCAGGGCGCGTCCGCAGACGTTCGGCAGGGACAAGCCGCCGAGCAGCAGGAGCAGGCCCGCCGCGTCCCAGCCCGCCGCCCCGAACGTCCCCCCGGCGAGTGTCGCCGTGTCGCCGCTCTCGACCCACGCCTTCCAGACCACGCCCAGCGCGCACAGCCCCGCCGCCCGCGCCGTCCAGCGCGACAGCGTCCGCGCCCGCGACGCCAGGGGCGTCTGGGTCATTTCCCGTTCGTCCCCCGCCGACAGGGCCGCTGCCGAGTGGAGGGCGGACGCGGCCCACTGGCAGACCATCAGGGGCAGGAGGAAAAGCAGCGGGGACAACGGGGCGTGGAAGAAGTCCAACCGCCCGCCCAGGAGCTGCACGGCGTAGAAGGGCCAGGCGAAGAACAGGAAAAACGAGAAGCCGGGGCTGAGGTGCAGGTGCAGGGCCGCCAGCAGGTGCCCCAGCCAGCCGCCGCGCAGGACGCCCAGCGTCTGGCCGACGAAGAACACGGAAAACAGGACATAGACGCCGACGCCCGCGTAGGCGTTCGGCCGGGCGGGCGGGCGCGCGCGGGACATGCCCGCCCGGCCCAGAGCCGTGTCCGGCGTCATCGCTCCGCCCGCCAGGGCCGGAATGGCGTAGACCGGCGGCGCAAAGCTGACGAGGGCGAACAGCAAGTACAGGAACACGATGTCACGGGCCGAAAGCGCGCCGACCTCGCCGAGCAGGACATACAGCGGCAGCCCGGCCAGGGCAATCAAAAAGGCGGTGCGGGCCGGGCCGACCGCCATTGCCAGCAGCATTTCGGCCCGCCGCTGCGGGGTCAGCAGCAGGTCCGCCAGCGTCCCGCGCCGCGCCTCATCCGCCAGCGACACCGTCAGAGCCGTCCGCGCACTCGAAACAAGGGTGGCGTGGACGAAGGTAAGGACGATGAACAGCGCGGCCGGGAACGTCGTGCCGAACAGGAAGCCGAGCACGACGGTCACTTGGCGCGAGTACGTCCGGTCCAGCCACAGTCCGCCGAGCAGCAGGCCCGACAGGATGAGTAGGGACACGAGCAGCCGCCCGAACAGGCCCAATCGCCGGGTCTCGGCCCGGCTCGCCTTGAGGAGAAACGGGTTGTCCCGCAGCCAGGCCGGGCCGTGGGCCGCCGCGCCGGTCAGGCCCAGATCGGCCAAGCCCAGATCGGCCAAGCCCAGATCGGCCAAGCCCAGATCGGCCAAGCCCAGATCGGCCAGGGTCGCGCGGGCCATCCGGCGGGTGCGCCGCAGCCACCGGGCGGGCCGGCGCAGGGTGTGGGTTAGGTTGGGCATGGGCAGGAGAGGGCATGGGCAGGAGAGGAGGGACCGGCACTGGAAGTGCCGGCCTACTCAGGGTGAAAGTGCCTCCGGCACTAAGGAAGTGTCTGCGGTCGGTTCGTCTTCAACCGCGTAGCGGTTTTCACTCCGAGTAGGCCGGCACTTCCAGTGCCGGTCCTTCTTTACCCCCCGAACATCCGCCAGGGGTTGGGCGCTTCCTCGGCGGGCGGCGTGAAGTTCGCCAAAGCCTCCTCGAAGTCCTCCCGCGACAACACCCGCGCCGTGCCGGGAGGCCCTTCGGACAGGCGAATCAGCGCCTGCAAGCCCGCCTCGTTGACGACCGCCTTGATGTTCGCGCCGGAATACCCCTCCGCCCGCCGCGCCAGCTCATCCAGATCTACGTCCGGGGCCAGCTTCGCCCCCGCCGAGGCCAGGGCGAAGAGCTGACGCCGGGCCGGCTCGTCCGGCAGCGGGATCTCGATCTCGCGGGACAGGCGGCCGCCGCGCAGCAGGGCCGCGTCCAGCATGTCCCGCCGGTTCGTCGCGCCGACCACGAAGATGCGCCGGTTCTTGATCAATCCGTCCATCTCGTGCAGGAACTGGTTGACCACCTTGTCGCTGTACTGGTTGACTCCCCCCGACCGTGCGGGCAGCAGGGCGTCTATCTCGTCCAGGAAGACGATGGCCGGGGCCTTGGCCCGCGCCTCGTCGAACAGCTTCTTGACGGCCTTCTCGCTTTCGCCCAGCCACATCGAGTTGATCTCGGCGGGGGACGTGGCGAGGAACGCGCAGTGCGACTCGTGGGCCAGGACGCGCGCGATGGTCGTCTTGCCCGTGCCGGGCGGTCCGTAAAGCAATAGCCCGGTCGGCGGCTCGATGCCCAGGTCGCGCGACAGGCTGGGGTTCTCCAAAAGGAGCTGCATCTGCTTGAGTTCACGCTTGGTCCGGGCGGGCAGCACGACATCGTCCCAGGTCACGTTCGCTGGGACGCCGCCCCGGTCGCCGCGCCCCTCGCGGGCGGCGGCCTGGTCGAAGGCGTGCGCCCGCTCGCGGTAGGCCGTCTCGCCCGGCGCCCGCGCGGCCGCCGCCCGCGCCGCTTCCGCCGCCGCCTCGGTCTGCCCCAGATACCGCAGGGACAGGGCCAGCGCGTGATGGAAACGGGGGTCGTCGGGATGCAGGACGATGGCCTTCTCGAACTCGAGCACGGACGACCGGAAGGCATCCCGGTACTGCACGATCCAGTCGGTCTGCCCCAGCGCTTTGGACGCGGCCAGGACGCCCAGGCCGAGCACGGACGCGGCCAGGTCGGTGACGCCGGTCCCGGCCTCCTTCTCGCGCAGGGCCGGCGGCAGGATGGCCTCGGCCCGCCGCTGGTAGGTCAGGCCGAGTTGATACGGCCCCTCGGCCTCGTCGGGGAACCGCGCGACGGCCGCCTCGAAGGCGGCGACGGCGCCGGGGAACTCGCCCCGCCGGCGAAACTCCAGTCCCGCCGTGTACGCGGGGTCCTGCGTGATGCCTTGTGAAATGCCACTCATGGCGTTATTCTACCCCGCAGGGGCGAATTTCGGGCGGGCGCGTCCTCCTTCGTGTTTTCATCCAATTTTCATCAAACTTTCATGTTCCCGTGCCAGAATGCCCTCATGGTCCCAAAGGGCTGCGATGGCCGCCAAAAAACCGCCGCCCGGCGTGAAAAAACTGTCACGCCGGCCCAGATTCGCCCGCAATAGTGGGTAAAAAAGTGCGGGCCTCCCCGGCGAGAGCTGAACATCCGGGCGCTTTCTGCGTCCTAAAGTCGTCGTGCCATTTTAGCATCACGGGAATTTTACATGTACCACCCGTTTCCGAAGCCGCGTCGCGGCTTCACGCTCATCGAACTGCTCGTCGTCATCGCGATCCTCGCCGCGATCCTTTTCCCCGTCTTCCAGAAGGTCCGCGAGAACGCCCGCCGCGCCTCCTGCCAGTCCAACCTCAAGCAGCTCGGACTAGCCGAGACCCAGTATTCCCAGGACGCCGACGAGATGTACAGCGGCTCGTATAGCTGCATCAACGGTGATTGCAACCCGGACGGCCACGCGCGCGTGTCGTATGCCGAGATGCTGTACCCGTTCACCAAAACCCTGGGTATTTATGGGTATTTATGGGTATTTACAAGTGCCCGGACGGAACAAAAGGGTTCACCAACAATGGCGCCAATAACTGCATCCCGCCCTCCAATAGCCTGGCTGAAGCTGAAGCTCAGCCGACTGCCTGCGCGCGTTACCTGCTCGTCCTGGTCCTGCTCGACGAATAAGCGACTGCGGCGCTACGAGCCGGGCGGCCCTTGCGGCGCGGTAAGCCGGGCCGGTATCGCGTTTAGTGTTCTTGTCCCCTTGACAACCCACCCACGCCCGCCTATAATACACTCGCAATGAAGCCCTTTTCCCGCCTCCTGCCCTCCGGGGCCGCCGCCCCGGTCCTGACCGCCGCTCTGGTCCTCCTTGGCACCCTGCTGACCGGCTGCGGCCGCCCGCCCGTTCCCGCGCCGCCTGGTCCCACGCCCCCGCCCGCCCCGGCCGCCGGGTCGCCGCTCTTCCGAGACGTAGCCGAGCAGGCCGGGCTGCACTACCAGTGGAGCATCCCCGGCCCGCGCCCGCTGAACATCCTCCAGACCATCGGCAACGGGTGCGCGTTTTTGGACTATGACAATTCGAGCCATCTGTCCGTCCTGCTGATCGGCACGGACCACGTCGCGCTTTACAAGGGCGACGGGCACGGACGCTTCACGGATGTGTCCCGCCGGATGGGCCTGGACACGCTGAAGGGCCACTTTTTGGGCTGCGCCGTGGGCGATTACGACAACGACGGCTACGAGGACGTTTACATTTCAGGCTACCGCACGGGCCTCCTGCTGCACAACGAGGGCGGGAAGCGTTTCCGGGACGTGACGCAGGCGGCGGGCCTGAAGCCGCAGCCCTGGGGCACGTCGGCGGCCTGGGCCGAGGCCGTCCCCGGCTCGGGAAAATTGGACCTGTTTGTCGCCAACTATGCCGACTTCGGGCCGGACCCCAAGAAGTACCCGCAGCTCTGCGACTCGCACGGCCTCAAGACCTCGTGCGGCCCGCGCTACTACACGCCGCTCAAGGGCGTCCTGTACCGGAACCGGGGCGGCGGGCGCTTCGCCGACGTCAGCGCCGCCGCCGGCATCGCCGCCACGAATGGGCGCGGCCTGGGCGTCGCCTGGGCGCCGCTGGAGCCGGGCGAAGCGCCGAGCCTGGCGATTGCCAACGACGAGATGGCCGGCGACCTGCTGCGCCCGGACTCCCGCGCCGCCGCCCATTACACCAACATCGGGACGCAGGCGGGGACGGCTTTTGATCGGGACGGCGCGATTCACGGCGGCATGGGGACGGACTGGGGGGACTATGCCGAGGACGGCAAGCTGGACCTGTTCGTCGCCACGTTCCAGGGAGAGACCAAGTCGCTGTATCACAACGACGGACAGGGGCAGTTCACCGACGTCTCCTACCGGACGGGCCTGGCCCTGCCGACCCAGGGACACGTCGCGTTCGGCTGCAAGCTGCTGGACTATGACAACGACGGCCACCTGGACGTCATGGTCGCCAACGGCCACGTCCAGGACAACATCCACGCCATTGACACCAGCACGACCTACAAGCAGACGGCGCAGTTGTTCCACAACAGCGGCACGCCTCCGATTACCTTCACCGACGTCAGCGCGCAGGCCGGCCCGGCCTTCGCCCAGCCGATCGTCGGGCGCGGCTTGGCCGTGGGGGATTACGACAACGACGGCAAAGAGGACGCCCTGATCGTGGACAGCGAGGGCAAGCCGCTCCTGCTGCACAACGAGTGCGCCGGTGCCGGCCACTGGCTGTCCGTCCGCCTCGTCGGCACGAAGAGCAACCGGGACGGCATCGGCGCCCTGCTGACCGCCCAGGTCGGCGGGCGTAAGCTGCTGCGCCTGTGCCACACGGACGGCTCGTACCTGTCCGCCTCGGACAAGCGCGTCCACTTCGGGCTGGGCGCGGCGCGGGCCGTGGACAGCCTCGGCATCCGCTGGCCCAGCGGCCTGACGCAGACCCTGAAGAACCTGCCGTCGGACAAAGTGATCACGGTGACGGAGGGGAAATAGGCGGGGGATCGGCATTGCACGGGGAGCCGGCACTTCCAGTGCCGGTTTCCCTTACCCCACCACTGCCTATCCCACCACTGCCTATCCCACCACGAAGTCGGCGCAGAGCAGGCCGAAATAGTGGTCCACCTCGTAAGCCAGAAACCGCGCCGACAGCGGGACGCGCTTTCCGGCCCCGATCAGCGACAGCGTCTGCCAGTACGAGTCGGCCAGGGCGGTTTCGGCATAGCCTTCGGGCCAGGTCAGCAGGCGCGGCAGGTCATCCGCCTCAATGGCCGCCCGCATGGCGGCATCGTACTCCGCCGAGGCGGGCGTAAACCCGTAGGGGCCGTCGGCGGCGTGGCCGTGGCCCTGGTCGGCGCTGACGACCAGCGCGACCCGCCGGCCCAGCTCGTCCGACGCCTCCACCAGCGCCTCGCCCCAGTCCACGAGCTGTGTCCGGGACAGGTCACGGGCCGGGCACGCGACGACCGTGGGCAGCGCGAACGGCGGCGGCGTCAGCAGGGCCAGCGGGATGGTGACGCCCCAATCCAGCGGCAGCGCGCCCCCCGGCTCACGGGTCGTCAGCGGCGTGACCGGCACGCCGCGTTCCGTCGCCAGGTAAGCCCATGACGCGGCGAGGTCCAGGTCGGTTTCCACCTCGACGACCATCTTCCCTTCTTCCAGTTCGCCCCGCCCCGTAGCCGTCACGCCCAGGGAGATCGCGCCTTCCACGGCGATCCCATGCGGCGTCAGAACAGCGATGCAGTCGGGGCGGGCCGCCCGCAGCGACTCGCGGAGCCGAGCCATCGCCCGGCGGCACTGCGGCACCGGGCCGGGCGCGTTTTGGGGCAGCAGCAGATGCCCCCCGTGCGGGGCGATGCAGGCGAAAACAAGGGACATGGACTGACCTTTCGATGACCTACTGATGTGACTCCCACAGAAACGCACCTCGGCCCTCGAAACCCCTCCCGGCTCGCTAGGGCCTCGCCACCCCTCCCTGTGAGGGAGGGGCTTAGGGGAGAGCAGAAGCGCCTTTTCCCATTCCGAAAGCCCTCCCCTCACAGGGGAGGGTGGCGAAGCTCTAGCGAGCTGGGAGGGGTTCCTACTTCCCCCTTTCCCGCGCGGCGACCCAATCACCGACGGTCGTGAGCAGCACGGGCGCCAGCGTCTCCTCGATCCGGCCATACTCGGCGGGCGAGCCGGTTTTGGTCGTCTGGAACAGATGGTTCAAGCCTGGCAGCTCCGTCGTCGTCACGTCCATGTTGCCGCCCGCCTTCAGGGCCGCGCCGATGGCTGCCAGGTTCTCTTCCGGCGGCACCTGTAAGTCTTTGGAGCCATCCAGGGCCAGCACCGGGCAGCGGACCTTTTGCAGCGTGGGCGCGGGGTCGTAAGTCAGAAAAAAGCGGAACCACGGCGAGGCCGCCGCCGCGCTCTGCGCCTGGATGAACGGCTCCGGGTCGCCCATCTCTTTTTTCTGGGCCGGGGTCATTGTCGCCAGCGCCTGACGCAGCAGCGCCTGCATCTTCGTCCGGGCAGCGGCAGGGTCCGGCTCACGGGCCGCGACCGCCAGCAGACGTTTTTCCAGCGTCTGACTCTTCGCGACATCGGCCTCGCCGGCACCCTCGGCGCGGCTGATCAACGCCGCCTGCTCGGTGATGATCCGCTCGCCGGGGACGCCCGTCCCCGCCAGCAGGACGAGGAAGGCGACATCGGGTGATTTGGCCGCGACCATCGGCGCGATCAGGCCGCCCTCGCTGTGCCCGATCAGGCCGATCTTGTGGGCATCAACTCCAGCCACGGTCTTGAGGTACGCAAACGCCGCCCCGGCGTCGGCGGCAAAATCCTGGCTTGTGGCCTCGGCGTAGCGGCCGGTGGATTTCCCGATGCCGCGTTTGTCGTAGCGCAGGACGGCGATGCCGCGCCGGGTCAGGCTGTCGGCCAGGACGAGGAACAGCTTGTGGCGCAGGAGGGTCTCGTCCCGGTCGTTCGGCCCGGACCCGGAGATTAAGACGGCGGCGGGGAAGGGACCTGTGCCCGGCGGCAGGGTCAGCGTCCCGGCCAGCGTCACCCCCGCCGCCCCGCCGGGGAAAGAAACGTCCGTCGCCGTGTACGGGTACGGCGGCTTCGGCTCCTGGGGCCGGTCGTCGCGCAGCGCCTGCGCTTTCATGGCCGCCGTCATCCGGGTCAGCGTCAGCGGCAGGGGGATACCCTGGGACCACCGGCCCGTAATCGTCTTGCCCGCGCCGTCCAGCGTCCCGTCAAAGGTCGCCCGGATAGTCGCCGCCTCGGCATGGATGGTCGCCCCGGTCCGGCGGACGGCGCTGAAGGGGATGCCGTTCGTACCTTGATCCAGGCTGTCCACCGTCCCGGCCAGCCCGCCGCCCGGCTGGGGAGTGAAATGGACGACGAGCCGCAGCTCAATGCCGCCCGTGTTCAGCGTCCCGCTCCAGTCGCCCGCCACGCCGGACACCTTTCTGGCTTTCGCCGCCTTGCCCTTGACCGCCTTGCCCTGGGCCATGACCGGCGCGGACAGCAGTCCCGCCGTCGCCAGGGCCAGCCCCGCGACTACTCCCAATTTGTTCATGCGTGTCTCCTTCGGAGCCGACGTGATGTGGCGGCTCAAAAGGGTAGACACGGCGCGGACAGAAAAGTTGCGGTGGCAGGAAGAGGCAGACGCTTCCCGTTCCTGATCTTCCACCCCTCTCCCGCTTGCGAAGGCTTTATTGGGGTGGGGAGGGGACGGGGGTGGGGGCCTTTTCGATGGAGACGGGGGTGGGGCCTCTCTGACGAAGCCGGGGGCCTGCCCGCTCTCAGAACCGATACCCCGCCGTCAGGTTCAGGCCGCTCAGGTCGAAGCCCTTGATGCGCGAAACGGCCAGGTAGCGCGCTTCCAGGAAGCCGCTGTCGCCGAAGTTAGCCCCGACGAGTGCGCTGCCGCCAAAGCCCGTGCGCAGGCCGGAGTGGACGTCGTAGTCGCCCGAGCGCAAATCCGCCAGGTACACGTCCGCCGTCGCGCCGACGTAGAGCGTGTTTTGGCCGCTCTGGCTGACCGCCAGCCGATACCCGATGCCGACCGGCGCGAGGAAGGCGTGGTTGCCGTTCTTGGACTGATAGAGCACTTGCAGGTCGAACGATGTCTGCCCCTGCGGCGCGACCCGTCCGATGCTGCCGATCCCCAGCCCGATCGTCAGCCAGCTGCTGCCGAACTGGTCGCGCGCTTTGGACGATGTCGGCAAGTACACGCCCACTTCCGGCCCGATGCGGAACCGACTCTGCCTTTTCGGGCTGGATGAGGTCGGGTTGTTGCTTTCGGGCGGGGACGTCGTGGTGTCCGCGGGCGGCACGGTCATGGTGTCCGCGGGCGGCGCGGTCGCGGTTCCGGCGGGCGGCGTCGGCGTGGTCCCGCTGTCAGGGGCCGTGGGCGTTGTCGGCGCGGGCGTCGTGGAGGCCGCCGGGGGCGTGTCCCCCGGCGTCTGTGCGCGCGCGGCGGGGCCGTCAAAGCCGGCGAACGCCAGGAGCAGCGCGCCCCCGGCGAGAATCTGGGTGGTCATCGAAGCGGTCATGCGGTCATGTCTCCTTTATCAATCCGAAAAAAGCACTAATTGCGGTGTTGTTTCAGCAGTTGCTCTTGGCTGCTCAGACATTCGTTCTGACATTCCGGTGGTTCGGGCGGCGGCACAGACTTCACCCCAGCTCATAAAGTAGCTGTCAAAAAATCCAATGGGGTAGGAACTGAGCGTTTCTACCTCTTGTCGCGTCGGCAGACGTCCTAAAGCCTGTGCAATGCGCTTCACGTCCAATTGCAGTTCTTTTTTGCTGACAGCGTACTTCTGCTTCGTCACCCTCTGAACCCGACTATTTTTAGCCGTTGGAACCGCATCAACTTTGCCGAACGGGTCTTCTCCCCGTGCAATCTGCTCATGCCTGCGTTTCGCTAGCTGATGATACTGCACGGATAGCTCTACGCCGATAAAGCGGCGACCCATCTGATGAGCGACAAGGGTTGACGTGCCCGCGCCGTCAAAGCAATCCAGAACAAGCTCGCCTGGGTTGGTGAACAGCGCGTAAAGTCGCTGCATCAGCAGCGGAGGTAACTGACAAGGATGATCTACCCGTCGGCTGTTGTGCTTCAGCCGATGAACATCTGACCAAAGATCACATATTTTTGCCCTGTCAGAAAGCCCGCGCCGTTGTCGCGCGGAAAGGCAGGACGAGCGGATGCAATAAAAGTCTTGAAGTGGTTTCAAATACTCTATGTCTTTGCCGTCATTCAGATGTTCAGCTAATCCCGGCAGGGGTCTAGGGCCGCCCTTAGAAAAGCAAAGGATGGCGTAATGAGAGGGCATGATCATTCTGACCGGGAGGCTTAAACCTTCCCAAGCAATCCAGGCCTGATAGTTCATAATGGAGTTGAGGTGTTGATAATGACGCACCGCCCATTGGGGGATGTTGAGAACCGCCAATGTTCGGCCTGGCTTTAGAACCCGAAAGAGTTCTGAAAGCCAGCGGTCACACCACTCGAAGTATTCGACAAGTTCAAGGCCGTCGTTCCAACTATCGTACTTCTTTTGGATGTTATAAGGAGGATCCGTGAAGCAAAAATCTACGGAATTATCCGGCAACGCTCCCAACGCCTCAATGCAGTCCATGTTCAGTAATTGAGAACCAAAGGGCAGCCCTGCCTCTTCCCATTCCATTGGGAGTACCGCTTCTCGCTCAATTGTTGAAGCTGTTTGAGGCGAAAGTTCACGGCAGCTTCTGAGATCAACTACCTGGAGGCGTTCGTAAGGCTCTACGCTGAAAAGGTCGCGTAACCTTTCAACAACTGCATTGATATCACAAATTGGGTCACACTCCATGTCACGCCAGACATCAGACATAAGCGTTCCATACTCATGGTATGTATGTTTCTTACCCCCGTAGTCTTTCGTCGTTTTCTGGCAGGCTGGACAGTAAGTATAACCGATGCGTGTCTTGGTGTGTCGGAGAGCGCCTCGATAGCGGGTCAGCACAAGGAGAGCCGCATGACAAGAAGCCAGTTGTCCGGGTGCGTCAGCAACAACGTTCTTAGCCGTCTTGACAGCTATCCAAAGCTGGAACTTCAGCGAACCTTCAAGACAGGGGAGCATCCGCGCGGCATCCGGCGGGGTTGTCAAGATGCAAACTGTCGCGTCATCCGGCAATTCTGCACACTTATTGGACAACTGATGGAACGCTTCCTCTGGTTCAAGGGCATCATTTTGGCCCCTATAGGCAGGAAACCAAAATAACGGAACATCACCTGCCTTGAAGTCAATCCCTTTTAAGGCTGCCATCGTGTGAGCAACAGTCCTTTGCTCTATCAACGTGAAGCTTTTTTCACTTGAATGTGCCATCTGCAATCCCTTTAATCTAATTGGCTGCCGTCTCGCGAAGGAACTGCGCCAAATGGCGCAACTCATCTTTGGAAAATGCGACGGTGCAGTCACTAAATTGACAAATAACCTTGACTGCTTTTTCCCTCACGTTTATGTTACCTGCTCCATCAATGACATAAGCGATGTGATGCCCTTTATCATGCAATAGTTTGGCCCGCGCTTGCGCTTGTCCTGCTTTGCGTTCGATGGTGCTGTTAGTGGTAAATTGGAAACTCACTTCGACAGCAAAATATTTGTCATTAGGTGACTTTGCTACGATGTCGAATGTCGTTTCTGTGCTACCGTCATCGTGGGAAATACCGGGGATGTGCCCGGCTTTGATGCTCCAGTCTTTCAGTTCTTCCGTGAGAATCTCCGCAACATAATTTTGCGCTATCTGGCCCATCGCATTTGAGCTTGCGCCCCGAAGTTGCGTGCTGACGCGGATGTAGCTTTGCTTGACAAAATTACTGAGCAAATCTGGGTCGCCGATCAATGAGCCAATCATACATTTCTCTTTGACATCTTCTGGAAACGTATCGCCATGGGCTGAGGCGCCATGTAGGAGAAGCATCGCAACATCCTGCATCTTGCCGTTCAAAGGATAGCCCTTCAATAAGCTTCTCCCATTCACACGAAGTGCTGAGTTTGTAAGCGGGGTCTTCTCAATCGTCTCCGTAAAGCGATAGGAATAATTTTTCTCATGCCAGACGTAGTGCATAACGCCATCCCCAAAGAATTTGCCGAAGGGTGTCAGCTTGTTCAGCGCTTCGCCTGCCACATCCGTCAGAACCATGAGATGCTTCAGAAACAAGTTCCCTTTCATCTCATCAATCTGGTCCACGAACTTCTTCCAGGACTCAGGCCCCGAATCAGAGATGTTAAGCAGGCTGATGAATTTGTCTTGTGTCTTCAGCAGGAGCGGGAGAACACTGACAGCAGCCTCTTTTTCGAGAACGGCTTGAGGCCAAAAGAGTACCGCCTTTTCTTTCAGATCCTCTAATGTTCGCGCGTATTTGCTCATGATGATAACTCAGCAAATGGCCTGTTCGGTGTCGGGGTCGAACAGGTGCGTCTTCGCCAGGTCCAGCGCCACGTCCAGCGCCTGCCCGTCTTTCGCCCCCGTTTCGGCGTCTATCGTTGCCACCAGGGAATGCGCTCCGCACGTCAGGTACAGCGTGATGATGTCCCCCATCGGCTCCGACACGTCCACCGTCGTCCGCACCGTGTTGCCCGCCGTGGCGTCCACCGGGTTCCTCAACGACTTGTCGAAGATGTCCGAAGGCCGCACCCCGAACACGACGGGTTTCCCGACGTATGGCTCCAGCGTGCCGGCAGGCGCGGGCGGGGCGGACACCACGAAGCTGTCCCCATCCACGATGTACCCGCCTTCCTGCTTCTTCAGCGTCGCCTTCAAAAAGTTCATGCTCGGCGTCCCGATGAAGCCTGCCACGAACATGTTGGCGGGGTGCAGGAAGATCTCCATCGGGGGGGCGCATTGCTGCAACTTCCCCCCCGACATGACGGCGATCCGGTCCCCCATCGTCATCGCCTCCACCTGGTCGTGCGTGACGTAGATCGTCGTGATCCCCAGCCGCCGGTGCAGCTTGATCAGCTCGGCCCGCGTCTGCACCCGCAGCTTGGCATCTAAGTTGGACAGCGGCTCGTCCATCAGGAACACCTGCGGCTCGCGCACGATGGCCCGCCCCAGGGCGACGCGCTGGCGCTGGCCGCCCGAGAGCTGACCGGGGCGGCGGGCGAGCAGGGCCTCGATGCCGAGCAGCCCGGCAGCCTCCTTGACGCGCTTGTCTATGTCGGGCTTGGGGACCCGCCGGAGCTTCAGGCCGAAGGCCATGTTGTCGTAGACGCTCATGTGGGGGTACAGCGCGTAGTTCTGGAAGACCATGGCGATGTCGCGGTCTTTGGGGGAGACGGTGTTGACCAGCCGGTCGCCGATCTTGATGTCCCCGTCGGAGATTTCTTCGAGGCCGGCGATCATTCGGAGGGCGGTGGTCTTGCCGCAGCCGGAGGGTCCGACGAGGACCATGAACTCGCGGTCATTGATGTCGAGGTTGAGGTCGCTGACGGCGACGGTCTTGTCGAAGCGCTTGACGAGATGGCTGAGGGTGACTTGGGCCAAAGGGATGCTCCTGTCGGGATGTGCGGCTAGAGTTCGACGGGGGATTGGGAGATTCCTGCATCACGGCTGATAAGGGCGCAGTTCTTCGGGGTGCTGGCGCAGGTAGGCGAGAAGACGGTCCTTTTTCCCCAGCCCGCGCGTCCTCTCCGGCGGCGCGTTGTAGGGATGGGGGGAAAGCAGTTCCGGGGCGATCTGAGTGACACACGCATAGATCGCCTCCCAACGCTTCTTGACGGCGGAGAGCGAGACGTTCAGCGCCTGGGCGCTTTCCTCATTAGTGCCGCCGCCGAGGGCATGGCCTAACAGGCGCTGTTCGCTGCGCCGGAAGCCGAGCTGAGGCCGGGTGAAGAGGAACAGCGGGAAACAGCGGTTGCCGAGGGACGTGAACGCCTCTTCCCGCGTCAGGCCGAGCAGCGCCGGCGGCTGGTCCGGCCGCCGCGCTTCGGGATGTGCCTGAAAGCAGTCGGCATGGTCCGCGCGGACTCGCATGCCTGCGGCGACATTCTGGAAAGCCCACTCTTGATCGTAGCTCTCCAAAAGCAGTTCCTTGATCTGATAGCCCGCGTGGTAGGTGAACAGGCAGGAGAACATCATCTCCGTGCTTTCCACCAACGCCTTCGGGGACGCATCTCCGGCGTACCCGTAAGGGTTGATCACGAGCGTCAACCCGCCGCGCGCATTGGCGCGGCCGATGGCGGAATGCCCCAGGATCGGCGATGCGCCCGCGAGCGTCCGCGCGTGCAGGTGGCCGGTGATGCCGGGCGGCAGCGCGGCTCTGGCTTCGGCGGCAAAGGCATCCGTCACGAACAGGCTGAGGGAGAAGCAGCGCAGGCGCGTCTCCGGGGGGCGCTCGGAATCTTCCACGACCACCGACAGCACGGCTTCCTCCGCCATGAGCCTCCGCCAGAACGCCGTCCGGGTTTCGCGCAGGGCGGGCGGGTAGAAAGCGTCACCCCGGACGATGCGCCAGCAGGCGTCTAGGTCCTGGGGGGTTGCGGGACGGTGTGACAGAGGCATGGGCTTTCTCCGCAGCGTTCTTTCCGGTACTGCGGAACGGCTGTGTCTTATTTTACAGCAAAAAGTGGTCTTTTAGGGCATTGCGCGCCCCGCCCATTGTTGCTAAAATTCAGGCAGGCAAGGAGGGGCCATGCCGCCGGGCGTTGGGACTCACGGAGTCACACGCTGTTGGCGACCCTCTCGCCGCCCATGGCGCCGGCCGGAGCAAGCCGCATCATCGAGGAAGGCTCAGGCCCCGGCTTTCAGCCCAAGGAGAAAACCAGTGGCAAACGACGAAAAAACATTCGCGGCGCTTCTGAGCGAAGCGCCCCTGTCTCAGAAGTCCGACACGGTCACCCTGACGGGGGCGCTGGCGCGTTCGCCGGAAGAAGGCAAGTTCGTGCTGATGCAGGGAGACGGCAGCAGCCTCACGCTGGACACCGACGCGGTGAAGTCGCATACGGTCCTCGGCGGCTCGTTCGGGCAGCAGATCGTGCAGGTGGAGTTGGACCCGGAGAAGGTCCCGAAGGAGGTGACGGAGCGGCCGCAGGCGATCAACTCCCTCTACGTTGATCGCACGGGAGCCGGGGATGTCCCGGTTGACCATCGGTACATGGCGACGCCTCCCCATGTCGGCGCGGACGTTCACACGGGCCTCGCGGACGTTCACACGGGCCTCGCGGACGTTCACACGGGCCTCGCGGACGTTCACACGGGAGCGGCCGACGTTATGCGGGGCATGGAGTCCATGCCGCTTTCGGAGGAGAATACCCTCCCCTCCTACGACATGCCGTTTGCGCTGGCGACTGGGCATCAGGCGCCCGCCGGCACGCTGGCCCAGATGACTGCGATGGCGTATGCCGCTCCCCTGGCGCGGTGGCGCACCGACCCCGGCGATGACAGCACCACCTACCCGGTCCGGCTCCCCAACGGTCACACGGTCTGGCACCTCGACTTTTGAATTCTGTTTTTGAAGTCTGTGAATGCCGGAGCGCGGCGTGACGGGGGATTTCGGGACGGGGGATTTCGCGGATGGTCAAGGTGATGATCGTGTCCGGGATGCAGGACGTACACGCGCAGGCCGTGATGCGCGCGCTGGCGGACCGGGGGGACGCGACGACGGAACTGCTGGACTTGTCCGAGTTCCCGACGAAGCTCTCACTGACGATGGCGTTCGAGGACGGCTGCCACTGTTTCCGGCTGCGGCGGTCGGGGGAAGACGGAGGGACATTTGATCTGTCCGAAGTCGGCGCGATCTGGTGGCGCCGCCCGCAGCCATACCGTCTGCCCGACGCTTTGAGCGACCCCGCCCAGCAGCGATTTGCGGTCTCGGAGACGGAAACGGCCTTTCAGGGCCTGTATCAGTCCCTCCCGGCGTTCTGGGTGAACGAGCCGCTGCGGGACATCGCTGCCGGGCGCAAGCCCTGGCAGCTCGCGCTGGCGCAGGAGATCGGGCTGGAAATCCCGCCGACGCTGATGACGAGCGACCCGGACGCGGCGCAGGCGTTCTGGCGGCGCTACGACGGCGAAGTCGTCTACAAGCAGTTCATCGCCATGCCGGACGCCTGGCGGGAAACGCGGCGCTTGAAACCGGAGGATGTCCAATTAGCCGAAGCCGTGCGGGGCGCCCCGGTGATCTTCCAGCGGTATGTGGAAGCGGTCGCGGAAATCCGCGCCATTGTGGTGGGCGGAGAAATCTTCGCGGCGTCCACCGATCTGCGTCAGGTGGAATATCCGGTGGATGTCCGCATGAACCTGGACGCGCCCTATCAGCCGCACGCGCTGCCGGAGGAAGTCCAGGCCCGGCTGCGCCGGCTCCTGGCGCGGATGGGGCTGGAGTACGGCGCGATAGATTTGCGGCGGACCCCGGAGGGGCGCTACGTCTTTCTGGAGATCAATCCCGCCGGACAGTTCCTTTACATCGAGCGGGAAACCGGGCAGAAAATCGCCGCCGCCCTGGCCGCGCATCTGGTCCAGGGCGCTCTCGCGAGGAACAGGGGGGCAGGCAACAAGGGCTAACGACTTTCTCAACAACGACTTTTTCAACCGAAGAGGACACATCCCATGCGATTTTTACGCAAAACCGCCCCTTTCCTGGGGCCGGCCGCCCTGGCCGCGCTCGGACTGACGTCCCCGCGCCCCGCCGCCGCACAGACGACCACCACGTTCGTCTCGGACACCAGTTGGAGCGTCACCGACGCCTCTAACACTTCGATTGGCAGCGCGCAGTACGTCGTCCTGAACAGCCAGTACCCGACCCGCCAGCCGCCCGGCGCGACCGACTACGGCAGCACAGCCTCCCCCGGCTGGACCGCCGACCTGTCCAGCATTCCGGGGGCGTACTGGATCTGGGCGCCCGGCATCACCGGGGCCACCACCGGCGCCAGCCTGGCGCAGTTCTCCTTCTCCCACCAGTTCTTCCTCAGCGGCACGCCCACGGTGGGGACCATCTCCGTCGCCGTGGACGACTTCGCCTCCGTTTATGTCAACGGGACGCTGGCCGGCTCCACCGGGAGCATCTCGGATGCATCCGTGGCCTTCAAGGCCCAGTCGGCCCTGGCGACCTTCGACCTCACCCCGTACCTGACGTCGGGCCAAAACACGATCCTGATCCGCGCGCAGAACGGCCCGGACTCCTTCAGCGGGGGGACGCCGAACCCGCCCTACTCCCTGAACACGGCGGGCGTCGTCTTCGGCGGGTCGCTCACCAGCGCCCCCGCCGTCCCGGAAGCCTCCACGACGGTTTCGTTCGGCCTGCTGCTGGCGCTGGGCCTGGGCGGGCTGGTGGTCGGGGTCAGAAAGAAAACGAGAACCCGGCCTTGAAAGGCTGGGCTACTGGTGAATGAAAGTCGCTCCGCGACTGAAGAACGGCTCACCCTGGCCTGTCTTCAGTGCCGGAGGCACTTTCACTCACGAGTAGACCGGCACTTCCAGTGCCGGTGGTTTTCAACGCCGGTTCGCTCCCGCGCCGGCTCCAACTAATCCAGCGTCAGGAAGAGGTTGTTCAGCGACTCGGCCAGCGTCGGGTGCGCCAGGGTCGCGTCCCGCAGGGCCGTGTAGGGCAGGCGGCCCATCATGGCGACCTCTAAGACGGCCATGACCTCGCCGCCGTCCACGCTGAGAATGGCAGCCCCTAATATCTGCTGCGTGTCGGCGTCCACGACCGCCTTCATGAAGCCGCGCGTTTCGTCCGTTTCGAGGGCGCGGGCGGCTTCGCTCATCGGCAGCTTCGCGACCTTGACGTTTTTGCCTGCTTTCTTCGCCTCGGCCTCGGTCATCCCGACGCGGCCTAGCTGCGGGTCGGTGAAGACCGTATAAGGCACAGGCCGGTCCGCCGTCGTCCGATGGCCGCCGTGCAGGAGGTTCGCCTGCAAGATGCGGAAGTCGTCGTAAGAAATGTGCGTGAACTGCGGGCCGCCCTTGACGTCCCCCAGCGCCCAGATGCCCGCCGCGCTCGTTTCGAGCCGCGCGTTGGCCCGGACATGGCCCGCGTCGTCGGTCTCGACACCCGCCGCCGCGAGGTGGAGCGCGTCCGTGTTCGGCGTCCGCCCCACGGCGACGAGCAGGTGCGAGCCGGCGACGGTCTTTTCGCCGTCCGCCGTTTTCACGGTCAGCGAGACGCCGCCGTCCGCCCCTGCCGCCCGCGTCGCCTGAGCGCCCAGCAGCAGCTCCAGCCCGTCCTCGCGCAGAATCTTCGCCATCTCCGAGGCCACGTCCTCATCCTCGCGGCCCAGCAGGTGATCCGACTGCTCAATCACCGTGACGCGGCTGCCGAAGCGGCGGAACATCTGGCCGAATTCGAGCGCGATGTAGCTGCCGCCCAGGATGACTAGGTGCTCCGGCGCCGAACCCAGTTCCATCACGGAGGTGGAGTCCAGAAACGGCACGCCGTCTAGGCCCTCGATCTTGGGGACGGCAGGCCGCGCCCCCGTGTTAATGAAAATCTGCGCCGCCGTCAGCGCCCGCGTCCCGCTGCCGTTCAGGGCAACCTCAACCGAGTGTGGCCCGGTGAAGCGGCCTTCGCCGTGGATCAGGGCAAGCCCGTCCGCCTCCGCCAGCTTCTTCTCGTCGCCGCTGCGGAAATCCTCGACGATGGCCCGCTTGCGCCCCCGCACTTTCGCTAGGTCCACTGTGACCGGCCCGGTCTGAATGCCGTAATCCGCGCCCCGGCGCGCGAGGTAGGCGACGCGGGCGCTGGCGATCATCGTTTTGGTGGGCGTACAGCCCCGGTTGACGCACGTTCCCCCGACGGCGTCGCGCTCGACGAGGGCGACGCGCTTGCCGGCATCCGCCCAGGCGCGCGCCAGCGGGTCACCGGACTGGCCTGCGCCGAGGATGATCGCGTCGTATGTTTCTTCCGCGTGTGTCTGTTCCGCCATGAAAAGTCTGCCTCCCGAATCTCAGGATACAAGCGGCTCCGGGGGAAAGTTCCCCAACGGCCACCTTCGCGGAATCCCTCCCCTGTTAGGGGAGGGCCTCGGAGACTTCCTACGGCTGTGCCTCTCGTCGAGCGGCAGGGGCTTCTGTTCTAAAGCCCTCCCCTCACAGGGGAGGGTGGCGAGCCTAAGCGAGCCGGGAGGGGTTCTCCCTCTCCGCCGATTCCCGCGCCGCCAGCGCCACCCGCAGGCTGGCCGCGCCGTCCTGGGCCGTCACCAGGGGCCGGTGCGACGGGTCACGGACGGCGCGGGCGAAGTCGGCCATCGCGTCCTGCACGGCTTTGCGGTAGACTGGCGTCGGCCCGCCCAAGTTTTGGTGCGCGCGGACGCGGGCCATTATAGCATAAGTCTTGCCGTTTCCCCGGACTGTGGGCGGCGTGTCGTCACCCGCCACGATTTCTATCGGCAGCACGCTCGCCAGGCCCTCTCGCCCCGCGTCGTCCACAATCGCCGTCAGGTCCAGCGCCGTTGGTATCCAGCCGTGCAGCGTGACGTGCCCGCGCTCGAAGGCGAAGTGCGCCGTCTGCTTTTCCAGCGCGCCGGGCCGGTTGAAGGCATGATAAAACGACGCCTCGACGCCGTTTTCATACGTCACCAGGGCGTGTACCCGGTCTTCTTTGCCCGTCCCGTCGCCCCGCGTCCACGTCTGCCCCCGCACGTCGCGGGCGGCCGCCCCGGCGATGGCTCCGATGATGTCGAAGAAGTGGACGCCGTGTTCCACGAAGATGCCGCCGGACTGGGCGGGGTCCCAAAACCAGTGGTCGTCGCCCAGACCCTCGTCGGAGGCATAGTTCTCGAAGCCGACGTGCGTCAGCGGGCCGAGCCAGCCCGCGCGGGCGACCGTCAGGACGGCCTGATACAGCGGGTCGTAGCGCATCACGAAGTTGATGCCGGCGACCTTGCCCGCGCGCCGCGCGGCGTCTAAAATGGCCTGGGCGTCCTGGCTGCTCGTCGCCAGCGGCTTTTCGACGAAGACGTGCTTGCCCGCGTCCAGCGCGGCGACAGCCATTTCGGCGTGCCGATCCGGCGGAGTGACGATGTGAACGATCTCGACTTCGGGGTCGGCGAGCATTTCCCGCCAGTCGGTATCAGTGCGTGGGACGCCGTACTGGGCGGCGAGGGCGCTGAGGTTTGCGGCATCGCGCCCAGCGAAGGCGACGACGCGGGCGGCCTGGGCATCATGGTAGGCGCCGGTGCAGAACGCGCCGAAGCCGCGCGGGCCGATCAGTCCGATGCGGACAGGTTCAATGGGAATGGGAGGCATGAGAACGAGTTACCCGGCGGGGGTGGGGGCGTAAACGGGATGATCCTCGCCAGGGGAAACCGGCACTGGAAGCGCCGGTCTACTTGGAGTGGAAGTCGCTGCGCGACTGAAGAAAGAAGCAGGGGCAAAGAAAGAAGACAAAGAAAGAGGGCAGGGACAAGCCCTACCCCTACGGGGGCTTCTCTTCAGTGCCGGAGGCACTTTCACTCTTCAGTGCCGGAGGCACTTTCACTCTTCAGTGCCGGAGGCACTTCCACTGCGGGTAGACCGGCACTTCCAGTGCCGGTTTCCCTCTGCGCCGGTCCCTTTCTTCCGTTTCCTGTGGCTTCCTCATTTATCTTCCTCATTTATCGCGGCAGCCCGACGCCCGGCGGCACGGCGGCGGAGGGTTCGGTGCGGCCGATGCTCTGCTCGGCTTGGAAGGCATCGTCGCTTCCGGGGTCAATCTGCATGATCTTCCCCCAATCGGTGCGCGCCTCCTCCATGTGGCCCGCATTGGCGGCGGACTGGGCCATCTCTTTGTAGTGGCGCACGGCGTTCCGGCGAGCCTCCTGGCCGGGCGAGCTGGTCGGGTCGGACTGGGCGGCCTTTTCCCAGGCGTCAAGCGCCTCGGATGTTCTGCCCGCCTGCCATTGGACGTCGCCGAGAGCGTTCAGCGCGGCGGCGTTAGACGGGTTGTATCCGACCGCCGCCCGGTACGACGTCTGGGCGAGGGAAAGGTTGTTGGCGCGGGCGGCGTCCTGCCCCTGGGCGGTGTAGGCCAGCGACTGTCCCTGGCGGGCGCGCATCGCCTCGTCCGAATTCAGCGGGGCGACCGCGCCGGCCTGGGCGTAGGTTTGGGCGGCGGCGGCGTAATCCCCCGACCGGAGCGAGTCGGACGCCTTCAGGACGAGCTGGCCCGCCTCGGCGCGGCGGGAGTGGGCGCGCAGGGAGGAGACCACGCTGGCGATGCCCCAGGCGATCAGGGCCAGCAGGGCGAGCAGGCCCAGGATCGGCAGAACCAGGCTCAGGGACCGCTCCAGGCCGTCCCGGCGCTGCCGCCCGCGCTGCGCGGTCTCGGCGGCCTCTTCCTGGGCGGCCGGCGTGGGGATCGCCTGCGTCGGCTCGGTCTGTGAGGGATACGCCTGCGCGCCGCCGGAAGCGGCGGACGCCATCGGGGAGGAAACGGGCATCCCCGAAATTGCGGGGGGGACGGTGCCGGTTTCCAGAGTCAGCGGCGGGCCAGGCGCGAAGGTCAGCGGCGGCTGGCCGACATGGGCGGCCGAAGGCTGCGGGGAGGTCAGGGCGAACTTCTCGGCCCGCAGATCGGCGGCCATCGCCGCCGCGTTCTGGTAGCGCAGGTTGGGGTCCTTCGCCAGTGCGCGCTGCAAGATCTGCTGCAAGGGGCCGGGAATGCCGACCGGCATGGTCGGCTGGTTGTTCATGATGTTGTAAGTGATGGTGATGACGCTGTCGCCGACGAACGGCTTGCGCCCGGTCAGCATCTCGTACAGGGTGATGCCCAGCGAGAAAAGGTCCGTGCGGTGGTCCACGGTGTGCGAGGCCACCTGCTCCGGGGACATATAGGAGGGCGTCCCGAAGACCTGTCCCTGCGTCGTGATGCTCGGCTCCGCCGTGATGCGCGCGATGCCGAAGTCGGTCAGCTTGATGACGCCGCCGGGCAGGATGTGGACATTGTCGGGCTTGACGTCGCGGTGGACGACGCCGCGCGAGTGGGCGTAGGAAAGCGCGTCGCACAGTTGCAGGGTGATCTCGACGGTCTCTTTGAGCGGCAGCGCGCCCTGCATCTGCAAGATGTCGCGCAGGGACTGGCCTTCGAGATATTCCATCACCAGGAAGTGCCGGTCGTTCTCCTGGCCGACATCGTGGATGGTGACGATGTTGCGGTGCGACAAGGTCCCCGCCGCCTTCGCCTCGCGGTAGAACCGCTCGATGCGCTCGCGCTTCTGCGCGCCGGCCAGGTGCGGCGGCAGCTGCAATTCTTTGACGGCGACGCGCCGCGCCATCGTCGGGTCAATCGCCTCGTAAACGATGTCGTTGGAGCGGGCGATCTCCCGGATGATCCGATACTTGCCGAGAACAGTGTTGGACGAGACGGCCAATGCTCAGATACTCCTGCTCAAAGTCTGCTGGAAAGAGGAATAGAGCGGGAGGGGAACCGGCACTGGAAGTGCCGGCCTACTCAAAGTGAAAGTGCCTCCGGCACTACAGAACCAGTTGACGCGGACTTGTCCTCAGTCGCGGAGCGACTTCCACTCAATAGTAGGCCAGCACTTCCAGTGCCGGTTCCCTCTCCGGCGCTACTTCCTTCGCCCCCAGCGGGGCGCCTTTTCTTCCTTCGCCTGATCCCGCGCGTCGCCCACAGCCCCGCCTGCCTCCGGCACGGCGCTTGCCTCATACGGCGTCAGGGCGCGGACGGCCAGCACGACGGCAGTGATGTTATCGCGCCCGCCGCGCTCGTTGGCCTCCTCAATGAGCGACAGGGCGGCCACGGAGGGGCTGTGCCTGGCGAGTACGGCCTGCATCTCCTCCGGCTCCAGGTGGCCGGACAGCCCATCGGAGCAGAGCAGCAGCGTGTCGCCGACGCGCAGCTCGTGCGTGAAGACGTCGGCCTCAACGGCGGCCGCCGTCCCGATCGAGCGCGTGATGATGTTGCGGAAGGGCGAGACCTGCGCTTCGGCCAGGGTCATCGTCCCCAGGCGCACCTGCTCGGCGACCCACGAGTGGTCCTCGGTGAGCTGCGTGATCGCCCCGTCCCGCAGCAGGTACGCGCGGCTGTCGCCCACCTGGGCCAGCGTCACCCGGTCCTCGCGGACGAGGGCGATCGTCAGCGTCGTCCCCATGCCCTGCCGGTCGGGGATCGCCTGGGCGGTGTCATAGATCAGGGCGTTGGCCTGCCCGACCGCGTAGCGCAGGCTGGTTTCGGCATCGGCGGAGGGGTTGGCGTAGTACGCCGCGATGACCGTCTTCAGGGCCAGCTCGCAGGCGATCTGCCCCGCCGAGTGGCCGCCCATGCCGTCGGCGACGGCGTAAAAGCAGCCTTTGGTCGCCAGCACGGCCGGGTCCTCCGGCTCGAAGAAGTCGAACTTGTCCTCGTTGTTGTCGCGGACCCGGCCCAAGTCGGTCTTGGCGCCCAGCTTGATCGTCGCCAGGACGCGCGGGACACGCCCGACTTCGGCCCAGCCTTCGCTGAGTTCTTCCCGGTCCAGGCGCGCGGTCTTTTCCTGGCTTGTGCCTTCGGGCCTTGTGTTCTCTGACGTGGTCATTGCCTCTTGCATAGTGTGTGCTTATCTTTCCGCGTGCGTCGGGGACTCTTGCGCCGGGGCGCGTTCGGCAGCATCATCGTCTTCCGTAACAGTGTTTCCCGTAACAGTCTTTCCCGTAACAGCGCCTTCGGGAACATCGTATTCCGAGGCCGTCCGCTCACGCGGCTCGGCCGGCACGTCTTCCGGGTCGGGTTCTGCGGCTTTCACGGCGGGGGCCTCCTCGGGAACAGCTTCTTGGGGGCCGGCTTCTTCGGGAACAGCTTCTTCGGCGGCGTGGAGCAGCTCGAAGCGCATGGCGGTGCCGCCGATGAGCACGACGTCGTCGGGCGAAAGCGTGACCGGCTCGTTGATCGCGAGGCGCTGGCCGTTGAGGAGCGTGCCGTTCGTGCTGCCGATGTCGGTCAGCCGAAACACGTCGCCATCTGCGATGATCTGCGCGTGGCTGCCCGAAACGTAAGGGTCGCCCTGGATCACCACGCTGTTCTCCGCGCGCCGCCCAAAGGTCGTCACACCCGGCACCAGGGGATACGCCCGCCCGCCCTCTTCGCGCGTTTCCACGACATGGGCGCGCGCGTTCCCAATGCCGGCAGGCATGGGGACGGCCGGCCTCGTGGAGTAGGTACGCGCGCCGACTGCCGGAGGCCCCTGTTCCGTCGAGTCGGAACCCGCCTCGCGCGCAGGCGGAACTTCTTTGTTTACTTCTTTGTTTAACGGTTCGGGAGGCAAACGAAGTTCCGTCAGGACGCTGCCGAAGCGGATGCGGTCGCCGGGCTGGAGCGACCGGGGGACGTGCGGGACCAGCCGGTCGCCGCCTATCTGCGTCCCGTTCGTGCTGCTGAGGTCCTCTAAAGTGACCGTCCCGTCTTCGCCCACTTCCAGGCGCGCGTGCTGGCGCGACACGGTCTTGTCGGGCAGCAGCACGTCGGCGCTCTCGCGCCCGACCAGGTTCAGGCCGGGCCGCAGCCGGTGGCTCCGGCCATCCGGCTCTTCCAGCCGGATGTCCCGGTCCGCCTCCGCCGGCCCGGCCGATTCAAACCCGCCCCCTGCGCTCAGGGCAGCCAGCAGGTAGCCGCATTCGGGGCAGTAAGTCTCGGCGCCCTCGACCCGCGCCAGGAGGACGGGACACTGCGCCTCCGCCCCCATCGGGCAGCGGCGCGCGCCGGCCAGAGGGTCGAGGACGGCGGGAAGGGCCGCGCCGGGCAGGAGCGTCGCCGCGTCCGCCCCGCTCGGCGCAAAGCCCTCGCCGCCGTCCGGCGCAAACGTCTCGCCCCAGACGGCCCGGTCATAGTCCGCCCGGCGGGCAGGGGTCGTCAGCACCTCATGCGCCTCTTTGAGATCGGCGAACACGGCGTCGTTGTCCAGGTTTTCCTGCACGAGCCGCCGGTACGCCTGGCGGATATCCGCCACGCCGCAGCCGACGGGCACTTCTAAAATGGCGTAGTAGTTTTTCAAGTTGTCTGTGTGTCCAGAAGTCCAGAAGAGCGGGACCAGCGCAGAGGGAAACCGGCACTGGAAGTGCCGGCCTACTCGGAGTGAAAGTGCCTCCGGCACTGAAGACAAGCCCGCGTAAGCCTTTCCTCGTAAGCCTTTCCTCGTAAGCCTTTCCTCAGCCGCGCAGCGGCTTTCACTCCGAGTAGACCGGCTCTTCAGAGCCGGGGACTTATTTTGTCTTTCCCTGGTCCAGCGTGTAAATTGTCCCCATCAGCGTCTTCTCGACCGAGCCGCCGCCCTGGATGTCCGACATCGCCTGCGTGATCTGCTGGGCCTGGGCCAGCTTGCCCTGGTCCAGCATCAAGGTCTTGGTCCGGTTCAGCTCCTGCATCGCCTGCGTCCGGTCCATCTGCTGCGTCTTCATGCCCATCACCGTCTTGTCCAGTGACCGCGCGGCCTGGGCGACGGCGATCTCGGACGCGACGCGCGGGTCCGCCCCCGCCCCGATCTTCATGCGGTCGCCCGTGAACTCCATGACCACATCGGCGGCGATCTTCTCCTGCCGGCCGGTCAGAGCATCGTCGTACAAAAGCTCGGCCACAGCCAGCCGGTACGTTCCCGACGGGCGCGGGGTCATTTCCAGCTCCCACAGCGACGACAGGCCCGTCGCCTGCTCGACATCAATCAGCGTCACCTCGGCGCTGCGCAGGCCGAACGTCGGCTGCTGGCCGTAGACCTGGCGGACGGAAACACCGCGCGATAAAGCCAGCCGCAGGCGCAGGTTCCGGGCGGTGATGCGCATCAGCGTGTCCAGCTCGCGCCGGAACACTTCGGGAATCAGTTCGGGCCGGGCGATGTAGTAGTAGTTGCCCCCCGACCGGCGGGCGATGCCGGCCATCAGCTCTTCGTTGTAGTCGGGTCCGAAGCCCAGGGCCGTCACCGTGATGCCGCGCCCCTTCTGCTCGGCGGCCTGGCCGACGATGGAGGCGAAGTCGCGCGTCCCGGCCGTCGGCTCGCCGTCGGTCAGCAGCAGGACGCGGTTCAGGGTGTTGGCGGTCTTGACCGAGGCGACTTGCTGGCAGGCGGTCATCAGCCCTTCGTACAGGTTGGTGGTGTTGCCCGTATAGATGCGGTTGATGTAATCTTTGACGAGGGCTTTGTTGGCGACCCGGCGGGCGGGCATGATGACGTCCGCGCCCTCCTCGAACGTGATGACGCTGAGGATGTCGTCGGGTTCCAGCAGGTCCACGACATAGGCGCAGGCGCGCTTGGCGTATTCCAGCGGCTCGCCCTCCATGCTGCCCGACCGGTCCAGGACGAGGGAAATGTTGAGCGGCAGCCGCGTCCCGGCCCGGCCCCCGCCGGCGCGGATGTCGAACAGGACGTGCTCGCGGGCCAGATCCCCCGTCAGCCCGTAGGCGTTGCCGGGCGCCGCGCTCAGAGTGAGCGCCCGCATCCCCATCGCCGGATCGCCCCCCAGGCGCGTCCGGTTGGGATCGGCCATTTGCGTCCGGTTGGGATCAACGTTGGGGAGCCGCGTCCGATCCGGGTCGGCGCCCGGCTGCTGCGTGCGGTCAAGGTCGCCCGTGAGGCGTGTTTTATCAAGATCGGCCATTTCTTGCCTATTATAACATAAAATTCGCCCAAAGTGAACGCGCAGGGCGGCGATGGCGGATATGGAAACGTGCAGGACGCAGGAATCGGCGCCCGCCGCGCCGAACGGGGGGGCATGACACAACTCATTCGCCGCAGCCTGGTTTCCACGGGCCTTGCCTTTGCCGTCCTCGCCGCTCCCACGCTGTCCCTTCCGGCGCGCGCCGATTCGCCCGCACGGTCCGCTTCGAAGTTCGCTTCGGGCAACGGCAACATCCTGTTCCTGGCGGCGGGCGTCGGCCTGCCCCTGCTTTCGGATGGGCACGACGGCAAAAACCATGCCCTGCGCGCGCTGGACGCGCTGGGGACGAGCGTCCTGCTGTCCGAGGGGCTGAAGAACCTGGTCCGCGAGAAGCGGCCCGACTCGAACGCCCACGACAGCTTTCCCAGCGGCCACGCCACGGCGGCTTTCTCCGTGGCGACCGTCGAGGCAAGCCTGAACCCGAAACAGGCACCGCTGTGGTATCTGGGCGCGGCCCTGATCTCCTACTCGCGCGTCCGCCTGCACCGGCACACCGTCGGCGATGTCCTGGCCGGAGCCGCCCTCGGCGCGGGCACGGCGCGGCTGGAGCTGGCCCAGCCGCGCGGGCTGATTTTGTCGCCGTTCATCACGCCCGACGGAACCGGCATGGGCCTCCAAATGAGCCGGGGGCTGTGATTTTCAATTCGCACCTGGAAGTAGGTAGTTATACTACCGGCAGTTGAAGAGTTGAAAGTTTTCAGTCATCAAGGAAGCCAGTTCCTCGCGATAGTGGCTCAGGTTGGCGAAGAAAGTCTCGATGGCTTCCGTGAACTGGCTGAACGTCTGGTAGAAGCGGCACAGCACCGTCTTCTTGCAGAACTTCCACAGCCGCTCAATCAGGTTCAGATTGGGCGAGTAGGGCGGCAGATAAACAAACCGAACCCGTTTGCCAATCAGATACGCTTTCACCAGACGCGCATGGAAGTAGCGGGCATTGTCCACATACACCGTGATCCGCTCCGCATACACCGTGATCCGCTCCGCATACACCGTGATCCGCTCCGCCTCCGGGAAGACGGCTTCCAGACGGTCAACCCACTCGCAGACCGTCAGCGCATTGATCATGCCGACTGTTGCCACACCCGCATACTGGCCGCTTACCGCCGAGTAGCCGCCCAGGACGCTGTAGCGGGCGCGGCCTGAGTTGGCGCATAAGGCCGGACGCTGCCCCCGCCGTGCCCACAGGCTGCCTGGATGCACATTATGCAGGAAATGAACCGCATGCAGGAAATGAACCGCGTCGGCAAAGACCACCTGCTCCGTGGCCGTGCGCTGGGCTTTAGCTTGCTGGTACTGCTTTTAAAAAAGCCTCCTGCGCCTTTGGGTCGGCCTGGGCGGGAACCAGATGCGCCTTCTGAGGGCTGTAGCCCAAGCGCCTCAGCAGGGCGCGCATCCCGCGTTCGGAGTAGGGGACGCCCCACTGTGCCTCAACAAAGGCGCAGACCTGCTTGGCGCTCTGGAAGCCGTGCGTGTCCAGTTCCGCCTGGAGCCGCTCGGCTTGCTCTGGAGTTAGGTGCGGGTCGGAGCCACCGACCTCCCAGGCGCAGAGGGCGTCCAGTCCGCCCGCGTCGTAGCGGTTGAGCCAGTCGTTGACGGTCTGTTGGCTGGTCAGCAAGAGGGAGGCAACTTCGCGGTTGGTTCTGCCGTCGGCTTTGAGCAAAACGCAGTGAATGCGGTCCCGGAGCCGGACATTCTTTTCCGCTTTATAGCGTTGGATAAGGGCAGCACGTTGCGGGGCGGCCAGAGTGAGTAAGCGTTTCATGCCTATGATTTTACACCAGGAACCCTCAACTTTTCAACTGCCCGTAGTATATTATGCCAACAGCATTCGCTGATCTGGAAGAGGATGAAAACATCGTTGATGAGGCGGGCCTCGATGACTCAGTCGTCCCGGAGCGCTATGACATCACGAGCTTCGGCGCTGACTATGATGTGGACGGTCTAGTCAAGAGGCTCAAGCGAGGCGACATTTTTATTCCCCAGTTCCAGCGCAACTATGTGTGGGATCAAAAGGAGGCCTCGCGCTTTGTTGAGTCTTTGCTGCTCGGTCTTCCCGTCCCAGGCGTGTTTCTGGCGCGCGAGCCAGACTCAAACAAGCTGCTTGTCATTGACGGTCAGCAGAGGCTGAAGACGCTCCAATTCTTTTACGAAGGTCATTTCAACCCCAAGCAAGAAGCAAATGCACGGCAGGTGTTCACCTTGCAAAAAGTCCAGCCTCAGCTCGAAGGGCTAACCTATGCGTCACTCCCGGAACAGGCCCGCCTCAAGCTAGATGACTCCCTTATTCATGCCACCATCATCAAGCAGGACTCCCCCCAGGATGACGACACCAGCGTTTACCACATCTTTGACAGGCTGAACAGCAACGGCAGGCGCCTCACCCCCCAGGAGATACGCACTGCGATTTACCACGGCGCGATGATTGACGTCGTGAAAGGGCTGGACGACTTTTCAGACTGGCGGGAAATCTTCGGCAACAAAAACAACCGTCTCAAAGATCAAGAACTGATCCTGCGCTTCCTCGCGCTTTACTTTGAGGCCGGAACATACCGAAAGCCGATGGAAGAGTTTTTAAACAGGTTCGCTATGAAGCATCGTCGCGGCGACCCCACTTTCATTCTAGCATGTGAGCGCCTCTTCCGAGGCGCCATCTCGACGGTCTACCGATGTGTTGGAAGCCGCGTGTTCCGTCTGGAGCGCACGTTGAACGCGGCTGTCTTCGACTCCGTCATGGTCGGCCTGGCGCGTCGGCTGGCGACAGGCGAAGCCGCAGATGACGCCAAAATTGCAGAAGCGTATTACACACTGCTGGCGGATGAGGATTATGTGGCGGCAGTCTCACAATCTACCTCTGACGAGACCAGTGTCAGAACGAGGATTGATCGGGCCACCCAAGCTTTTGCAGGCGTCTAATGCAAAATCAGGAGGTTTCCAGGCAACTTCAGCGTCTTCGTGACTTGTTCGCGAAGACCAGTGAGGCTTGCGGCGGCAACGTCGAGATGCAGGCGCATTGGGCGAAATATCTTTGTATCAGGGCCGCTGGGCTGTTGGAGAACGCTCTCCCCGAGATCTACAAAAGCTTTGTCTCCAGTGCCGCCCCCGCGCCCATCGCCAACTTTGTCGGCACTCAGCTTGACAAGCTTCAGAACCCGAAGACGTCGAGATTCATCGAGGTCGCTCGATCTTTTAAGCCGGTTTGGGGGGATGAATTGGAGAAGTTTGTCAATGACGGAGGGCGTCGTGAGGCAATTGACTCCATTATGAGCAATAGACATCTGATTGCACATGGCGGAGATACGGGGATCACTCTTATTCGGGTGACAACTCCCTACGGCTAAAGAATAAATCCTAAAGCCGAGGGCTTCTAGGGTCTTTCAACCCACACATTGTTATCCCAATGTGGTTCTGCACTCAGGCTGCTGTGTTTCAAGCAACGTGTTCAC
>JAABUR0100000834.1_pt1 | contig 61306 bp, 67 predicted proteins | sample 5560091 | NCBI WGS metagenome assembly JAABUR01 (sample SAMN10711879, study PRJNA513375) | rock metagenome | isolation source: Antarctica rocks | place: Antarctica: Victoria Land, University Valley sud
CTATACCTATACCTATCGCATCAGGGAAGGGGGGGGGGAGGGGGGGGGGAGGTTACTGGGAGTATTTGGGAGGGGGAAGATGGGAAGGGGGGTGTTTGGGAGGAGGGGGGCTTTCGGTGTGGGAGGGCGGGATAGAAGAGTGGAGGAGTGGAGCAGTAGGGGGGTAGGGGAGCTTTTGATGGAGGAGAGGGGGGTGGAGATGGAGATGGATATGGATGTGGATGTGAGGATGTTGAGGGTGTAGCTTTCTGGATACTTGCTTGTAATATAGCGCATTGGATTAGGTAGGTCAATGATAGAAACATGTGCAACATTAGTCGTCTTATATGTTGTATCCAGGCGGGATTCGCGCCCATGTCCAAGTATCTATCTGTAGGTCGGGAAGTCTACACAAACATAATCCTTGGCGTATTGTCTCATATGCTGAGATCTTGATATGCAAAGCTCAAATTTTCATTTCACCTCCACTATCCGTCTCCTTGAGAGGAATACCTTCGAACTCTGCAAACCCGAGGGCTAGATTCATGTTCTGGTTGTGCTTTAGTACAGTATTGATAGAGGGTTTGAAGTTGACATACTTGCAGTGCCTGGGTCGCCGCCCCTTTCAAGAGGTTATCGATGGTAGCGTTGATTACCACCTGTTCAGTTGTGGTTAGCCGAGTTCCCGACGCAGACGTATGTGAAACCCCCCCAAAATAGGCTTGAAGACGAAGAAGGGGAGGAATCGAGAATTAGATACACTTACTCGCTTCCCACTCGAGTGTACTCCGAAGCCGCCTACTTCGACCCCTATATAGAATAGTTTAGTCCTCTATCAAGTTGAAGGAGAGACTTGAATAAAGTGGCCGTGCTAAGACACATGCTCTATCGAAACTGAAGCGCAGAGCGGGGATGGGTAGCATGCACTTGCTGCTTACCATGTGTGCCAGCAATCTTCTTGACAAGAGGGCTCTCGCCCACAACCTTGACTAATGGTTCACCTTCGTATCGTTCTTGATAAATATTTCGAATATCGCGTGATGTGTATTTCCCGTTAAGGGGTATGGATATGGTATGATGGATTCCTTGGAACCACTGAGCAATCTCGGTCAGTATCTCGTCGTGTCAATGTGCATATGAATGTTCAATGACGGGATGACGAAGATGACAAAGATGACTTACAGCCGCTACGTGCGGAATAAAAGCTACCGGTGTCTGGAGTTGAGTACTGATCTCCCTTTCATGTATCTGTTTGATCTCGGGTCAGTGCTCATATATCGAAAGCATGACCAGGTCAAGTCTATTCGATTAGAGCTCTATAATGATTTTGAGAGTATGGAGATGAGACTTACATGATCTGTGAGGGAGTATGGGATGATGTCTATGAAAGTGGCTGAGTCAGCGCTTCCCCTGGATAGAGATCGACAATGAATGGCGGACTCGGAACGGATAGCTCCGCTCAAAGCCCGACATGCAGTCCTATCTTGACCACTGATCAGATGATGGGCCTAAAGGTACTTACTATTCGTAAGATTTTCCACGTTATTCTTGGGAGACGGCTTGGTGCCCGCACCAGAATAGCCCTGAAGCGCAGTTCAGTATTGGCTCCTTCGGCACTCAATGAGATGATGGGCACCTACTGAGACGCCAAAGATGGTGGGAAGACTGTGGCTATCGATATGGGGAAGGAGAGGAGCAATTCCGATCTGAGCGGCGGTCTAAAGCTTATATATCAGTACGACAGTATAGTGATGGACAGTTTGTCAGGAAATACTGACAGCATAACATCCAGGGTTTGAAATTCGAGTGGCTTTGGAGATAGCTTGGCGGTCTATGAGCTCGGGAAGGCCATATGTCCAGGCAGGGTCGAAGCGATAGTCAGCAGACAAATCGACGATGAGGCTGCACTTTTTTAGCTATTCGGCGTGACGAACGCTGCACATGAGATTACCTTTCACTGTTGTTGCCCTGCTCAATCGCATCGATCCATGGCTTGGCTACCCCGTTCGGCAATGCCATCACCCAAACATCTATGTCATCAGATAATCTTCGCACGTCATCGTGAGTGAGGTTTTCGTAGATTATGTCCCGCTTCCCGTAGCCTTTAAGTTTTTGGCCAGCCAATTCTCTGGAGGAGACATGGCGAAGATCCATGTTTGGATGGGCGTTCAAAAGGTTGATCAAGGCTTGTCCCGTATATCCTCTAGCCCCAATCAATGCTACCCGAGCTGGCTTGGTGTTAGATGCACTTCTGTTGCCGAATGGTGGGTTTGGGTTGGTCGTCTGTGCGGTCGCATACGACCTGTATGCAGTACCAAAGAGTGTTCTGCAACCACGTCTTGGCCCACGTCTTGACGCACGTGGATTTGCATAGGGTCGGGACAGAAGTCCAGACTGTGTGTTGCGATCACGCTCCGACTCACACAGAACGCTCGGGACTCGGCTTGTTGTTGAATACGCTCGTGCCTGCTGTTGGGTCCGACCCAGATTCGTGGCCAGCGCTGCTGCTTTCTGTAGCTTGCTTTCGAGGTTGATGTCTCCAAAGAGCTCACGCCCGTGTTGGCTGAACTCGGACATCATCCTACTTAGCTCCTCTCCTCCCTCGATCCCAGTCCAGAATAGGACCTCCTGGCCACGATTCAATGAACCCTCAGATTTGTCAAAGAACCACGTTAGATGTTCGTCGTCAACTTTTACCGTCCACATTAGTTTTGGAAAATCTCTTAACATCTGAGCGAAAACATTATCAGAAACATTAGTCAACCAGCCAGCTTTAGTCGTTGTGAATGTAGCAAGCTGTGCCATCGAAGCACCATCTTGTGGAGGCAAAACGATCGCCAAACAGTCCATCGGATCATCGGAGTACGCCTTGAACTCGCGTTTGCTCAGAGTATCGACATACTGGTCAACGGTAGCCTTGGCGTCTACGGCTTCTCTGTCCCGGACGAGTACTGATTTGAAAGCTTCCACGTCCTCGAATTGCGAGATTGCAGTATAGCAGCGTACCTTGTTTCCTCTTCGGATCAACGTTCCGGCTCCCGTATCCGTGAAAAGTTCCTTTTGGAGGTCAGCGGGGTGAATGATGGCTACACTGGAAGACCTTGGTAATTCCGCGAGAAGCTCGTTCATTTCTTTGATCTTCAACCGAGTCCCATGCCGTACCCACCAATGCCTGCCACTCATCAGATCCTCGTATTCCTCGTCCAGATTGATCGACGAGATCTTCTCGTTGGTATCACCATTATATAGACCTCCTTTTTCTGATAGGTACACAATTTTGAGAGGTTTGATCGCCTTCGCCAACTCGGACGCTGCTAGATCGGCATTCACGTTCAGTACCACTGCATCAGCACTCTCGGCCATGGAGGTCAAGACCGGAAGACATCGAGCCTCGATGGCATCCTGTATGGGCTTTTGGTTGACTTTGGTGATCTTCCCAACGTATTTGTATTTCTCCTTGTCCAAAAATTCCGCCTCAAATACACCTGACGTTATCGGTCGTGCTCGCACACCTAGCTCCTCCAGACTCTCAGCAAGCTTCAAATTTTCCTGGAGAAACAAGGAACGGGCGATGCCCAAAGTCTTCCCATCCGTTATCCTGATTCCACCCTCAAATTCAGGCTCAACGCCGGAGGCCTCCAGTATCTTGTTCAGCTGAGGTCCAGCTCCGTGCACCACCACCGGAAATAGGCCAATCTGGTAGAGAAATGCCAGTGCCGACACCAATGCATTCATATGTTCCGTTATGATAGCCCCTCCGACTTTGATCACGGCGAATCTATTTGAGGAGACTGAGCTGAACATGGAGAGCCATTGTTGGGCTTCCCGCTTTGAGCCAATGTTGGAAAGAAGCTGTATGACGGTCGAGCGTGTAGAAAGGGAGGAGTTGATGTGGGTAGCATAGTATCGACGACTGGTCGTTTGGGTGGAAAAGATGACTCGTGGCTTGCACTTGGAGGGTAAACGCCCCCTCCCAAGCCGGCAGCCTCGGACTGCTGCCGCAGTGGATAGACGGAAGGGGGGCATCGTAGATACTGCAGAAACAGCATGCGGCTATGGCTGTGTTAACTGAGGATTGAAGATAGTTCTTATGTGCGAGCGGAAATGACGGATTGACAGATGGGGACTAAGTTCAATTCCAGGAACTTCGAGTGCTACCCATAACCTGATCGCAAATCTGAACGAGCAAATTCGCGTGGTGTATAATCCCCAAAAATGATATACTGCCCTTGAACTCACCGTGGAGCAAATGCTAATATGGAATTTTCCCTCCCCCCACCAAACCAACGAAAATTGCGGCACCGGCTGCGGAGGAACTATTCTAGCGGCCGCTGATTCTTGGCATCCGGCTCTGAGATGCCAAGCTCTCTCTGCGCTGCTACGTTCAAGACGATCTACTTTGCACCTCTAGAGGGCGGACTAGTCGGCAGATACTAGGCAAATAGCTGACGGCAGGCCTCCTCTAAGCCGGCATCGGGATCGCTATATGTGCTTCGTGAGGAAATGAGCGACGCGTTCGCAGTCGTGCAAGACAAGCGGATGTCCTCATACGGTTCGACGATGCCCATAGAGCATGAAGAGGTACTCTGATCACCAGCTTTTCCAGCGCAGGCGAATGTGTGACGTAAAGTCGAGCACTGCACCGTACTGGCTAGGAGCAGCAGAAGGTGGAGAATGGAAGTCCTTGTGATGTTACTTTTGTGAGACAGAAGGGGAGCAAAATATCCGTACTGTGAGGAACACATGAGTTGGACACGGCAGTACTTGGGAAGCGCGAGCCTTCTGTGCATGGAATCTTTACTCCACGCAAAGGTTTTCGTGAGATACGAAGGTTCCATATATTATGAGATTAGCGACCGGGATATGAAGTTGGAGGATGGGGCCTAAGACGAACTATGGAGACGGGAGGAGAGTGGGTTACAGTATATCTCGTGTGTATCTGTCTACCAACGTGGGCTACCTCTAAGTTGACATTCCATCGCCAACCTCCCCTAGACCATCGCGTGCTCTATCGGATCTAAGAGGGTCTCAGGATTTATCATCCGTACTTACGAACAGATCCCGCTTCCAACCGAAGTTCTTAGTGCACCGTCTGCCAATGGCTTGCAGAAAATTCGGATGCATATCGCCATTCGCATGAAGTCGATGAACACCCAGCTTTCTTTTCTGGCGTTTTGGGTTTGCATTCGGCACCGGTACCATGATATCCCCTCCAAACCTGTACATAGAGCCTCCGTTGGGCTCCGCCGAGAATCCTAAAGCACCCATTGTGGTGAGGATTTCTTTCCACGTGGTGATTGTTCGGGACCCGTCTTCGGCGCCCTCACTGCGGTCTGGAAACATCCGTTTGACGACCTGCCATGCGATCGAGGTTTCTGGAAGTCTGTACAGTATTGGGGACCATGACTCCTCTGATTCTTCTCCCGATGGGTTAAGGCTTGACGCTGCCTCCGGACGAGGCTTGGTATCCGGAGCAACTGATGGTACAATACTCCTTTCTTGTTCTTGGCTCTCTCTTGTGTTGGTAAAAGTCCGGCTCTTTCCGTGACCGTGTATGCTATCTCTGCCCGTCTCAGATCGTTCGACGCCCTGATTTGATCCAAGATCTGTTTTCTCTCCAATGCGAGCCGAGCCTCATTCTCCTGAGAATCACATTCTGCCATCAAGGCCAGCTGAGGATCTATGAATTTCTGAGGAACCGATGCAGCTTGCAGCGTAGCTTGGTATGCTGTTCTGGCCACTGACCATACATTACTCAGAAGCTGACACCCATGATCTCGTTCCGCCACCCACATCATATCTCTCTTTAGCGGTAAGCTGAAGTCGCACAATGGTCGGATTGCCGGTCCTAGGCCCACCGCATGATTCCCCTCGCCACTAGCTTCATGAAGCTTGCTTTTGACTTGAAACGCCTGACGTGGATCCTCACGAAGCTCTTCGGCATCTGGCAAACCAAACATCGGCCGGTGGAACTCCAGGAGATCTGCCATCCTCTCAAGGGCTGCAATGTCTGACAAACACCTGTAGATCTCCTGATCTATTTTATCGGCCTCTTTAGCTAGCTGCGAATTCGGTGAATTGTCAAGATGCTGTAAGACTAGAGCGTTCTCGAACGCCGCTGATCGATCGGAGTCCTGCATCAGATGATAGAGGCACCAACTCGTCCGCTCGGCACGATGAGCATCCTGATAATTTCTGAATTCGATCTCAAGAGCCCAATCCCAATCTTGAAAAGTATCGATTGTCCGTTTGACCTTGAAGTTGTCTTGAAAGTCGGCAGATTTGAACGTCAGTCTCCCGATGGTCATCCTGCTCTCGTTTGAGGCAATGTTTCACCAATGTGAAGAGGCAGCCAAGCTCCCTCTCGTAGACTGTGGGTAACTCCATTCCTTTTGTAATGTCCTCCACGAAATCTTCGACTTCTTGTCGTACACACTGGCACAGCTTCACCAGCCATTGCCAGTCTCTGGCCCGGGTCACCACCTTTTGAGTTACGATACGCCCGATGTTATCATATTTCTCTTCCGGTTGGAGGGTTCGCATTTCGCTTATTCCTGGGACCTTATCAAACCATTGGCTCTCAAAGTACTTTACAACACTGAGAAAATACTCGAGATCCGTTTGCAGCAGCCACAGCTCATCTTGCGCTTGTGCTGCTCTGGTTTCGGCGATGTCCATAAGAGTATCGATGTTGAAGACTGGAGGTGAAGAGAAGGGTTGTCTGGCGAATACCGACCCGAATGAGGACCTGGCGGCTTCTCGAGAGGATGGAGAATTTAAGAACGGTAGCCACTTGTCGTACGCGGCTGTGGGTGCTGTGCTAGGAAGCAAGGAGGCTGCTGTGGGTGCCGTTCGAAATGTTGGGAGAACGGCATTGCCATATATTCCATCAACCATGGCCCGCAAGAACGACATCAGAGCTTTCTGCGCTTCCAAGATTAGTAATCCTCTTGGTGTACCATATGCGTCTCCTCGATGAACCTCGTCATCGGAGAATGTCTTCCATGTACCATAAGCGGGCCCATGCAATACAATACATCCATAAGCCGACAATACTGGGAGGAGGGCCTGCCTCCAGGCCGGCTGTAGCTGTGCGTTGTCAAAGGGAACCCACTGTCCAGGCGGGTAATTGCTACGGTTTTGCAGAAGATTGATGAGGAATGAGCTATCCTCCACCAAGTTCTCGAGATTGATGTATGGTAACAAGAGAGCCATACGGTTATGGGTAACCTCCTCGTTGGTAGTGCTTCCCGGCGTGCCCAACATATTCAACAGGGGATCGCGTGTGGGGTATATGTCGGTGTTGACCCTCTGCAATGTCTTCCGTCGAGATTGCTGATCTCGCCGCCATTTCTTGAGTATGGCGTTCCCGTGCCTCTTGATCATGGAGGCTATATGGTCTTTGTCGTGCTGAATGCTTCTCGTACGCTCTGCAGCCATGGTAGTGGCAGCTTCGTTGGACAAATGTCCTGCATATTTCAACACCTGGCCCGCCGAGGATCTGTGGCCAGCATAAAGAAGCATGCAAATTTCACAGTCGCAGGGTGCCTCGAATTTGGCGGGTGGGAGAGCAGCGGCAAGCCTTTCAAGACCCTCCATGATTTGATCCGGCTTTGACAGTAGGAAGGAGAAAGAATATTAACGATATGCGTGTGGTTGCTTTGAGAAGTCACGATCTTGTCGAATGCAATATGTAAGATCAGAGAGCCGATGCTGAGGTGGTAGATGTGTGTAACATGCTGAGTGTTCATCAAACGTAAGTCCCGGCCCCGCACGGTGTCAAATGAATCCATACTGCCGAGCCACTAGGTACGTCCTTAGCATGTGTTGTATAAGTGTATATATATAACTTCGGAAGTTGTCAATGATAAACGCAGGTCTCGTTACGAAAGGACAACGCTTGGGTAAGGGGAGTATGTAAAAGTCACACAAAATGCAAAACTATATATTGAAGTTGACTAGATCGAATTGCAAAGACACTGGAATTCTTCTGTGTTTATATGTTCCTCCTGCTAGGCCATGTGTTTGGGCCATGAATCCAATATGGATTGTCTCGCTTGCACATCATGTTTGTCCATTGTTGGAATCGGTTTGATCATTACAAAAAGAATCGGTCTTTTCCATCAACAAAGGACTAGGCAGTGGAAACCAGAACAAATGTTTGCAAACAATTCATTGAGATGCCGATGGTGCCTCCGCAGTTTCCTGCACAAGTTTGACTTTGGCTTCCGAAGGGAAGCCGCATCCTTCATGAAGTATGGTGCTCTAGCAAGCGATGCATTACCAAGACACATAGACTTGGGAGATATTGATATTCGTTTTTGGAATACGATTATGTTGTGAAGGTGATGTGTGACGGCATCAAAGATTGAGAAAATTGACGTTGACATGCTCAGGCAGTGCATCCGAGATTGAGGCAGGATGGCATTCACTTCCCTGGTACATATAGGTCTTGTTCAATGGTGAAGGTACTCCTCAGGCCATCATAGCCTAAATGGACTATCAAGCTAACAAACCATATCAGTAATCTACCTCTCGTCGATTATCACTCCTCTTGTGCCTCCGTCACTCTCAGGGCCAGGACACCTGAACTGTCAGGTGACCCTATGGTTTCGGGACATAACCAATGCCGGGCAATAGATCCACAGCCTCCCCGAGTGGTATTCCACCATTAAATGACCAGCGCAGGCGATGATCATCAGGCAACGACAGCGTCTATCGATTCACCCATCAGATATTATCGCCACCCTGACGGTAAGGGCGTCACACAGCACTGGTGTTGGCTTCTTCAACGATATTGCCGTTTCTCAAAGGGTACTGCATCAATCACTCTCACAGTTGGGTGGGCAGGTATCAGACCAGGCTGCGCCTTTGACCAGCTGCATAGGATACCCGCAAATAACCGCATGACCACTCACGATATCAAAATACTCGCGATGATACCACCTTTCACCTTCCGTTCAGTGAGCATGACTGATTTTGGTGAGCACTCTCTTGAGCAAAATCAAAAATGGCAATCGCAGATGTCAGTGAATGCACGAAGAACAACATTGCCGGTCAATGTCGTTAGGCAGGGGAAGATGTAGAGATATGGCAAACGACACCCATCAACCTTGCGATCTCCCTTTCAGCAAAAGGATCCTACATGAAAGAATTGGGGGCGTGTTTGAAAAAGAAGTGCCGACTTCCAAAAGGGGCAAGATGACTGGACTCCACGATATGCACTGGGTAGGACCGTGGCGGGAACTACCCGCTGGGGTTATGTTCCTAGGGAGTGTCCCACTTTCCCCCTTTGATGTTCTGCATTGACATCTCAATCGAACCAATGGCTGGTGTTACCACTCGCATATGCAGCTTCACCTGGCAACGTGAAACAAAGAGAGATCGCCGCTGCAGACCATGCGCCGCCTTTTTCTGCCTGCTTTGCAGTGTCTTCGCCCCACATATCATCGCGTGAACTCCCAGTCTCATCTATCGATTCCTCAATTTAAGCTTTGTTTAGGCTGTGGTCAGTATGATGAATCTAGGCTTGGGAAGGATCTCAGAATTGGCTGTTCTCATCAGCTTTCTCTATATCAAGCCGATGGGCGGTCAATCGATGTCAAAGTCGTCGATAGGTCTAGCTCATTCCCCACAGCGCCCGACATAGGTCCTGGTCACTGACTCCTGTCCACAGAATCTCTTTGTGGAGGTTGTACAATCTATGCAGCGACCACCAATCTCGCTGCCCTTGATGGTAAGAGAAGGCGAGTCCCAATAATTTGAACTCATTGATCGCCGTTAACAATGCGGTAGCTAGTGCACCAGCGCCAAGCTCCTATGTACTATTTACGGCCTACAACATTGCTTCTACCTACAGCTCTCAGCAAACCTGCGTGACCGAGATAGGCAGTCCGACTATCATAACACCAGTCCTCTCTATCTCCAAGCCACCCAGCGCTGATCCTACTGCTTTCCAATCTAGCGTTGTTTCGAAGTTCGTCAATTATCTGGGCTTCTCGGAATGCTCGCGGGGAGGGAGGGTAGGAGTAAGCATCACGATGGATGTCATACTACCATCACTTGCCTCAGCCACCCCACAATTCAACACCTCCCTAAGATCTGTGAGCTCTTCAACCACACTTCCATCAGCAGCGCCTTCGACTTTTACAAACGCCACGACTCTGCCATCTCCCACCTTGTATAGACCGTCACCAGGAATCAGCACGAGTGCTAAGATTGCCATTGGTGCTCTTCTCCCTGCGATTAGCATCGTGTCTCTCTCATTCATCATGATATACATGTGGCACAAGCGCAAGAGAAGACAGCTCGCCAAGACCGAAGACAGGACCTTGAACGGCTCGGATAGTGCCCAGCCGTACCTCCAGCAAAAGGCTGAATTGGACTCCGAAGAGAGGAGACGACTCGAGCTTCATGCCCAAGAGCTGAGGTACGAGCTGGATGGGGCGAATGGGAGGTACGAGATCGGGGGTAGCGACGGCTCTCATGAACTACCTGCGGGGAGCAGGAGACAGGGTCTACGGTCGCTTGGGCAGACGCAGGAATTGAGAGGCAAAGAACATCCGAAGGAGTTGGAAGGCCAGCAGGTATTGTGAACTTGTAATCATTGGGCTGCTGGCATCCTGAGATTGATAAAGGTATTCCATCTCTTAACGACCTCTCATTTCCCGGCCTAATATCCCTAGCATACAACACACAGACTTCGTAGAATGTCAGAGATTGACACTGATCCCCTTGGACAAGGATAAAACAACTCGCGAGCCGACAAGAACTTTCAAAGCCAGTGGGGAGTCTCTAAAGAAGTTTTTGCTAAGAAAAACTCTTCCATGAAGAACAAGGACTCCTCCGGGAACCAATACCCCGATTTGGAGGTTACGAGCCGCAAACAGTACTCTCACCTTCACAATTCCTGGCCCTAAAATCCTTTATGATCGCACAGGCCCAGGTAGCTATACCGCATCAGCACTCAGCTACTCTCCGTTCCCTCACACCTCGGACATACTACTATCCCATGCTCTCCTCTACCATCAAGTCCTATTACCTCATAGACCTCAAGATTCATATGTCGACATCCAACTCGCCAAAAACACAGGAGAAGACACTCCTCCCACCGTTAAGACAGCGCTGATAGGAATCCATCCTAATTAGCCAGCTGAATTACACATAGCGACACCCTCAAACTCCGAAAACATGCAACCATCACCAAATCCACCACCAAAAGATTTCTTCTTACAACCCCACTCAGCCTCATATTTCACAACTGACAGGTCTAACACTACACATCTACAACACAGCACATAGCAGATCAACGCGAAACGCGCGAGGTGAAGTGGCTAAGCTGCAGTCGATGTGTCAGAATGTGGCCATTGATGGGAGCAAACCACATGATTGATGGTTGATCGTTTACTTTGGAAGACAGGTTGCATCTGCAGAGATTTGCATGACTGCTAAGACTTTAGTATGGCTGATTTGGCTGATTCCAACACTTGGTGAGGGCAGTGCGTATCACCAAGCGCGACGGTATGTACCCTCATGCCGCTTCATCAGATCGATATATAAAAGACGACAAAAATACTCAGTATATCGAACCATCTTTCCCAATTCCGACTCTTCAAGTAATTCACAATTCCCAAACCCACAACCTCACTCACCCGCTCTCTTCGCCCAAAACATACACCCAAATAGCCGAAAACCATACCCCCTACCAACAGGTAACACACGCCTGCGTAAACGCCACCTCTGCCCAATCTACAACACACAAATATAAAAATCGGAGTTCACTCGTATACTAGGCAACTGTCACAAATCTTCCTACGAACGCTGATGCGCACTTAGTTGCTATGGAAGAATCTAGTAGGTAGGTAGATTAGAAGAAGGCTGTGGATAGAAGTTTGTGCTTTGGTGTAGGAGGAAGGGAAAGGGAAAGGGAAAGGGAAAGGGAAAGGGAAAGGGAAAGGGAAAGGGAAAGGGAAAGGGAAAGGGAAAGGGAAAGGGAAAGGGAAAGGGAAAGTGGTACGAGTAGGGGGAAGGGAGGATGCGGGTGAAATGGGTAAAATAGGTTGTGGGGTTGGGTCAATGGGGTTGGATGGTGGATGATAGAGGAATTGACGCCCCTTTGACATCAAATTTTCGCTGTGATTATGGAGATAAAGCAGGTGGGTAGTTACCGATACCCGTCATGGTTTCGACTTGGGGATTTCATGTTCGTTGCGCGGGGGAGTATAAGGGTAGATGCGGCTCGATGAAGGTTGTTCAGGCTGGTCTTTAGGTCGATAGGCTTGTGTTGGGTAGATTATTGAAAGATGGAGATATATACACCCTCTGATTCTTTGTGGAAGAGGGAAGGGTTGTGATGATTCAGAGGGCGGTGATATTTCATGAAGCTCATTGTAAGGTATTGGGGTATCTTCAATCCGATAGATAGTGTATGTCATAGAACTTGGGGATGTTCTAGCAATGATGTGGAATTCCTCACGGCCGGCACACTTACTACTTTATCATATGGTGAATCAATATGACGGTCCCCAAATATCTAATATTTCTTATCGAACGATAAGTACTCCTTCGCACCTTCACCGCTCTCAATATTTAGATTATAATCATACGTACTCCCATTGCATCTGACTTCGGACCAGACCCGCTCAATGTTTTATAAGTTGCCGAGGATAGTATTAGGTTCAAGGAGAAGGAGGGCTGGGAGGTTTTTGAAGGTAATGGGATACTAATGTTATGAATTCAAGATTGTTGTAGAGGTTTGGGGTAGTGAATGGGGAGGAAAGGCAGAGTGGTTAGAGAAGGTTTTGGAAGGGATATGGCTGATGAAGAGGGAGGTGCAGGGTATACTGCTTACGAATGGATATCATTGGCAGGTTCTTGGAAAGAGGCATGGACAACCGACAGCCGAGGATAGAAGAAGTGATTGGGGATAGGGCAACTTCTATGGGTTTTTCCACCAGGGACGTTGACAAAGCGTGGAATACTTGAAGGGAAGCGACGTACTTATTCGATTCTGGACTACATGATCGTCATGAATTGTCTGGCACCTGCATGAGCTATCCAGTAAGCGACCCAATGCCTTCAGGCACCTAGGTTGCCTCAGGTTTTCTCAATGTATGTAAACACCTCTGTGAGGTAAGGGAGACCCTATCAAAGCGACTTTTCCCAACCGGGATTATTGGTTCGCACAGTATGTCGTGTTGTCATCAACGTAAGCTTTGGTATGCCGGATAACCCTCCTCACTTTGGCAGATGGTTTTCTCACCATTAATGTGATCAAAGATGGGGTTTCGCAAGTTGAATTGCAGATGTTGATAATTTCGTTTCGTACAAGAATATGCTTGCATCGTACGCAACATCAATCATCATGAATAGTATGTCTTCGTACGACTGGTACAGTTGACGCTCTCCCTTTGAGACCATTCTGACCCCCAAGTTTTACCGTGAAATCGCAATAATGGTGAATTGCCATCCTTAGAGGAAGTTAGCAGGTGGTGATATGAGCCAGGTAAGGATGCTTGCAGCTGAGGTCCTGGGATTTGCCAATATTCGAGGGGCTAAACGCATGACGAGACTTCCTGCCCCATGAAGTTCCAGATTGCTTTCATTCCATAGCGGCCTGTTCCTCCCATGGGCCATTCCTAACCTTGATTTGACCAACCCTAAATATCACGCCTGACAAGAGGAATGAGTAAGCCCAGATCTCTTGCTCAACCTTCTCCAGCGTTGCCTCGCCCGAATGTGGCTCGAGACCCCAGTCCTCGATGGTAAGATCCTTCAGCATTCGTCGGCCTTGCCCACGCTTTGCATTCAACAGAAGGTCGGTGAATGCATTCCATTGCTGCTGCTGCTTGGGACATTTACTATTCTTTGAGAAACCGCAGTCTTGGTGTGTTCGACAACGCTGCTCTTTGGATGTCTCGATATGCACGATCAAACTTTGCGCATGTCCCAAACGTCTTAGTAAAATGTCCGACTTTGCAGCAATCTCCATAAAGCTGTATTGCGGCGTGATAACAGAAAGCGAGAAGGTATTCCTAGCGTAGTAGTAATCGAAAGCTTCATGATAGACCTTGCGGCAGGTAAGGAATATGCTGCGTGTTGTCATGCGCGTTTCTAGATCGCAGAAACAGTTGATGTCTATTAGGTGTGGTATGCCTTTGTGAATAAGAAGGTAGGAGTATATATTGTGGCGGATCTCCGGAGGGAGGTCCATGAATGTAGGAGACATCCCATGAAGCCAGAGCGAGGATCACGATGCAAAGCCTATGAGAAAGGTTGGTCCATAAATGAGTAACAAAGTCTTCTCGAGGCACGCTGGCTCGGTCTCTTATATTGGGACGTTCAGGCAGCAGTTTCTTTCGCGTCGAGAGGGAATCAATATTTCCGAGAGCTTGTTGTATCACCGAAAGGGAGAGGCGTGGCTGTACCGAAACACGATTAACTAGATTAGCGGCTGGTTAGCAAGATCAGGGGACTATGAGGCAGACACTCTAAAATTGATCTAGCCTTCACACGGCTAGCCTCTAGTGAACACTCAGCGAGCTAAACTACTTCGGCTAGAGCTTACCAGTCGCTTGCTTGCAGAATTTGCCTGACGCTCGGGCCTTCCCGCCACTCCACATGAAGGTCAGCCTCGTCAGCCAGCCTGATTAGGACTAGAGGGGATATACTGTAATAATACACCCTCATTGCCCACCCTCTCCTAGAATACTAGGCAACTCTGTAATAATCTCCACGTTCCCATACATACAGATTACGAAAAAGACAGCCTCAAGTCAGCACAATGGTACTTGCATCGCCGAGTCTTGCAGCAAAGGCCACTGACATCCTTCCCAGGGCCGGATCGGCGATGGCGACGTCCACGCTGCCTATGTCGAGTTCCGCGCAAAAGAGTCCGATAAGGTATTCCATCCAGTCCACTACCTCGCTGCCTCCTCTTCATCGCCCCGTATACGCCGTTAAAATACTCACCACCATTACAGTGCTTGTCGGCGCAATGCATCTACTGTCAATCCGTCCGCGCAAAGAACACCTCCCGGCAACGCCAACATCTCCTCGAATGCCCCACCTACCTCAGCACCATGAAGGAACACAACCCTGACAACCCGATCCTCCACGAATCCATCAACGGCACCCCCACCGTCACGCCTGCGAAGCCTCCCAAGAAGCGCGATCACGAAACCATGATCGGTGGCTTCCAGGGCGACTCCTCCGCCTCGCGCTCCTATCCTATCCCGAAGCCCACCCTGGAGCGCGATTTCCAGATGAGCGTTCAGCTGAACCCGAAGATCTCGGTCGGCCCCGGCATATGGGGTCAAAGCAATTGGATAAGCTACATCTCAGGGCATTGGGCCGGGCGTTGGGGCAAAGGCACCGTCGTTGTAAGTTCACGCCCGGCGCTGCACAGTCTCCCTCGGTTGACAGCATCTAGCCTGGCGGTCAAGACAAGCAGCTCGTCGCGCCCGACCTCTCCACCCATCTCGAATCTTCCTATCTCCTCCAAACCCACGACCACCCTCCGGCATACATCAGTGTCAAGAATGAAGGATGGCGCGTCGGGCCTCGCGAGGTGCTGGAGAAGCTTGACAACCCCGCAGAGGCCGATGAGGTTGACCCGAAGACCTATAGCTTCCGCATCTACATCCACATGGAGACTGGTGATCCACGGTACTTGCACTTGAATACCGGCATGTGGGTTGGCAGTGGCATCCGGAGGGGTACAGAGAGTGAGATGTCTTGATATAACATGGACATGACATTATAGCTGACCCTGGTGACAGTCATCTACGACGCTTACCGTGTCACATAAGTAACCAGCGCCCGAGTTTGCCGTCTTACCACGGCTCACGTTCTCACCACCTTCGCCGACGATACTGGGTTTGGCGTCCTGGCGCAGAAGTCTCTTTCATGACTATGATTTTCAGCGGTAATGGGGAGGTGTTCAAGGCCCAATAAACCCCTTCTCTTGAATGATCCGTCTGCGACTGGCTTCCACTTTACCCCACCCTCAAAGGGGCATCTTTGCTTGTACAACGGTAATCTCACTGCATAACTCTGAATTGATATTCCAAGACCATATTCTATCAGACGAAAACATCATTCAGAATTCCTCATATGTCATCCCTCAATTCGCTCATTGAGTTCAGCCATGAACAATTCCATATCCCACAACCCTACAAAACCCCCCCCAAGATCTCCATCCACACACTTCATCGACCCCCTATCGAGACCCTATCCGCACACACACTACACTCAGCCCCCGAATCCTCAACCCTTACTCAATCTGCTCCCAATCTGCTCCTAATAATCAGTCCACAGATCCCACAGCACACCAATACCCCATTACCACACCACCCAAAACTCCACTCCATCCCATCCATCCTTCCTTTCCTCCTAACATACCCCCCCCCTCACAACCCAACCCAACCCACTAAGCCCCCTCCTAATCTCTCACATACTCTACATCTCATACAGAAAGTAAGTACAGGCCCCTCAAACACCTTTTCCATATCTTTGTATCGTTACCCGTCGACGCCATCACAAACAAATTATTATACATGGAAGTGTGATATTGTGCCTTGAAGGGGGGAGGTTTGTGGTACGGGTGGATGTTCTATATGGATGCGTTGGATGAATAAAGGGATGGAGGAGGTGGGTGTGGTTTTAGGGTGGAGGGTGGTGCTGGTTGCTGATTGTATGGTGTAGATATCTTACTAAGCTTTATCTCAGTAGCTTAGACGTGCCGATCCCCTTGAGTTACGTGATCTGAGTTTATCCACACACATTCCGAAATGCAGGGTATATTATATCTACTGGCGATGTATAGATCCTAAGGTAACTTAATTGGTGCGCAGTCGCTCGCTTGCGGTCAATATACGCTTTAGTCTTGCAACAAGATGGTGAATGACGGGTCATGCGTTCCAGGGAATGGAAGAGTAGGAAGGGTTAGGAAGGTGAGAGGGTGGGGAAGTGGGGGAGCGGGAGTATTCAGTTGGTGGTGTGGGGGGGGGTAATATATGAGAATTTGGTATGCGAGAAGGGCAATGCTGGGGTGGTGGGAATTGGTCTCTCAGGCGCAGGGCGGTTGCGTGAGGGAAATTTTCGTTGAGGGGAGGGATGTGGAGGGGAGATTTGATGGGATGGGATGGGATGAGGGAGGGGGTGGCTGTGATGTTGGGATTGATTTCGGAGGTTTGGGGTTTGGGGTTTAATTACAGCGGAGAAGGCTTCTGCGTTTGAGAGAAGGGGCTGAGGTTGTTTGGAAAGCTGTATGGAGTTTGGTGTCGAAACAGGACTCTGCCTTTTAGAGATTATATCTAACCTTTTCCCATGCTGAGACGTTGGGTTGTGTGAGGTGCGTGCCTTTGAGAAGCATGGCCTTGGCGTTTTTGTGAAGTAAAGGAATAGCAAAAACTTCATCTTTGATGAAAACAGAGCATTGTTATCTTTAGCTCATAACGCCTACCACTCAATACCCATAGATTCAGCTCATCAGCTCATAGATACATGCAGTTTCCCATCCCAGTGATGCCATAAAATCCGCCACTACCAGATACCCCCAAGGCCGAAGAAGTGAAGTTCCCGAATTCTGAAGCGTCGCAATGTTTATACAGGAAGGAATTCTGGAGACGCTTCTATCGGTGACGGTACGCTGTCTCATATTCTCCCTGCATCAGGGCCATCATCGGTGGACTCCGGTACTAAATTGATGTGAACGGAGCCGCCTGTAGGTCCTTCTTTGGCGAAGCAAGCGATCTTGCCCCCACATCCCCGGGCGCCGATTGTTGGAAGTATCGAAGATACTATTGCTCACTAGTCAGTGTCTTATCAGCAGGGGTATGGGAGGAAGCCTGCTTACGAGATGCTGGGACTGGAAAGGAGAATGCTGGAGACACAAGGAGAAGGGTGGAGAGAATGACTGTGGTGGGACGCATGTTTGCCGTATAGATCTTTGGTTAGGGTTGCGACGATAGATGCTTGGCGGACTATATTGGTGATTTAGAGAGCGCGAGGTGAATATTGGATGGGGAGGCAAGCACCTGAGGTGCAAAGGCTGGGTGGTGCGGATATATATGAGAATTGAGGAGGGTTGAGCCCGTCAGCGACCGGCCTGAAATTACATGATTTAGGGAGATCCTGTGTGGCACGTCGAGTGCGGCGTATTCATGCACATCAATGACCAACGTCAATATGAAACACATGGGTAAGGAAAGGTTCACGGGTGCTTTGACTAGCAGCAATACTTATCCAGCTTTCCACAATTAGCTCCAAGTGACTGGGCGTCCACCTGGCGAGTCAAGGGGGATCTTGCATATTCTCCGCAAGTTACGCTTGGTGGCGTCGTTCGGTGGCGCGGTTTTTCATATGCGCGCCTCCTTCATATGTGCGGTAAAAACGGACACCCTTTTAGCTGAGACTGTGGCACGTGTGCGGCGATTTTTTCCATGTTCAGATTCCGTAAGCACACGGGTGATCTGCAAGGAGGGCTGGGTTCCTGCAAGCGGAGGACACAGTACGATTGTTGGAGACCACGCACAAGCCCACCTTTGTCATGCCGCCAGCATGCGTCTGGCCAGTGGGTTACAGTGATCATTGCCGTCAGGGACCGTGAACAGCAGCGCTCAACCTCCATAGTGCTTTCAGCTCCTCATGGGATGCCCGTGCAATCTATACGAGTCATCGCCCTGTGTCTAGCCACTTCTTGACAACTTTCAGACCCCACGGAGGTATATGTCGACCCGTGCTGTCTATTGTGGAAATTGCGTGCACTGTCCGACCCGTCCGTCGACGTTTTCGGTGTGGTGAGACGGAATGTGGGGTATGTCCCGTCTTCCTGAGTAAGTACTTGTTCGATAGAATAGTTGTGGAGGTTGGTGATGCCAAGAGGTCGACGATGGTCTGGGCGTTTGCTTGGAGCGGCTGTCGCTTATGCGACTAGCGTGGCACTAGCGACATTGATAGGTTTCAAAAGCACATGAACCTTCCTTCCTGTTTCACATATCCCTAGCGCATTGGCCATCGCCATGAAAATCGAAGGATCGCTGTTGCTTCTCGTTCACGGGACGTCAGCTTCGATAATGAACGCTTTCAATATAGTCGGCCGTCAAGGCTCGAGAGCAATGGAGATCCCAAGTCGGATGGCGCCGACGCTGCTGTTTGACAGGCTCAACAAGGTCTGTTGCACCACCATATGGCTGGGAGACAGTGGGTCCCGTTGTAGCAAGAGCACGGCACCGATAGCGTACGGCGGTTACTAGCTCGTTAGGTCCCCAAAACGCACGAGCATCTCCCTCCCAATTAGGGACTTAGTCTAGGGGGCTTGCTACTAAGACGGTGAACGAGCCACGACCATGCTGCGGTCGCCATGTTTGACTCACTGCCACCAGTTGCAGGCACAGACGCTGAGCATCGAGGGTGCCGACAGCGTCTCTTTCTACCGAGATCTACCCTGAATCTGCATTTTACTCTCAATCCACTGACAAGGTGTTGCGATATTCTACATCAAAGGAGGCTTCTGTCCATTAGCGCCTTGTGACTGCAAAGTCCCCTATTCGTTCCAGATATCCCGGATTCACAGAGCCTCACTCTTCCCCCTCTCGGGATGACAGTGGTTGAGACTCCAGGGAAGATGTACGCCATGGCGGTCATCTTCTCCATGCTGGCCATAATCGCTGTTGCACTCCGCTTCTATGCCAGATACCTGAAGAGAGCAGGCTACTGGTGGGATGAGTACATGATCGTGCCGGCGCTTGTATGTACCGATTGCGCTCAACATCTCCCCTTTACCGTGTTGATGGGGTGATAGTTTTTCACTATACTCACTGCGATTGGCATGGTCATTGGAGCCGCCGATGGCGACTTGGGTAGACATACAGCGATCAATTCGGTTGATTATCCGATCGTGACGAATCGCACAATTATTCTTGAGAAGGTAGGCTTTACGTCAACAGGAAGTTACGCACATACTGACATGCAATCACACAGGTCATCTTCGCAGTGCAACTAACGCAAACGCTGACTTTTGGCCTCACGAAACTTTCTGTCTTGTTCTTCTACAAACGGTAGATTCTCCACCGTCTGATTATCATGGGTTCTACTAAGACAACCCAAAACAGCATTTTTCAAGGTACCCTAATCAGTCTCGCCGTATGGACAAACATCGCCATTGTCTGTTCCTGGACCATCGGCTTCTTTTTTGCAAACCTTCTCGAATGTTATCCAGTTTCAATCAACTGGGCTGTACCCGGCTCGCAGAACTATGATTCCTGCATCGACACGAGCATGATGATGTTAGCTCAGTACTACTCCGACACCTTCACCGACCGTAAGTCTCAAGCCCCTCAAAGGATCTTCAAGGGCATGCTGACGCAAGTGGAAGTGGTGATCCTCTCGCTACCAATCCCATGCATATGGGCCATGACAATGCCCGCAAGGCACAAGTTAGCTGTCAGCGGTATTTTCTTGCTAGGGTTATTGACTGTATGCTCAAGTATTGCGAAAGTTGTGGTTTTCAACCGGGTCAACTACTTGGGTGCTACTGGCGATCCCGATTTCTCGTACCTATACACGCCAACGGTCTACTGGCCCATGGTAGAATCATCCCTCGGCATAGTCGGCGCTTGCCTGCCGTTGCTACGTCCGCTCTTCTCGCGAGGCTCAGAGTCGAAAGGCTTCGGGCAGGTGCGGAATATGCGAAGTGTAAGGCAGAGTTTGAGATTAGCCTCGAATGAGGGCACTTCGCCAGAACTGAAGTCGTGGACCGACGACGCCGGTTTGGATGGAAAGTTTGGGTCCGTGAGTACGATCAGGAAGTTGGTTCCTAGTGCGTTGATCCCTCTGAGCGAAGATCGACTCAACGATCATGAGCCTCTCAGGGAGAAAGGGGCGCAGAAGATGGAGAGAGCAGATGAGAATGTATAGATGCAATAACGTAATGAATGAAAGAAAGTATCTCCGTCGTACATGCATATCATCTCAGCAGAAGCCATATTATCTTACGCTTTATTTCATTGGGAAGCATCCGGACATCACCCATAACCCACTGCTCAGCCAACTCGAAATCCCCTTTCCACGCTCGTTGCAATTGAACTATCATGCCAGCGTTATGTAATTTATTATTGGCCCATTTGAACAGACCGAGATGTACATGAAGGTTCCTACCGTTTCCGTATTATACATTGTAAACTGACTTGAGCAATGTGAAAGAAAATAGTACACAGATCACCAAAAGTGAATATCTCCCAGCGCTGAAAAGCCGCTGTATATTATATAATTATCGTACAACTCGCTACACTCTTCATCGAAATACGAAAAGTCTTGTGAAAAGGAAGAAACCTCCAAACCTGAATGATATGGGTCCATCTTATGACTTGTAGAGGCCGTAGAAATCGAGAATCTGGAGGTGAGTATATAGGAGAAAATATATCAACTATGTTTGTGGCTTTAACAGAGCCAGCAAGGACTCCAAATGATGCCAGACCCACTTCGCTTTTATCGAATGCGTAGAAAAGGTCCGAAGACGGCGTGAGGGTAACAATGTACGCATCCAAAAGGAGGCGGGTCGGACATGAAGAGCGGAGAACTAATAGTCGCCTAGTCGTCGTACGTATAATTCCTCCTTCACCACCATTACTAAAACTTACACGCCGTATTTGTCAGATCTGAAAGACTTATATGCTCTTCAGCAGAGGGTCTTTAAACTCTTCATCTGGAACGGGAATTATACAGTTAGATAGCGATACTGGCGCATTGACCCATACAGTATGAGCTCCAACATCATCCACCCGTATACTTTAGTTAGAAGCTGGTTATGCAGCGGAAGATTAGTATCATCTCGATTATTCGAGGCCGCCGGCATCAGGACTTCTAGAAGGAGATGGACGAGAACACAAGACAGGATATGGCGTTCTTGACTTGGAAACGTTAGATCATGGAGATGATGCTAGTAGACATATAGTAAATAGTTAATCCAAATGCATACGCAATACGAGGTATGGCTAGTATATCACGAACTGATGAGTTCCACTTTAATCTCGCAAGCATTGCCACTCTGAACGGGAAGTCCTACAGGTGTAGCTGTCAATTGCTGAGCATTACTCTCCCGGGCTACTGCTGGTAGTTGTCAATTGATAAGCGGAGTAATACAGTGAAACTGACGATACGATTTTTGCATCGAAAGGTTTACAGCTTCCTCTCTACAACGCACGACTGATCATTGGGCCGAGGTTTAGCCGACAAGTCCGAGGTAGACTATGACGATTTCTGGTGCACTCCAAGCTCTTCCCCTACAACAATGGGCATTCTGTACTGATTGGTATAGGATCAAAAGCCAATCGGTTCATCTCTATCTCGCCCGCATCAGAGACAGAGGAAGACCATGTCGCCTTCGCTGAGGATCATCAATCGGACCGTACGCCGAGACTTGCAGCAGCACAATTCCTTTTCTCGCTTCCTGAGCGACAGAAGCCCAGTCCTATTCTCATCTTGGGCTTCTCTTCCAAAACCCTCTCAAGCACCATTGAAGAAACCTCTTACCCTAAAGTCGTTCACAACAATGGCCTTATTAAGCTCCAATGCCCCAAGGGTCACCACCAGCCGAGAATTCGATCCAGAGATCAGGGACATGGCCAGCTACGTACACAATTACAAAGTCGACTCAGACCTCGCTGTTCGTTATATCATGAATTGTTCTAGAATTCACGCCGTTGATCTCATAGACATATAGTACGAGACCGCTCGCTACGTCTTTCTCGACACCATCGGCTGCGGCCTCGAAGCCCTCCGCTTCAAAGAATGCACGAAGCTGCTCGGGCCTATAGTTGAAGGTACTATCGTTCCAAACGGTACACGAGTACCCGGCACGCCTTACGTTCTCGACCCAGTCAACGGCGCTTTCAATATTGGCGCCATGATCCGGTGGCTTGACTACAATGACTGCTGGCTGGCTGCAGAGTGGGGACATCCTTCGGACAATCTGGGAGGCGTATTGGCAGTGGCGGATTGGATATCGAGAACAAATCGTGCTGGAGGACATGTGGGAAGTGGAACCATCGTCAAGATCAAGGATGTGTTGGAAGCCATGATCAAGGCACATGAAATACAAGGATGTCTAGCGCTGGAGAATTCGTTCAACAAAGTTGGGCTGGACCACGTTGTCTTGGTCAAGGTTGCGACGGCCGCTGTGGTTTCAAAGATGCTTGGGCTTTCGGAGAGACAAACGGCTGATGCGATATCACAAGCCTGGGTCGACGGACAGAGCTTGAGAACGTACAGGCACTCGCCGAACACAATGGCGAGGAAGTCTTGGGCAGCTGGAGACGCTTGCCAGAGGGCTGTCAATCTGGTTTTGAAAGTTCAGAAAGGAGAGCAGGGCGTTCCCACAGTACTCTCAGCGCCAGTCTGGGGCTTTTACGATGTCCTCTTCAAAGGCAAGAAGTTTGAGTTCCAGCGACCATACGGCAGCTACGTCATGGAAAACATCCTTTTCAAGGTATCATATCCCGGTAAGTATCTCCTTTCCCCTGGATAAACTCTGTGCTCATTACAACACCAGCTGAATTTCACTCTCAAACCGCCATCGAAGCCGCCAAAAGGATCAACGTCACTCTCCAAAAGAAAGGCAAGACAGCCGAAGACATCAAATCCATCGTCATTCGCACTCACGAAGCCTGCATCCGCATCATCGACAAACAACACAAACCTATGGACAACTTCGCCGACCGTGACCATTGCATCCAGTACATGGTAGCCACCATGCTTGTCTTCAACCGGCTGCATGCTACTGATTACACCGACGGCTCTGAAGCCGCTACGTCCGAACTTGTGGAAAGAATTCGGACGACTACCTCCTGTAAGCATCCGTCTGGATGAATTCACTGAAATTGAGAAACACTCTTCGGAAGCAACCCTTCTCTTGACCCGCTCCCCTTTTTGCTGCAATTTCTCATGGCTTTATTCAACGTATCCGATAGGCATGCTGACGCCACACGTGCACAGGTAAAGAAGATCCCGAGTTCACCAGGGCGTACCATGACCCTAACATGCGAACTATACCCAACGCATTGACGGTAACGCTGAACGACGGTACGGTGATTGAGGAAGAAGTTGTAGAGGCGCCGCTAGGTCATAAATTGAGGCGAACTGAGGCAAAACCTGAGATCCTGGAGAAGTTCGAGAGACATTTGGGTCCACATTTCGCTTCGGAAAAGGTACAGGAGCTGGTGCAATTGGGTCAGGACAAAGAGAAATTGGAAAATATGGGTGTTGATGAGTATATGGATATGTATGTGAAGGAAAAGATGGAGTGGTAGATCACTTGTGATACGGGAGATGACAGTTTCCCCATCTCAGACTACGACTTCGCGACCATGCTCAAAGTAAGCTAATTTGCAACCATCCAACGCTTTGAACATACAAAGAGCGTGTTACTCTATATTCTTCAGATCTCGAGAAAATCGCTCCCAAGCCAGCGCGAAAGGCCCACGTCCAGTCTCCGTGCCAATATCTCACGTGACTACGCTAGTCCACTCAACCTCGGCATAATTTGTCTACTTAGTCTCGCAGCAGCCTGGATGCATTACAAACCAGAGAGTACTAACAAGATGTACTTATTTACTTTATTCTCTCACTCATTCCGCAAACACAAGCTGATATCATACTGAACGTTGCTCTCGTTCAACATCTGGTCAATCTCCTCCTTTTAACCACAATGTCACGTACCACAGCCCAACCCGACGATCCTCTATCATCCATGACACGACTTTCTCCATCGGTATATCTCCACGATCCCACCAATACAGATCTATCTTCCAGCTCTACCAACATCCGTCAAGAACCAAAAGTATCCAAAGACACAATCACAACATCGTCCTCCGCAGCACCCAAATTGATCGTCCTCTGCACTTGGATGTCAGCTCACCCAGTCCATATGTCCAAGTACATCACCGGCTACCAGACGCTCTACCCAGATTCTCGCATCGTCATCATCCAGAGCTCGCCTGCGGATTTCTTTTGGCGATCGGCCAGTGCGCAACGTCGTAGGGTCGACCCAGCCGTCTCCGCAATCCTGAGTTATTGTGACTACGCCAAAGACTCCGAGACTGAAATCTTACTCCATATCTTTTCCAATGGCGGCTGCCATCAGCTGCTGCGTCTCCTAGGGACATACCGCCAGCGAACATCCTACGCTTTCCCGTCACATGTCAAGATCCTTGATTCCTGTCCCGGCCGCGGCACCTTCAAAAAGTCTATCAGTCCTCTGGCTCTCTCATTGCCGAAATCACAGCCTCTGTATTCCATCCTTCTGGGTCTTTTATACCTAGCAATGAGCGTATACTTCATCATAACCATCTCCCTTGGCTTAATCAATCCAATAGAGCATTTACGGCAAGTTCTGAATGACCCGGAGTCAATGAAGAACGAGAGGAACAGATGCTACATCTACGGTGACGCTGATAAGATGGTTGATTGGCATGATATTGCAGCTCATGCTGAGGACGCGAGGCAGAAGGGATTTCCAAGGCGCATCGAGAGATTTGAAGGTAGCGGACATGTTGCTCATGTTCGGCAAGGGGGAGGAGCGAGATACTGGAGCATTGTTGACGAGATGTGGCAAGGAAGACAAGGTAAATTTCATTAAGCTGGTGACTCCCTCTATCGTCTTGATGATTTTTCATTTGATCCAACCTAGACCATAGAACGAACAGCTGAGCCATCTGTTGATCTCGCTACAGGGGGCTAGGCCAGAGCGACACCAGGTTAGGCTTGATGAGCCCGATCCTCGGCATAATGAGAGTATGAAATCAGACAGCATGCTGCAGAACGTAATGTTATTGCTTGAGTACTTACCCGTACATGGGAGACATGCTTCAAAACACTTCGATCAGCCTCATTTTCCTAGGCCCGCAACTACCCCCAGCTGTTCACTGGATATTGGAAACTGGATGTTGGTCGGGCCTAGGCGCTCGGAATACCATGACATGAGGCTGACTTGGGGGCCGCTTGCTTGCGAGAGGTTTCTTTTCTTTCCTTGGTATACTCATCACAGCACGGAGCATCAGCATACGTCTGGCCAAAGGATGGTTGTGCGGTGCTCAAAGGGACCCTCCATTACAGTCAGACTATCATCACCGGTGTCCACGGCACAGTTACTCGCATCCCATCAGCCCTCGGATTTTTCATTCTTGGTCATTCGCCCCATTGAACGCGTCTAAACTCAATCGTCGGCATCTCAGCTTCTGTCTCGGTCACAAACATCTTCCAGAGATGAAAGGACGAAGCCGGCCAATCATTCGCACTAGGCTTACGAAAGAAGTTCGCGGAATCATTTACCGAATACGACACCGTAGCCAGCTTATCGATGATAACTTTGTACTTTGCCGGCCACGCCTGCCTCATTAAGTTCACAGATATCGCCAAATGGTGGGCTCCTTTGAGTTTCATTGCTTCAGCTGTCGGCTCGATATATTCACGATCGCCAAAGATGTGCTCCGATCGAAAGCGATAGGATTCAACGTGGTAGCCGGTCCGTATGTAAACGCGCCTTAACAACCGGATGTACCTAGGCGCCAGCCATTGAAGGAAGGATATCGGACCCTCTGCCAGTCCGGAGATATGGAAGGTGAAAGTATTCTCTCCATATAGCACATTCACTGCTTCATCATGAATTTGCCGACTGGTGAGTAGGAGCGGTATCACAGTATCCCTATCGAAGTAACCAATGCGATGGATGCCTCCGTCGACGCCTAGAGGACGCCAGAGGTGAGGACGCGAGCAGCAGTCAAGACGACCGATAACAATGCATCGGTATATGTTGTTGCGTAGCTCAACGGGAAGTTTGAAGATGTGGCATGGCTGGTGGCTCAAAACAAGAGAAGGAGGTGGGTCCATAGGGCTGATCAAAGTCTCCCGGCTGTCTTGGCGCGACTCCACTCGCGACGATCGACAACGTACCAGGGAACGGGCATTGACAATCACTGGTGGTTGATACTCTCACCTTGGACAGTTCTCGTTTGAGAAAAGACCTTCCATCGCCAGTGATCGGGAGCTGAACGATGCGGTCCTGGTGTCTGCAGAATATATTGTGGGTCAGGCTGCAATGCAGGCCGTGCCTCAGGCCTGCATAAGCCGACAAATGTTCCGAAGGCAAGGCATTAGATCTTCTGGGAATTCAACGATTGATTGGCTGAAATCTTCCTGCATGCCGCTGTCTAGTAGTAGCGGTGTAAGAAAACCAGGTATCACACCGCAATGCAATCATCAGCTACGGTGACCGGGGCCCTCCAAGTCGCTAAAGCTCCTAGGGATAATCAGCCATACGTCGTCACCAGCCACATGACGCATAGGCAAGATAAGATCCCTAATCGCCCTAGAAAGACCTCTCGTCCTCCCGGATTTGCGAAATTCGCTTATGATGAATCGTAGATATCTACCTTTTTCATTTCTTTCAGAAGGGCTGTAGCCAAAGAAAAATCGGAGATATAGGAGGGACCTCATATGGCCAATGCCGGCGTATGGACTCTGCTTTCCCAATTCCCACCTCTCATCTGCTTTGCACAGGCGTACTGTCATTGGAAATCGCCTTCTTGGCGGGTACAAAAGGATGATCCTATATCATAAGACACTTCATCTATGACAGTGTCGAAACACCCTCAGCAACTGTCCAAACAATCATACATTTTTTATTGAGTAGTACAAGAGGTGGATTTGGAGATATGGCCTAGATCACAACGGAAATACAGCCGTATGATCGATCTGGTATTGTATTGGTTCTGCGGTCTTCCCTTTCTGCAGTGACGTCTTGAAGACCTGAGCGTTTAACTGAGTATCGGTCGTAGCGTTCGCCGTTACTCGACGACGACTGAAATTCGTCCATGGACTACCCTGAAACCATTAGGGCATATGGGAAGGAACCGCTGCATGAGATGTCAATTTTTGAATCATACTATCCTAATCGTTGAAGGCGATCGAGCCACACCTATTCTCGCACGGGAGATCTGATACGGTACTCTCTTGGGCTTGAGCGAATCGATAAACGTTGGGGACGTATAGGAAACGTTAATGAGCTTATGGGAACTATTGAGCGACATAGCTAGAATGGTGCTGATCTATCAGGTTCGGCGGATATCGAAAGCTTCACCAACCTTATATCCTCGTGCATGGACGACGTGCCTTGCCATCTTGACACGTTTGCTGATATGTGGGATAGCATCCAACGTGAGAGCCCCGATATTTCCGACTAATGTGCTGTCGCCTCCCGGAGGGACCAAATGCTGCTTCGTGGGTGTAGGCAAGCAGCCAGCACTGTCTGGATTCCGTGATCTGTACTGTAAAATAGACAGGACCTTTGACGATGATCTTGCTGGTGCTGAGCATACCTGTTGGGAATAATTGGTGTATTGGGGTTGAATATTGAATACTGAATACCGACGACGACGTCGACTGTTTGGCCGCGGATATAAAGTCTACTTCACAATTTACAATGCCTCAGCATGTCAAGCAACCCGCCACAATCATATCCAAAGCAAAATGTAAGCTGCCGGTTGCGATGTTAACCTGCATATTGGGTTCCAATTCTCGGGTGCGAACATGACTGAAATATGTTTCTCTCCAATAGAATAAACTGATATCCGGAGCTCTCAGTTTTACTTATACTTAGACGAACAGATTTACTGTATCAGATCAGCTGTGGCTCGGTAAATATCAGCATATGCAGGAGCCATTATGGCTTGCTCGGGATAGAAGTCTCCTATGGCCCTGCTCACCGCTCATGCGAGCATTGCGCTCAGCAACGAAGCGTTGTGAGTGCAAATGTAGGGGGTGCAAATGTAGGACATCTGTCCGCTTCGCAAGCAAGTGCTTCGCTCACGTCATAATCTTGGAAATGCGTAAAACATAATCGTCAATCCCGGACGCCGTTGAAAACCTAGTCAGTCAGGAGGAGCCTTCCCGCCGGCTTCGTCTCACAAAGCCTGTTAGTGGCAAGAAGAGGTCCCACTATTTCTGGAGCAGCCAATTGTCGGAGAGGATGCTGAGCCCAATTGCTATTGAGTTCGGAGCTTATATTAGCTGGCCTAATTCCGACTTCCATAAGAACTGAAGGACAGAAGGAGGAAGCCGCTCATAATCAAAGCGCGCTAAGGTGGAACGCGCTAAACGGGAGAACCTCGGCAAAGCTTCGGAAGATGACGAACCTTGAATCCGTGGAACAGCAAGAGCAAGAGCACAGGGCAACGGTGGTATCACAAGAAGCATCATCGCCATGGGCCTCGCAGGACGCTTCTACCAATATTCGCAACAGGCACCCGCAACATCGATCATCGTCTCCAGACCCATCTTCGATGACGCGTAGATCAGATCTTGCCCGCAGCAGAGAAGGACTTCTCAAGGCCGACTATGAAGCCCCTCTCGCGTCGCTCAACGAACACTATAGCTCCGGATCTGACCTCGATCTTGATGAGCTAGAACCGCACGATGGGCCAACTTCTCCAAGCATGAGGGGCGGTTGGTCGCCGTCGAAACGGAGACGCAAACAGAAACCTTCTGGGTTACCAGCGAAGAGAAAGGGAGGATGGCTACGAAACAACAAGCCATTGTTCATCATCTCAACGATATTGTTGGGGGGTCTACTGGCTATCTTGGGAATGCTTTTTGGGGGCGTATTCAAGATACCTGACGCACCCCCAGATGGAGTCAGTGTGCCTTTCTTGGTTAAGCAGACATGAGCTGACAAGGCCTACTCCAGTTATCGCCACCATGGTATGAGTCGCCCAAAGGTGGAACAGTTGCATCATGGGAGGAGAGCTACAAGAAGGCAGCCGCCATGGTATCAAAAATGACGCTGCCGGAAAAGGTTAACGTCACGACTGGGACTGGTTGGGCGCAAGATCTTTGCGTAGGCAATACTGCAGAGGCAAACATTGTTGGCTTTCCACCTCTCTGCCTCCAAGACGGACCTCTTGGGATACGCTTTGCAGACCACGCCACAGCGTGGCCGGCCGGCATCACTGTAGGAGCTACCTGGAACAAGGCTCTGATGTATAAAAGAGGCAGAGGACTTGGTCTTGAGTTTCGCTTGAAAGGAGTGAACGTCTTGCTAGGCCCGTGCATGGGGGCGTTTGGTCGGATGCCAGGTGGTGGGAGGGCCTGGGAAAGCTTTGGTCCGGATCCTGTTCTACAAGGTGTAGCGTCGGCTCAAACGATCAAGGGGATACAGGAAGAGGGAGTGATGGCCACAGCAAAGCATCTCATTGCTAACGAACAGGAACACTTTCGACAAGAAAATGAATGGAAGGGCTCCAAGTTTGCACTCTCCTCAAACATTGATGATCGAACGCTACATGAAATGTATCTATGGCCGTTCGCAGACAGCGTCAGGGCTGGCGTTGCCAGCGTCATGTGCAGCTACAACATGATAAATAGTTCTTACGCTTGCGGTAACAGCAAGCTGATGAATGGCATACTGAAGGATGAGCTGGGCTTTCAAGGGTTCGTCCAATCGGACTGGCTGGCCCAACGAAGCGGAGTAGCTAGTGCTTTAGCCGGACTTGACATGAGTATGCCTGGAGATGGGCTCCTCTGGAAAGATGGAGACTCCTTCTTCGGACCCCACCTGACACGGGCTGTGCTCAATCGCTCCGTGCCAGTGGATCGGCTGGACGACATGGTCACACGTACCGTTGCCGCTTGGTATCAACTTGGACAAGACAATCGAACTGTTTGGCCAGCTCGCGACGGTAGACCGAATTTCTCATCGTTCTCCGATAAAAAGCTGGACAAGATCCATCCGGACAGCGATGATCCTACAACAGCGATTGTAAACAAGTTTGTTGATGTTCAAGGACAAGGGGAAGCGTTCCATGGGCGTTTGGCCAAAGAGATCGCCGCTGAAGGTACCGTACTGGTGAAGAACAGTGACGATATTCTGCCTCTTTGGCCTCAAGGCGGATCTGAGCGCGCAAAATTCGCCGAAGGTCGCGCGTACCACGTTGGGATCTTTGGAGAAGACGCGAGTCCGAACCCTGACGGACCTAATGCATGTGAGGACCGGAGTTGCAATGTCGGTACCCTCGCCTCTGGCTGGGGTAGCGGTGCGGTCGAGTTTCCCTATCTGGTCGCACCAACCAAGGCCTTGGAGTCAGCGTTCGATTCGGACGCGGTCAAACTTACGATTAGTATGACTAATAACATATCAAGTCCTTCGGTATACGCCGCCCAAGACCTCTGTATCGTTTTTATCAATTCTGATGCTGGTGAGGGATTCCACGAATGGAACGGTATAACCGACAGAAAGGATTTGTATCCTCAAAAAGGAGGGGATGAGCTGGTGAAGAACGTTGCCAAGAACTGCGCTCAGACTGTTGTGGTTGTACACGCCGTCGGACCTGTTATTTTAGAACGCTGGGTCGACAATCCTAACGTGAAAGCTGTTCTTCTCGCCAATCTTCCTGGAGAGGAAAGCGGCAATGCACTAGTTGACGTACTGTTCGGCCTCGTTGATGCAAGCGGCCGTCTTCCTTACACGGTTGGCAAGTCTCTTGAGGACTATGGCCCAAGCGGTCAAATATTGTACAAGCCAAAGAAGCTGGTCCCACAACAAGACTTCAAGGAAGGTCTCTTGATCGACTACCGTCATTTCGACCATCACAACATCACCCCTCGCTACGAGTTTGGATTTGGGCTGTCCTACGCTACATTCACCTTTTCCGGGCTCACGCTTCATGAGCTGAAGCCCAAGACACCTCTCCCTTCGCCGCGCCCCTCTGCATCGATTTTACCACCAGCATATCAGACTACACTACCTGATCCCAATGAAGCTCTCTTCCCTGATGACTTCCGCAAACTACATCTGCGCATCTACCCATATCTTGTCAATGCATCTGTTGGCACAGGCGAATATCCCTATCCGGCCGGCTACAGTTCTCCCCATCCCGAATCTCCTGCCGGTGGAGGCGAAGGAGGAAACCCTTCCCTTTACGACGAACATGTCCTAGTATCGGTCAACGTCACCAATACAGGTTACAGATCCGGGAAGCAGGTCGTGCAGGTATACGTCTCTTTCCCATCCGACGTTGTCGATGTCTCGACTGGTAAGCGGGTCGAATTTCCGGTCCGAGTCCTGAGAGGGTTCGAGAAGGTGGACGTTGAATGGGGTGCTACGGTACCTGTGGAGGTGAGACTGACGAGGAAGGATCTTAGCTACTGGAGTGTTGGGATGCAGAACTGGGTCATGCCCGATGGACCTATTACCATAGCAGTGGGCGCTAGCTCGAGGGATTTGCCCCTCAATGCGACATGGTAGGGTTTGGATAACAAGACGTTTTTTAGGATATAGGCATTAGGTCTGGATTCAGAGTTTATACACGGATACTAACATAGGGTAGTATGAATTGGGTACATGAACTGATGAAGGGAATTTTTCCACGAAGCTACCGACCGCCAATCGAGCTTTCCAAGATTTGTTGAACAAATCCAGCACATCTGAGTAACCAATGAGAATCCCTTAAACGATTAACTTATCCCTTGAAATAAAACGCCATCAACCATAAAACACTAGACTGCTAACAGTCCAAAGGCAGGATCCAGGGTTGGGTTGGGGATGTTTTGCTGAAGGTTCGTGGTATTGATTTTTGATATGAGAGGTAGTGTGGCGAAGAGCTGATTGAGTTGAATGTGTGAGACTTTGATGATTTTGGAGGTTGGTGGATGGTTGCATGATAGGAGTTCCAGGCAATAAGATGGTTGTCATGTTTGATTCCAAGGACAACCGGCAACTACCTAGCCTACAGGCATCGTTGGAATAATCCTGGATCCTCATGGCAACCGCCTCAGCTGATCAATCATAGTGCTTCAACAATATCCAACACCCTCACTCAACAATACCGTCTCCCCCGTCCGCCCACCCAGCGCACGCTCTCCATCCCCGTTCGTCGGCGTAACATTCCCCCCAACCTATCCTTAGACCGCCGTGACGCCAACCTCTCCCCATCAGCATCCATCTCCACCCACCCTCTCCCTTCCACGACTTCCCCTCCCTCACCTTCAACAAACAAAACAGACCTACACATCGGACACTGCTGCCGAAAATCCACCCCCTCGTTCAACCACCGCGCTATACAACCCAGTCCGAAAATATGCGCGCAGGGTAATCTGGCCGCCGCCTCGGGCTCGTCGCCCGTGTGGAACGGCGTGAGACAGATGTTGCATTCGCGGTCGCTGACTGGGATGATTCGGAGGGGAATGACAGGGAGGAGATCGATGAATTTTTGGGCGGGGGAAGGGGTTGGTTTGAGGGGGTGATTGGGTGGGCTTCGATGTTTTTGTGTGATCAGGAGGCGGTTTGAGGGTGTGGGGTAGGCGGATGCTACTTCGAAGCGGCTCAGGCGCTGGCGTTGGCGTTGAGGAGGGTAGGGGGTGGTTTGGATGGGGAGGTGGGACATGTTGATTTGGGTTGAGCAGTGTTAGGGGCGGGATGGAGAGGTATTCGGATGAATTGGAGAGGCGTGCCTTGTCCTGGAGGGGGGATTTTGAAATGGATTGTGTGGGTGGTAGGGGAAGGTGTGGAGAATCACGATGTAGGGAAGGTAGGTGCATGGTGGGTTTGAGATGGAAACATGAACGATCTAGGGGACAATGCTGACGTTGAGCTAACGGTGCATTGACAAGGGAATACGACAAAGGGGATTGTCTAATTGAGAGGGCTCCATGGACGTGGTTCCATTCAGTGATACTGTTCGTTGATAAAGGCATCCTTGGACCAGGACTCCTCACGTACAATTTTCTTTGAAACAACAACGTCGATTTTCAAAGTCGTACTCGAACACTGACGACACGAAGAATGCCATTGAGCTCGACCTATTATTAAGGCATTGATAGCTATACCGCACCGCAACACACTGAAGAATATTGTGGTTGGTGTCTAGGATCTTCTCACGTACATGATCCTTGAAACAACAACGTCGATCTCAAGACTCGTACTGGAACACTGACGACACGAAGAATGCCGAAGAGCTCCACCATTATTATCGGTCAACAATGGGTTTGTCCTTTTCTTGTCAGGCATTGATAGCTATACCGCAATACATTGGAGAAACATTGCTCTCGGTGTCGAGCAGTGATATCATGGAGGTCCTTTATAATGGTCCTCGATCTCCAAGCTTTTCGATCTGCACTTCCTACCAGTCTTCTGCATTTACACTCATACCGCTAGACCTTTCGCCAGGGCTTCTACGACTCGTCGCGTATAGCCACCTGCAAGCGCCTCGATACAGAGACCATCGACTCCAGCGACATCTTACAATACCACCGCACCATGTCCAACCACCCTGAGAACAACAATACAACAACCCCGCAAGAGCAAGTTCGCAATTCCCCCAATCTCCGCTATCCCCTAACAGAAGAAGACACCCCCTTTCCCCCCCTCGCCGCCTATCCCCCCCTCGTCCCACGCCCCCTCGCCCCACGCCCCCACCACCCACCCCCACACTTCGAAGAGATAAACCTTGACGAAGCCCTCCGCCGAATGCACGATCCACGCCTCGCCCACCTCCGACGCCCAACGAACCCATCCTGGCACCGAGAAGAATCAATAATCCTCGCCCGCCGCGATCTCCGCGACCGCGAAGCCCAACTGCAAGCCATAGACGACCGCTACCAACCCTCCTCTGATGATGCTGCAGGTGCGGATCCGGACCCGAGTCTGGAAGACATGGCGGAGTATGAACGTATCAGAGCCGAGATCCCGGAACTCCATCACCGCATTTACAGGTTGCAGGAGCAGAGGGAGGACAATAATAGGGCTGCAACTCGGATTCTTGATCGTTTGCGTGGGAATGGGAATGGGAATGGGGGATTTGATGGTCGGAGGGTGGGGGTGGCGGAGAGGTTTCTGGAGGGATTGGAGGTTGTGCCGTTGAGGCTGTTGGTGGGGGTGGGGGAGTGGGAGTGTTGTATTTGCAAGGAGGAGTTTGCAGTTGGGGGTGGGGAGGTGGTTGTGAAGGTGGGGTGTGGACATGTTTTTGGGAAGGGGTGTTTGGGGACTTGGCTGGGGGGTGGGGCAAAGACGTGTCCGATGTGTCGGGCTGTGCTTATTTGAGGTGGGGTAGGTGCTGGGTAATGAGGTTTGCGTTTGCTTTTGACGGATTGAGATATTTACAGTTAGCGGCATTGCTTTATGTCATTTTATTTCCATTAATCCACGTAATGTATGCTTGCTTGCTTGCTTGGCATCATGAACGATTCGCTTACCCTATCTTTGTCACGTCTGGTTGCGTTTGCCAATTTTCCATGGACCTCGCTTTTCGAATGTCTGGACAATTGATTATAGCAGCCTCGTTAAAATCCATCACCTATACATTCATAATACTTCCTGGCAGTGATTTAGCAGCCGCGGATCGATTTATTTAGCTAGTGATTATGCTTTCAAGGTGGACCATTGGATCGGTAGCTGTTTTGAAAGACATGCAATAGAGATTACCAAGGCGTATCGATCTTCAGGGGTTTGCATTGCATGCATGCCTGCGCTCTTATAGCTATGATTTCTTAAAGGGAGTATCATTGGATCAGCGAATACCGTCATGGAGCTCTCATATAGATCACCAAGTCGTTCTGGTCTTCACGGGCGTGCGCTCTTATAGATGTGATTGATTGGTCGTTCTGGGATCTCGACTAATAAAGCAACCGCTCGATGGGTATACTCTACTATTCGGCCGCTGCGATTACGAACTCCTTTTTCCGAAGGTATGAGGATGTCTTTATTTTCTCGACTGTGATAGAAAACGGCCGTGACAGGGAACGGCCGTGGCGTTTCGCTGTATACTGAAGAGAAGCTCTGCAACCCAATGGAATAAAGATCTGCCTACCTATCAATCATTATACAACAATTGATATCGTATTGCCCTACCCAAATACTTCTACCCCTCTGAGTCTACCCGAACCAATCCCCAAAAACATGATCAGTCGTCGTCATCACGTCCTTGACCAAAAACGGCCGTAACGTTCCAAAACATTCCGAAATAGAAATCCATAAGCCAAATGAGTGATCCATTGGGCTTCACCTATTCCCAACATTTTCTCTGCATATGGTTATCTCATAACGTCCGGTATGTATTCGCCACTCCCTACGTCCGGAATTCTGCTTACAGACTGCACTGGAGGAATATTGAACTCATTGGAATCGGTGTGCTTTTCGATGTTGTGGCGGTGTTCCATTGTTCTCGTTGGTAGAATTTGGTGCGTAGGATGCTATTTTCGAGCTTTGCAGATTGTGTCGCCCCTGCTTCGGAATCTATAAGAGAGCGCTCTTCACCCATCAATTTTGTACTTTGTTATTTCACACATCACTCTGTCTCCGATTAGATTTTCTCCAGACCACGGTTCATACCTAGCCACACAGTCGCAACCTATTCAGTGAGTCTTCCCAGACGTTGTCCCTTCTCTTCTTATCTTCCTACCGACCGCCTCGAAATTACCAACGAGTTTGATTACACGTCACGTCACATCATATCACCCCGTTAGGCCACTCCGTTCCAAGTCGTCACACTCCAACTCGGTCACATCGGTTTAACCCTGGCTCCAGTCGTCGGCAATCTACTTCAACCAGCCACTATCCTGCAGATTAGCCAGTGCAAGACAACGCCATAACCACCACCATGTCAGGAAATCCCAAACGTCGTCGTCCTCACCCGAGTGCATCCGGAGACCGCGACTCTGCCGATTCACCGGACCAGGATGATCGATCTCAGCAAAACGTAGACCAACGTACAGATACAACGCACTTATCCAACGTCGGTAGGACAAGGCACCCAGCTTCCGAGTCGACGGTCGTTCTACCACCAATGCGGCTACACCCGGCACAAGGCTCCACAGCACAGCGCCGACCAACTTCGTCCCAAGGCCGCTCACAAGACCCCCCACACTATCAGCCCCAAAGTTCACTTCCTGCGCTCATCGGTACTCCCGCCCAGCTAGAAACTCATCGAGCCATGCGTCAAGAAGTGGCGGCGGCACAGCAACCGGCAGCATATGTCTCACCGTACGGAAGTACTGCGCTCATCGGCACTCCCGCCCAGCTAGAAACTCATCGAGCCATGCGTCAAGAAGTGGCGGCGGCACAGCAACCGGCAACATATGTCTCACCGTACGGAAGTACTGCGCTCATCGGCACTCCCGCCCAGCTAGAAACTCATCGAGCCATGCGCCAAGAAGTGGCGGCCCAGCAACCAGCGGAATATGTCTCACCGTACGGAAGTACTCAGCCCAATAATGAAGGACAACAATTACAGCCAATGACCAAGCAAAGACCGCCATGGACGGCTGAGCAGGACGAAGCTCTCCAGCGGCAAAAACGCAAATGGCCCCACGCGCCTTCCAAACTGATCGCCGAAGCTCTCAATAATGGTCATGATGCAGATGACTGTAGACAACGCGGGATTCTGTTGAAGAACAGGGATTGGGCTCGAGGGGAAAGGGAGAAAGCGAAAGCGAAGGGAGTGGCGAAATCCAAACCCGGAGACAAACCTCCAGACAAAAAAACATGAACCGATGGCAAGATGGTGATCAGACGCCATGGAGGTGTGAACTTCGACTTAGGCAGGATGAGATTTGTCATGAAAAGTGATGGACATTACAGTACGGATAATCATATTTTTGAAATGCATATTTTTGAAATGCATGCGTTTGATATTTTGTTGGTGGTACTCGAGAACTCATCTTGATATTGGTACTTTGGAATTACGACATTGGGAACGGATAATAGAAAGCGTGTTTCGCTCAGACAACTTTTTCAGAATTTTCTTGGCTCCTTGGGTAGGATAATAAAGGAAACAAACAAAGTCTCACCAAAATGAAATGCAGTAAGCACTAACCGGATTGTTCTTTGTCTTCGAAGTAGCACAGAAGAGGGGCCACGTTCCACCTTCTGGAAAAGTTCATCAGTGTTTGAAAAAGTGACTTACCCCAATAAGAAATACGCTAGCGAATTCTCTATCCTTATGCGGTAAGGAATATGATCCTATCTGTTGTTACAAGCCTCTCATCCATCGTCCGACGTCGTTCTAAATATTTAGTGATTTGACGTTACTCAAGCAAGGTACCTAGTGGGCTTTCCCTCGATATGATCAACGTCTAATGCCATTCTGTAGATGCTTTGTGTTTCGCCTTTCAACAAGTAGGCCATCATTGGTGGAAGGTGAACTTTCTGTGCTCAACACTTACTGTGAAGGATGAGTGAAAGACTCCATCAACACAAGTCCAACAACACCTGCACGTGCACATCAGTATGAAAAGCTTACCCTCCAAAATCTCCATATTCGCATTACACCAAAGACCTGGGCACCCACGTCATCGAAGCTATGGACGACTATGAGAAACATGGCTATACCTTCATGAGTTTACCGGCAGAGCTCCGGGTCAAGATCTATGGATATCTCTTATCTGCCGATTATACCAGAATGGACGGCAAGAAAGCTTGTCATCATACGCGATCAGCTTCGACAGTAACAAGGCTTCATACCATGAAGATTGGTACCTTGTCTCAAGCCGAGCTCACTCGATTCCATAGTTATCGGTTTCACACTCAGATCATAGGCACGAGCAAGGACATCTCTCGAGAAGCGAGCTTCTATTTCGCCCAACAGCATTTGTTCGTAACTTTCAGGTGCTCTTATCCAGGGTTTTTGATTGAAAAGATCGAAGACAATCTGCTTCCTCTGGTGGCAAAGTGTCATACAGCTAGCCGTTTCTCACATCATACGACAGTGATCACTCTAAGACCTTGGCGGTACCCTGAGTTCGGACCTGTACCTGTGGTGTTCACATTTCTTGGCGAGTATCTACCTGCCTTTGTCACAATGTTGCTGGTATATGAGAGGACTCTAAGCGGGCTGCTGAAGGAATCGGCGCTCACTGTCGGCATCAATCAAAGCCTTGATGTTGGCTCAGGTATTAAAGTGTCGGGTGATGAAGAGATACCACCTGCTCAATCGATCATCAGGAAACTTTTGGAACCATTATGTGGTCTCCATAGTGTAAAGTCTGTAAAGATTATAGGACCTGTAAGCGATTATTACGTGGCGCATATAACGGCTAGTATCACTAAACGGCGGCCGACTGCTGAACAAACGATCGCGGAGCTTTTCAGCGCTATACAGGATGCCAGAAAGACTTCGAAAAGCGGAGAACACTTACTAGCCATGTCTAAGTACAAGGCCGTCATCCGAGATCTGTGGCGCCTTGATACTTGTTCGCCGAAAGCGATTAATGCCATCGTCCATGTTGGGGAACATGCCAGGCTTCCGTTTGAAAGTGCTAGGGCCATCGCCTGCTTTCGAATGGCGTTTGGCTTGGCGTATACGTACTTGAAGCTTGAGAAGTTCGGAGAAGCGCACAAGTGGGCTCGCGCTGCCCTTGAGCCCTATAAGGACTCTCGCATCAGATATGCGGTTCGTCCGGGCAACGCTTGTCTCACAGGCGTCTGTTTGATAGCAGCAAAGGCAAGCGAGGGACGTGGTTTACTGCTGCAAGCGCGTGTTGAGCTTGAAATGTGCCTGAACAGTGCTCCTGGTGATCCATACATATGTTCGGAGCTGAGGAGATTAAATAATTAAAGGATAGCATGAGTAGCGCATTCTGGAGATAGTTCCAATTCTTAAGAACGTTGCTTAGTTCGTGATAGGAGCTAAGAGTATGCTAGTTTCTCCCCATTGGAGAAGAATTCAAGGTCATGAATCGATTGTGGCTGAAGAAAAGGATTGTCCAAGAGGCTGAGCTTATTTGGACTCTGTTAGCCAGTTTAGGTACAAGTGAGCAAGTGTCAAGATCTTATCTGTATGTCGATCTGTCACAGCTTTCGTCACAATCGAACATTTTCCCGAAACCGGGCCTTTGCGCATATGCCTCGAAGACTAGTGGTTTGCCTGAGAGTCCATGTAGGAGATAGTTTCCTGATTCGTGCGCTTGTGTGGTGCCTTACAGTCTAATGCATAAGGCTTAAGGGCTGAAGAACAGCTTGGCATGGATCGCACTAGGTAAGCAATCCCTCAGCTGAAAGCTCAAGGAGCACCCTCGTCGAAGCTCTATTGGATTCCTCCAACACGTTTACATAACAAATATAGTGATCATATGGCGGCTGCGGACAGGAATCAGGATTTTCGCGTCCTCGTCATTGGAGCGGGTGCGTTTTATGGCCGCCCACATAGGCAGTGGAACGAAGTTGACAACCCATACCAGGCTCTGTCGGCCTGTTAATAGCCCAACGACTGAAGACGCTCGGCATATCCTGCACGATCTATGAGCGCGAAGCCTACCTCAACGCTCGTGCGCGCGATTGGAATTTCGGCATCTACTGGGCACAAGCACCCCTTGCTGAATGTCTCCCATCGAACATTCAAGATGCCCTGACAAAGGCTCAAGTCGATCCGAATCACTTGCCAAGTGAGACTGATTCATTCCCGATATTGAATGCCGAGACAGGGGAAGCATTGATGAGGGTACCGTCACCAAATGTACTCAGGCTGAACCGGAAGAAATTCAGAAGAACAGTTTCGGCTGGGGTCAATATTGAGGTACGTCCGGGGCGAGCCAATTGGACTGCACGAGCGAGAAAACTGGGCTGAATGAGTGCAATGGCTTCTAGTTCGGGAAACGGCTTGGTGCTATTGAGCCTTCCAAGACCGATGATACAGTGACCGCCATCTTCGAAGATGGAACCACGGCGACGGGAGATCTGCTCATTGGCGCCGACGGTGCGAATTCAAGAGTTCGGAATTTCTTGCTTGGTCCCGATAGTGCAGCTTTGCATGCATTGCCACTGATGGGAAGCATGGCGCTTGGAGTACTGCCGGCGGGTGTATCTAAGAAACTCAGAGCGGACATGGACGGAGAGATGATACTTGGTTACCATCCTCTGGGGCTTGTGGCTTTCATTTCACGTATGTAACGATATGGCAACGCAGAACGTGGTTCATGCAACTAATGGTATTGTCAGTCCATGACGTACCTGATGCGAACCGCCCAGAGACGTGGGTATGGATGAGCAGCTATACGTGGCGCGATGATAGCAAGAACGACATCACTGATGCAGTGGAGATCCGTAAAATATGGGATAAGTGGAGTGACAAGCTGTGTGAGCCACTGCGTGCGGCATTCTTGGCAGCACCGGAGAACTCGACACTCTGGTGCGATCGAGTGGGTCAGTGGCCTACTGTTGCGTGGGATAATCTACAAGGAAGGGTGACGCTGGCTGGGGATGCTGCTCATCCAATGACCTACCGTAGCTTACATCCTTCCCACAAACAGTGCAACGGTCTGACTGACCGCGAGCTCAGATCGTGGACAAGGCCTCAACAACGCTGTGCATGATGCTGCATATATGAGCCGAGCCCTAAAAGACGTCTGCTATGATGATAAAGCGCTCAAAACTGCTATCGACGCTTACGACCAGGAAGTCGTGGAGAGAGGTCATGATGCTGTGATTTCTTCGGGACAGAATTCCATGATGCTGGTTGATTGGAATCAATTGAGGGAGAGCCCCATGTTCAAGTACGGTATCCGACCCATGAAGAAGTAGCAGCGTTGTTGTCAGAAGTACCTTGTTGGACATCGGTGAATTGAGTGGTGCCTCGAGACCCTTGGGGGAAAATTTGGTTTATACAAACGCCAAGCTTGTCGGAATACTTCCGCACGCCAGCTAGTCACAAGTAGAATAGTATGTGGCCTCGTACTTATAGCCACAAGTGGCGTCCGGTTGTAAACATCTCTTTGTCACTTTCATCATTATGTCCTGATCGCGCTTGTCGTAATGTATAACCCGATGAGTACTGTTGCTATTTCCACAACAATCACGCAGCCACCATTTTACCCTTCCCCCGATCAAACCACAAAAAGAAAAAACTAAGGATCGCCCGAGGTGTACCTTGAGATTTCGACGACGGGGCGTAAAAGTCTATCAAATACCGAGACCGGAACTGTTTGATTTGTTGACAACCAATTCTAGATCGTCCTATCCGCTTGCTCCACATGCTAATAAATTAGCGTTCTGCTTTGACTGTGGCAAACAGCAAAGAAGGTGGGTTTGCGTTAGCGTGAAATCTCATGTACTTGTTTCGTTCATATGCAATAGAAATACACTGAGTGTGAAGAGCAAGACCTGCATCCTTTTTAGTGCTGCGTAGACACACGGCATTTTCTGGGCGTACAAATTCCGAACATGTTCAACCATTGAGATAGTTCGCTGCTTGCTAGGAATTGAATCTACGTGCTTGTCATATCTCTCTCTTATCGCACGTTTGTCTGCGGATGTTTGCGTGCTTGTGATATATGTTGGTTCTTCCGAATCATTCCACTTGCGTCGTGATGCGTCTTGCGCGAAGTCTGATTGCTCTGCCCCCGACTATATTCAGAAGGAGGTCCCCCTGTCTGAGAGTAGGGTAGAGACTTGAACAATGTCATGCTCCCACCATCCATCATTTTCGTCAACACGCCCTCCTCTGACCACAATATTAGAGAATTGAGCGCAGCATAGGCTTACATAGCTCATCGACAGAGGACTCATACACTAATCAGACGGACTTTCAATACCCGAGAATCATGCTGCTCGAGAGCGTAGAAACGCTAGAATTGAGCATGCTCAGCAATTACTTACATTCTAGATCTTAGGCCGGAATCTTCTTTTAAAACCTCAAATCTTGCTGCAGAGCTGATGGGCTGTACTCCTAACGCAGTCACTGCAGTACCTTAAACACTTGCAACGACTCCACCCAACGCCGAAAGTCCTATTTGCATACACAGACGACTTCGATAGTATCTCCCTTGCCGCCACCTTATACGCCAGTCCCCCCTCCGGCGTAAAACCTAAACCTAGCGAACCCCCCTTATCGCGATCTTACAATAGCGTGCAGAGATATGATAATCAATCACGAAATTCAGATATTTATACACCTATAAGTCTATTTACTTCCATCCCTGGTCCTGCTGCTGCTCTAGTAACGACGACTGCATCTGAGGAGTACTCTTCACCTATCACGATTACCTAAGCTTATCACATCAATAACAAGCACAATTCATGACTTCAATTATAAATAACAACATCCATTCGATCCATATCTAAATCCCTCATACCAACATCAAGACCCTCTACAAACAATTTCCCCACTTTAATAGTCTGAACCTAAATCCCGAAACTTTTCTCCAGCTGAATACTCCCCATCACAGTCTGATCTCCTAAAGATCATATGTATCCTCACGATAATCACTCCATCTTCCACTCTCTGGAATCCCCATCTCCGCTGTCAAGATTAATGCTGGTTCTCCACACACCCTTGTATTCGATGCGCTTTCTAATGAATTAGTCGGTAAGCTTGCGTCCTTATGCAATCAACGCCATCATCTGAATCCCGCAATGAATATAATTAAACCCCTATAGATATTTATTCACTTATTATATCCATTCCTATTAATTAGTATTCACCGCCTTTCCGGCTTAGTTGTGGGTGTACATAATTCCTTCCTATATGGCAATCATCACTATCATTCTAATTCCATGACAATATCCCTCATCTTCCTCCCAAAATCTATCCATTACTTTTGTTCAGCTTTATTTCGCTCGTACTTGCCGTACTTCCTTCCTGGCTCGACGATCAGCACCCCTTATATCCTCCTTGCTCCCTCCTGTAAATCGATCGTCGCTATCATTCCAAATCGCGCAACAAGAGAAATCATCCCCATCGTAAACCATTCAATACCCTTATCTATTTTCCTTATTCATTCGTATCCACCGCAATGCCTTCCTATGAGTCAGTCAGCATCTCAGCATCCTTACGTCCTACTAATTCCGTCTCCATAAACCCCAACAGTATGTATCACAGCCATCCAGCAATAGACCGCCCCATCCCCAGCCAAAACCATCTACTGCTCCTATTCATCTCTACCTCGCTTGTACTCACCACACTTCCTTCGCATCCCCCCACACATCAAATCTGTCCACCACCCTCCCTCTCTATCAATAAATCATCACCATCATCTAACGTCCAATCCCGCAACAAAACCCCCCCTCCCAAAATCCATTCCCTTCCCTTCCCTCCCTTCTCCCTCCCCCTCTCATATCCATACCCTTCTCACTCGCGCCCTCCTCCCCCAAGCCCCTCCACCACCAACTCCAATGCCCAAACCCAATACTCACACCTGCCCCTATCCCAGAATCGACATCCTACCACATCCCAGAGACTACATCCAACAATCCTTCTCAAGTAACAACCCCACAAGGTCCTCTAAACCCAATGCCGAGGGTGCGAAAACAGCTCACATCCAAACATAACCTAGCCGTGATCTTCAATAACTCTTATTATCTCTTATCAATATATATCCGTACTTATACTTATAAGATAGTGCAAAAAGTCTCAGACGCGCCGGCCATCAACAATCAGCATATCCCCCGCAACCCCAACCTAAAACACATTCTCGCTAAATCATCAATACCCCAACCCAGCCTCAACAGCGCTAGAACCCTTCATCATCCTGTTGCACAATCGCCTGCCTTCAAAATATTCCCCCAAATAGCAAGCTCATAAACGTCGAAAATGTACCTTGAAAGATGACAACGATACGTATCAGGATTAGACATGTATGCACAATCCTATCCCAATACAGCTCGCAGAAAGGCGTAGGCGTATAGTATCTCGGCTCGTTGGCGCAGAGGGTGATTGTAGCGAGCGGAAGAGGGGTGAGGTGATGAGTGGGGAGAGGGAAGGAGGGGGAAGGGAAGGTAGGGCACTGAGATGGGGTATCCTAGATCGAAAAGAGCGATTAGTAGAGCTCAATCTCCTTTCAGGTGTAATATTTTTGATAGACGTTTTTGGCTTTACATATGTATGAAGCGTCGTACTCTTATCGATCGGTAAAGATTCTCCATACCACTCTCACAGCTTATCCATCCAACAAATCAACGTGCAACAATATCCATTCGCTTCTCGAAGGCCGAGGCTCTATCGACCTCTACCGCCAGATTCAATTCTATACGTCAAACGGAGTGGGTGGGTTTAAACCCTATGCTGTGCCATACATGCTAACCTTCACCTCTAAGAGCCTTCAATACTACTGTAGCAGCATCAGTCAGCTTAGTCTGAATAGCACTTAATAAGAGAGAGTCTGTCAACTAGACGAATCCGCATACCCTTACTACTTACCGTTGAACCCTTTGAAGTACTTCTCTTTTTCGTCCTTCAACATAAGTGTATCGAGCTCCTCGTGCCATTCCATCGCTAGGTTGTTGTGACTTGCATACATAGCTAGGCTTGCACACCTTGAGACTAAGTAACCTGGATGTAGGTAAGGTGTTGCTGGCGCTGAAGCTGCTGCTGAAGGGCTTGTATTCTTCGTGCAGAGACTGATGGCGGAAGACTAGCTACCTAGCCGCCCAGACGTTGATTTCTTCCCATACGAGCATTATTCTCCTTTCCTCGGTTGCTCCACATGGGAAGACCAAGCATTAAGTCTGCGTATTCCCATACGGTTGCCTGCATGTTTGTTCTCTGTGATGATTGCCCATCCGTCCTTGTCGCACCGATGGCGTTAGCCTTCTTCATGTACCAAGCTTCTCTGACATCTATATCTCTGACGCTCTCTGGCAGTTCGATAGATCATTTGAAATTCTCGGCTTTTGTTGTTGTATTTCTCGCGGAGACATCGTATAGCTTGCGATAGACTGGCTAGCTCTTTTTAACGTCTTCATTGCTCGCAGTCCAGTGCATGCATACCCCAGCAGTACATCATAAGTCGAGCACCTGGACTAAGACCTCCATGGGGAGCCTGTTGTATGGTATTGCACGTATGGATGCTCGGAAGCCAGAAGCGGCCTGAGAAGGCGAGGAAGAACTCTGGACCGCAAATTAGAACATGATTAAGAAGGACTCGCGAGGGTATATAAGGTGGGACTCTAGATACATCGAGCGTTAGCTGGAAGACATCAATTAGGACTTTCTAGACCCTTCATGCATACCCCAGTAGTAGATCATGAGTCGAGCAGCTGGACTAAGACCACCCTGGGAAGCCCGTTGTATGGTATTGCAGGTATGAAAGCGCAGGAAGCCAAGAGCGGCCGGAGAAGGTGAGTGAAAGGCAATAGATTAGAGTCTAGAGCTGGCTTGCGAAGGAGGAGCGGAGCGATCCCTGTTACTGAAGATGGGACTCTAGATACAACAGGCGTTAGCTAGATCGCATGAATGGAGGGATAGTCTACCCCTGTTGATACAATAAGAAAGGCTCCCAACCGTTATGTAGGCTCTTTCATCGTGTGGCGAGAGTAGCGAGACTAGTCTTGCAGTGTAAACACTGACTCTGAGGAGGCCGGCATGGAGCGATGAGGCCTGGTTTGAGCAATCCTTCTGGTCAATACAGTAGCTCTCTGGTGCACAGATCAGTTTCATAGGCTTGAATAGTCGAAGAATCCCAGGTGACTGTAAGGACTTACCTCATAGGTGAATAGTAGTCCTCCGAGCTGTCGTGCCCTGCAATCAACCAGCAACGCTGTGCACGTAGTTCAAGGGGCGTATGAGGAGGATAGTTGGAAAGAATAGGAACCGAGGCATCCAAAGGCTTCGGTAAAAAGCACGGAGGAGACCTATGAGCACAGTGTAGACAGCGGTCAAATTAGTCCCACAGCATTCCTCCAAGCTTCAGAGCGTACTAGGATCAGATCAGTCCTTCCAGAAAGCAGTAGAGGTAGCCTGAGATGCTAGGAGATGTTGCCTGGACACTACAAAGACGATGTTTGATCGCTAGAGCATAGTAGGAACTAGGAGGGTGAAAGGTTTGCGGATTCTAGCGCCAAGACTAGTCATTGTCCACAGTACCTTACCTTGTTGTGATCTTCACCTTCCATCAGCTTCGCAACAACTTCCCCCCCGTATCATAGATAGTAAGTTCAAATCGAGACGAAAATGACATCTCTTGAAGAAAAGCAGGCCATGATGGCCAATGTCCCTATTCTTGCCGCCGCTCGTCGGCTCCTTAATCTACCTGACCATGTCAAACACTACGGACAGTTTAAAGAATGGGAGGAAGAGCATGGGCACAAAGTGCCAGAGTATGTTTTTGAAGCCTTTCTAATTCTCTGCAACGGCCACTATAAAGAGCACGAGAATACGATGCAGTCGTCCCAGTAAGTCAACCCCGCTACTCACACACAGATAACTTCAGACCCTTCTGACCTACTAGATAGTGTTGGTATGCAGCGCAGTAACGCTACTACCACGTCTCCCAGTAAATATGATGCTAGTCGAGCCCTTTATGATGCGGGTCGAATCCAGGCGAGGAGTCAAAAGATGGCACAGAACGTCGCTCCCAAGAAGAATAAATCCCCTATGCAGCGTCAGCTTGTCAATGCGTTCGGAGAGGCTGTCACGGACGATACGGCTGCTCATGACGAGGCGAAGAACGATGGTGGACCACAATCTAGCTTCTCAGGCAAATCTCAAGCCCACGCCTCCAGCCACCAATCCAGCAACAGCTTTTGGGGCTCCCGGCCTGACTCTTACCAGAGCAAGTCAGGCAAGGATTTCCGGGGGTCAAGCTCTGCTGCAGATGCATCATTTGCCCGTCAAGTGCGGGCGAATCCCATGATTCGCAACCCGAGTCCGACCCGTCAAGAGAAGTTTTTGTCTTTCGCCAGAAGCATGGGCATTGATGACCTTGCTTCTCTGCTCCAAGATCCCGTCAGCGATCGTACCGAGGACTCACGCGAAGCTATACCAGAGCATCGAAACCAGCTCGGCATTCACGACAAGTCAGCTGCAGACCATCACCGTACGTCAGACAGTCTTGTCCGCCAAATCAACGCAAAAAATATCGCTGAAGTTGAGAGCAAGGCCAAGGAGCCCGCCGTCCAGGCAAACGTCAAGGTGGTGAAAACCACTGCAGCCCAAGTAGTGGGCTGGAGAGCTGGAGAGGAGGCTGAAAATGAAGACGTGGTCTGGTGAAGAGGTAGTCGTTGTGATAGGTTCCTGAAGCCCTTCGTGCAAGCTCCTCATCATCGGAAACCGAAGGATGACCCCAAGACAGTAAGTATCGAGCCTCACCAGCACATCTCACATCTCTGTAGGAAAATTGTCATCATCACATCCAGGAGCATGCACATAATCAGAGCTTTGATACTAACGAGTGCTAGTTCTTATCCAGCCGCACCAGCAAGAAAAGCAACGAGCTCGGAAGATTGAATTCTTTATCATGCGCGAAAATTCGGCTCACTGCCGATACACTGATTGTTTTTCATGCATGTTGTCTTCTTAATCGAGCAGATTAGACAGAAAGGAGACATAAGGAAACTGATCACTTACAGCTCCATTCAATGCACGCCTTGACTGAAACAAACCCGGCTGACTGACAAACATTGCGGCAGTCTCACTAATATTTCAAACGAAGTCCTTTTACAAGCAAATGTTTCTTCCCGTCAATCTTTCTTACCAATACATCACCTTCTCTTTCCCAGTCTAGAATATAACTGCCGTTATCCCTAAAGCAGAGCGTGACAGGTCGGCGATTGTTCCAGAAAGAAGAGTTAGCGCTCTTGCATGCCTTGCTCCTTCCTTTCGCTTCAGCAGACTCTTTTTTCTTCCCAAGATGCAATTTACCCCGTCGCCACCGCAGCATACTCGTCGTATCTGACATCGCCCTTTCATCCAGTATCAATCACTGTGATCGCTTATGGGTAGCATCTCCTTCAGACACAGCACAATGATTGATCAGCAATGAATGATCAGCGTCCCAGAGAGTGCGAAGCAGTGCCGGCAGCGTCAGTGCAGTGCTGTCTCGCACACCACAAGGAGAGCCAAACAGCACTTGTGTGTAAACAGATCCTCGATGGAAGGCTCAGCAACCAGCCGGCTGCCACCAGCCCATGTGCCGAGTGCGCGAGTCCTTGTGCCGTGGCTGGAAACACCCACACGTACGCAACGGAGTGCCAAGCAAATTTAAGGATGCGAGTGATGTGTACAGGGTCTGCGGTGGGCAGAAGCTTACTACATGATGTCTGCCATATCGGACGAGAAGGAGGAAGTCGTGGGGATTGGCGGCCAAAAGTACTTGCGCTTCCCTCCCCTGATCGACCGTCTGTAGAAGAGTTCACCTAGTAACCGTCCACACTTAGTAATCGTCCGGCCTTATAGGGCTGAACCCCTATAAGCGTACCCTAGAACATTATAAATAAGGTCTATAACGTCCATTTCATGCTATAAATCCATAAAGCGACTGTTTCTAAGCTATTTAAATTATCCTTTACGAGGTTTTCTTGTTCGCATGCCTCGTCCTGATTAGCTGATTCCTCTGATCACGTGTCCTTCCTATCCTTCCTATCCTTGCTGGCTATTTTGCCATCGTAGGCCCCGTTCTAACTCCGCCGTAGTTATTCTAATAGGTAACCTGATAATAAGTCTTTTTGGTCGCTTAGTCGTTATGCGGGCGATGGTATAGTCCCCCTTACTTGGTGTTTCTTCCTGTATCGCCGTCGTCGGGGGTACTCTGGTTCTATATGGGATCGCTGTTGCGGACGTGGCTATAGGGGACCTGAAAGGGGTGACGACTGCTAGCTTGATTACCGGGGGTAATAGCTTCTTCCTGGGAGTAGGACGTGATTTAGGACCGGGTTTTTCCTTCGGTTTAAAGATTTCTAGACCGAGTCTATTTAGGGTAGTAACGATAGCTTTCCACGCTTTATTAGCCTGATTAGTCTATTATTCTATAAGTACCGCTTCGTTTATAAATCTAGTAGCCCTATAGTTCCCCTTTAGATGATTAGATTTCTATTACTTCCGTCTATTAAGTTCTATAAGTTCTATATTAGTAACGCCCTAGATTATAGACTCAGCTATTACTTGAATAGCCGCTTTACCTACTTTTTATAGAATATTTAATAGATTAGGTTATTACGTCTTAACTCCGGTCTATATAATATGCTATAGGATTTATTAAATATATAGAGTATTAGCTAGCGTTAATACGAGGTGAAATTTCCCGTTAAGGCTAATTAAGGTGATTATTACCTTAGAAGGTATAATAGGGCGGATCTTAATATTATACTATTAAGATAGCTAAGTCGTAGGAAAATATTATAGAATTAATTCAGGCCTAAATAGTAATAGTCTTACTATAGCCTAGGCCTTCTTTATATTAACTGCTATTATCGCTTCTTACTAGGCCTATTAATAGATATCTAAGAAGTCTACCTTATTAATATAGTAGCTTGCCCCTAGACGTATAACTCGCTAGACGTGGGATTTATAAGCTATTACTAAGGGAGAAAAAACACTAACGTCTAATAGCTGAAGTAGATATATTATATATAGCGGTAAGTAAAGAAGAATAATCTTATAGTCTATATAATACTAAATCGCTATAGTTATGATATGAGAAGCATAGCTATTAACTAGTAGTATTCAATATTCTCCTTTTTAGTACGCTCGTGTCTCTTAATTAAATCCCCTTTAAAGCTATTTAAACCCGATCGTATTATTAGTCTAACTATTCTCGCTAATATAAATTTCGCCTGATTTAAGAGCTTCTTTCTAAGATTTCTAGATTAATTTGCCTTTAAAGATAATCTAGGGGGGTAGAGATCTACTATCTATTAAGACGTACTTAATAAGTAATACCTATTCACGATTCCTATATTATATTATATAAGCCTTCTTCTTATTATACTTAGGTATTATAACTTTAAGCTTGGCGATTACCCCTTATATAAAACCTTTCTTATCTATATTATAGATATCCCTCTCGTCTACCTCGTACTCTATCTTAATACGTAGGTAGAGATTAAACCAGCCTAATAGTACCTTAGGATCCTATATTATAACACGTTCCTTGTCGAGTAGCGGAATATAAGCTATCTTTACCTCCGGGTATCGTGATATAAATTTCTAGGGCTAGTTTAATCCGATTAGGGTTTTATTATCCTTTATAAGAAGGATTTCATTTATTATAAAGCGTATTTACTCTATCCTTAGTAGCTAACCCCATATATAAAGACGGAGAACCTAGGCTAGAAGTACTACTTCTTCTCTAGGAGTAATTCGCTATTAGCCTTTATAAGTATTAGATATTAGGTTACGGCCCCTAATCCTATCGGCGAGTATACTCTTTAGTATACTATATTACTTAGCTACCTTCGTGATTAATAGGATTCTATTACCGTGTCCCCTAGCCTCGATCTAGGCTATATAGGCTAGTTTTATACAATCTTCCCTACCTAGTTCGGTCTTATATAATAGAGGAATAGACGGTAGCAGTACGTTTAATATGCTAAATAGATTTATAGACAGCGATTTTATAGAATTTAGGTTATAAGAAGTTATAAATAATAAAATCTAAAGCTCTAGGGTAGCCTTATAGGGTACTAACCCTATAAGGCCGGACGATTACTAAGTGTAGACGATTACTAGGTGAACTCTTCTATTAACTTCCTGCTAAATTAGATCGATCGATCTAGTTAAAGAGCCTAGAGCTAGCATGTATATATTAGTACGTATTACTAAAGGATAAGGTACTCTATCTAGGTACAATATAATCGCTACTTTAAGGGCGCTAGGGGGGTGGACTAAATCATACATGTAATATCTAGGTAATATTTTATGAAATAGATATTTTTAGTACCGGATTATCCGGGGGTATATATATATAGTATTATAGGATAGATAACTATATTATATAATCTACTAAGACCCTTTTCTTACTAAAAATCTCGTATAGAGGAAATAGTAGCTAGGCCGTATTTAAAACAGCGTTAATAATACTACGCTACTAGCTAGGTACTAACCCTTCCCCGTAGTAGGTGCTAAAGGTACCGGCAACTACTACTATACGTACGGTGTTTAGGAAGTCACCCCTATAAGAAAATTACTTAAATCAACTAAATCTAATATTTAATACTTACTAGTATTAGTAGGTAATAATATATATAATACCTAAAAAGGGCTTAGTACGCTAAGAACTAAGGTTTATATATTAATACTCTTTATAAGATAATATCCTTAGCGTATAAATATTTATAATTCCTAATAGTATTAGAATTCTACTTTTATCTATAAACTCTATTATAAGTAATACTCTTCTATATATAATATTAGCTGCTGATAAGTATACTAATAGAATCCCGTGTATAATTAGGTGTTAGAAGCCTTTCTACTGGAACAACCGTCCTGGTATGATTTGTTCGACCCCCCCGGCGCCCTAAAAGTATCAATACTGGTGCCGATAGCATCCAGTATATTTGCAAACGCCTATTCTAACTAGCGCTTGCCAGTCGAAGTTTACTCTTCACAGCAACGACAGGCTTGAGCACTGTATGGCTCGATCCAGCTCATACTACTCCCTCTACAATATCCTTTACCTCTACAAAGTAACCAGTGCATCTGCTGAAATGCTACTATAGACGTCAACCTCCACGCGCATAGCAAAAGTCATATATTGGCATGATCCCAGCGTTCGAGCATGCAAAGCTCATTCTAGAAGCAGCCAGCGACCGTCAGAAGACTACCATGACTGCTCGATGAGAGAGGAGATGCGTGGCCCGGTGCGACAAAAATCTTTAGCGAGATGAAAGGCGTCGCCAAACGAGCAGCCGTACTACTGTTGTTCGATGACAAGATAATCACTGAGGAAATGCCTCTCAACTACACTAGCAGTACTTTATGGTTCATCAGCTGACCTGGCGAAGAGTGTCTCATACGTAGGCGGTCACGTCATTACACGCATCATCTTATGATCGGAGTTCTACAGCTTTGATGGTTTCCCAACTCAGTCTGCCATACTCGTGATACGAAGCCCATTCCGCTAGACGAAGGAAATCCATCGTGTATAACGATTATACGATACTGCAATCCTGTGTATATCTCGAGTCCGTTCTCAGATCGTTGATACTAGATATCGTTTTTGTGCAGATTTCATCATACATGATTATTTTCAGTGTTACCTATCGCTTACACCCAATCAAGAGACATCTATTGCCATTATAATCTGGTATTGATCCAACAGAGCGTTCTAGATTCCGTCATCTTGCATCTAAAACCAGTTCTGACTCCCACCCTCTTGAACTACCCAAACACTTCTGCATCTCCACATTTCTGAACATCGAATCGATCATAGAAATCTTGGAATCCTAGCCGCCGTCAGATGGTTCTGACTGATTAGTATAAGATAGTCCGATCCTTTCTAGACCTATGAGAGACTACCCTTGATGTTGGTCATAAGCATCGTAAGCATATGCGTTTACGTTTCTAAAATGACTGCTAAGGATTCTCTACAGCAACCACCAGCAGAGCCACGTGTCCTTAGGGTATCGACAACCGAACGGCTTCTTGTCCTGTAAATCATCAGCAGGCTCATCAGCACACGAAAGCCCTCCTCCTGTCATGATCTCGACGGATATATGTTCCTAAGTATCTGAAACCATCTATAGAGCTATAGATTTACAGGCTATCTCAGAAAATTGAATCTCACCTCGCTAATACCAATTTGCTGCTATCGAATTGGAGCAAAAGTGAACAAGTATATGGACAAGAAGGCAAAGACTCGAATTTGAGCCGAGCCTAGCCAAGCATGTCATAACTCCCACCGAGGATAGTACTATTTAAGAAGTTGAATTCGTATTCTATTATCGTAAGGCTCGTATCTTCCTTCAACTCCGCTCCGTTATGGAATCCAAGATGAAGCTCGTGAACTCTTAAAGGACACGGAGATGGTTCAACACTCACAACTTGATGTAAGTTCAGGCTCCAAAAGACAATTGAGCAACGAGCTTTCAATAATCTTGACTCCTCGCCCCCAGAAGGCTCCTGAGGACAGAGCGGTGCAACTAGGCTTTCTTCGAGAGCGGAACCTAAAAGCATACAATCGGTATTCTAAATGCACAAGCCGGCGGACTTTATCACACCTCTAAATTTCAGAGATTATACGACTCTCGGCTGGCAGTCACACTAAGATTACCCAAACAGATCGAACAACCCTAAGGAGCAAATGTGAAATCTTAGCCAAATCATTTAAACAGTAATCGAATGGCCAAGACCGCTCGCTACGAGCTCATCTACAAGATATCATGGAGGCCTGGGAGAGCCGCAGAGTAAATGATGATAGAGGAGAGGGTTCCATAAGGGCACCCCTCATCGCTGTGTTCAAAGACATGAACGCAGCGAAGTACTAGTGGACTGGATTCACAAAACCATAAATCACAGTAGCGTGACTTGTATGCACATTCAGATACAATACGTACTATCACCCATCAGCAGCGCCCAGATAACTATGATCGTTCTCGTATCTTTTCCCTGCAGCGCAAACCCACATCACATGCGCTAAGCTCACACCATCTAACAATCGCAAACTCAAATAGAAAAAAGTACTTTTTTAAGTATGCAAACTCCGCACCACGAACCCAGCTCTAGTCCCTTGCGAAAGGGAAGGCCGGTACTTGATAGTGAACGCTTTGTGGATAAGTAGTATAGTAGCAATCCTTACAGACGACTCCGAGATTGAAAGAGTATAAGGGCGGCTGTCCAGTCTACGAAATCATAAGATAAGACCAGCTTCATCTATGACTCGCTTAAGAGTCGGGAACGACGAGACTAATCCTTGGTGGAAATTAGATTTCGAGCTTGACTGAAACTTTCATCTTTAGTGCATATGTTGTATCCCTGCATACTGTGGGGGTTAAATGAAGGAGCCAGAATAGCTTCGGCAGCATAGACGCAGAAATTCCTGTCTTTTATCGGGCATTGATGAGGTATCTTACATAAATAGTTTCACTTACCATTACTCATCCCATAGGCATTATAACTGCATGGTCAAAGAGCCTCTCATAGGCTAGCTTCCAGTCGAAGAAGGGGGGAACTGTCCGATAATTCCTGCATCACAACAATATGGTTTATGCTCAACCTTTGGGTATTGTGGTTATCAAGCGATCCTGTGTTTTAGGTGCACAAGCTATCAGGATAATTCCAATGTCAATTCTATACAATTCCCCTTGTTTCAGAGGAATTTTCACAGCTTTCAAAATCTAGATCATTCCGAGAGCTTATACCTATATATATCCAAGACGGGCGAGACAGATGACATCGTTTTTTTTTCGAGATATGGTCATTATCGACTCAGAAGGGTTGGGCTATACACGAACTTACAGCGGTAAAAGAAAAAGCAAGTTAGTTTTGGAGCTGGCACTACCACTGAGTATATCTAGGATCCGCCCGATTCATCTCGATATCACAACTAGAGCAACAATGGCATCATCCTTGTGGACGGTGATATTTCTTCGAGCACCGAGTATCAACTAAGGACGCGAGGTGTACCTGATCAAGACGACCTGATGTTGGGTACAGAATTGCCACTCAGGAGCCCACTTGTGATCTGTGAAGGACATGTGCCAAATTTGCTGGCATAGATTGAAAAGTTTCAATGGGGAATAGCACTGATGGACGGACATTCGCCTCCAAGGTTTTTGGATGATGGACATTGTATGCAATGTGAGAGATACGCTTTGGATTCCCTCTTCGGACCTTGGGGCTGTAGACGGTGAAGGATGAGGTTTGTTGATGGAGCTGAGGAAATTAATCTCATGATGCGATGGTATTGGCTCCATAATTTGTCTGTCAATGGGAGTGTGCTCGACAGCGTTACTTCAATGGATTTCAAATGCGGTAGTCGATTTCGTCCCCGTTTGCTTCATCATGATTTGCCAATGCTTGAGCAGAGGGTTTTCTACGGTCTTAAACGTCGTGCTGCGCCATAGAGGGCAGTTCGTGGTCGAAATATTGACCGAGAAGCGCTCAGAGATACGGGACCGTACAATCGCAGCTGGACGACCAAAACCAGGCTTGACATATTTCAACAGGGAATTGTCAGCACCATGGAAGCAGTTGGCATCTTGATGTGGGCGATTCCCCTTGGACATGGTCGGACCTGGACTGCTTACATTAAAAGTAGCAACATCCTAGGTAGGGCTCGGACTAAACGCAGTAGGTGCCGCTACGAAAGGGCTGTTACGGAAAGGGGAGAACTGGAATGTGAAATATGTATCTCTGTAGAGGGTGACTGTTGTACCCTGTCGATGTCGCAAACATGAGAGCTCGAAAGGTGCAGTATGCATAAGATTTGGAATGAGATCTGCTCATGACCCCTTTAAGACATGTCTCTGTCCAGTTTATACTCAGATCAGGTAGCTTTGCACTGAGGTGCCTCGACCAAAAGCAGTTTTGTCGTAGGAAGCAGGAAGCCACCACACTCTCGGCCATCGGTACAGCGAACCCGGTACAGATGTATTCCACCATAGATTTCCGCAAACATCGGTCCCTTGCAGACAAAGCTAAGGTGTGTAGGAAGCATTTTGCTGTATATTCATATTTATATGCATGACCAACGCTTCCCTGCTAGGCTGTTGGTTGAACTGCTGCGGGTGCTTACAGTACAACGGCTGCGAGCATCGCAAATCGAGACAAACGTAGCCTGTGGCATATATATCCGGACATCTGCACAGGTAGTGGAGCAGTGAGGCGTCCCGTCTTTCGAAGCAACTGTTGTAGCGGTGGCCACACCTCGAGTGCGGTGATGTGAAGGCACGTGACCATGAGGCTCTTCTTATCAGTAGAATACTAGCGGCCTGTCAGAGGACACTAGCCTCGCTTCCTGACGAATCGGAACTAAGCCGGGCTAGCGGAGGATCAGGTCCGTGGCAGCCCGATTGAGCAGGAGACCAGAATCCCCTCCATCGCACAACGCGCCCTTCAACACAATACATACAACTATGATCCCTTTCTCATCCTTCTTCAGCCCATTCTGCACATCGACAGCGCCTTTGGCTCCGGTTGCCACTAGGCCTCCATGGCAACGATCACCATTCCGTCTCCCTCCGCGTTCCTAGACTCTCCCGTCATCCAGCCCACGCCCACGCCCGAGGTCTCTCTCAAGGCAGTTCCGAAGAAGCGATCAACCATCAAGGCTCAGAGGCCATCTACAAAGAGAGATGTTGCAACTGTGAAGCCGAAGCAGACAAAGAGTCGAGATGGTACGCCCCCGAGAAGCACCGTCGGCTTATCTTGAACATGGTGGTACAAACGCTAACGCTGGGATCAGGTTGCAACAATTGCAAAGAGAAGCGCTTGAAGTGCGACGAGAGGAAACCCTCATGCGAGCAATGTGAGAAGAAGGGGGTCGCGTGCAAGGGATATGAGAAGAAATTGAAATGGCGACCGCAGGAGGACGTCTTTAGGAATAAGAGTACAGCGTTGAGGCCGAAAAAGGGTACGGGCTAGAATGACGGGTCAGGATCAAGATCATTAACATCATTAGGGCCTACTGCTTCCAAAGCTCCTCAACAGCCCAGTGCGAACTCGTCACCCTCCGATACCTCACCTACACAAACTGACCATACGTTTCCTGCCTCCACCCCACATCACCCCTCTATACATCACCCTCTACCGACTTTCGATTCACTCCTGACGGACCATCTACCTCCCTTTGACGAAAATAAACTCTCTTTCCGACGGTCCCATCATCCTACACACCAACATCGCATGCGACCTTCCCAACCCGGTCCCGAAACCCTCTTCACAAGCTCTACGCCCAGTCTCATCAACGACAGCTATGATGAAGCTGCTACCCCTCAATCTGCGAGAACCGCCGCCTCATGTCTCTGGCCCGACAACAGTCCTCGGATGTCCAACCTCTTACTTCCATGCACCGACCTTAACGCTGTACCTCCAGACCATATGGACTTTCAGCCTGATCGCTCCGTGGTCAGATATGTACCGAACGGCTTACCCAGTCTCCAAAGCATCCCCTTGTACGACGATGAAGACGTAGAGGACATTGTTCCTGAGCCAGACGCCGAATCTTGGCTCATCCCCGTGGGCTCACCTACAGCCTCGGACTCATCATCGTCATCCGGTGGTTCATGGGTCCGGTCTTTCAGCTCGACAATGCATAGTCAACCGAAACTGCACTTCGACAGCGAGGAAATGCTTATGCTGCGATTTGATACGCAAACCTGTGGTATTCTCTCGATCAAAGATGGGCCGAATGAGAATCCATGGAGGATGATGCTTTGGCCGCTGGCAAGGAAGGAAGGAAGTGGAGCGTTGCGTCATGCCATCACATCACTGACTGCGTTCCATGCCTCGAAGGATAACTCCAGGTTGAGGATCAAGGGCATCGAACATATGAACCAAAGTCTGCTGCTGCTTTCTCATCGAATGTCGTCCATGGAACTGACTGCGTCGCTGGCGACAACATTGGTGCTGGCATTCTGCGAGTCATGGGATATTCTCATATCGACTGGCATCAAGCACTTGAACGGTGCAAGACAGCTCGTGGCACAAATCTTTACCAACTATAGGAAGGGTACGGTGAGTCCGGAAAATGAGCCACAGCTAGGGTTTCTTTGCAGGACGTGGGTTTATATGGACGTCATTGCTCGTTTGACTTCATTTGAGTGCGACGACTCGACGGATTTCGACATTCTTTCTTCTCCTTTGTGTCAGCCTTCGACTGTCAAATACGATGTAGATCCCTTGATGGGCTGCGCCAGCACACTTTTCCCAATCATCGGTCGAGCCGCAAACCTGATACGTAGAGTCCGGGAAAGAACTCAGCCTAATTCGCTGCAAAACATCTCCGAAGCCAGGGAGTTGAAGTCCAGTTTGGAAAAGTGGATGGCCCCGACGCTGTTTGAGCCTCCCGAGGATCAATCGACGGAGGTGGAACAGGCCTTGCGCACAGCTGAAGCGTACCGAGGCGCAACCCTTCTGTACCTTCTCCAAGCCGTCCCCGAAACGTCATACGACTGCGTGAAAGAGACAATTACCGCACTTGCGCATGACGTACTCATGAATATTGCCAACGTCCCGGTGTCGTCAGGAACAGTCATCATACACATCTTCCCCCTCCTGGCGGCCAGCTGCGAGGCAGTCGATCCCGAAAGCCGTACCTTCGTCACCGAGAGATGGCAGGCGATGATGCAGCGCATGAAGATCCAGAACCTCGACAGATGCTTGGATGTGGTCAAGGAGGTGTGGGATCGTCGGGACAACGCCCAGCTGGAGACCCAGCGCCGTAAGGCTCGAGCGGCGGCTTCGATGTGTCAGACGGGCTACATGCCCGCCGCGATCGTGAAGAGAAGATGTAGCACTGGCGGAGGCATTGTATCAGACGTATCAGGAGATGGCAAACGAAGGGCGATTCAGAGCACGATGGAATCGTGTTCATCAACGTTGACGCCGGGGTTTCTACGGCGAGATTCGACGACATCCAGCAGCACGCTTGAGCCCGAATTGACTGTCCGTGGGCGACAGCATTGGGCTGGTGTGATGAAGGATCTCCAGTGGGAAGGTGAGCCAACGTGTTGTGTGGAATTTTCTCATTGCTGACGCGAAGCAGTCCTTATCGGTTAGAGGTCCAAGTGCTGGCACTCGCTTTCAATTCTCCATTTCATTATCTTTCCTCATCACCACGACTCTTGACTTGCTTCAAGACTCACTCTGCTGCCTTTGAGCGTAGCGACGACGGATATCCTTGGACCTGTTTCCGGCTTGGGAAGTGTCTTTCTTCTGTGCTACGAGGCGTTGCGGTGTGGGGCGTATGGAGTCAAGAGGATCATGTCTTTGGGTGCCATGGCTAGGGAGGGTATCGGGACTACTGGAGTTATAAGCCATGTTTTGCCATCTACAACAGGCTATCTATCTAAATATCATCGAGATCATCCAAGCCTTAGCGTGGGGATACGGTCCCTTGCATTGGTCTTTCATAAGCGAAGCTATCCACGCTTTCTCCATTTGAGCATAGTATGTCTTGTCAACTGTGCATACCTTAGGTACTCTACAGTAAATCAGGGAGAATCTATGGACCTGTAATAGGAGTAGTGCGTACTGTCAGATTACTTGGCAACAGCTGTCGATAAGCCATCCAAAAGAGGAAAAGATTTCCCCACTATCAACCTTACTCGCTGCACCTCGACCTCACCTATAGTACATAAGGTGCAAAACATCGATGGGTACTGGGTAGCAATGACAGTCATATCTTGGCTCTGCCCCGCCAGAACGGACCGTACCTCGGATCACTCTCTTGCGAGAACCCCACTACGCTGTTCCTCATGCAGTCAACCAATCCGCCTTCGCTCAGGAGGGTGAGCAACGTTGAGCTACATCAATTAACCCACTGCTGATATCGACACCACCTCCCTCTGAACGACCTTGCTGCCTCATCCTTTCAATACCTACACAATACACTACGAGGACCACTTCTCTAGCAAACTCAACAGCACAAACACAACATCACAAGGTATGCCCTCACCCCCTTCATCCCTTATCCCTTCCTATAACATCCCCCCCTCTCCACTCACTACTCACTACCATCATCACACTTCCACCCCCTTCCCCCCCAAATCTCCAGCAACAGCCAGCTAACACCAACACCCTCCCTCCTCAGCTCCCTCCAAAACCCATCACTCCAACCCCACATCCAAAAAATGTCTTCAGAACCCACCACAAAGTCCCCAATAACCTTCAACCACTACGCCAACGCCCAGACCGAATTTACAAAAACCCTCCCCCTGATTGCGAACGACAACGCCTTCCTGGGCGACGTCTTCTCCTCGTACGCACCCCTCCCCCAAAAAACCCCACCTCCTAACCCCCCCTTCCAACAGCGAAAACGGTCCCTCCCACCCCACCGCCCCCATCTCCGCCGGCTTCTACCGCCTCGACCCCGGCACCCCCCTCATCTACACCTACACCTACGACGAGATGAAGATCATCGTGGACGGCGACTTCGAGATCAGCGATGAGAGCGGACAGAGCGTGAAGGCGGGGAAGGGGGATGTGTTTTTCTTTCCGAAGGGGAGTGTTATTACGTTTAAGACGGAGAAGGGGGGGTTGGGGTTTTTTTGTGGACAGAGGGCTAAGGGGGGGGCGTGAGGTGTTGGGGCAGGGGAAGGGGTGGGGAGGGGTGGAGGGGGAAGGGGGAAGGGAAGGGGAGGGATGCTTTGATTTTTGGTTTGGGAGATAGATGTAGCATATGGAAGATATCATGAAACCACATACCTAGTTCTGTTTCTTCACCCTCGCTTCCTGTCCTCTCGTCTCCCCAACTCCCACATCTACCAAGTACATCCCTCCTCGGCCACGTTGCTAATATATCCCCCGTCATACACACCCCACCCCCGTCCCACTTATACCCCACCCCAAACAAACCCCTCCCCACCTCATCCCTTCCCCTTCCCCTTTCCCAACCCCTCCCTTCTCCTCCACCCCTAAATCTCCTCCCACCCCTCCCACCAAAACTCCCACTCCTCCCACCACTACTCCCACCACTC
>JAABUR0100000840.1_pt1 | contig 60806 bp, 68 predicted proteins | sample 5560091 | NCBI WGS metagenome assembly JAABUR01 (sample SAMN10711879, study PRJNA513375) | rock metagenome | isolation source: Antarctica rocks | place: Antarctica: Victoria Land, University Valley sud
CCTACCTACTCGCCCACCTACTCTCCACCCTACTCGCCCACCTACTCTCCACCCTACTCGCCTAGCTACTCGCCCACCTACTCGCCACCCTACTCGCTCACCTACTCTCCACCCTACTCGCCTAGCTACTCGCCCACCTACTCGCCACCCTACTCGCCCACCTACTCTCCACCCTACTCGCCCACCTACTCTCCACCCTACTCGCCTACCTACTCGCTCACCTACTCGCCACCCTACTCCCTACCGAACTCCCTACCAAATGCTCTACCAAACGCTCTATCAAATGCGTCGATCAAGCGCACAAAACACGTCAAACAGTGCTTCAAACAATGCTTTCTATATGACTTTCTACCTACGCTGACGCTAGGGAGTTCGAAGTTTTCACCTTCTTTTTCCCTTCGTAGTTCCTACTTTCTAGAACAACAACAATCAAAATATCAACATGTTCAGCTATCAACTCAGCTATCAACTCAGCTATCAACTCAGCTATCAACTCAGCTATCTACTCGTTCGCCTAGTAGTCAGTCACTCAGTCTATCGCTTCGAAACATGCTTCAAAAGACGCGTTGATCGAGCGCATAACACGGGTCAAACAGTGCTTCAAACAATGCTTTCTACTGAGCTTTTCACTGACCTTTCTACTGACCTTTCAACCGATCTTTCTATTGATCTTTCTACTAGTGAGCTTTCTACTGACCTTCCGATCGAGTCATCTAGTGAGCTTTCTACTGACCTTTCGATCGAGTCATCTAGTGAGCTTTCTACTGACCTTCCGATCGAGTCATCTAGTGAGCTTTCTACTGATCTTTTAATCGATCTTTCTATCAACCTTTCTATTGATCTTTCTACCAACCTTTCTACCGACCTTCCTACTGAGCTATCTATTGAGCTATCGACTGAGCTATCTATCAAACGCTCTATCAAACATTCTACATGCTTCAAAATACGCGTCGATCGAGCGCATAACACGAATCAAACAATGCTTTCTACATGACTCTCTACATGACTCTCTATCAAGCATTCTTCATGACTCTCTATCAAGCATCCTTCATGTTTCTCTATCAAGCATCTTCGCTGATCTTTCTACTGATCTTCCGATCAATTCATCTAGTGAGCTTTCTACCGATCTTTCGACCGATCTTTCTATTGATCTTTCTACTAGTAAGCTTTCTACTGATCTTTCGATCGAGTCATCTACTGACCTTTTTATTACATGGCTTTCTACATGACTCTCTACATGGCTCTCTTCATGACTCTCTACATGACTTCTCATCAAGCTTCGAATTGCTTCGCAATCAAGGATTAAATTTGTTCTCTATCAAGCTTCAAACACGATTCTATCAATCATTCTACATGGCTTCCTACCTCTCTAGTTTATTCATTAACTTTCTCATTAACTTTCTCATTGACTTTCTCATTGACTTTCTTGACGCATATATTAAATAGCTATTATTTAGATAGTCAAATCAATCATTAATTATTCAACGTTGCAACTACGTATCAATGCTACAAATGTCAAAATAGTCGTGTTTATTGAATCAAACGATAAAGGCGCATACTGCGCTCATGAGGATGCTAGGGATGCTAGGAATGTTGGGGATATTGGCGCTTTTATGAATATGCATCAGCTAAAAGTGACGCAAATCTGAGACATAAGATTAAACGGATATTTGAAATAGTGGTCGCTAAAAGCGCTAAAATCTGTCTCTGCCACTCTTTACAAATTGCAGATAGTAATCTCGACATAACTTAGAATATTTCTATGATATCACCATCTTATCTTTCTAAGTCTTCATCGATCACCCATTCGTCTTGGCCTCGACCAACGACTGGCATTTTTCACGTCATGAGCATGATTGAAGATATTACACCACAGCTATTCGAGTTGCCGATAATCGTCACCTTAGAGAGCGAGTCCGGTCGCGAATCATTTAAAGACAACATCTACGTTTGTTGACTTGGCTACAGCAGACGTCGTATGCGCATACTAACATTCTTACACGCAAGCGTAAGCGCAGTATCTCTGAGATAGAAGTTGTCTCTTCAAAGATGACTGAACTGCAGGAACATGGTCAAGTCTTACTCTCGCCCGATTCTTCTGATATGCACAATACCGATTCATTCCGATATGCAGCCTCTGATCTCTCTCTACACATATTCGTCCTACTTCTATCGCAAATTCACAGTCGAGTAAATCGAGTGATCTGAAGTTTCCTCTTAGTACAGACTGAGTAGCAAATTCCATGAAAAGGCACCATCTACAATTTCAAGATCTCGACGCTTGAAATCGTTATTCTGATTTTAAGCAAAGCATACTAGACATTGTGAATTCAGATTGAAAGTCTACCGTGAAGTTTCAGTCAGTGCAAGAGTTTCAAGAGAGACTTGCCGATTTCGAGAAAGCGAATGAGAACTTCTTTCTGGGAAATGTGCTACTCAAGATTACCAAAGAGACTCAGTGCACGTCAACTCAAAATCAGTCACGACGATGCAGAGAATTGAGCATGTTTACAGAAATGCGTAGAGCAAGAATATCAGATTCAAGAATACTATGACGACGACGTTCGCATGACTCGCAATGCCGAATTTCGCAGATCAATCGTCTCAAATATTTACCTTGAACACGGTCTCGAATCGAAAATAGCTAAAACCCTTGCGAAATTCGACGGCATGAAAAATTCCCATCCAGACTATACTTACGGCCTTAAACGTCACTCTTTCGCTTCTTCTCACGACGTCGTCCTCTTCTTCGAAACCGACCTTCTTCTCGAGATTGCCTCATATATGAATTAGCTATTTCTAGTTATTGAGGGAAAGTGCGATAAAGACGAACTTGCCGAGGCAGAAAACCAGGCAAGACAAGCTGAAGTCGCACTCGTGAATGCGAAAAGAATTCTACGAGAACGAATTGACGAGAAGGATATAACAGAAGCGGATACTCGCAACTTCGTGTTTGATGTGACTGTCGGGTCGAAGATAATGGAAATATGAATTCATTGAGTCGAGATCTCGATAGCGAGAATGATATTTCATATAAATTTAGTGACGTCGAAGAGCATTGATGATGAGAAAGCAGTGAGAAAGTTGAGACGAAGATTGTCTAATATTCTGAATTGAAGCTGTGTGAAACGATTGAAAGAGATGAAAGAGCTGTATAAGAGAATTTATCAGTGAAAGAGAAAGAGAATGAGTGAGTTAGTCAGAGAGCATGCGACGAGGAAGAACACAAGCTGGCGTTGATTAGATTCGGGCTGCAGTTATCCTGCGCTATATTATCTTAGCTCTTGATGCTTGCTAGGGAGCAGATCGCATTAATGGTCCCGCATGAGAAGAAGACATGCCCTCCGCTCAGTTCCCTCAGTTGAAGCTCATCCGGGCGGTGCCGCTTTAAGAAGTGGATTAAATGACGCGACGATCATTGTAATCTAAGGCATTATTGGATCCCAGGGGATTTCTATATTTGAAGAATTCTCTGTCTCAAAGGATTTAGGTATTTATCATAAATTTTGATGTCTCAAAACGACGAAAACGGGTTTTCAGTCAAGTTTGAATTCAGCCAAAATTTGTGATTTCTAAAGCGAGCAGTGGTCATACGGTACCCCATTGATGCAACACCCGATGTTAGTGATTAGTCTTCGACGCTCTCCTTTCGCTAATCTAGCCTCAAGATTGAAACCCCCACAGGGTTAACAGGAGGGTACGTCTTCCTTGTTTTACTTCACACAACGCCCGGGCTATGATTGATACACAGGGTGAGTCTATACTACTCTACATCAGTTCTCCTCGCTTCTCTGGCCTTATCCCATCTTTAGTACAGCACTTAACCCCCTCCTTAATCATCATACTCCTCTGTATCTATATCGGAGGTCCGCTCCTATGCTGCGGCCCCGGGTCCGGTGTATCTGTAGGATCGGTCTCATGCGTCCATATCGTCGACGTTGCTGCAGTATTGGGATCAACGCGGATGATATGGTTGATATTGCTATTCCGTTGCAGGGCCGGGTACTCGTACAACGTCCACGTCGAGTCAGCAGCCGCATCCACGCCTGCGGGCATAGCGATGTAGGTGTCTCCTTCCGCCAGCTCGGCCCATGCCCATGATGCTCTCTTGCCCCAGAGGTCGATGGATGCTGTGGGTGAGAGCCTTTGTCAGCTTCCCGAATGAACGAGTGCGGGCCTCGTGGAAGAGGGGAAGACTTACCTGGGCTGGAAGCGATGTTGGTAAGTTTCTGCTGGATGTACGGATCGGGGAACAGTGTGCGGAAAATGACGAATCCCGCACCGTGCGGATCGATGGCTTGACACGCCCATGCCTCGACCTGGTTCTGTCCACCGAGACCACCCAAGCCTGTGTAGTAGATGGACCGTTTGCCGGCCACGGTGCCGAGGGTTGTGATGTCTGTTTTCAGGTCATCCACGCTCGGGTCGGATGGGTAGGGGGCGCCATAGTTGGGGGGTGGTTCGGGGTCTTCGGGCTGGGAGCAACAGTTACCGCGTTTTTGGAGTTGGGCTCGTGCGACTAGGGCACTTGCTGGTGATTGCCTCGAGCCTAGCTGCAGGGCTGTGACTGTGGTGGGGCCGAGGAGATCGCTGGTGAGGAATAGACTGAGGAATAGGAAGATGGCACGCATGAGGTGTGCGTTGAGGGAGTGCATGCTGGGCTTCTAGGCGGTCAAGAAGGGCTTATGATTCTTGAAATTTCTGGTTGAGAGCAATGAAGCGGCTTTGCGGTGCTCCGCACTCCAGGACTGAGCAGAAAGATTGTGATGTGAAGGAAGATTTATAGAAGAGATTGGACACCTGGAGACTATGTCTGGGCTCTTATACCGACCCAAGTAAACGTTGCTGGAGACATACCAATCGGCTCATACCCCAGACAGCTTGTCTCACAGCCACACCATGACATCCAATAATTTCCCAAGGTGAGATTACGAGGAAGAGTACAGACGAAAAACACGTTTCATGTGGTAGTCACTACCTCGATTCTCTACCATTTTAAGGAAACGTTGCAAGGTATCGAAGATAGCAATCATTATGAAACAGATACGTTCGACTGCATCAGCGACACGTCACCAGAGTTCCACAGATAATGCAGTCAGAATGTATCAACTGAGAGATAATCTTGTGGTATTAGGAGCTGGATGTGAGGCGAGCGGCGTAGAGCTGAGCAAAGCACAAAAGAAATATTTCAATATTACGTACGGTATTTATTCCTGTCTTGAGTACTGTACGAATTGATGATAGTAGAGAGTATGATTGATAGTATTTGTAGTCAATCTATTGCAGATGCTGCTAAGTGGTCCAGTTTCATCGATCGTGCAGCGCTGAAATAATATCCTCGCGTCCTTTCTCTTGTGCTCTCATCATGACCGTCATCCCCTTGCTATCTGGCAAATTTGGATCCGCACCATATCGCAGCAATTTCTTTACCATATCTGATTTGGCAAGCCTGACAGCAGTGTGCAATGGTGTTTCCAAATGATCGAACAACTTCGGAACATGGTGGTAGTCCGGCGCGTCGTTGACGTCGGCACCACCCTGCAAAAGTGTCTCCACCACGTCCAATCGGTCCGCCGTCACGGCGTTCTGTAGGGCATTGGATCCTGAAGTTTGTGCACCGTGCTTCATGAGCAGGGGGATGATCCCATCAGACGAGCCTTGAGCCGCGAGGGCGATTGGTGACCATCTTGAAAGGTACCTCCCCGCATTCGGATCTGCTCCCTTTTCAAGCAGGAATGCTAGAACTGGAACATTGCCGGAAGAAACGGCCATGGTGATTGGATCTCCGGTGTGACCAAAATGCAGACTGATCACGTTTGGGTCGATGGCGTGGAGTGCTTTGTATATCTCGACAGAGCCACTAGTGGCCACTGCTAAGCCCGTCTCTCGGTCTATTGTGAATGGCGGGTTCTGTGAGATGAGGTATTGCACAGCGGAGAGTTGACACGATTTGGCCGCAGTTTGTAGCATTTTCTTGAACAAGGCGGGATCGTGACGGCCAGTTCCATCCAAGCCGTTGAGGAGAGAGCGTAATTCTTCCACGTCTCCGGCTTTGCAAGCAGCGAGTATTTGGTCCTGGGTATCGCCCATTGTCGTATTACAGTTGTTCAATTGGGTAGTCGTGGCTATTTCCGGTCACAGAGTCGAACAGAATAGGCTGCCAATGGTGGTGCGTCTGATGCCTAAAAGGTCTGTAAACATGTATTGTAATTTAAATACTTGCATACAAGATGATGTTGGACCTATGTGACAACGGAACACAGGTTACCGTTACGATGCGAGGCCTACGTAAGTGGCAGGAATCACGCAGGAGCTGAACTCATATGAAACGAATGCGCCGCGCCCACACCCACAGATCTCCACCACACGTCAGCTACAGTTTTTCGACCCATGACTATAATTCCGTTGAGCGGGCTATGCCTGTGAGATATACGATTGGCAAATGACATCAGACATCGATTACCCCAGCTATATAAAAGACATATAGATAGAGGCCTGGTGAAGCACTTCTGTCCGATCAATGCCCGCCTTATGCACCCCTTCTGAGCAAGAATTCCAATACCCTACATAATTGTCTTCATCTCTCTCGTAGACAATGTTGAGACTCAACTTCCTTCTCTTCACGGTGGCGTTGATCTCCTGGACAGCCTCAGCCACCACCAAGATCGAGCAACTCCAGCCTCGAGCAGCAGCATCACCTATCCTGACGACCACCACCTCCGCAATCCCCACATGCGACATCAAGAATGGTAACTACCCGATCTCGTGGGGCAACGACGACGTCTTCTCTTGGGTTGGCAAGCTGCCTTCGAATTCGACAAGCTCGGCCAGTGCGACAGCCACAGCTTCTAGTACCGCGTTCAGCTGCACGACGATGCCGTAAGTGTCTGTGATACATTGAAATTGGGCATCCACTTATGCAGTTCTGTGATAGGAATCCTGTGGATCCACAGTATCCTTGTCAGTGCAGCAACGGGTTTGTATACTGCAACAATGGAGGGACGTGCGAATCCATCACTTCTATTCCGACTGCGGAGAATTGCTGTATGGATTGCATGTAGTCCGCGCAGAGCGTGCCATACAGTGTTGCTCGGGGCATCCAGTCCTAGTCCTAGCTTTGACTGGATTAGGTAGTCTAGTCTGTTATTGCAATAAGGCTAATCGGGCTAGCGAACCGTATTCAATTTTCGGCTACTACTTTGTATGCGTGTTACCATCTAGCGTATCTCGCACGTATGTCTATATGGCCCATATGCTTATCCCTTTTCCTGGCGTTATGGCGCCCATCGTTTGGTTGGCCGCGCTAAATCCAACGGGGCCGCCCCAGGGCCGGAGCAGGAAAGGGCGCTGTCATGATACGGATATAGACGGAGGAACCCTACACCTAGCGCATACTCGTTTGCTACTAGTCTGCTTACACTAGTCTGCTTCTGTACTAATCTGCTTGTTTATTACAACGTTCAACCTGCTTAACAGAGAACTATGCTTTTACTTTACTCAATAAACAGTCCAATTGCTTCCAGTACCACCTAAACCGTGGCAGGCGCCCATTTCACCAACACGTACTTTGTTTATTATTCTAGTATTTGGTGTATCATCCATCTGCAGCGATTACTGCCTGTACTCTATGAGGCATAGTAATAGACAAATTATATAGAATACTACTATCAATCTCATGCCATGCCTCCTTAGCAGCTGTAATTAGCTGAGCTAGAGTAGCTACTGAATCATCTGCAAATTCTAGCTCAGAGTATAGTTTATATATCTCAGCCTTCATTAAAGCCCATAGGTTCTCAATTGGATTCAGATCTGGTGAGTAAGGTGGTCAGACCATCACAGTAACCCTCAATTTTCGTAGTATTGTTTGTACTATTCTTACTGTATGAACAGAAGCACCGTCTTGCATAAAAATATCACCAGGGCTATGAAAGAACTGCGCTGCAGATTTTTTTTCTGTATTATTAAAGTTAAGATTGAAGCGAGAATTATAGCAAGACAAGAATGCTTTGATCATTGAGATGTATAGAGCGAAGAGAGATAGAGATCATGATATTATTGATATATGAAGTAAATATAAGATGACAACGTAGTATTTAATATACAGATGAGTTGCTATAGGTCGCAGATAATTAGAAGTGAAGAAAAAGAGCAAGAGCGAAAGAGCAAGAGAACAAGAGCAGAAAATAACATAATGAGGGAACGATGAAGTTATAATCGGCTTTTCTTTGATTAGCATTCAAAACGAGCTGAATGGACGCTCTCGTCTAAACTTGTAAGAAAGCATTATCAACTAAAGAGTAGAAAGTGGCTGAGGGAGAGCACGGGAAAGCAGAGAGGGAGCACGAGGGAGCAATGAGGGAGCAGGGGAGAGCAGCGAGGAAGCATGGGGGAGCAGAGAGAGAGCACATCGACGAAACGGGCGTTAGCGGGGGAGCAAAGCGGCGGCACCTGAGTCAGCCAGCGGTCACGTGTTGGCCTGGGTTCGGGGATGCTATATGCAATTTACAAGAATCGTCGAAAACACTCCCTGTAATTTGGCAAGCGCACAAGCGGAGAAGGTCGCAACGTTGGCTGCTAGCCTTTGAATACCATTCAGTGACCTCTGGGCTGTCGACCTGCAAACAGCTCGCAACATGTTCCCTACGTTACGCGACTGCAGTTCACTACGATGACCTCGTATCACGCCTCTCAACCATTTGGCAGCAAATTAGAGCAGATACGAGGTTTAGGCCAGCGTTCTCTCGAGGGGTTGCTGCCGATAGTCGGTCATCGCATTCCTTATTTACAGGCTCGATCTGGTCGGGGCTACACACATGGCGCATCAAATAGCCGATCACATCCGTCACGAGAGCCCTGGAAGCTACGGTCACTTTTGGATGTTAGGCTTGCGTTGGTCGTACTATGGATCCTGCTGTTGTGGTGGGGTGAGGAAGCTGTGTTCAGAAAAGGTGTGAAGGGCTGCGCTTGGGATCGCTGGGAAAGCTGGGTAGGCACTTGTACACCACATCTGCGAAAGTCTTGGTATTCTGATTAGCTTGGCAGCCTCCTGAAGCAACACCGCACCACATCGTTCTCATCGCCGATCCTCAATTAGTCGATCCGCACACATACCCAGGTCGACCTTGGCCATTGTCGACGGCTACTGTGAGGTACACCGATTTATATCTTCGGAAGTCTTTCCAGCTGCTCCAGGAAATTTTAGATCCTGATACTGTTATATTCCTCGGCGACCTGTTCGATGGGGGACGGGAGTGGGCAACCCGCGGTGACGATATATCTGACAAACAATGGAAAAGGTATGGAGACGACTTCTGGTTGAAGGAGTACAACCGTTTTGGCCGTATTTTTTTTGGGCCATGGGCGCACGGGAAACACACCGAAAGGCAAGGGAGGCCGTATCGTAAAATGATTGCAACTCTGCCGGGGAACCATGATCTTGGGCTGGGCACTGGCATTAGGTTGCCCGTTAGAAAGAGATTCAATGCCTACTTTGGCGGCGGAAATCGAGTCGACGTTATCGGCAACCACAGCTTTGTTTCAGTGGATACATTATCACTAAGCGCCAAAGGCCAAGCTGATCTAGTTACTGGTGATATGGGAGCAAGTGATGGGAATAGACTAACCCGAGAGATCTGGGGTCCTTCCGAGGAATTTCTTATCCAAGCGAAAGCTGAAAAATCACGAGCAATTGGTCGCGAATTGCGAGTGCAAGCGGGAAAAACCGGAAACGAAGTCTTAGATCATACTGTCTTTCAGCTTGATGACCCTGTTGTACTCAAGGGGCAATATACAGGCAGACCTACTGCAGATACAGATATGCCATCAATTCTCTTGACACATGTGCCGCTTTATCGTGCATCGGGAACACCCTGTGGACCACTCCGTGAGCGGTACCCTCCTACGAAATCCAGCAAGGAGCTAGGCGAAACAGTAGAAAAGGACGATAGAAACGCGATTAAAGTAGAGGCAGGAATTCAGTATCAAAATGTCCTTACTCCTTTGGTGTCAAACGAGCTTGTGGAGAAGATTGGGGATATAGAGCATGTGTTCTCGGGTGACGATCATGATTATTGTGAGGTCATCCATCGAGGCTATAGCTCGAAGAATGGTGGCATTCGAGAGATAACTGTAAAATCGATGTCTTGGGCCATGGGTGTTCGAAGACCTGGATTCCAAATGGTAAGTCTATGGAATCCAATCGACGCACGGGGCGACCGAATTGGAAATGGAGCAAAAGAAAAGACACTCGAAAGCCACCTTTGCTTACTACCGGATCAACTTACAATCTTCATCCGTTATGGTCTATCACTAGGTTTTACGGTCCTTGTTCTGTTTGTCCGCGCCCTTAGAATGGCGTACCGGGGAAGTCACGAATTGCAAGAACCCGATACGCCCTTATTACCTCTCTCCAGGTCCGAAGCGCCATCGCTCAAGCAGGAAACCATGTCTGCATCTGCTCGATCATGGGTTGCTCCAGCACCGAAACCCGTACGCTCGAGCTCTCCCGACCGGTCGTCTCACAATGGCCTTGCAGTGAGATCATATGCTGCGCGAACAAGAAGCGTGAGTCCTTCTAGTGGTTATGGTCTTCCCGCGCAACAGTCGAATTCGCTGAATCTGGAAGACAAGTATGATGTATTTAGAGATGGAAACACACGTAAAAGAAAGGAATGGGATGAGACAGCACCTCATGACCGACCAAAAATAAAACGGGGAGGCATATCGCTTTTTTTTCAGACATTCAAGCGAAGCTTGTACCAAGTGGCATGGGCTGCGCTTCTTTGGTATACTTGGCTATTGTGGACTAGGTGATCGGATTAGTCCGCGCCTGTTCGAAGCCCCTATCCCACTCCCTCTTCTTGACTGTCAGGAGATTCTTCAGAGCCACATTGACTTCGCGTAACATAGATTGAGAGTTGTTTCGATTTCCGATAAGGAACTTGGCCCGGGAGCCGTCAGGCAGGCTAGACGCGAAACTTTTCGCAGTGCATATACTCTTTCGCTCGCTGCATTGAACATCAAGTCGAGAAAATGAATGCAATCATCAGGTAAGGAGAAAGCAACTGTTTATTTAGGAATGTCAACCGAAAGTTCTATGATTGATATAACGAATATGGCTGGATTAGCAAGATTGCTAGTTATCTAATTAGACCAGCACCCGGGTATCCTCAACCAACCCTTTTCTTATTCCTCTTTCTCATTGTCATTGACGACTGTTCGCCTCACTTTGAGATGCTCTCACCTTACCTGCATTGCTCTCACCTCACTTTTATTCACCCCGTATGAATACTTTTGGGAATGGATGGGGCAAAGATTCACCCTCTCTAGCGTATTCTGCTGTTCATTGGATACTATATAGTCCCCTTCCTCCTCCCTACATTCCATCTTCTATGCAACATAATTCCACGACAACATTTGCAGCCTCTTGTACCTTCTATGGTACCTATCCATACTATCCACGTTGACTCGCCGGCCCTTCCGCTCTTTCCTTACTGCTGTGCAAAACACAACCTCCCAAGAAATAGGCAATCAGCTTCATCATACAGGATGCCTCATTTAACAAATTGTTTGCCGCAACAATGGACATTATAACATAATTGTCTGGACAAGAAGAACCACTAAAACCAGAAATGAAGCACATATGATACACGCTCCAACTAAAAATAGAGCACGATAGATCATATACTCAAACCTGCAATTAAAACATATAAGCTCAGTGAGGCAATCTTTCAATTAGTGTGCCAGCCTCTGGTATCGAACTTCTGCCAGCAAGAGGGCGTGATTTCTCTTAGCAAGTCCAGGGACGTGGATTGAAGCAGTGAGACCGAAGGGTGTGACCCTGATGGTACATACGATGTAACGACGAGCCAATTTCAACGATGAGATTCTTAGATAATCAAATGAGATCTAGCTCCGACAATCAAGCATACTATGATCAGTCAGATACACTTAGGAAGCAATGACAAGTAAGTACCTTAGTTGGGGGTGGCTAACACCCTGAGACGCTCGGACCATCTATAGGGCGTAGTGGATCAGCTGTGTTGTGCTGGTTGCTGATAAGGTAGTGAGTACCTTATACCCCTAGATTCTTTGTTATAGAACCTTCCTTTCTCTTTATTCTTCATTTGAGGGCTACTACATACCATAACATTCTGTTCAAGACTGTTTCTTGACGGTATCGTATGTCTCATTCAACAGTCTCTTACCCCTGAGTTTTGTCACCACGATCAACCATCGCTTGCCCCTGAGTCTTCTTATCACGATCAACCAAGGCTTGGAACCCCTTATGTGAGTTTCTCACCATGATGCAAGAGACAAGGCAACACTGACTTGTTGATAGATGGACAACTTATGAGCACTTGAAAATCTTTCCTACAAAGCTTTGCTTTTGGAGATTTTCGAGCTCTACATCTGGAGAAACTTGAGTTTGCCAGCGACCATGGCAGATCTATCAACGAGCAGCATCTGGACCATCCTTGCTCCACATCCAGCATTCCACAAATAGACCCTGATACGCTGTCGCTTTGTGGGGCTAGCTTTGCCGGCCAGTTTAGCCATCAGTCACGAAGACAGTTTAAAAATGGCAGTCTCGCTACAGTCTCAAGACCACCTTGATCTTTTACAAGCAGAGAAACAAGGTGTTGTGTTCACGATATTCAAAGCCGATGCTCTATGTTTTTACACCTCCATGTGGACAACTGAGCAATGACTTCTTGCATTCCCTGTATCCCTTCAAGGCTCCTATCTACATCAGTTGATATTCATTCAAGAGATACCCCTTCGACCCTACCATACACAATATTACCTCCTCCATCTCTACACTTGGATCTATTGAGAAACGGAGGTTTTGACAAGAATCGAAGCTTCCTAAGTTCTAACAGTTTGGACTTATTCCGACTTTCCAAAATTTCATGGCTCATAGAGAGTGAGCAGTAATAGAAGCTGCCTTGGTTCGAGCACGGATATACTCCAAATTCTTCATCGCCGCTACCGCCTATCGAGAAACAGAAGATGTCCAAGAGTGCTGCAATCTTTGCCAAAGGGAAAAGTCCGGCCGGAATTACTTACCTTCAATTCCGGTTTCGAAAGGCAAAACGCAAGGTCTTGATAGAGATTGTCTATACCGAACAACGGTATCAAGAGCCAAGGCCCGTTGAAGAACTTATCAGGACCACAGTCAAGAAGCACGGATTAGTGTCATATTTCGAAGAAAGCTTTATGAGAAGATCATTTCGCTGTAGCTAGTCTGCACGGAACAACAAGATCAAAAGTCATGACTTTTAGACATCTAGGCGAAGCGCAGTAGCTTTACGACTGCATGAAAAACTTCATACGATCATGCTCACGAAGCACAAGATAACTTCGAAGAAAGTCTATGAGAAGATCACTACGCTGCAGCCGATATACATGGAACGACAGAACCAAGAGCCACGGCTTTAATACATCCAGACGCAACGCGATAGCTTCATGGCTTTATGAAGAACTTATTACGATCACAATCGACAAGCATAACGCATCATCACCACTTTCCGAAGAAAGCTTTGTGAGGAGGATCGTCTCCCTACAGTGATTCTGCATGGAACGACATGATCGAGAATGTCTCCTAGGCATTTTAAGCGGGGAGAGCAGCAGCTTCATGGCTTAATGACGAACCCATTACGGTTCCGCTCACGAAACACCACATGAATCACAGATCTCATTAAATAGATTTATGAGAAGATGATTATCGCTTCAGCGAGTTTGCATGGAACTACAAAATCAAAGCTCCATGGCTTTTCGACATCCAGGCGAAGCGCAGCAGCTTCATAACTCCATGGAGAACTTGTACGCTCATATTCAGAGAATGTCTTATGTGACAGATGTTCAAAGAGAGATTTGCGAGAAGATCGTTTCGCTTTAGTGAGTTTGCATGAAACAACAAAATCAAGAGCCATGGTGTTTAAACATCTACGCGGACCACAGCAGTTTCACATGGGAATTTATTCGAAGGCATGCCTCCATTCAATTCTGGCAGGGAGCAGAGATGAAATTTTTATTCTGATTTCTTTTAATGAATGCTCTCGGATTGCCTACTACTTCGCGGATAGAAGAGAAATTACCAAAGAGCGGCGTTGCTGATTCAGTCATGATCTTACACATTGACCGAAGGATCACTCATTCGTCGCCATTCTTCTTCAATCGAATACCCAAATATTCCGGACATGGCGTATTTTACTCGGTCGGCTCTGCGAATAACCGCAGCATTCCTACCGTTGAGCTTACCGCCGTCTATAAAGATGTCTTCTTGGTGTTTGGATTCATGACTTCGGATCCGAGCTATACCGGTCTGGCCTTCAACCGCAAAACCCGCGGGAAGAATCTCCACGTCGAGAAACCGTTGGCCTCGTCCTCGTGATCTTCACTTGAGGACCTTGGAACTTCGGGATTTACTCTTGGACAGCTTGGCCATATAATCAGTCACCAATCGGAGTTGACAAACCGTTGGCCTTATTTTCGAGTTCTTCATTTGGAAACATTGAACCTTTGGGATTTGCTCTTGAATAGCTTGGGCATATCTCTTCCAACTGAAGCCGAGACTATGAGAGGGCGGCCACGATGGTAGCAAACCTCGACGAGTCATTAGTCGAGCTTGCCAATCAGCTTCATGGACTTGGCTGGCTTGGCTGTGAGTTCCTCGAGCCAGAAGAATTAGATCGGCTTAATAAGACACTTGGAGGTGAACTGGACAATCATGGGTGTATTGCGGAAGTTGTCTTTTGCACAATTAAGCCACCGGATGGAAGATTGAATTCTTGAAGCTTGCGTGCGAGACATCAAGAAAGCTTTTGGACTATCATCGCAGATATTGGGCCCTTCAGGAAGCTGGCATTCTTCGTGGACTTGGCTGAGCTTCACACCAAAACTTCTTAGCCAGAATGACGAGACTGGCCTATCAACACACCTGAAACGGAATCGGACCCTTATAAGGGTGTTGCGAACGTTGTCTACCGCAAGATCAGGCTATAGGAAGGGAGAAACACGACGATTGAACACCAGAGTCGAGAGATCAAAAGAGCTGTCACAATGTTATCGAATCCTGGTCGGTTCGCCAATCAAATCTTGATGGCAAAATCCGTGATGTTGATGGATAAGCCTTCTGAGCCTTGAAGACATACTTTATGCCCTTATGTTTCGTTAGCAAAGCCGTCATCAGTAACAAAACGTCTTTCGACAACGCTTTCGTCTACATATAAAAGTGCCACGCTTGAGGGTGCCTTACCAAAGTTACAGTACCTTGGGCAAACAGACGGTTGAGACGGTCTCACTCCGACTCCTGCAAGTAAATTGGATCGCTATATCAGCCTTTCAAAGAACATGGTATACAGCGAGACCAAGCAATCAGACTGGTGGGTACAACGTTTTCACGATTCGCCTTTCTCGTTCGAGATGGCTCCGGGCTTTCCAATACATCCACGCCACTCACCACGCCCACAATGCCTCTCTTCCACATTGGCAGAAAGGCTTGATGAGCCCTTGGCGAACATGGCACGATTGATGTATGACATTGGCTCCCGTGGCTCGTGGGACGAAACATGTGGAGTGGTGGAAGTTGCTTGATGCCGAGATATCAAGCGTGCCGTGAAAAGCTACATGGTCCCATTGGGTCGCTAAATAAGCCCGGTGGTCAGTTTCGTGGACTCGACGGCCCCTTGGTTACAGGATTTCCCTCGAGTCAGAGCGCTTACATTGCCTCGACACGCTCTGAAGGGTGAATTTGGATCATAGTAAGAGCTCAGCGCATACGTCGTTTGGAAAAATGTCGAGCCTCCGGAAGTGGTTGATGGGTCTTTCGGAGACTATAATCGAGACATCGAGATATCTTTGAAAGTAGTACTGAAGCTCAACATGACAGTAACCAAGCTCGATGGCGGACTTCACTTCCCGATGGGAAAACTAAGCCAGTCCTCTTGGTCCTTATGGAATTACCACCTTTCCTCCAGCTTTACCTTGGATTGCTGCCTTGGAATTAAACAAGTTGACAATTCCATCTCACTTGCTTACAGACATACACGAACTCTTCCAGGGCCATGGTTGAATCGATTGTTGATTCAAATTAAGAAAACGTTATAATGAATGTTGTGTACGTCGATTGAAAAACTATCTAGCCCCCAGAAGCGGTGGATAAGGTAGGTCTTTGAAGGCTATGGCCGAGGCATTGAGAGATCTTTGAAAGTGTTTTTTTGAAGCTCATAAACTTATCAATCAACCGTTGGCTGGCAAACTTCGAAACGTCGACGAATACATCAGTTCGGGCGATAGATTTTCTGCTTGAGCCCTCCGTGGAAATTCGAAGACTAAAGTCGAGACATTAGGTCCTTGAGCGAGTCATCGAAGCTCATCAAACCGTCAATTATACACTGGTTGGAAAATTCGAAACGTCGACGCATACACCATTTCGAGCCGAACAGATTCTCTCCCAAGACCCTTCGTGAGAAAGTCGAAGGCTAAAGTCGAGATATTAGATTTCTTGAACGTGTCATCGAAGCTCATCAAACTGTCAATCATACGCTGGAAGACAGTGAAACGTTCGACGCATACACCAGCTCAGCCAACAGCAAACAAAACAAGACTTATTCATCTTACCCTGTCATAGGCGCACACGAGCTCTTTCATGAGGCGTGGTTGAAGCAGTTACTAATTCAAATTGCCAAAAAAAAACTCCCGAAGATGTTCTTGATTAATGACGAGAGATTTTCGTACGCTGAGTGGGAACAGTACCTACAATCAAGAACAGCAGTAGAGACGGTTAGAGCTCTGATTGCGAGGGTTATTGTTCAAGGGATTTTGATATCATTCTCCATTCCCCAATCAAACAATCCGAAGCACCTCAAATAGCCAGAAGGACAAGGCATCTACGTCGCTCAGAATCGCTCCGAATTGATATATTTCCGAAACCAACCACGCAGTCATTCTCTCCTATTTCCTTTCCTTCCCCCCCCCCCCCCCCTAACGGGAATAGACAGTCGCACGCATGATCATACCATCCATGCCGGTGCGGGAATTATGCCTTGCCTCAATCAGTCGAGAACAGAGCAGGCAGAAAGGGGATTTCGAGAAGGGGAAGAAGACACGGCGCTGTAAAGACCTTGAGGGAGGATGACTGTCAGAAGGCAGTACGCTAAAGATGTTCATTCCGCTGCAATCAAGGACTCACAGCACTACGGCTAGAGTGCTCTCTGATTGTTGACGGGAGGACGCGCTGAAGGGGGATCATATCAGTCCCGATACTTGAGACGATAAAAGGGGAATTTGACAGCACAGCCCACACCTCAACTATTTTTCGGCTCTGGTACACCCCGATCAAGCGCTGTATGCGTTTGGCTACAGACAAAGCCCATCTTTGAAAAAATGTCCGCCACAAGCAGGGAAAAAATCAAATCAGAAGGCGAAGAAGAAGAAGAAGGGGGGGGGAAAAACTCCTTGAAAGCATCAGCATGGACGATCTGCAATCGAGGATGCCCATTTTATAAAAACCCGTATATTACCCACCCTGGAGCCTGACAGGATGCAACGGAAAGCAAAAAAAGATAATTATTACCCAATTCTATGCCGCACAAGAAGGCCAGCAGCTTCGATTTTGTGTGTTCAGATCTCGAGGATTTTATCGTTCTTTGTTGCCAAACCCCATTCCCCAATCTGGGGACGAACTGGTTGCATCATTCCCCCTACGTCGGGCCGAACCTGGACGAGACTTTACTACGGTCAGTCGGAAACAAACCAATGCGGCCTTTTATTCAGACATGTTCGCCTCACTTTTTTCGATTGGGGGATCTGGTACAAGAGAGCGAAAAATGACGGGAGCACCGTGCTTCTAGACTGCCTGGACAGGGCTTGTGAATGGTTTGATGGATGAAGCCTTCGTATAATGTTCTGGCGCACACTTCTCCATCGTCACCGAATACGTAAACCGTGACCATGGAAGTAGGGAAAATGCGCTTCATGCCGACTTGTTTGAATATGGGTTATGCCGGGATATGTACCGCGCTGTTCTTATATATCGTCACGGCGAGAATAGCAGTCAACATTCTGTTACAGGCGCCCCAAGATGAAACTACCTGTGGGATACCAATTGGGAGGGGCCCCAGCGTCTAGCCAGAGAGCACGGCGCCGAACTTCCTACCGACGAGGCAGACGGACACTATTAGCGGTTAGGATAGGATAGTGGGTTTAACTATTTTAAAGTCCTTTAGTTCACACGGCGATAGAATCACGGCAAAGATCAATTGCCACATGATTCAAACGAAACGGCAATCGAAACGGATGAGAAGAGTCGAGTTTCGGCACACTGGTGCCAAGTTCTCAAACACCGTTAAAGAAGAGTGATTTGGAAGAAAGTTGTCAGGATGATCGTCGCTACCCATGCTCATTAGACGCTCGCGGGATCAAAAACATTCGGCATAATGAGGAGGATAGGAAGCTTGAAGAGGGAAATGATGAGGTCAACATAGGATATCAAGGTTCTCCATATGTATGCGCTTTGTCTGAGACATCCATGGGAATTTCGCCAAGGGGTGTTATTCCCTGGATTAGCTGCGTTCGTGCAGGTAGCCTGGCAGAAGAGCACTCAAATCATGGTGGCAAGAACGCCACGAAATAGGCAGTAGAGGACCACAACAACGCACTACGCAATATGTTGCAGCTTCCAGCTAGCTAAGAGTACGCAAAAGCGCACTTGTCTCAATTCCATTGGAAAGAAGAAGAATGCGCGTGTGATATAGGCTAGAAAGCGACGAGACAGAAACCAGACAATCTCTCTTAACAAGGTGATAGGCAGAATGATACAGCTTCCACCGATATGACTGCGCAAAACCGGGCCCAAGTCGTCGACTTGACAGTTTGGATTTCTCGGTTCCTGGACAAGGGACACGAGAGAGAAAGAAGAGGATCAGGGGAGTAAGTAGGGGAGTTGAGGTCGGGGTGGACAGGAGGTAATAAATGTGGATGGGTGGGGGTTGTGGTGCTGTGAACATAGGAAGTCGTCGGAGGCTCTATTGGTCATCTGCCCTTGGTTGAGATTTCGTTGCGGGGGATGTGGTCTGGAAATGTGGTTGGCGATCTTCAACCGTGGTCTTCTTATTCCGTACGAATCCTATAAGGCTATCTCTTACCATGCCCACTTGCGATCGGTGACATCAAGACTGCTACCAGTATTTGCAGGATCATGTAATTACAAGGCAAGGCTATGAGCCAGTGTTACGGAAGGCTGTGGAGAGTCCCTGGCTACGCCAACTGCATGGGCATGGGGAAGGCTATCTCATAGACGAAGAGTCCTCTGACGAATGGTGAGGTATGCGGCATATGCATCGGGCCACGGAGAGCCAGTCACAAGACCTTCGTCTTCGACTTCAATCAGCGCGGATACGAAATTGCGATTGCTCGGAGAGAACATCCACACTATTCTCGAGGGTTTCTTTCTCCCGAAAACCCCTATAAGCGACCCTGTCACCCTGTGTATGAGGGCAAGATCAGTTGGGTGGGCTGGGAAGCTGTCAGTAGAGGGAAGAGGAATATAACGGGATACGAGGGTGGCCCTTCTTGGCGAAGGCTGTACTTTCGCTACTCAGTAGTCCTGTCGTTGATGTCCTCCACGTCCTGTAAATACACCACGACTTCGAAGCGTTCAAGGTCTCCTATGGTTGTACCGTGACATAAGCAGAAATCGAAGTCGAGAGACTGATACATCATACATGCCTACCTTAGGCCGTGATAACGCAACCGGAGCTAACAGGGATTATAGATCAACATCACATGATCGGACGCATGAGAAGGCGTGAGGCTTAGGGTTGAACGAGTACAGTATAACGAGATCCTGTATGACGGGACTCTCTGTTGACAGTGAGAGAAGCGGACCAGAGATATCAACAATGCGAAAAACCTCAAGGCTTGCTGTTGGCCTCAGACGGTGTGGGGCAGGTAATCAATATGTGCAGGATACGGAAGCAAATCAGTCGTCCAAAAGAAGAATGGCAGCTAGAATAGTGCTCTCTACCGTACTCTACCGTATTGCTCAACCCAACCACCCACAGCGTTGACAGTTCATGGCCTGGAAGCAGAACACAGACCGGATTGTTCCGTATTAGGTAACATCATTATTACCTGATGGCCTAATTGGAAATGACGTCAGCGTCGACTCTCGTTGCACCTTAGGCCAAGGAGCCTTGGGACCTGCTGTACTCCGTACATACTAAGGTACTACCTTACTGTACGTACATACCGTATTAGTCGGTGGGAGAGGCGCTTGTCGCGAATAGCAGAAGTGCAGCAGAGATGAAGCACCCCGCATTATGCATATCTGTAACTTACCTTACCCCACAAGCACCGGCAGGTGGCGTACGTAAGTTATTCATGACTGGTTAGCGATTATTTCAATCGTCACTCATCAATCATCAAACCTTAAAAACGCTTAGATTTAGCCAAAACAATAACAATGGCTGATTAGTCTCGCAGTCAATCATGCTAGTATGGAAGGTTGTCACTGTGGATAAATTGGATGGGCACGCGACACCTCCACCAGCCCAGTTTGGGCTAGCTTGGTGATGAACATTGGGGGAACCATGGCAAAGTGAGGTGCCTACCTGAAAAACGAGGAATCGGTGAGAGGGAGATGGAATGTTTCTGTGCATAAGTAGTAGGAGTAGTAGTAGTAAGCAGTATGTTGGGTGCGAAAGGCTCTCAAGATATACTTCTCCGGTCGAGGAGCTGCCATCCGACCTGCACCGTTGGACCCCAAAACCTTGAAAGAAGGCACAGAAAATGGTGCTGGTTGATTCGTCGCAGAGCATCTGGCGTGCGGCCGAACTCCCCGGCTCGCGGGACATTTGGGGGCAAAGGCATTCTTGCATGTACAATGCAGATGGTGCGCAAACATCCTCGAGCGGCCCCAGAAGGAGGAAGACGGCCGACCATCGTGCAGACAATGTGCTGTCGAGGACGGAGGTGTCATGAAAGCATAAACTGGTTCCGATCCTTGAGTACGCCCAACAACCCGTGTCATTGCCATGCATAACAAGACAAATCGTTGGAAAGGACTTGACTGGAAGATGGCGACGGTGCTGGCTTTGTCTTGTACAGCATTGGAGCCCAGCGGACGTAGAAAAAGGCGTGAAGACGGCGTCGAGGTTGCGTCGAGACTGCTGTCCCACACAACACACACGCCGGGAGGATTTTCCCTCAAGACAGCACACCGCAACGGCGCAGTCCACAGGGCCATCTCGCCACAGCATTCATTTGCTGAACGTTCTTGAACAGGACGACAATCCATGCAGTCTCCCACATGTTCCTCCCGTGCCTCCTGCAACTGATCGTCTATGTTTCCCGCCTCTGGTGCAGTCTCACGCGAGCCTTTGGCAATCCCGGCATCTATCTTTCTTGCCTCTTCTGGAACTCCGCCATCCTTGTTCGGTCCCTCCATTGCTTGCAGGATTGCCTGTTTAGCGTATACTATGTATCGCGCTGCATGGACAGAGGGCGGATGATCGAAAGAACACCGCTTTTTAAATTTTGATTTGTGCGGGTGCAGCTAAGATAGGACGGGAAGTCATACTCTAAGCGCGTGTCGCTCTGCTTAAGCCATTTGTCAACCATGGTCAATAGTCCATGGTCAACCACACAGAACAGCCAGCAATAATCCGGTGTGTGAGTACGGAGTCGTAAGTAAGGAGTATTGGGGGCCATCCATGCTCTGATGTTCGACACCATATCCGAGCCGTCTTTTTATACTTGTATTGGCAACCATGGGAGAGAGCCGACGCATCTGGTGCGCAAAGATGTTCCAGGTACCGGCGGAGCCAGACTAGATCATCTTGGATTCCCCCGCTCCATCGTGTACTTGTACTTGTACTATACTACTTCCTGCCATCGCTGCAGACTGGTGCTTCTATACAATAGCAATAATAAAGCTGAAACACTCGTCTCCACATCCACTGTTCTTGCTTCCTGCCTCCATCTTCTTGTCTTCAACCTGGGCCAAGGATGTCGCCGTTACATCTCACCCTCAACAACATACTCAAAAGATAGCAGCTATGGATGGGGTGGACATGCCTCCTCCGGGAGGTGATCAAAATCGGGGTCCGGTGGTCATTGCCGTTTTGTCGCTCTTTTTTGGTCTATCGACAATAATTGTTTTCTTGAGGGTGGTCACTCGCATATCCATTACTCGTAACTTCGGCTGGGACGATGCTACTATGGCGTTGACTCAGGTAGGAAGCGTTCCTGCCTCGACGGAGAAATGCTGATGGTTCAACAGGCGATAAACGCTGCGGGAGTTGGCTTTACCGTGACAGAACTGTCTAACGGTTTCGGACGACATAGATACTATATTTCATCCGATGAGTTTACAACGTACCGCCGGATGGACTACCTATACTGGGCTCAGCTCTTCATAATACTTCCACTCTCCAAAGTCTCCATCTGCCAATTCCTTCTCCGCCTATCTACCGTCCAAAAGACCAAGCTACGGGCCTCTCTCTATGCTTTGATTGGTTTCTTGGTCGTCACTCATGTACCGTTCATCGTCTTGATACTGGTTCAATGCAGACCTGCGCATAGATACTGGAATTTGGGTGCAGACGGGGACTGTTTTACCAGTGATAGAGTGGCGGATATCGTTATTTCCCAAGGAGGTAAGTCTTCAGTCTGAGCACCTTGACGCCGCATGAAGTTAATCCGCCATTACAGCATTCTCCATTCTAACCGATTTTATTCTCGCCGCCTTGCCTGTAATCATTGTCTGGAATGTACAGATCAGTACACGAACAAAACTTTCTCTGTGTTTCCTCATGGGCCTGGGCATAATGTGAGAGTTTTGCTTCCTGTAAGCTCCTTGATGGTCGCTGACAGGCCCCTGGCATTTAGTACTGCGGCCGCTTGCATTGCCAGAACATCTCTCTCATGGCAACTCAAGGCCGAAGATGTAACTTGTAAGTAAAGGTCCTTTGCGACAAGGACTGGAACAAGAACAATGGAGGCTGATACTCGGAAGGGGTCGCTGTTCCGAATTACCTATGGAGAATAGCGGAAGTCAACATCGGGATCATCGCGGCCTGCACCCCCCACATGAAGCCTCTAATTCGCCACCTTCGCGGCCTCTCCGGCGAAGAGCCCCTCACGAGCCTTACCCCTCCCTCTCCACAATCACCCACCTCACCTCGCTGGTACATCCGTTTCCGACGAAGCCCTTCAAGCGCTAGAGGCTGGTTTCACGCTACCTCGTCCGACGAGCTCCCCTCGCGGCGCAAAAGAAGAGAGTCATTTCGTTTCATGAAGAAGAAAGCACGAGGGGAAGAATTTGGTGCCGAACAGGCTTGGGATCAGAGCGGCTGGGGCCTTGGGGACATACGCATGACGACAGACATCTATATCCGCGAAGCCGACGGCACAGGCGCGCATTGGCCAAGGAGGAGCGCAGACATGCCTATAGTGAGAATGGATATGTTTGGCCTCGGCGACCAAGTAGAAGGAAATTGGAGAAGAAAAAGCATGGATAAGAAAACCCTGGTTCCCGAGTACGAAACGGAAGGAACTTCGCAAATAGATGACAAAAAGGCGCAAGATGTGGCACAGGAAGGTACATGGCGGAGGAAGAGTGAGGATAGGAGACCTGAAGATTCAGGAGACGAGATTGGTGGAGGCGGGGAGAGAAGAAGCACGGAGCAAATACTACAATCGCCGGAGCAAGAGGGGAGGAACATGGATTGTGGGGATTCATGACGTTAATGTTTTTGTGTTTCTATTATACATATCGCTTCTTAAGACAGCAACGAAGATACCCATTCGCCTTTCAGGCTCCTCGCCGAACCGTCAAGCCGTTACGCCTTCATGTTGTGGAATCGTCGAGTGGCTCAGCCACCCACCTGTCAAGTAGCTGAGTTGCCAAACCACCTATCTATTAAGTCGTCAGGTTGGCAGTCCCGTCGGGACGACAAGCCGTGAAGTCTTCAAGCATGACTCTGTCAAGAAACAAAATCTTCAGTCCATATCGAAAAATCATCTCTCCACGCAAGTCGCATCGTCAAATTGTGTAATGGCTAAGCCAGTGTGCCCACGTCACTAGCTTCCTATCTACTGTTGGCCCGAAAGCTCTTTGCCATATTGTAAGCCGCTCAAGGTTGAGGTGACTGAACTGTTCCACCGCGTTTTGTTGGGGTGGCATTGTTCGAAGTAGCCTCTGATGAACCTACCAACCGCAGGGTAGATCCCTAATGTGTCATCTGCATCAGAGAGTCGCAGTTCAAGCGGAAAAGGCCAGGGACCGTGCTTCTCCGGACCCGGCTATCACACAATACACTGAACTTCCATTGTCGTCGTGTATGACGGAATTAGCGTTCAGTTGCTATTTTCAGACTGCTTGACGACGACGACGAATCTGCAGTGCCTCCGAATATAAGTAGGAGATTAGGTTGATCCAGCAGGGAAATTTCTGCCCATTGATATCTATCATCCGGCAAATCGCGCATCGATGAGAGTCCTGCACCCTTGACTACCCATGATACCCCTCTGGCAGCGAGGTGCTGGATCAAAGCGTCTTCGTGCTGTGCTCGTGCGAGAAAAATCAAGGTTCGGCTGTATAAATCTACTGATTACCTTCACCTCGAGATTGGGTTCCGGCTCTGCTGGGGGCTTGGAAATGAGGGCGACCCTCGTTGACAAGCTTTGATACGTACAGCAGGAGGTGTCATTTTTGTTGAATCCTACTTGTATGGCAGCAAAACCATCGAAATTATCGCAAGGGACAAGGCGGATAGGACAACAGACAAGTTGAATTGCTAAAGGTGTGCGCTTAGTAGTGAGTGTTTGACATCGAAGATGCCGCCCAAGGCAGCTCCTTTCTTCCGATAACAGCAAAACGTCCCATCTCGCTTGCATCGTTCAAGCATCTTCCATAGCTCTCCCCAATAAGCCTGCTTATGACGACGCACGTCTCTCCTTCTGTCAATCCTCTTCCAATTCTGCCTATCCCGTCGCAGGGTGTTTTCCTGCCTGGCCCTCCAATGGATCAAGCAGAGTATACTGTTAATCAATCTGTCCTCAAAAACCGATCAACTGTGAGATCCCTGATAGCAGTTCGAACCGAAGTGTGTGTTTGCTTCATGACAATGGTCTTGTGTTTGACTAGCGAAATCGTGACATAAAGTCCTTCTATCGTGCTTCAACAGAAGACGACGAAAGCGGATTTAGATTCTTATAATCCTTAGCGATTACATGATCTTATTTCACACTTTCGCGCAGCGCAGGCATTTCAGGCCTCTGAATACGATGGTTGTAATACCTTCTTCTGATACTGCTGAGCGTGGAGTAGAAGATAATCTCACCGTGGCCCAGGTCCTCGAAGGGTATATCGCATAATAGTATCGGTTTCAACCGCAGCCACCAAGCGTCTTTCTGGCTGGGAGTACCGCCGCGTCGGATACAGATATGTCCACAGCCAAACCAACCCCGAACATGCGCTTGGATGGCTGATCATTCAACGCTCATAAATGGTCTGAGGTCGCAATTGCTTTCAAGCCTGCCAAGTCTTGTCTCCAGATATCAGGCTCAATTTCTCCACCATTGCGTTGGAGACCGGCATAGGAAAGATGAAGGCTCACTTACTTCCTTCCTCCGTCTGCTGCATACTACTCTGCAGTATTTCACTTCCCATCGCCCTAACCAGCATCCTACCACCTCTTCCCCTGGGCTCTCTCCTAGTCCACCAAAATCTTTCCGACGTTGGAGGTGCGCGATGCGCTTTCACGAGCGAATGGTCGTCTCGTGATCAAGTTGTGAAGAAAAGAGACTGCTACGGCGCAATTGACCGGCTTAAAGTCCATGCCCAGATCTACGGGCGCCAAAAATTCGAGTTCTTCAAAGAGCCCGGCCAGCGTCAAACGGGATTTCCCCACGTCGACACACCAGGGTGCTACGACGTAGGCGAATGCGCCGTCTGTCTCGCGATGCTCACGGACTTTTCAAAAGACAAATCGCGCAGTATACCCCGTCTTCCGCCAGAGCCTTGGGCCACACACGAGGTGGCGGATGCCGACGAGCTCTTGACGGCGGCCCAGCTTGTTGGCGACGCTTGTGTAAGGGATGCAAATGCGTATGGGTGGGCGCCTGTTGGAACTCGTCAGAATCTCGGTGTGTTTATATGGGCTGGTGGGAGTGCGTTGGAGCAGGACGTTTCAAGGCCGGGTGGCCTCGAGAATACGCCGCTATTGCTTCCGGGTTATAAACCGAGCGATCAGCTTCCTACTACTATTACTAGCTGAGGGCGTAGTACAGCACTGGAACTCTGCAACCGTTCATTGAACCACACCACCGTATTTTGCCTGGCCCGTCCAGTACGGAAGCTAAGTCTTTCGACCAAGGCGGAGATATAGATGAGGCGGGAGAAATGGGGGGTTCTTTCTGGAAAGTTGTCACAAGTCGGATGTCAAATGCACCCACCTGTGATGGACCCAAACGAATCATTGCTGTTACGGCTACAGCTTGTGAACTTCTCTCATATCGTCAAGTCAATACGCCCAAGTGAGCAATCACGACTTTCCCATGTCTGAAGAATGTTTTCTCAGCTATATACATAGCTATGTGTACACTGGGGTTGTGCTTTGCTTTTTGAGCTCTGAGGGGGAAAAAAGGAATGTATACGATGACGCTGGAAGGGATTCTGTAGGCAGCGTCTGTAGAAAAACTTGTCGCCTACTGGCTCCAATTTGGCCTTTTGGAGAGGAGGGGGGAGATGGGGTTGGCATGGGGTTTGAAGAATACGAAGTGATGACTGATTCGAATCCTCCAAACCATCTTCTCGAATCACTGTTTCCCCCCCAAACGTCTTTCTTCACCCTCTCCCCCCAAACCCTTACTCACCCATCCATCCACACCGCCACGCCATCACCATCCCATCCCAGCGATCAAACTTTATCCCCTTTCCCCGCATTCCATGCACACCTTATTCCATGCTCATACAAACCGGCGGCGACTACTGACGTTGGAAACCCCCGTACAAGCACATGGCTGGTGGTAAAGCGGGATTCGATCTGCCAAACTAAAATCTTATGTTGCCTTGTTGGAATGGCCGTCGTGGTGGTGGTGGTGGTGGTGCGTACAGGGAGGAGGTGGTGAGTCTGTATACAGTAAGTAGTATGTATGGATCAGATACTAGAATCGAATTAGTTTGCGAAGAAGATGATTTGATGCGTTCAAGTCTCATTGGTGACGTACATACTACATTTATTCTTTGGCGAAGAGGCCGAGTTTTCGGGGCCTGAAGGGTTTTATGAAGGTGGTTTTAAAGGTTGGGTTGGGTTTTCAGATGGGGTTTTTGGGGTCTTTTGGATTGGTTGGTTTTGTTTGGATGGATCTGGATGGGCGATGATTACTTTGGCGCTTGGTGGGCTGTTGTTCAGGAGGGGGTGGGAGAGGGGCTTTGGTGGTGGTTGGGTTGGTGGGGGAGGAAGGGGAGGGGAGAGGGGGGGATGGGAGGAAGGGGGGTGGGGAGGAAGGGGGGGTGATAGGGAGGTAGTGTAGTCTGTTAGATAACGCTGGGAGGAAATGGGCGTTACTTTGCAAATGTGCTATATCATCGTCGAGATGATGGATGAGAGGTCGCTGGTGGTGATGATTATCTGTTTCATGAAGTGTAATTTTTTGGTAATCCTGTGTATCATGTGTGCGATGAGAACGGGATATCAATCTTGAAACAATGCAAACAGAAACCCGTGTCTGTTATGATCAAGTTGATATGACTAACGCGATCTAAATACAAATGATAGTTTATGCTTTGATCTTTAAGAGAGGCTGATGGAGATTTTCAGTCATCTTTTCAAATGCTGCGATTCTTCTTTTCCGTGATACAAGTGGTGAAGCGTAGCGGATGTTTCATGCCTGAAGTCTGCAGCATCGGTCGAACTTATCGTAATCGTTTGGATTTCGAGAGAGATCTGTTTTAGAGCTCGCTTGATGCTGCATGGAAATGTGAGCGCTGTTGTAGTAGTAAAGGATCGCTTGAAAAGACGAGTAATGGGATCAAGTTGTAGAGGTATTTCCCAACCCCCCCCTAAATATGTAAGGAGATGATAGAAATGGATTTCGAGAGGGAAGATCTTAGATAGTTTCTACGGGCACTTCTATTCACCTGGCATGTTTGCGGAGCTTAGGCGTGATAGGTATCATGTACTCAGATATCCTAGGCATGACGGTAGACCTGACAATAGACCTGACGGTAGGCGTGATGACAGGTGTGATGACAGGTGTGATAGTAGGCATGATGGTAGGCGCGATGGTAGGTGTGATGGTAGGCGTGATGATTGGAGCAAATCTTTCTATGACATAGTCTGGTACACTGGGCAAATTCCTAGAATGGTACAAGCAGTCATCGCGGTGGCTCCCGTTGCCATGGCGCCGCACTTCTTTGTAGTTTACGAGGCAGATCCAGCAGTACTGATGGCGGCAGCGGGGACCTATCGAGAATGTCAACGATGTTTCAGTAAAGGCATAGATGAGAAAGCCATACAAGTCATGTGGTCGCAGCCTTCTACCTTCTCTCCTCGGACCTGGCAATTTGGACACAGCTTCGAACGTGCCGTGAGATACTGCGCAGCAGCTGCCTCCTCTGCCCCCTTTGCCTCAGCTCGTCGAGCCGCAATATCGGCGCAGGAAATTTCGGGGTGCCACACTATATCACAGGTGATGCAAGTACGGCCTTGACATTCCCGACAGACAATGTAGCTGTCGTCATCTGGAAAGCATTCTTGACCGGACTGGCAATTAGGGAGGCGACAATGCTGGAACTGGCCGCCAGCAAGGCAGGCTTCAAGTGAGCGGCTGTCGTAACTATATGCCAAAGGTCATCTCAAATCCAAAGTTCTTTCGGTGTACGGTTTTTACCTTTCGAAGACTACAGAATTCGCGAAAGCTTTGACGTCAATAAATTCGAGACGTTGGCCGCAACTCGGACAGTCGATCTGATCCCACATTTTGTCTGTGAACTGCGTTGCGATTGAATTGGACAAACATTGAAGGCAGACGTCTGGCTTATGACTGCAAGCCGCCGTAGTTTTGCGCTTGGGGAAGGCCGTAAATTCGAGCGTCTCCAAGCACACGATGCAGTCAAAACCGGAAACCTTCGTTACGCGGGCAACCTTCTTCACACTGGAAACCTTCGTTACGCGGGCAACCTTCTTCACGCTGGCCACCTTTTTAACGCTGGCCACCTTCGTGACCCTGGGAACCCTCTTGACATTGGGAATTCTTTGGACGCTTGGAACCTTCTGAACACTAAAAGTCTTCTTGACGGCGGAAACCGATGTTACGGTCGAGATCTTGGGCTTGCGTGGTGGAAGTGCGTCGCCTCTTGCATATGCACTCAGAATTCCGAGGCGGTCAAAACGATCGAGATCGTAGTCATGAACGAGTCGATTCAAGCGGCGCATGAGCTCTAGTTTCGATATGCTTTTATCGCGAGATACTCCATAATGATTTAGGACGACTAAAAGGGTATCTTTAGTCCAACTAGTCCGATGGAGACCCAGCAAATCCGTAGGGACTCGTTCTCGGGCGTAGTCCGCATCACCACTCATGATGTACAGATGTTTCTTGTACCAGGGACGGGTTCAAGCTTTTGTGGAGAGAGACCTCGGCGCTGCTTTCGCTAATTGCCACTATAATAGGTCAATGGAATTGGTTTGGAAACCTCAGATATCCCTCACCGTATCTAATTGCAAGAATCCGCTTTGTCACATAGCTAGAACTTGAAATAGTACAATAGTGTCTTTCTGGCAGAATAGACAAACTATGATCTGGAGCTGACCCAGGAATTTAAGAGATGGTGCATAGACCGTAAGCACGCCCAACCTGGCAAAGTAGAATGTCTCGACGAACGGCTAAGGTGATGTTGAAGAGTATGCAACGCGTGGGTTGGAGCTCAGTCTAGTCTGCGTTGGAGGTTTGAGATAAGAAGGTCAGTACTAGGATAGTGAGAAGCCTGGATGAGTCCGAAGTGATTTTAAGTGAGCCAGATATTAAGGTGTCGAGGTGTAGAACCTCCGCCTTAGACATCAATGAACAATGGTTTGCTATGAAAGTATTCCAGTTAGCGTAGGAAGTGATTAAAAAGTAGGGTTGACGAGCTGAATAGTGATTGTTGATACGACGAGAGACAACTAGCTTGAGTTCAGATTGCTTTCAATCAGAACGAGCCGCTCAAACCCTCCCTCGAGCCGCTTCAAAACACTGGGATTTCCGCAAGACTGTTTTGAAAAGCTTGACGAGAGGACAAGAGAAGCTATTTGCTGTCACCGTTGACTTTCCGAATGTCATGTACCTGATTGTATGCCATCTAGGCTTCTTTCACTCCGTATTTTTCTCATGAGCGCTCTCCCATTGGTTCATTCTCTCTGGCGAACGTGAAAATAAAACAGAACGTGACGCCGCAGTCTTTGTAGATATTTTAATCCATTGGTGGTTGAACAGACAGATTAACGCGAAGAAGTGTAGAAGGAGAACTGTAGTAGCCGTCCGAGGTAGTCAGGCACCCATACTTCACCAGTATACAAGCCCTGACTTGACGCACAATCATCATAGCGCAAACAATTTGAAGAGTCTATTGGCATTATGACCCACACCCCACGATGGCGTAGGACCGCGAACAGAAAGGCAAGGGAGGCGTACGAGCAGCGAGTGAAGGCCAGGAAGTTACTAGAGGCTGCGACAGCGATGCCCCACCCTGTCAAGGAAGAGCCTAAAAGCAACATCATTGCACAGACAAGTTCCAAAGCTCTCATACGTCTCCTCTTCAATTAACAGCCCACTCTTGCTCATAGTTTCCAATAGAGTCAAACCCGCAACCGTCTAAAATGACGACCGCTCTCTTGATTCTCGATATGCAAAATGTCTTCGTCCCCATGACGACCACTTGCCTCCCCCACATCAAATCCCTCATCTCCCACTTCCAGAGCCGCTCGCTCCCCACGATATTTCTTCAGCATGGGCACTCCAAAGCCGAACTCACACCTCCATACAAAAATCAACTAGTCCGGAAATGGGGACCGGCGGACTCGATCGCAACTGGTAGCGAGGATTGGAAATTGATGCCTGATATTGCGCAATTCACAGAGGGACATACGATTATCGCCAAAAATACCTACGACGGCTTTATCAACACGGATCTGGCGAATATCCTAAAGGACTTGGATGTGCAGACGGTGGTGGTCTGTGGTGTGATGACAGATTGCTGCTGCGACACTACGGCTAGAAGCGCCTTCAACAGAGGATATGAGACTTGGCTGGTAAAAGATGCGTGTGGGACCGAGAATAAATCACAGCATGAGGCGGGCTTGAGGGGATTCGGATATGGGTTTGGGGAGGTGCTGGAGTCGAAGGAGGTTATGGAAAGGGTAAATAGGCCCTTTAGAGGCTAGGGATACAGTACCGGGAGAAATTACCGTTAGTCTAATCTACATACATAGTGAGTTCACATCCGAAAATGTTCTGCTTTGATGAATTACCATGCAGACGTAGCTGTTGACCTTCCTGCCTTGCTACTCCGTAGGTAGGGGAATATTTCAACTGCAACATCTGCTGCATTACCTTGCGGCAAAGCATCAGTGGCCAGACCGTTAAGGCCAGGGTTGCAATCCATGAGAATTATTTGCTACCAATCTTCCTCAGGTCCACCCGAAGAGCTTAACACTTAAACCTGTCTCCAAGGCATGACGCGTTAACATCATCCAAAACGCATCGTTCCGAGAATACCGCCGAAATATTGAGTTCCGTTGAGTCCCACTTGGCTGAAGCACGCAGGTACACAAGAACAAGATATTCAAGGCTGTGAGGCAGGTCTTCGTCCTTCGGTCATTCTCTATGTAAAGCCAGTGGATGCATTATGTACTAGACCCAGAGAAATTTACCTTACGCAGGTTGAGAATATGAGTGCTCGCGATGCTTCAATCTGAGCCCATTTCCATCCGGGCGTGGTTGCATGGTCCCCGCATCTAACTCTCTTGAGTAGCAAACAAAATCCTGAGATCGGCATACATCTATTGAGGGATCACCACTTCTTCCCAAAACTCAAAAACCACCTTGTCGCATAGCTTTACAGCTGGTGCAGCAATACCCTTCAACTTGTCACAATCGTGAGGTCCTCCAACTAGACCCCAGCACCGAATTGTTGGCATGATCCCTATGTGAAGTTAAAATATCTTCAGTGATGGGCAAGCTCGAGCGTAATACTCGACAGCGTTTGGAAGGAAATCAATCATGAGCTCTGGGCGAAATATTTGTAGCTTTAGATGGTTTATGATTTTCATTTGCTGGTCCGAGAGCATCAGTTATGGGTGCTCTAGTGCAATATCCGCCGCGTATGTGTTTTGACAATATAGGATTGGCCCAGCCTCATCATACATAGTTTGGCATACACGAAGTATAGCGATTGAAGGCCTACGTTCAATGGCAGTGCGTTCGGTACCACTAGGAGATTGTGGTGAATCTGGTGTCGAGTTTCTGGCGGAATATTCATGAGCGTCGGCGATGGTTTTTAGCATTTTTCCACTTGAAAGGTTTGCAATCGGACCTGAATCGTCGGTAGTTTCAGATACTGCGATCGTCATGATGAATAGAACAACGATTGTGAGATCGTTTTCTTGGGTGTGTAAGAGGTATGTTCAATTCCTTGTAGAATCGTATCGCGCTGTTTCAGTTATTCAGGTCTTTCTAAGTGAGAACTAGCTAATCTTTCAAGGAATACTGAAGGATACTGAGTTACTGTAGAGGTAAAGAGAAAGACGAGAAACTCTATCTCCTTATATAGAAATGAAAGAGTTAATGAGAGGAGTTAACATTTGTGAGAAAGTGATGAGCACTGTGTTATCTATATAAGAGAGTCACTAAAAAAAATACTTGGCAAACATTCACTTCAGTTTGTGCGATTATCTGTTTGCTTACCTCCTTCATCTCTCTTCATTGATTTCGCACTGTTGTCATTATATATATTCAGAGCGATCCATGATAATATTTTTGTCATGAGCACACGCTCACTTTCTCAGTCACAATGTTCGACATATTTGAACAAAGGCTTAAAAAGCTTTCAAGCAACCGTGGATCATTCTCTAATAAACATCTGACAGGCTTGCAACTCTTGATTAATACTGAAGATGTCAAATACTTCGATATCTCCGAAGTCAGTCAACGAGCCTACCCTGTTGGGACTGCCACTTGAACTCCGTCGTCAGATATATCGCGAACTCTTCATTGCTACTTCGCATAGCGCCTCATCTCACTGGGACTCTCACCACCCACACCTTAGGGAAGAGCGCCATCTACGTCGTTATTTTTGTCATTGCTACGTAGGTATTCCCCCACCGTCGCTCGACTGTTCCATACTCTTCGCGTGTCGCCAGGTCTACGAAGAAGCTCTTCCAATCTTGTACGAGGAGACCACATTCTACGAGACGCATCCTTACCAGAATCCCTGGAGTTGGGAACATGGTGACTTGAGCGAAAAAGTCCCTTTGAAACGGCTAAGCGAGCTAAAGCATGTTCGAATCGAGGCTTCACTCGAGCTAGATTGCGAAAAAGGAATAGCTGACTCGATAAGACTTCTGCTCCAACAATGTCCCTCATTGGAGAATCTCGAGTTACAGTTACTTTTTCTTGGCTGGTCTTCTGAATATTTCGATGATTACATAAAGCCAGACGGAGCGTTGATGGAATTGCTCTCAGGACTCGATCTGCGTAACGGCCTCATGTTGACGATCAAGGATAATGGATATGTTGGCATGCATGTCGCCCGGAAACTTCGTCTGAATATTGCCCCGGAGGAGATGTGGCATTGCAATGGATGGGACTACAGCTTCGGTGGGTACTACTCTGTTTATTGGTTGCAGTGGGGGCGCGCCTGGAGCTTAGGGAATTCTTGCGGCACAAACTTACGATTTCTGGATGAGCCGTCAGACGAGGATATCGAGCAGATCATACAGTATAAGAGATTTTGGGACACGCTTGTCAAGAGACTGCAGCTTCATGCTGATATAGGGCTTACTAGAAGCTTGATAAACCGGAGCATAGCATGCTGGCGTCGTTTATGGGAACAATTTAGCCGGATAGTGGCCAGACGATGAACGGGACCAGAAGGAAAAGAATTACAGGAAGATAACGCCAACACTGTAAGGGGCTGTTCTTGACAAGCTAGGACTCGCGGCGTTCTATGGTTCAGCGTACAGTCAACAGGGAAATAGTTAAGAAATCCACTTTTCGCAGTTGTTGACTCACGCTGAGATTCATTACCCATTCCTTCACAAGTCTTCTCAGACTCTTTCACCAACGACTTTTGCCGTTTCAACCCTTCTCAACCGATTCATCTCCGTCGCACTAATCCTCGCCCTATACTTCGCCCCGTACAACTCCTTACTCTCCTCCTCACTCCTCACCCACAAGATATCATAGTCACTACACTCCGTCATCACCCTATCCCTCATCAAATGCCCAGCCCTTGGATCCCTCTTATGGTACCTCCCTTTCGAAAGAAAAATTTGTACGCCCATTGCTTGGAATTTTGCAAGATTACCCGGACGCGAGATATGTACGGTGATGCGTTGGGGGTCGAATGAGGGCCGAGAGATGAGGCAGGAGAGAGCCTGGGCGTTGGTGCCAAGAGCGTCGCCGAGGACGAAGTGGTGGTTGTCGGAGGTGAGAGCTTACGGTTGGTGGGGGGTTGGAAAAGCTGAGCCAGGGCCGGAAGTTTTTTTTCTTTCCGCCCCTCGATCAACTACCTATCTACATATGCTGAGCATCAGCTCAATGAACATTCCAACTTCCAACCCTCAGTCAACTATATGCATATGCTGAGCATAAACACGTTCAAAATTTTACGTTTTTAAAAATACCAGATTTGATTTGATTTGATTTGATTTGAATTCATACACTCTTGTGACATCGATTTTAAGTTCGACCCATGGGGGAAACTATGCTATGTGTATCGAACGAACAAAACCCTCTGGGGGAGAAAATCGCTCGTCGGCTACACAGCGACTTCGCGTCGTCGAAACAATGAATTTGAAACAATGTTATCAATTAGTGAATCTATAGCTTCTATTCAGCGCGTGACGCTCGAGTAAACTCTTAATGAGTGTCTGTGCTGTTTGTTGTAATGCATTGTCTTTGCTCTGCTCTTCATTGACGATATTCTATACAACGATGTTTCGATTCGATTCTCGATTCAAAGATGAAAGACGTTTTCTTTGCATCTGTGATGTTCATGATTGTAACGTAGAAACTGTGTTCTCTCGCTCAATGATTGTCATTCATTGAGCAAAGAAATATGTGATGAAAGAGAGACGCGCACGATGAAAAGATAGAGTGTGATTGTATTGAATAACTCTATTCTGCTCTTGACTTGTGTCACGTAGACGTTGAATAGATTGTTGATATAGACGTGCGATCGCAGTCGTTCGATGCTTAGCTCTGATCGATAGTAGAGAATGCGTTCTGATCGTTCTCATGCGCTCTCAATTTTTCACGTAGATAGATGTATGACTTGACGTCAAGTAAAGAAGATGAGCTCAAGTTCTCTCAGTATATCAGCGTGATCGACGAGTCACTACTTCTTCAGGCACATGTAGTCATGAACTCAAGACTCATCATCTGAATCGACTTTTCTATCTGATATCTTTTCATCAATTACTCGACGACACTGTCGATGTGATGAAGACGTTTCAATATCGACGCAGTCGACGAGTCATGAATTCTTCGATCACTTGTAGTCACGACTCTCAGACTCATCATCTGAATCGACTATTCTACTAGTAGTATCTTTCCATCTCTTACTGACATCGACATGTCATTAGTCTTCTTCGTAGATCGATTGTGGCTGTTAGAAGAGATGTTGTCGCGTAGGTGAAAACTCTGCACGACAGCTTTCCTGATCACGCAACGTCTTAACATCGTTCGAACTGCGTCGAATTGAGATCTCTTGACTCTTCTGACTTCTATTCGGACACAGAATAGAATCAAAAGATTCGTAGTCGGCATCACGTACAGGTGAATCTCGTTGCCAGCCTAAAAATACCAGATTTTACGTAAATTATACACATGTTTTATATATGTATGCAAAGCATGAGCTGAACATAGGTAGTTTTATGTTAAAATTTAATTTAAAAGTTTAAAATTTTTCTTTATACGACGTAACCGTGGCGTCTAGTCCCCTAAACCGTTCTTCTCCGGATATTCTTATGAGAGGATGATGTTGACAGTGACGACGTCGGAAATCAAGTCTGGACGCGCAGCAAGAGCGGAGGTATCGGCGATATAAGCTGGGGCTGTGCCGTTGACGAGGAAGGCATTGATCTGAGAAGGCCCATGCCCAGCGATCGGCTTGCCCACCAACCACGCGGCCCAAATCTCGGTAAGGGTCTCGCAGTTGATGTCCCGAACATTGTTGATCTGGAATAGGCCGGCCAGGTTGGTGCCTGGTCCTTTCAAGGGGCTTTGGGTAGTCGTTGTGTTGAGCAGTACGACGAGTCCTGGCAGGAGCGAATTTGCGCCCGCATGGAAGCGCGGTGATGATTGGTTGACGAATCCTGAAGTGTACATCGCACCGCCGCTGATCAAAGCATTACTCATGGAGGATGTGGAATCGAAGAGGAGGTCGAGGATTCAGCCTGACCCGTTGACTCCAACCATCTGACCTTCGGTGGGATGGAAGACTTGGGCGGAGACTGCCGCCTGACCTGCAGGAGTTGTTGCATTGTTGGGAGTGTACATCTGGCCATTCTGGCAATGTGGTTCTGTACCAGGGGTGGCGTTCGAGGTCCGATTGGAGATAGTGAAGGGGATATTCACGACGTTGGAAACCAGGTCATCGGAAACACCGGGCGCGGACGACGCCGTCTTCCCAGCTGTACCCCTGACGTAGTACACGACGAGCTCAGAAGGACCGATGCCGAACAGTGCTGCCCCAGCGTTCCAGTATGTATTATACTCGTGGAGGCCATTGGTCGTGGCCACGCCGTTCAATTGAAACAATCCAGCCAGGTTTGTACTCGGGCCCATGAGCGGACCCTTCTTGGCGGTCGTGTTTTGTAATACGACCAGACCAGGGAAAGCCGGGTTGGGGCCAGGTCCAAAGGTAGAGCTGCTGGCATCTTGGTAGAGTGGTTTGTAAGGAATGAGGCCATTCGAGGATTTGAACAGGACGTCGATAGTAAGGTCGACGATGTAGTTAAGACCTTTGATGCCGTCGACATCGCCCGCTCCCGGAGCATTGACGGTGATACTTACTTCCGGCATCACCGCGGAGTTGGTGGCGACGGGCAGTGACGGCACCACGGGCCCGCACGCGTACTGGCCGAGGATTTTAGGGCTGCCAAGCGGGCAGAGGAAGTTGGACGCACAGGAGTATCGAACGGGGTCATAGCACTGCGGGAAGGCATTGGTCGAGCCAGCCCAGGGGGCTTCCTTTCGCGTCGGGTCGGACACCGCACAGGACAGCAGCTGAAAGCCGCATACCGTCGGTGATGCCTGTGGGACAGCAAGAGTCGGGCAAGTGGTACAGGCCACCGCTGCGACGACGAGACCGAGAGACTTCATCCTGCAATAGCTGAGTTAGTAATTTGACTGATAGCGAAGTTGAGCAAAACAGGAGCAGGGACGCCCATATTCAATGGCGTGGGCCCTGTGCAAGGCCCCGGCAGGAACCGGCTGAAGTCAGGCATTGCAGGCCTGAGGTAATTAGGTAGTTCAAAAGTGGAAGCGCATTCACATGTCCCAATGCAGTCAGAAAGAGGCAACCTAAGGCCCAGCAGCCTGGCCCGGCTCACTCCGTGGGTCGAGAGCAGATTTGGCCCACGGAGTGAGCCGGGCCAGTCAAAGAGTATAGTCGTTGAGTGATTTAGTTTATATTAGGTTCGATTCCTAACAGCGCTGGTACAATGGTGTTGTGGTTATCTTTCTCTTTAGTATCAGAGGTGGTTCGCAAGCAATTTGGAATGTTGATGGATCGGGATCTACATAAGGCTGGAGGTAGCCAGAAGCAACACAACTAACAGCTGGGGACCCCTGCCCAAAACCCTCTAGTGAATGAAGGAACTCTCAAAAAGGAAGAACTAAGCTGGGATCATGTGGTTGCGTACCCCGCACTTTCGCTCCAAGTATTCGCTTACTCTAATACTTGGAGCGAAAGTGCGGGGTACGGATATACGTACTTCCGTAGTAGAATTATTATGGTGCTATCAAGCAAGTCCTCCATTCCTCATTGGGAAGATGCCTCCATGGTCCACTCCCTCCAGCATTGCTTCGTCAGCCACTGCTCCAATTTAGTGTTATCCATAATTATTACACTATCTTGCTCCACCCACACTCAGAACTCCTATCCTTTCCTCAGCATTGAAGAGCTTACACCAAGCCTAAGGGATTCAACACCATCCTTGCGCAAAATTGCAGCAACGTTGCGTTGTATCCATCAATGACTTCCAGTAGCTACAAAATGCTACCCTTGATTCTACGTCGAAGCCCGTGGCGCTCCCATCTCGAAAGTACAATCTGGCTCTCACCAACAGCATCAAAAACCTTCGCTACAACTCCCGCCTCACTATCGAAAGTGCATCAACCAATTGGAGAACAACCGCTCCGAGCCTGCGGTGTCCCAGACACCGCAACTGAAAATGGGCCTCGCTCGCCACGCGGAATCTTGCGGCCAGAAGCCTGGTAAGCCATTATCAAGCTAAATCATAATCCTGTCCTTCTAGTCTGCGCGACTTACGCCTGTCTCCGTGCGTCCGAAAGGATCGTTGCTGGGGCCGCAATCATTACTGGTGGGCTTTTTTATACCTTCATGCCGAGCTCGTCATCGAAATCGGGGCATACCATGCAAACCAGGATTCTCGGTACGTATGCGTTCCTTTACTTCTTCTCTGTCACGTTTGGCTGGTCAAGGGTATTATTAATAGCTGCAGATCAGCGAAAGGCACTTGAGCGTCGGGAGGGCGATAGGGAAAGAGGAGAAACAGAGGCAGAGAGGATGGAGGAGGAGGAAATGATCAAGAAGCACAAGATGCATGCGGCGATTTCGAAGAAGTAATATGTTTGTCGCACCCTGAAGGCTTGGGTATGTGTTTCGACGACCACTTTGCTGGCTGCTGGATTACGGGATGCTTCGTCTATGACCCTCTCTATTCTATATGTCGTTACGCAAGGATCTCTTCGCTCAGCCATGCTTTATATTATCAATTTGAGCCATGACTACAGCACGTTCTGTGGATGTGTGGTTCCCACGTCACCTTCTTTACACAGTATCATACCTTTATATGATTTATCTGTTGAGAAATCTTGACACAGCGTATCCAGGTGGATTCGAAACGAGTGATTGGATATTAGCTACACCATCTGTGTACTCAAAGAAAGATAAATAAAGATACCGCGTTAAGGTGGTAGCAGGGCTTGAAGCAAGTCGGTACATGGAAAGCATAGCTAGATACCACCCTCCTTGAGAGCAAAAAGGCGCAGATGCGATGTAGAGCTTGACAACGCTGTGGCAATCCTGTCAGACTGGGACGAGAATCATCATGCGCTCCTTAAAGTACGATTCACTGAGTACTTCTGCGCAGCCCATTGTCTACTTCATATGGAAAGGCTTGTAAGCTTCATACCGACTACCGCCAAATCTACATTGAGCATTCGTCCGGCTCGCCAAAGTTCTCGTCGATAGTTCTAAACGCGGTGGTACTATGCGCAGCCGAGATTCCTTCCCCAATGTTCAGTCATCTGCTTAAGGATACCGATATTGCAAATGCCTCCAATCGAATAGGCTATCTTGACGTACTTGTTGATGCCGATTCGATAATGGTAATGGTAGGGCTGGTGAGGGGACCTTAAGGTAATGGATCGGTGATGAAAAATAGGGTTTCAGACCTTCCGAGGGCCCCACGCGAACCATCGAATCCCCCGCCTTTTGCCCTGTTCCTCGTCATAGTTGGTTGCGGACAAGAGCAAATGTTTACTCTCCCACTAGCTATAACCTCCGGCATACTCTGGGACGTACAAGAACAGATCCCTTCAGCTTCCTCACCTCGACGGCCAAAGTCACTCTGTACCAAACGCCATGGATCCAGCAGGTACCAGCTCATGTGGGCAGGACCATCACAACGGCGACGAGTCGAATACTCATACCCTTGACAGCACAGGCCCAGAAGCTCACAGAGGCCTACCAGACGATAAACGCCAAGGACCGAGAACAGACTATGGACTGCAGCCAACAGAAGCTGATTTGCGCGAAGAGAAAGCGGTGGAGATAGCTAGGAAGAACAAGGACCAATACGGATGGCGGAGGGTCATTAGGAATTTCACTCCATCGTATACTTAAGCCTTTCATACCGATTACCACAGAAAACTGTTACTCCTGAGCTTAGTCGCTCACGAGAACTTTGGACATAACTTGCTAATTTCATTTCCAAACAAAAGATGGTTCAGCGTGACAATGGGAACCGGGATCGTATCGATTCTCCTCCATAACCTACCCTACAACGGCGTGTGGCTATACTGGATTTCTGTCATTATATTTGCCTTGAACGTCCTCTTGTTCACTACTTTTTTCCTCTTATCTATCCTACGCTACGCTGTCTACCCCGAGATCTGGTTCGCAATGATTCGCCATCCAGCACAATCGCTCTTCCTCGGCACCGTTCCCATGGGCTTGGCAACGATCGTCAATATGATCGTCTTCGTATGTGTCCCTGCCTGGGGACCTCGGGCTGTTCAATTGGTACGTGTCGAGATTCCATGATAGCAAGATTACAGTACAAGATATGACAAGCTTATTTCAAACAGTCCTGGGCATTATGGTGGCTAGACGTCATCCTTTCCCTCTTCACCTGTTTCTATCTCCCATTCGTCATGTATGTCTCGCTCCCATATCCCTCAAGCTTTCTCTCACACCTCTCAGCTGACCAGTCACTCCCAGCATGTACTTCCATGAGGCCGCCTTATCAACGATGACCGCCGCCTGGCTCCTCCCTATAGTCGCCCCCATAGTCGCCGCTGCTTCGGGCGGGATTGTTGCTGAAGTCCTCCCAAACCCGCAGCATGCCCTCTGGACCGTGATCACAAGCTATATCCTCTGGGGCATAGGTGTGCCCCTCGCTATGGTGGTCTTGGTCATCTACTTCCAACGGCTCACAGTGCATAAATTACCTCCTCGTGAAGTCATTGTCTCTGTCTTCCTACCCCTTGGGCCCCTTGGGCAAGGCGGCTTCGCAATCATGCAACTGGGAAAAGTCTGCATGCGGATATTTCCTTTAACGAACACACTGCCCGCGGTTGTCGCTGCTGGAGGCAGGCCAGGGGATATTATCTACGTAATTGGCTGGGTGGTGGCGCTTGTAATGTGGGGATTTGCGATAGTGTGGCTGTTTTTTGCGCTCGCGAGCATCAGCCGAAGCAAATTCCCGTTCAATATGGGCTGGTGGGGGTTTACCTTCCCGCTTGGGGTGCTTACAGTTTCGACAACTACGATCGGGAGGGAGACTGGATCAAACTTCTTCGATGTGCTTGGCACGGTATGGGAATATCGTCTTTCTTATGTCCTCAGCAGCTTTGTCCTCCTTCCTCTCGTCTTCATCTCGCCGCCATTCACGATCCGTGTATACCCAGTCAATTTAGAAATGGTTATTAGCCTGTACAAGACTGATTCGCGGATCTTCCAGATATTTTCTGTCTCCGTTACGCTCCTCTGGATTATAGTCGCTTGTGGAACGTTGAAGAAACTTGCAACAGGAGAGATACTATTTGCGCCCTGTCTCAAAGATTTGGAGGGTTTAAAGAGGGAACGTGCGGAGCGACATTTTGGGGAGAAAGCGGCGTAAGAGACACCGTATCTTGCTTGTACGCCGAGCACCCGTGCTCGGGATTGTATGCTTACGATGGGACCTTTCGAGGATAAAAAGACGACTCTTCCACGAGCGACGGCTTCGTTTCCAAGGAGGGACGTGGGACTCGCGGTTCCCCGAGCACTGTAGTGACTTTGGTGGCGAGTTTAGAGGCTGGATACGAAGTTTTACTCCATTTCGTGATTCTGATTCCTATTTTAGCTCGAGCCATGGATCAGATACTTCCAATTGGAAATAAAGACGCCTGAATCCACCGCCTCATTTACTCTCCTGGCTGTCGCCGAAATATGATAGATCCATATTGGAAACGGGCAAAGTGACCCCCCAAATTATCGAGCTTGCTCAATCAGCTGGGGAAGACGAAAGTGATGAAAGCCGATGCGTATGTCACATACCATCAACGGTATGCAAGCCACTATTACCATTGTCGTCCACAATGCAATAAAAGCAATCTTGAGCGCCAGGATCACTAGGAATCCTCTATGCTCCAATGGTAAGACGGCCAAGGAGCTCTTCGACCGTCCATGGTTCAAGCTACTTAAGAGATAAAGGTTCTTTACTTATCGATCCATGGTCGGAGGAAGCTCTGTTGAAGTTCCTCGGTAAGGCATTCTTCACAGGTGATTGATGTACTGCAGTAACCGAGGAATTCATGATAAAGCTAGGTTTGTACATAGAAACTCGCTTCTAACATTTTGCGCTCATCTTCTCTCCTTCGCCTTCAGAGAGTAAGCTTTTCGTCGCTAATTGTGTAAGATCCTAATGCTTCTCACTGTGTTCCAAGTTCTGTATGTTCTGGTTTTATTCAGTTCAATTGCGCCTACCGACACTCACCGCTGATTCTGGCTTGATCTTGTAAACCAACCAAGTCCAACATGTCCAAAGGCGTTGTGGCATCTGTGCGCAGCAGTAAAGATCATTACGAGGAGAATATCTTGGCGTAGTGGGAGTTGGTCCCCTAGCTTTGATCAAGTGGGCGTCTAGGTGTGATGAGAATGGAGAGTCCTGCATAATGCCGTTACAGCATCGCCTGGGACATGCTCTGAGGCCTCGGAATATACCACAGAATCGGCGTCCATCTGGAAATGGGGAAGGCGGTCTGCCATGCACTACATTTAGCAAAAGTGCAGATAAATAGAAGCCTCAGACCTGAAACATGCTGAGCTTACTATGCGCTGGGCTTCGAGGCTGTGTGATGGTCGAATGCAGATCTAAGAAAGTACTACTACACTACTTCAGGTGTCGCTTTCATCGCTTACCTTAGGGTAGGCTATTTTTATGCGACCAGGTTTTTCTATTCTCTTCGATTCGCTAAGGTACTCAACATCAGCCAACAGTCAATGATACCAGATTAATAATCCACGATAATCCAACAGTAATCTGATGGTGGCTGTATTCAATTGGCTATGAAGATCAAACACAGGCCGGGAGATACCAATTCGGAACTTAGGGCCTTGTACGGATGTCACCCTGCATCATTCCGCCCAGAGGCACAGTCTTAGCTGAGACGCTTTGCCGCAGCCACCGCTTATGTGCATTACACCCTCCTGGGCCTCATTGTTTGGCGAGCCGGAGGTTTTTATCTACCACTTCGAGGGTTGCGCACCTGCGTATGCAGCTACGGGAATTGTAACATGCGTCCGTCCGGCAAGATAATCTTTTACTGGCTATGCGATAAGGCTCTGCTCTGAATGCCTGCTATGGGGCATAGGCAGTGCCTTCGAGCAGGGATTCCAATCCTCTGTGATCATCTACATGTCAATCGAACTCGAGAAGGCTTCGATAACTCGCAGCTGGGGCTGGAATATTCAGGGTGTCTGCTACTTCCTGCATGCTCTCGGCGAACATGCTTCCCCGCCACGGTTTCGGAATTATAGATGTTGTGAACCTCAAATTGGAGATAGGTGGGAGCAATAATATATAATATACCCATTTTCCCTGACGAAATTTGCGGTTCCAGTATTTATTGCCTTACTTCCGTATTACTATTCAGTGTCGGCATACTAGCAAAACGCTGGTCCATTCTTCTGAATCAGTCATGCAGTTTAAACGCTTATGTCTTGTCATGCCAACATTTGTTTGTCTCTTCAACCTGTGTGCCCATGCCATTCCGAACCACAACCCTGGTGCTCCCGTCGGCTATGAGCCCCGGGCTGGAAACATGCCTGCCGGAAGGCATTTGACAGCAGCGAGGATGGTATCTCGGCTCAAACCTCGAGGTATTGCAGAGATGCTTACCCATGAACAAGATCTCCACTATATTGATGGTGCGTACTCAGCGAGCTCTTGGAAACGGCTATGCTGACACCACATGCCTGTCAAGCCGACAGCTATAGAAGTTCATCTCAGTTTGTTGCCCAAGTGAGCATATCATCACGGCTGCCCTCCGTGATGCTTGAAGAATTGGAGAGCCACGTCGATGAGGTCAGATGTTACGACTCATCTGTACACTTGTACTTCCGTACGGTTGAGACACTCAAACATGCCCATGAAGAATTAGGTCGAGTTGCCGGTTTTGTGCTCATTACCTCGCACCAAGGCTGCAATAGGGATGGGGAGCGGGATACACACTTGTCAGCATGCTACTAGGTCGACTGCTGGAAGAAGAATATGCTAACCTTTTTAGGGTTTCTGCGCTTGAAGTTCGTGAGGAAGAACAGCTTCTAGTGCTCTCAGTCTCCCGTACGCCCTGGAAAAATGCAATTCATTCGATCAAAGTGGACTTTGGAGGTAGCGCTGAACCTTTTGAACTTCGGCAGGAACATGATATACAACGGAGACAAGCAACGACATCAACCACAACACCAGCATCTGCTCCCACAACATCCATAGCATATCCTACGCCTACAGCTTCTGGAAATCCATCGCAGATGCCAAATGTAACCGAAAATATTAACCGCCAATGGCTTGATACGAAAATATTGCCGCCAGACAACATCTTAGGTCAGCTAATGTCCATCGGTCCGCCAATGTATGTTGCTATCTCTCTGAAGTAGCCTGTTTGGCAATACTGATTAAAGAGAGTAGACCTGCGGGTTTCACCATCGCATGTAAAAACTGTTCCATCCACGGCGATATAAATCTATTCTCAGGTTCCTTCTCCATGAGCAGTACTTCAAACCAAACGGACAACATCGTCGACTTCTTTATAATGAATAATGGTTACGTGGAACTTCAGACGAATGACTTCTCTGCGCACATTGAGCTCGAAAGCACAATCAAACCTTCGAAACAACTGATAACCTACACGGCTCCATTACCAGCCATCAACTTGACGCCATTCGAGGTAAATATTCTTCTACACCAGCCGCTTGTTGCGTTCGGCTGACGATTGATAGATACCTGGGATCGCAGCTGTAGGTCCTCAGCTGAATCCACAAGTCACCATCGGATTTGAGTTGTCCACTGAGCTTGATTTCACATATGGATTTGATGTTGCTGTACGTTGTTGCCACTCTTCACCACCGACCGCTAAGATCATTTCTTGTCGTTGAGCCCAACGTGTGCTTACGAAGGTCAACAGGTACCGAACAATTCCAAAATCATGCTTAATGTCGGTAATGTAACGAACTCTTCTATCCAAGGATTGTAAGTGGTCGACCTATATCAGGCTGGATATCAGCTGACCTCTATAGCTCCGACACTAAGATAACCGCATTACCCTTTCAAGCTGCGGTAGAGAACGTGGGTCTCACCGTCACAGCGGGCTTCACACCTCAACTCGTCCTTGGCATCTCGATAATTGGTCATGATGCAACGGCAGGCCTCGGCGTCTTTCTCGACCTTCCAACCGTGTCTGCCACACTCGAGGAAGTCTTACAAGTCAACCACAAGTGCGAAAAAATCGCAGCCTCAGACTCCAAGACCGCCAACGATGCTTTCGGTAGCCTTACACATATTACCGGACAAGTGGGGCTGGACATCGGGCTCTTGGCGCAGGCGAATCTGAATATCGCTGGCCGAACCAAAAACGAAAGCATAAGTTATACCGCGTTTGCGACAACATACCCACTGCCCACCGCCTGCATGAGCTTTGACCGCAAAGCAAAAACTTATGGTATTGCCGGTGCAACGTCGACAGGGTCTGCGGGGAAAAATGGGCCTAATGGTCAAAAATCTGGTGCAGTGTCGAACATCAGCAATCCTATACTGAAAGTTCTTGGTAAGCAAAGACGTGTAGAGGTGGCAGCTGGTTTCTTAATGTTGGTGTCTGCGTTTTTCATGAATATGTAAAGCTGTTGTTCTCTTTTTTTTTTCCGTTCCGAGTGTGAATAGGCGTTTGGTTTTAATTGGGCGGTCCATGGCGTTGGTTCATTGTTAGCAAGCTTGTGTTTAGCACGACATGCAATTTAGAAACCTACGAAGGACATGATTGATTAAACACAGTCAAATCTGAGATCCATAACTGAGATTTTACTCTAGTAATTGGACGAGACCAGATCGCGACACCAACTGATCACCAGGCACACCAGAACAATTGATGAACCATTCCACCAAGTCGTTAATTTGGGTGTGAACAATCACGACCTAACAGTTTCATACGTTCCACTACTCAATGACTTATCGCATACCCCGTGTAATATAAAGTCGAGTGGGTGAAGATTTCTTTTATACATTTTGAATATCTCTACAAATACCCATCAACCTGTTTGTACTATGTACAAGACATCTTGATGGCTGAGCAGTGAGCACGAGATCATGATTATAGTGCGATCTGCGGGACGGGCCGAGGAGGCCCTAAGAGCACAATCTTACCTTAGCGGATCTTGCTCTTTTTCGGCTACTGTAGCGGGTGACTGGGCAAGATAACATTTCTCTCGTGCATAATCTGTTGTTCATCTTTCTTCTTTTGCCTGAATGTCGACGAATCTCTATTCGGCTGTTGTGCGACAGGAACATGGATAAGAATAACCTGAGAGATGGGTATAGTGAGCCGCCACAAAGCCGCACCACCCACTGCGAGTCATGCCGGAGCAGCCGGACCCCCGAGCGCTTCGGCTTTTGAAATTGCCCAAAAACCCCGAGAGATATCTTCCTTGGCGGCCAAGTCCTCCCTACGGTCTACCACTAATATTCTTGATGACCGCGTGGATGGATGCTAAAGCTGAAGGCGAAAAGCCCGAACGCCGGTTATGACCAAATATTGCGCAGATAACTCCGTAGGATCAAAGAGAACTTACGAATACAAAGAAAAAGATGGCTTCAATATCAGTCCCTCGTTTGTCTCAGAAACTTTCTCTCAGGCCCTTTCATCTCCGTCCGAATCGCCGCTCTTGGGGACCAGTTGCATACATTACTGAAGTTCGCACTAGCCCTGTGTAAGAAAGATAGCGGAGGCCCACGTTTCAATAGCAGTTGCTGATCGCATTCTAGGCGTTTACTAAAGTCCGCGTCGTCCCCCCTTATCCTCGACAGATAACCAAAGTACCTAGGGCGATAGACTGCTACTCCACCCTACCTCCCAAGTCAACTACGAAATTTCTCTCCGACTTTTCCAGCACACTGATCACTTAGTAGGCCGCAGACATGGCCGCTATGGGCGGTGCCGGGATGGCTCCAGCACTAGAAGCTGGAGAGGGTGAAACCATCTATAATTCGTTGAGAAGTCAGGACCAAAGTGCTGGTAGCAGTAGCACGGTTCTGCCAGAGAAAGACTTTGTCAGCAAAGCGGATGACTGGGAGATGATGCCAGAAGTCAAGTTAAACCAAGAGCGAGGTGAACGGGATAATCTCAAGGGCCGAAAACTTGGGTTGACGTGGAATGATCTAAATGTCAGAGGAGTGGGAGCAGACGCCGCCTTCAATGAGAATGTTCTCTCGCAATTCAACATTCCTCGAAACATCATCGAAGGCCGCCACAAGCCGCCTTTGAAAACCATATTGAAGGATAATCACGGATGTGTCAAACCAGGCGAAATGTTGCTGGTGCTTGGGAGGCCAGGAGCTGGATGTACGACGTTGCTGAAGATGCTCTCGAACAGAAGACAGGGATATGCCGAAGTCGACGGATCTATCTCATTCGGGTCAATGACTCCCAACGAGGCAAAACCCTACAGAAGCCAGATTGTAATGAATACCGAGGACGAACTTTTCTTTCCTAGTCTCACCGTCGGTCAGACTATCGATTTTGCTACTAGGATGAAGGTCCCCTACCATTTACCAACCGGCATGGATAATAAGATGGATTTCCAGCAGGAAAGTCGGAAATTTCTATTGAACTCATTGGGAATCGCACACACTCAAGATACCAAGGTTGGGAATGAGTACGTACGTGGAGTATCGGGAGGGGAAAGAAAACGGGTTTCAATCATCGAAACTCTTGCTACCAGAGCAAGCATCTATTGTTGGGATAACAGTACACGTGGCCTAGATGCCAGCACAGCTTTGCAGTTCATCAAAGCAGCCAGAGCAATGACAGACATTCTTGGATTGACTTCTGTGGTCACGCTTTACCAAGCCGGCAACGCGATCTATGATTTGTTCGATAAAGTTCTTGTTCTGGACAAGGGAAATCAAATCTATTACGGCCCAATGACGGAGGCTCGTCCGTTTATGGAGAACCTTGGTTTCGTCTGCGAAGATGGGGCTAATGTTGCAGATTTCTTGACTGGAGTCACGGTACCCACTGAACGGCGGATCCGCGAAGATTACGAGGAAAAATTTCCACGGACTGCCGTGGCCATTAGAGAAGCCTATCAAAGGACCTCAATCAAAGCGACTATGGAGCAAGAATATAGATATCCGGACACACATCAAGCCAAATCGGAGACTGCCGAGTTCAAAGAGGCGATCATCTACGACAAACACAAAACTCTCCCTAAGAAATCCCCGTTAACAACTAGTTTCTTCTCCCAAGTAAGACATTGTGTGAAGCGCCAGTTCGAAATCATCTGGGGAGACAAGCCGACCTTGTTTATCAAGCAAGGTGTTACTCTTGTACAGGCACTGGTCGCTGGTTCGCTGTTCTACAACGCTCCCAACAATTCCACCGGGCTTTTTACCAAATCAGGAGCTCTCTTCTTTGCTATTCTCTACCATACCCTCATGGCCTTGGGTGAAGTCACCGATTCGTTCACTGGCAGACCCGTTCTCGCCAAGCATAAAGCGTTTGCGTTTTTCCATCCAGCCGCGTTCGTGTTTGCGCAGATAGCCACTGATCTCCCAATCCTGTTCGTTCAAGTGACCCAGTTGGCTCTGATCGTATACTTCATGGTTGGACTTACAGTCAGTGCTGGGGCATTTTTCACCTTCTGGGTCGTCACTTTTGCAGTGGCAATATGTATGACCGCAGTGTTCCGCGCAATTGGGGCCCTATCAGCTAACTTTGACGCTGCTTCTAAAATTTCGGGATTTTGGCTCTCCGCCGTAATATTGTATTGCGGGTACTTTATCTCGAAGCCTACCATGCATCCCTGGTTTGTTTGGATCTATTGGATTGACCCCTTATCATATGGCTTCGAAGCTCTTCTTGGGAACGAGTACAAAGGAAAGGTTATTCCTTGCATCGCCAATAATCTAATTCCTAGCGGGCCTGGTTACACGAATTCTGCCTATCAAGCTTGCGCTGGCGTCCAAGGTGCCATTCAAGGTTCAACATTTGTCACTGGTGAGCAGTATCTATCTGCTCTAGGGTACAGCTCGTCTCATGTATGGAGAAATTTTGGAATCATCTTGGCATGGTGGGTCTTTTTCGTTGCTGTTACTATTGTAGCTACAGACAATTGGAAGGAGTCGGCAGGCAAAGCAGGCTACCTGTTGATTCCAAGGGAGAAATCTAAGCACAACCAAAAGTTTCTGCGCAAAGATTCGGAGTCGCAGGCCTACAATGAGAAAGACTGGGTAGCTAGCGGCTCGTCTTTACAAGAAAGTTCCGTTGACAAGCAGCTGCTCAGGAATACCTCTGTCTTCACATGGAAAAATCTCACATATACTGTCAAGACACCGTCCGGTGATAGGGTTCTTCTGGATAACGTACAGGGCTGGGTCAAACCTGGTATGCTTGGAGCGCTTATGGGTGCTTCTGGAGCCGGCAAAACCACTCTACTCGATGTTCTCGCTCAACGAAAGACGGAAGGTACCATCAATGGATCCATCCTGGTCGACGGAAGACCTCTTACTGTCTCTTTCCAGCGATCTGCAGGCTACTGCGAGCAAATGGATGTCCACGAGCCTCTTTCGACTGTCCGAGAGGCTTTGGAGTTCTCTGCTCTTCTTCGTCAAGACCGTGAAACACCACGTGCAGAAAAACTTAAATATGTAGATACCATCATCGGCTTGCTGGAAATGCAAGATCTCGAGCATACACTGATTGGAAAACCTGGAGCTGGATTATCAATCGAACAGAGGAAGAGATTGACCATTGGCGTTGAGCTGGTCTCCAAGCCCAGCATTCTAATCTTCCTGGACGAACCGACTTCGGGTCTTGACGGTCAGGCTGCTTTCAATACACTCAGATTCTTAAAGAAACTTGCAGCTGTTGGGCAGGCAGTTCTTGTTACCATCCATCAGCCTTCTGCCTCTCTATTCGAGCAATTCGACACACTCCTCTTGCTAGCTCCAGGAGGGAAGACTGTTTACTTTGGCGATATTGGCGATGAAGCACAAACCATCAAAGACTATTTTGGCCGCTATGGAGCCCCGTGTCCCTCTGGAACTAACCCAGCTGAACACATGATCGATGTCGTCTCCGGCACTCAATCCCAAGGAAAAGACTGGAACCAGGTCTGGCTTGAATCCCGCGAACACGACACCATGACCAAAAACCTCGACAACATCATTTCAGACGCCGCCTCCAAACCCCCTGGCACCAAAGACGACCCCAATGAATTTGCTCTTCCGCTATGGGAACAAATTAGACTTGTTACCAACCGCATGAATATAGCACTATATAGGAACATTGACTACGTCAACAACAAATTCGCCCTCCATATCGGTTCCGCCCTCTTCAACGGTTTTTCTTTCTGGATGATTGGAAATAGTGTTGCGGACCTCCAACTCCGCCTCTTCACCGTGTTTAATTTCATCTTCGTCGCTCCAGGCGTCATTGCCCAGCTTCAACCCCTCTTCATCGAGCGCAGAGACATTTACGAAATCCGTGAACGCAAAAGCAAAATGTATTCCTGGAAAGCCTTTGTCACCGGCCTCATCGTCTCCGAAATCCCCTACCTCTGCATCTGCGCCGTCCTTTACTACGTCTGCTGGTACTACACCGTCGGCTTCCCCACCGACTCCAATAAAGCTGGCGCCACCTTCTTCGTCATGCTCATCTACGAGTTCATCTACACGGGCATCGGCCAATTCGTCGCCGCCTACGCCCCCAACGCCGTCTTCGCCTCCCTCGTCAATCCCGTGGTCATCACCATCCTCGTCTTCTTCTGCGGCGTCCTCGTGCCCTACCAGGCCATCCCCGCCTTTTGGCGCTATTGGCTCTACTACCTCGACCCCTTCAACTACCTCATGGGCTCCCTTCTCGTCTTCACAGACTACGACGCCCCGGTGCAATGTGCCCCCCACGAATTCGCCCTCTTCAATACCCCCAACAATGCAACCTGTGCCGAGTATCTCGCCCCATATCTCCAGGGCATGGGCGCCCGCACGAACCTGGTCAATCCAGAGGCTACAGAGGGCTGTCGCGTGTGCCAGTATCGCCGTGGTAGCGACTACTTGGCGAGTCTGAACCTGGGGAGCTACTATGAGGGGTGGAGGGATGCGGGGGTGGTGGTGATTTTCGCGCTGAGCAGTTATTTGATGGTGTTTTTGTTGATGAAGCTGAGGACCAAGGCGACGAAGAAGGCGTCGTAGGGGCTCCTTTCTACTGGGTTTTGGGGGTTCGGGTGGATAGATGTTGCGATTCGTTGTGGTGGGTGGGTGGTGCATGGGAAAGCGTTCCCGCTTGCATTTGCATTATAGACGTTGGCATGGCGTTGGTATGATAGACTTGGGTATGGGAAGCATGAGATTAGAGGTTTCTTTGGTCATATATCTTGACGACTCATAGAGAATAGATGTGTTAGACTACATAGACAGAGAAACGAGCAATCGCACGATCCTCGGGACTTTAGACTCCCGTTTATGATCTGATGGTGTGGAACATGTCTCTGTTGTGAATAGTACTCACTGTATTCTAAGAAAATGAAGCTTTTCCTTTAAGAAGTGAGGTAGTGGGTGGGTTTGGATTGGTGTCAGCGAGTTCGAAATGTCACATGCGAAGAACCTAGACGTTTCCCAACGATATCTCGTAAATTATTGCGAGCATGAAGGAATGAGGAATCTTTTCGACCAAGGGCCTCGAAAACACTTTTACCTTCGCGCCCATCTCGTCGAAGGTCTTGGCCATATTTATGTAGTACAGCAGCTTTCGGTGTTAAAGAACACTTCTTTTCTGGCTTACCTACTTTTTGTTTTTTGATGGGGATGTGAATCGAGCTACAGTAGGTGACACGTTGTTGCGAATATTCTTTTCAAGGCACGCGTTGTAAAATAAAGGTCTGGGCGAATGGGGTTTGTTGGACGTGGTGCTGATTGCAGCCTCGGGTTGTGATATTGGGGGTTCTGTTCACAAAGGAAATGGGGTTCGGTTCATCTTTGATGAGCATTGGTTTGGTTTAGTGCTTTTGGGTCATTCACTGCAGACGTGCATCTGGGAGAAGTAGCCCCATTGAACGCATTGACTTAGGCTAGGGTTCCTTTTCCGCAAGGGAGGCGTTTCGGTTCTGTTCACCTCGACGGGTTTTCAAGAGTACTCCGCAATGATCTTCTCTGCCGCGGTCTCGCCAATGAGATAAGCGGCAGCTTGCGTGTGTGCACTGAGAAAAGTTAGCGTATCAATTTGAAAGCCAGATAGGGGCGGGGGAAAGAAAAACATTGAGACTCGAATGAGCTAGAGGTTTGAGATAGAGGGAACAAGAGAGAGGCGCATGGAGAGTAGGAAAGGGAAAAGAAGGGGAGGTGGGATGAGCAGAACATAATCAGGAGATTATCTCTTCTTCCAACTCACCTTAACATAAAAGGCGCAACACTCATATCTACCACTCTAAGGCCCTTGGTTCCAACAACATGGAAGTCTTTGTCGATGACCGTATCCGGGTCCTCAGGCTTGCCCATCTTACAGGTGCCGCACATGTGCCACATGCTCATTGCGGTATCCTGGACGTATTTCTAAGCAATCGTGAAAAGGTCAGTTTGTGAACTGCATCTCTACTAGGGGCTGGAACAACGGAGAATTGATTATGAGAGACACGCACCAGAATCTCCTCATCACTCCTTCCCTTTGGGCCCGTGGCAAGCCTAATCTGATCCTTGGCCAGATACGGCATATCAAGAAACTCAAGCGCATCTCTTACAGCTTCAATGGTAACACGGCGATCGTATGGATGCGAAAGGAATTTAGGATCAACTAGGGGCGGATCTTCGGGGTTTGCGGAGCGGAGTTTTACTTCGCCGGTTCCTTGGAAGCCCATGAAGGCTACGGCGACGGCGAGGTACTGTTCTGGGGCTGAGACGGTGGGGGTGCCGGTGTGCTAAGATTGAGGGATTAGCTGGTGGTGGAAATTTAGGGCAATGGGAAGGATGATAACGAAAGAAATGTTGGTAAATGATTGCAAGATGCTTGTAGTGTAATGAAACATATGGATAGGCGCAAAAAAGCTACTCACCGAGTATATCTCGTAGTTGGGCACAGTTTCCGCTAATAGAGCCTCCTGAACAACTTTGTCCAAGTCTTTGAACTCTTTAGATTGCAGTACAGCATGGCTCTTTAGATAACTTATCATCTGAGGCAAGTAGAAGTCGGATAGCGGGCCAGTCTGATATTTCATCCACTGCTTCCGTGCTTCTTCGAAAGCTTCTGGGTTACTTGGTAAGTACGATGATCGATGATGGCTGCCACTCTTTCGAGTCGTGACTAGTTCGAGAAAAAGATGATCGTGAAGGTTTTTGCCTACCCCTGAGAGTTCATGGCACAAGGGAATACCATGTCCTTCATATTTGGTGGATGGTCCAATCCCAGAAAGAAGCAGTAACTTTGGGGTGTCCAGAGTACCGGCAGATATAATCACGTCCTTTCTGGCATAGACTAGATATGGTAAGCAAGGTTGAGTTAGGATCAAAGTGTTCTCTCAAGGCCGGACGTACTATCTTTCCCCTTGACTTGGATACCGACAGCTTTGAGATTATCCAAGCATACCTTCTCAACCGGAGATTCGGTTAGGATGGTCAGGTTGGGCGGCGGGTCCGAAAGGTAGGCGCTGGCAGCCGTCACACGACGGCCGTTGACAGCGGCTAATTGACAGACGCTGATTCCAATAGGGTCTCCCGAGTTGATGTCGAGATTCTGCGGATGTTGGCCATAGGCAGCTTCAAGAAACTCTCCAAAGTCGTGTTCCCAGGCATCTGGAAGGCTCACATTGACTGGTCTGAATCCATTCAGTATCCTGTTCCAATCAAGCTACATTCGCTTACCCGCCACTGCCATGTGCAGATTCCGAGACATCGACAAATCGCTTATAGTCTTGCGACGGTTCTTGAACCTTTTCAATCTACACCCACGCCCCCGAGATTTTAGCTCGACAGATAGATACCTCGAAACCGCTCGCTCCATATTCACCTTGTAAAAACGTTCTAGCACTTTCCTCCAGCTCCAAACATCATCATCGACCAGCTGCGCCCAACGGTCATACTCTGCGCTTGGACCTCGGGTGTAGACACAGAAATTGATCGTTGTGCTGCCTCCCAGGCCTTTACCTCTGCTGTAATCGATTTCTCTCCCTGCTAGGTTCGGCTGCGGTACGGTTTTGTAGCCCCAATTGTAGTGAGGCACGGTCATAAGCGTCCAATTCCTCTCGCCAAAGTTTTGATGATCTGGGTCGTCATTTTTCCCACCAGCATCTACCAAGAGGATCTTCTGGTCTTTCAATGCCTTGGCAAGACGTGAAGCGAGCAGACAGCCCGAAGCACCAGCTAAAGTAGGATATTAAATTTCGATGGATGAAGTCTTGCTCTAGGGATATCTAAATGCTTACCGCCAACAATGATAAAGTCATAGGTCTCCATCGGCGGTGGTTGTAGATATCAATAGAGTACAGACTCTGGCAGGTTGGCCAATCTCCCTAGGCATCAAGTTATCTAGGTAGCAAACGATCTAGCCATTGAGCAACACGAGTTTGACGACATTTGATCGAGAACATTTGATACTACTCCATCCGGGCCAGGCAGTGAGAGCAACCCTCACAAATGTTACAAAGTTGCACACAGTAAGCCCAATCGAGGGCCATACGCTTGACCACGCACGGGCAAGCGAAACAAAAGAAACATCAACAATCATCTACATCATCTTGCATGTCATACTGCATATACCGTAATTCCTCAATGCAACTCTTTGTCCAATACTTACCCGAGGGCCGAATGTGGTTACTTCTCCGGCCCGCACCCTACCGTATCTCCTAGCTTCGACCAATCCGAAGCGACTTCTAGTACCCGTGTATTGTCGTATTATACGGTATTCGAAATACAAAACATGTTACAGGTTTGCTGACCGAGGGACTCGTTCTAATACATACACTGTCATCAATATTCAATGTGGTATGCCTTCCAGGTTTGTAACTTGCTAATGACTTGGAAGACCAACCGCAGACTCAAGACACTATGCCTACTCTCCAGCTGAAGAGAGATCGTGCTACTTTGATTCTTCGTGTTCCTGATTGTATGCAAGGCCCTGAGGCAATTGGGCCCACCTTCAGGCCAAAATGATACGTCACAAAGCAGCTGGGTGTGGTGGTATGCGAGAGGTCAACCCAATCAATCCACCATGATTTAGAGATGTCGACCCACCCACACTTCACCACCTTCAGCCCCCATCGGGAATATGATAAGAGGGAAAGAAAGGCACGGGTAAGAGATTGTAGAGGTGCTATGCAGCTTCTCCCATACATCATCCCGTCCTCGCATAGGCTTGCATATGTTTCGTTTCTCTGCACAACGGTCGCCCTCACGCGGGCGAACGTCAAGCTTTAATGTACCTAACTACCTTCAAGTTGTCTCTTTGGGATGATTTTTTCGTTTTTTAACGTTCTGTACAACCTCAGTCTTCCGGAATGTCGAGCGACGTCTACTATCAGAGTCGCGTCTCTGAGCTCTATGGCGGCACAATTGCTTTGATGACGGCGGCGACTATTGTCGTAGTGCTGCGCTTGATTGCAAGGAGGATATCCGCCGCGTCTTACTGGTGGGAGTAAGTCTGCTTATGCTTTTGTTGACCCTTCTCTAGCTAACCAGATGCGAAAAGCGATTTTACTATTGTGATTGCTCTCGTAAAACTCCCAGGAGCAAATTGGCGGTATAGAGAACCATACTGATAACCAGAAAGGTTCTGGACTATGGCCTAAGTACATGTTATTGGGTCCAGGCCAGACACACTGGACTCGGTCGTCACTCGGAAGTATATGGAGGGCCTGTCACTCCGGCTCAGACCATAGAGTTCTTCAAGGCATGTTCCGTGGATTGATTTGACACTGGAGATGCTAATTGAAGACTATAGATTTTCCTAGCCCTCCAAGTCTTCTACTTCTCTTCGTCCGTTGCCTTCAAAACCTCCTTGATACTTCTATACTACCGTATCTTTGGCGTAGTCCGATGGTTCAAATGCACCTTGGCCGCCGCGTGGACCGTTGTGCTACTCTACTTCGTCGTAAATCTGCTTGTTGCCATATTTGAATGCACGCCGGTTGCCTTTTACTGGGACAAATCGATCACAGGCGGGACATGCATCAACCAGAACCAATTCTACCGATGGAACGGCGTCGCGAATCTGCTTATCGACTTCATGATCCTTACGCTCAGTATACCCATGATCTGGCGGTTGAACCTAGCGTTTCGGCAGAAGGTCTCCTTGAGCGGGATATTCCTGCTGGGTCTCTTGTAGGTAACCACCTTTCACTCCACCAAACGATACGCTGATCACAGCCCTCAATCCAAGCGTCTGTGTGGCCTCAATTGTCCGTGTCACCACCTTCTCCGAAGTCAACCTCGACGACATAACCTACACTATTCTCCCTGCCTCCATGTGGTCCACCGTCGAACAATCCATCGGCATCATCTGTGCCTGCCTCCCCATCCTCCGCCCGCTCTTTGGCAAAATCTTCGCAAGCAGCCATAGCGGCAGTGGCAGCACTGCCATCGACGGAAAATACACCCATCATCGCCATGGACCACCCATTGGCCTGTCGCACCTGAGCTCAAAACCGACGATGAGGAATTCATTAGAGGGCAGTAGTGCTGGGTTTGCCCGGCTGGATGAGGAGAGTGGCATGGAGGGGTCGGTAACGACGCATGTGACAAGGGGGAGAAATAACGATTTGCACGTGCTGCCGCAGGCGATATTGAAGAATCAGTCGATTGAGCAGCATTATGGTCGGGTCTGAGAGTTGGATAAAAGAATGCTGTGTATTTCAAGTCGCGCTATAGTCTTTGTATTCGGGCTTTCAGCATCGCGTCCCGCATGACACTTCTACAATCAACATACCTAGAACTATGGTAATCAGCAACACAACATCGCCATCGACAACAAGATCTTCGCCTAAACCACCAGCGAGTGCAACGCAAACACCAGCCTATTGTCCCATCACTTTGCGCCCTCACTGCTGAAACCCCAAACATCTACATATCTCCAACGCTGTATCCAATTCTACCCCTGAGCCATTCCTAACATAGCACATAGCACCCACTACTCCCCAACCTTGACTGACCAGATACCCCCCCACCTCCACGACATTCGCATCAGCGGTCGAGCACAGAAGCCTAGATAGGGAGATCAAACACCTCTGTGAAGGACTAATCCATGGTACCTATATATATATGTAACCAGTAAGTTTATTTTTTCAAGGGGTAGGCAGCGTGCAGGATCGGGACGAGATTTGTTTTTTTGGTGGCTCTAGTTGGTGTGAGTGTTTGGGATGTAGATGCTACATATCAGAACTTTACTGGCATTTGGGGGGAGGTATAGTTAGAGCAAGGGTCATGATTCATGCATCAAGGCGCAAAGTTTCTTTTGTTTCTTTTGTTTGTCTTGATAAAGTCCTACTGTAATCCTTAAATCTGTCGACTGCACTGTGGCACATTATCAAAACAATATGAAACCTCTTCTGCCTCCATGTATGAATGACTTATAAACCCATTCGCTTACCATTGTCTTTTCAAGCAAACTTGGCCAACAGGATGCTTTGCGTGGACCCTAGGTATTCTCCTTTGATATTACTTCCCGCCTTAATCTATTCGTCTCACATCTATCTACATGCCTTCACAAACCCCAAAGTCTACGAAGTCGCAGTACCCGCCCCACACAGAGACCCACTCGCACCCACACTCGGCCTCAAAGGATTCTTCGCCCCTCCTGGCCCGATAATCTCTGCTGCAATCTTCTCCGCCAACGCATAAATCGTTGCCTGCGGGTGCCCTGGCGGCAAAAACGGGAAACTACTCGCATCCACCACCCGAAGCCCTTTCGTTCCATACACCCTCGCTGAACTGTCTACAACGGCCATGGTATCCTTAGCAGTCCCCATCTTGCAAGTCGCGGCGGCGTGCCAGACTTGCGCCAAGCTTTCCCGGATAAAGTTGAGAATGTCGGCATCGCTCTGGACTTTTGGGCCGGGGATATGCTCGACGCCGATGGTGATGTTGCTGAGGTGGGCCCAGACCTGGCGCTGGCGCTTAAAGGCCGCGACGGCGAGTTCGGCGTCGGCGGGGTCGGTAAGCCAATTGGGGTTGATGAGGGGCGGGTCGGCCATGCTGGCGCTACTGATGGAGACGTTGCCGCGGCTTAGCGGTGCGACGAGTGCGGTGGTGATGGAGGCGTAGTTGAAGCCATCGAGTGGGTCCTCGGTCTGGTAGTCCCGGTTGTAGCCGACCGCGCCGCTGACGGGGAGGTATTCTAGCTCGGGCCAGTCGGTGGGGAAGTTGGTGTCCAGGGCTGTTCGTGTGGCAGCGGAAAGAGTCCCCCGGAATGGCTCAGGTAGTTTTTCCCAACCGAGAACGCCGGGGGCGGGGATGGTGAGAGGGCCAGCTGCTAGTTTATCGTATGCGTTGATAGCAGCTACATTCGCAGCGGGGCTATTCTGAGATGTGGAAGCAGTAGGGACCTCAACGCGGAAGGCGGTCCCGAAGTATACTTGGTCCCATAGATTCTGTCCAACGCCTGGGAGGTCTTTGAGTACTGGAACGCCTACACCTTCGAGTGTTCGTCGAGGGCCAATTCCAGATACCATCAGTAATTGTGGGGACTGAAAAGCACCCGCTGATACTATTACTTCCTTCGTAGCTTTGAGGGTGTAGTAAACGCTCGGTGTGCCGTAAGCTCCCTCTGTATATACAGATACCCCAGTAGCAGTATTGGTACTGTCGAACAAGATCTTCTGACCCAGCGAATTCTTGTAGATCTGTATTTGCGTGTATGTTATTGCCTCCTGTAAGAAGCTCGTCTCCGACGAAGATCGACTTGCCGTTTTCGGATCAAGGGTAAAGGGAACGTATCCAGACCCTATCAGCTTACCAGCATTGAAACCTTTGATTGCCGCCTGTCCAATGGCTTGGAATGCTGGTTGTACCCAAGTACCAAAAGGGTCAACGTAGTTGCCAAAGGATACCTTCAAAGGGCCTCCTTCGTCACTGAAAACCGAAGTGTCCTGTATATTCGAGCTGTTCGTGTAGGCATTTCCTGGGGGACTGAAAGCCACGCTTCTCTCGTAAAAAGGTAATAAGTTGTCAAAGGTGTAGCTCGAGTCGCCTACAGCATTTGCCCATGCTTGAGCCGATCCAACAGTCTGCCTATCCTCAACTCAACGAGTGTATTCCAATGCGTCTTGATGACCTACCTATGGTACAGCATAAAGTTACGCGCAGACGAACCGCCCAGGGTCTTCCCACGCGCATAGTGCATGCGCCGGTTATTTGCACCCTGTAAGTCATCAGTGAAGACACAGAAATCGACGTGCTATTACGAACCGCCTGAGGCTGTGTGACAAATGACCAATCAACCAGAGGCTGTGTGTTGTTGATATCTGTTCCGGCATAGAATGTGCAGTACCCAGGCACCACACTGAGGTTGCCATTATCAACCTCGTAGAAGCCCCCAGCCTCAATCACAGCGACACTGAAGGAGGCCTCTGCTAGTCGAGTTGCTACAGTCAAGCCAGCAGTCCCCCCACCCACAATGACGTAGTCGAAAGAAGCATTGACTCCAGGGACTCCGAAGGAGCTGCCTTTTGGTCGAAACGTTGGTGGACCTGAGGCCGTAGGAGCAGGTGCTGCAAGCACGCCCAGGCTCAGGATCGAAACAGTAACACAGAGTAGAGTTTGCAGATGCATGACCGACGGGAGCGTGCCTAAGGGAACAACTGGGGAAATACGAAAACGATCACGGTCCCTTATGTTGTTCCAGGGTACCCTCCTTTACGCCCGTTTCTGCGTTGGCCGGGCTCCTGCGATAGTGTGGATGTTGATATTATTTAAACGAACAATGACTTCACGGTGGCTTGCTTGGTCCTTCGGCGATGGCGCTGCTGTGCCTTAGTGCAGTCCAGTGAAGTCCAGTACCGCCTGAAGGTGCCTCCAACCCTTCCGAGATCTACCCAAGGGCGGGTCTCAAGTACGTGAGCCATGATAGTATATATGAACTCGAAATCAAGAGGGAAAGAGCGCCTGGAGGACTGGCAAAAAATAGAAGCTCCAGTCAACCTTACTGCCATGCGCATCGCACGTGCACTTAGAGCAGCCTCATATGAGGAAAAAGTTCCGATGCGTGGTTACTGGTGTACTATTCGTACCAGTCAAGCAGGATCGCATGACGGCAACAGTGGTACCTTGAGCTTCAGCTGCAGATCCGCAACGATAGCCCACAGTAGTACGTACGTATCTTGATCAAGTGTT
>JAABUR0100000841.1_pt1 | contig 60762 bp, 43 predicted proteins | sample 5560091 | NCBI WGS metagenome assembly JAABUR01 (sample SAMN10711879, study PRJNA513375) | rock metagenome | isolation source: Antarctica rocks | place: Antarctica: Victoria Land, University Valley sud
GGTGATCTACCGCTGCTGGGTCAATGGGGTCGCCTACGACCCCGCCCGCCATGGCGCCACCCGCAGGCTCGAGGACATGGGATCGGTGGTCGTTGCGGCCTAGGGTTGACACAGAGGGTGTCATGCCGGCACCCCGGCGGGCGCGAGCAGGCCGGCGGCCACCCGGCGGACCAGGTCGTCCGGGATTTCGACGCCGGTCTCGACGCCGTCGGCGGTCGGGATCACCCAGCCGAGCCGGCCGCCGCGATGCTTCTTGTCCGCGCCCAGGTGCCCGATGACCGCCTCCAGGGCGAGTGGCAGGGGATCGCCTGCGAGACCCAGGCCGTCCAGCGTCCGCTCCAGCCGTGCCGCCCGATCCGGCGGCGTGAGCCCGGCCTCCACGCCGATCCGCGCCGCCGCCCGCAAGCCGTACCCGACCGCCTCGCCATGCAGCAGGTCCTCGTAGCCGGCCGCGGCCTCGAAGGCATGCCCGAGCGAATGGCCCAGGTTGAGTGCCGCCCGGCCGGCGGCCTCGCGCTCGTCGTCGAGCACGACGCGCACCTTGGCCCAGGCCGCATGCTCCACGAGCTCCGCAACCGCGCCGGAGGACGAGGCGTTGGGCTCGCCCCGGGCGATCGCCGGTCCGTCCTGGTCGAGGAGCTCCCACAGCCGCTCGTCGCCGATGACCGCCATCTTGACCGCTTCGCCGAGCGCGGCCCGGAGCTGGCGCTCCGGGAGCGACCGGAGGAGCGACACGTCGATCACGATCGCCGCCGGCTGGTGGAAGGCGCCGACCAGGTTCTTGCCCGCGGGCAGGTCGACGCCGGTCTTGCCGCCGATCGAGCTGTCGAGTTGGGCGACGAGCGTCGTCGGCAGCTGCACGAACGGGACGCCGCGCAGGTACGTCGCGGCGAGGAACCCCGCCGTGTCGCCCAGCGCCCCGCCACCGACTGCGACCAGCGGCTCGCCCCACTCGACCCGCAACCGCGCAAGCTCGCCGGCTGCATCCTCGACGACGGAGAGGCGCTTCGCCGCTTCGCCCCGGGGCAGCAGGACGAGCTCGACGGGCCAGCCCGCGGCCTCGAGGCCGGCCTGCAGTGCAGCGCCCACGGCGCCCCACGCGCCCGGCTCGGACACGAGGATCGCACGTTGGGCGTCGAACGCCCGCAGCGCCTCGTCGATCCCCGCCACTGCCACCCTCTCGCCGAGCACCACCCGTCCGATCCGGGTGTCGGCGCGGAGCAGCACCGTGCTGCCGCCGTCGGGCGCACCGGGCGCAGCCGTCGCCGATCGCTCGCGGACCAGCCGGTCGACCGCCTCGACGACGACGGGGATCTCAGCGATCCCGTTGACCCGCTCCGCCGCAGCGTAGAACGGCTCGCGCGCAGCGTGGAGCGCGCGGACCGAGCCGATCGGGTCACGGTTCGTGACGAGCGGTCGGACGGTGGCGCTCCGGCGCAGCCGCTGGGCGAGCACCTCGGGCCGTCCGTCGAGCCAGACTGCCAGGCGCCCGCGGTACAGCCCCCACCGGTTCCGCGGGTCGACGACGGCGCCGCCGCCCGTCGCGACCACCCGGGACAGCTCCGGTCCCTCGTGCGGCGGCCCGAGCGCCGCGACCGCGGCGCGCTCCCGCGCCCGGAAGCCCGCCTCGCCCTCCGACTCGAAGATCCCGGCGATCGGGGCGCCGGCCTCGCGCTCGATCGCGGCGTCGAGATCGATGTACGCGGCGCGATGGCGCTGCGCCAGCCGCTTGCCGACGACGCTCTTGCCGCTGCCCGGCAGTCCCACGAGGACGACGTCCATCGGCTTCAGTCGTCTCCCTCGCTGCCGAAGGGGCCGGTCTCGTCGGTGGGACTCGTCGCCACGGAGCTCGCCCCTGGCGGCCGCGCGCCGGGACTCGGGGCATCCGGGATCCGCGAGATCCGCTCCTGGTACCGGGCGAGATTGTCCTGCACCTCGACCAGCGAATCCCCGCCGAACTTCTCGACCACGAACTGCGCGACGGTCAGCATCACCATGGCTTCCCCGACCACCCCGGCGGCGGGCACGACGGAAATGTCGCTCCGCTCGTAGTGCGCCTTGTCCACCGGCCGGCCGGTCACGAGGTCGGCCGACGGCAGCGGCCGGGCGAGGGTCGAGATCGGCTTGACCGCCCCGCGCACGACGAGCGGCTCGCCGTTGGTCACGCCGCCGGTCAGCCCGCCGGCATTGTTCGAGCGGTGAATCCAGCGGCCCGCCTCGCCCCGACCCTCGATCACGTCGTGGACGGCGGACCCGAACCGGCGCGTCTGCGCGAACCCCAGCCCGATCTCCACGCCCTTGACGATGTTGATGCTCATCACGGCGGCCGCCAGCGCTGTGTCGAGCCGGCGATCCCAGTGGACGTAGCTGCCGAGCCCGATCGGCGCTCCATGGACGACCACCTCGAAGACGCCGCCGACCGTGTCGCCGCCCGAGCGCGCCTCGTCGATCCTGGCCATCATCCGCGTCTCAGCCCCCGGGTCCGGGCAGCGCAGCGGCGAGGCGTCAGCCTCGTCGCGCGATCGGGAGGCGGCCGCCGGATCGAGCGCCACGCCGCCCACCTCGGCCGTGAACGACCAACACTCGATGCCCAGCTGGCGGAGAAACGCCCGGGCCACACCGCCGGCCGCGACGCGGGCCGCGGTCTCGCGCGCCGAGGCGCGCTCGAGCACGTTGCGCACGTCGTCGAACCCGTACTTGAGCGCACCCGCCAGATCCGCATGTCCGGGCCGAACGCGGGTGATCGGCGCAGCCCGCTTGTTGCCGTCGGCGGCGAGGGCTGCCAGCTCGGCTGCCTCCTTGTCGGTCAGCGGCTCGACCCGCATGACCCGGGTCCAGTTCTCCCAGTCGCGGTTGCGGACGAGCAGCAGGACCGGCGAGCCGAGGGTCCTCCCGTGACGAACGCCGGCCAGGATCTCCGCCCGGTCCTGCTCGATCGCCTGGCGGGCTCCGCGACCGTAGCCGCGCTGCCGCCGCGTGAGGTCGACCGCCAGGTCGTCCGCGGTCAGCGGGACGCCGGCGGGCACGCCCTCGAGCGTGACGCCGAGCGTCTGCCCGTGCGACTCGCCGGCCGTCAGGAAGCGGAAGGCGGTCACGCCCGGGGTCAGCCGGTGGTGTCGCCGGAGCGGTCGCCGGCGGGCGCCGAGGCGACCGGCTCGGCCGTTGGCGCGGTGTCGGGCTCGCCGGTCGGCTCGCCCTCGGCGGAGCGAACGCCGCCCGCGCGTGCCTCGGCCAGCTTCTCCTGCATCAGCTCGATGGGGGCCGGCTGGCCGGTCCACAGCGTGAACGCCGCCGCGCCCTGGTGGAGCAGCATCAGCTCGCCATCCTGGACCGTGCAGCCGGCGGACTGGGCATCGCGCAGGAGCTTCGTCCGGCTGTAGATGAGGTCGAGCACGAGCAGGTCCGGCGGAATGATCTCGCCCGGGATCGGGCTCTCGTCCGTGACCAACCCGATGGAGGTCGCGTTGACGAGGACCTTCGTCTTGGCCAGCTCCGCCTCGATGATCGACTCGTGCCAGGGCATCGCCCGCAGCTCCATGTGGGCGGCGCTCCGGCCGAAGTGCTTGACCATGGACTCGGCCCGATGCAGATGGCGATTGAACACGATGATCCGCTGGAAGCCCTCCGTGATCAGGCCGTGCACCACGGCCCGCGCACCGCCACCGGACCCCAGCAGGACCGCCTGGCGGGGCATCTTCTGCTTGCCGACCAGCCTGTCGAGCGCCACGCGGAACCCGGGCACGTCCGTGTTGTGACCGACGAGACGCTTGCCCTCCCGCGTGATCGTGTTGACCGCGCCGGTCGCGTGGGCGTCCTCGCTCAGCCGGTCGACCATCGGGACGACCCGCTCCTTGTGCGGGATCGTCACGTTGGCGCCGAGGAAGTCGTCGCCCCGAAGCTCCGCGATGCTCTCACCCAGCTGGATCGGCGGGCGGTCCCACATCTCGTAGGTGGCGTCGATGCCCTGCGCGTCGAAGGCGGCCTGCTGCATCGCTCCGGACAGTGAGTGGGCGACGGGATGGCCGATGAGAACGACGCGCCTGGTCATGCTCGGATCCTTTCGAGGTCGGCGAAGAAGCCGGGATAGGAGATCGAGGCGCTCGCCGGGCGCCCGACGGCGGTCTCGCCGTCTGCCACGAGGCCCGCGACCGCGAAGGTCATCGCGAGCCGGTGATCGTCGAGGCTGTCGGTGGCGGCGCCGATCAACCGGCCGCCGCCGTGGATCGTGAGGTCGTCGCCGTCCACCTCCACCCGTCCGCCCAGCGCGGCGAGGCCGGCTGCGATCCCGGCGATCCGGTCGGACTCCTTGTGCCGCAGCTCGCCCGCGCCGCGGATCCGCGTCGTGCCGCCGGCCATCGCCGCGGCAAGGCAGAGGACCGGCACCTCGTCTATGGCCGCCGCCACGTCCGACGGATCGAGATCGATGGCCCGCAGCGCGGACGATCGGACGGTCAGGTCCGCCGTTGGCTCGCCAGCGTCGGAGCCGACGGCGGCGGTCGAATCGCCCGGCGCCTCCTCGATCTCGGCGCCCATGCGGCGGAGCAGGTCGATCGCCGCTCGGCGGGTCGGGTTCACGCCGACGCCGCGCAGCGTCAGCTCCGCATCCGGATGGATCGCGCCGGCCACGAGCCAGAAGGCGGCCGCGGACACGTCACCCGGGACGCGCTCGTCCAGGGCCTGCACCCGGCCACCCCCGGTCAGCGCGATGGTCACTCCGTCACCCCTCTCGGGCAGCGTGCGGACGGCGACGCCGCGGGCCCGCAACATCCGCTCCGTGTGATCGCGGGTCGCGATGGACTCCGTGATCGTCGTCTCCCCCTCGGCCCCCAGCGCGGCCAGCAGGATCGCCGACTTCACCTGGGCGCTCGGCACGGGGGTCCGCACGTGCGCCGACCGAAGGGGCCGGCGACCGACGACGGTCACGGGTGGGAGGGAGTCCTGGCGACGCGCATGGAGCACCGCGCCCATCAGGCGCAGCGGTTCGATGATACGAGCCACGGGACGCCCCCGCAAAGACGCATCGCCGTCGAGGATCGCCGTCATCGGCAGGGCGGCGAGAAGCCCGGCCCACAGGCGCAGGCTGGTGCCGGAGTTGCCGCAGTCGAGGATCCACTCCGGCTCGCGGAGGCCGTCGACGCCGGGGGAGCGCACGAGGTAGTCGACGGTTCGTCCGTCATCGGCCGCCTGCTCGACCGTCACGCCCAGCGCCCGCACGATGCCGGCCGTCGAGCGGACGTCCGCCCCGTCGCCGGCGCCGGTGATCCGGCTATCTCCGGCGGCCAGGGCGGCCAGCACCAGGGCCCGGTGGCTGATCGACTTGTCGCCGGGCAGGCGGAGATCACCGCGCAGTCGCGCGGCCGGCCGGACGATCGCGACCTCCGGCGTCTCGAGGCCCGGTGTCGCGGCCGCGGTCAATGCTTGCTCAGCCCGGCCGAGCCGGGCGGCTCGAGCGCCTCGCCCGTGAGCGGCCCGTCGTGCATGCCCTGCACGTGCGCGTGCACCGGTACGAGCTGCGCCATGAGCTCCGCGAACTGGTCGAGCGTCAGCTGCTGCTCGGCGTCGGACAGCGCCTGGTCCGGCGTCGGGTGAACCTCGACCATCACGCCGTCCGCGCCCACTGCCACGCCGCCGATCGCCAGCGGCTTGACCAGCCACCGCTTCCCGGTCGCGTGCGACGGGTCGACGATGACCGGCAGGTGGGTCAGCTGGTGGAGGACCGGAACGGCGGCCAGGTCCATCGTGTTCCGGGTGTACGTCTCGAACGTCCGGATGCCGCGCTCGCACAGGATCACGTTCGGATTGCCGGAGCTGACGATGTACTCGGCGGCCATCAGGAGCTCCTCGATCGTGGCCCCGAAGCCGCGCTTGAGCATGACCGGCCGCGCCACCCGGCCGGCGGCGTTGAGCAGCGAGTAGTTCTGCATGTTGCGGGCGCCGATCTGCAGGATGTCCGCGTATTCCGCCACGATGTCGACCTGGTTCGGTTCCATCACCTCGGTGATCACCGGCAGCCCGAACTCGTCGCGCGCCTCGGCGAGGTACCGGAGCGCCTCGACGCCGAGCCCCTGGAAGGAGTACGGCGAGGTCCGCGGCTTGAACGCTCCGCCCCGGAGCACCGTGGCCCCGCTCGCCTTGACGGCGCGCGCGGTCGTCAACAGCTGGCCCCGGCTCTCGACGGAGCACGGACCCGCCATGACCGTCAGCGAGCCGTCACCGATGACCGCGTCGAGCACCCGGATGACCGTGTCCTCGGGGTGGAACTCGCGCGACGTCAGCTTGAACGGCCGGCTGATCGGGGTGATCGTCTCGACGCCCGGCAGCGCGCCGAGCCGGCTCATCAGCTCCGGCTTTCGGGCGCCCACCTCGCCGACGACGGCGATCACGACCCGGTCCACCCCATGGTGATCGAACGGCGTCATGCCCTCGGCCAGGATGTGGCTCTTGACGCCGAGGATCTCGGCCTCGGTGGCGGTGGCGGCCATGACGACGAACATCGGTAACGGGCGTCCTTTCCCTCGTCGACGCGTCGTGTCGCGGAAACAAAAAGAGCAGAGGCCTGAACCTCTGCTCTGCCCGGCACGACCCGTGCTCCCGGGTCTATCGACCGGGAACGATCATGCCGGGCCTGGATAAAAGAGGAATCGGTTCATGTGCGCCCAGCGACACTAGCCGAGGCCCCTCGCGGGTGTCAATCGAGAGCCTCCGACGTATGTAACCCGAGGCCTGCGCTCACTGACCGAACAACGCTGTGAGGTCGTCGAACGCTCTGTCGGGCCCCTGGGCGGCCGCCGGCCCCGTGGGGAACGTCGGGGGACGTCGCGGGATGTCACGCGGGACGTCGCGCGCCTGACGAAGCGTTGCCCGCTCGGCTGACCACCAGGTGGGCATCCCGCGGGCACGGCCAGCGTTACGGCCCAATCCGGGCCGGATCTCTCTCGGACGTCCCGCCCGTCGCCTGCTCGGGCCGGCGCCCGAGGATGCCATCAACGTCGGACCTGAAGCCGATAACGCGTCGAAGGCCGCAAAATGATCACCGGGTGATCACCATTGCGCTCTTTGGCGCTCCGGAGGGGCCGGGGTTCGGGCGCGGGGCAGCGTCCGGCGCTCCGGCGCCCGGCAGCGGCCACAGCCCGGGCGCTCGCGTCTGCGTCTCGGGGCTCGGCAGCGTCCTGCGATCGCGTCTCGGCTTCCGGCCCTGGGGCAGCGTCCCGACCTCCGCAGCCCCGCACCTCCGCGCCCGGCAGGGCCCGCTGCGGCCGGCACTCGAGCGAGCTCGTCCAGCCCTGTGTGGAGGGGCTCCCGTGGCTCCTTCGACCGCCTCGGAGCGGCCGTGACCCTGTGCTAGGATTCCGCCCGCCGCGCGACGGAGAGGTCGCATAGAGGTCTAGTGCAGCGGTTTGCTAAACCGCCATGTGGGGTAACCTGCATCGAGGGTTCGAATCCCTCCCTCTCCGCCATCTCTCCGGCCCAGCGCACAGGCGCCCGTAGCTCAGTGGATAGAGCGTCAGGTTGCGGACCTGAAGGTCGTGGGTTCGAGTCCCGCCGGGCGCGCCACACCTCCGGCGTGGCCATCGGCGCTCCTCCCCGGATGACCGTCAGGCCGTTTCTTCGCCTCCGACTTCTGCCTCCCCGTCCACCTCGCCAGGCGCGGCAGCCGTCGGCGTGGCGCTCAGGTGGCTGGCCTCGATGACGGTCGGGCGGCCGTCCCGGTCCTTCCAGCGCGTCTGGATCAGCACCTCGTCCGTCTCGCCGACGAGCCGGAGGACGACGACGAAGCCGGCGCCGCCCCGATCCACCGACTCGATGGCTGCCTCGCTGGCCGGCAGCGGCAGGAGGGCGACCACCTCGCCGAGGTTCTGCCTGAGCTCCCGGCTGAAGTCCTCCGTCGCCCGACCGATGTCGCCCTCGACGAGTGCCTCGCACATGGCCCGGGCACGCTCGCGAACGGCTGGCTCGTCCATCAGATCCTCCACTTCATGGCTTGTCGGCAGGATGACCGTTGACCATCATCGACGACATGGACGAGACACGGAGCGCGATGACCGCGGAGCCAGCCGACCAGCTCATCCTGCGCCTCGCGACCCAGGGCGACGTCGATGCCATCGACGCACTCATGAAGGCCTCGACCCGCGACATCTTCCCCGCCTTCTACGACGCGCGCCAGACCGCGTCGAGCATTACCCACATCGCGCATGTGGACACCATGCTGATCGAGGACGGGACCTACTTCGTGATCGAGGACGGATCCGGCGTGGTGGCGTGCGGCGGCTGGAGCCGGCGTGACAAGCTGTTCACCGGGTCCGCGGAGCAGGAGGGACGCGCGAGGCTGCTCGATCCGACCACGGAGGCGGCGCGCGTGCGCGCGATGTTCGTACGCGGAGATCGGACGCGCCGGGGCCTCGGGACCCGGATCCTCGAGGCATGCGAGGCGGCCGCTCGCGGCGAGGGCTTCCAAACCCTGGCGCTGATGGCGACGCTCCCGGGCGTCCCGCTCTACGAGCGGTACGGCTTCCAACCCATCGAGTCGACCTTCATCACGCTGCCGGACGGCGTCGAGATGGCGTGTGTCGCGATGGAGAAGCCGGCCGGTTGAGCGCCTCGACGGATCACTCGTGGGCGACCGGCAGCCGGAACGCGAAGACGCTGCCGGTGTCGGGCGCCGGCTCCGCCCAGATCCGCCCGTCCATGACCTCGACCAGCCGCCGGCAGACGTATAACCCGATACCGGCGCCGGCTGCGTACCGTGACGCCTCGGGCGTTCTCACGAGCAGCTCGAAGATCGCCTCCCGGCTCTCCGGCGAGAGGCCGATGCCGCGGTCGCGCACCCGGACCTCGACCTCGCCGTCGACCTCGCGCATCGCCACGTGGACGTCCGTCTCGCGCGAGCTGTACTTCAGCGCGTTGGACAGGAGGTTGCCGACGATCTGCCCGACATACAGCTCATCGGCCGCGACCGGCGGCAGATTCGCCGGGACCTCGAGGTCCACGTGGCGGCCGGGCCACCGTCGAAGCTCATGATCGACGACCTTGGGGACCACGCGCTGCAGCAGCACCGGCTCGCGACTCGCCGCCAGCCGACCCTGCTCGAGCCGGGTGAGCACGAGGAGGTCCTCGATCAGTCCGAGGAGGCGCTCGGACTCCCAGGTGATGTCCGGGAACAGGTCACGGGCCTGGGCGTCCGCCTGGATGGCCGGGTTGCCCGACAGGATCTGGGCCGCGGCGTAGATCGTCGTCACCGGGGTCCGCAGCTCGTGCGAGAGCATGCCCATGAAGGCGTCCTGGAGCTTGACCTGCTCGTCTGCCCGCGCGAGCGCGCGTCGGCTCGCGAGACGGACCTCGAGCTCGCTCAGCACCATGCCGGCGAGGTCCTGGAGGGTGGCCGACTCGGCCGGGGTCAGCTCCCGTGGCTTGAAATCGAGGATGCACAGGGTGCCAAGGTTGTGGCCATCGGCCGTCTGGAGCGGCACGCCGGCATAGAACTTGAGCCCGAAGTCCCCGGCGACGAGCGGGTTGGCGAGCGCACGCGGGTCGTTCGGGGCGTCGTTGATGACCCACGGACCGTCGTGGAGGATGGCGGAGGCGCACAGGCCCGGGGCCCGGTCGAGCTGCTCGACGTCGAGGCCGTGATGCGACTTGAACCAGATCCGGTCGTGGTCGACCACGCTGACGATCGCGATCGGCACGCCGAAGAGCCGGGCCGCCAGTCCCGTGATCCGGTCGAAGGCGCCGTCCGGCGGCGTGTCGAGGATGTCGTAGCGTCGGACGGCGGCGAGGCGCGCGGCCTCGTCGGGCGGAATGAGGGTGGGGTCGACCTGGACCATGGCCGCTGATCGTACTTGGTGCGATGCCAGAGCGGGCCGGCCAGCTCCGGACCATGCCATGCTCACGGTCGGCGGATGCAGGCGGAGGAATCGGTGAACCCAGCAGGCTTCGTGGGGCTCGGAACGATGGGCGGGGCGATGGCCGCCAACCTTGCCCGGGCCGGCTTCCCGGTCACGGCCTGGAACCGCACCGCTGGCCGGTCATCGGCGCTGGTCGATCTCGGCGTGACGCTGGCCGCCTCGCCGGCGGAGGTCGCCGCGGCCGCCGACACGGTGGTCCTGTGCGTCTCGGACACGCCGGACGTCGACGCTGTGCTCTTCGGCCCGCAGGGTGTGGCTGCTGGAGCGCGCGAGGGGCTCCTGGTCATCGACTGCTCCACGATCTCGCCCGCGGCCACCCGCCAGTTCTCCGGCCGGCTGGCCGAGCGCCGGATCGCGTTCGTCGACGCGCCTGTCTCGGGCGGCAGCGAAGGCGCCCGCAACGCGACCCTGACGATCTTCGCCGGCGGCGAGGCGGCTGACGTGGAACGGGCGCAGCCCCTCCTGCGGGCGATGGGCCGGACGATCACGCACGTCGGCCCGGTCGGCAGCGGTCAGGCCGTCAAGGCCGTCAACCAGGTGATCCTGGCGGGCACGTACCTCGGGGTGGCGGAGGGGATCGTGCTGGCGATCAAGGCCGGCCTGGATGTCGAGCAGGTGGTCGAGGCGCTCGGCGGCGGTGCGGCGCAGAGCTGGGTCCTCGCCAACCGCAGCGGCCGCATGATCGCCAACGAGTACCCGCTGGGCTTCAAGGTCGAGCTGCACCGCAAGGACCTCGGGATCGCCCTCGAGCTCGCCCGGGAGGTCGGCGCCGTGCTCCCCATCAGCGCGCTCGCGGCCCAGCTGGAGGCCGGGCTCGTGGGCCGCGGGCATGCCGAGGAGGACATGTCCGCCCTGGCCAGGACCATCCGCGAGCTGTCCGGTCTGGACGGCTGACGACGGGCTCGCCCGGGATCAGTGGAGTCCGACGAGGAGCATCGGATCGCCGAGCTTCCCGTCGTAGCGCGGTCGAAAGCGCTCCGGGTTGTACATCGTGGCCACGTCGACCGTCCGCGGTCCGAGAGCCGGGTCCGGCAGGGGCGCGTGGGCGTACTTGCCATCCTGGATCGCCACCATGCGGCCGGTTTCGCCGGCCTCGACGAGATCCATCGCCACATTGGCGAAGGTGATCGCGACCATCGAGTCGATCGAGTCCGGCTCGCCGCTCCGCAGGTCGTAGGTCAGCTCGGACGCCAGCGTCTCGATGCCGGTGCGCTGCCGGAGCTCCGCCGCCAGCGCCTCGCCGACGTTCGCCTTGTGGCGGTGCCCGAAGGCGTCCGCGGCGCCGACCGCCTCCATCCGGGCGCCCCGCCAGATCGCGCCCTCGGCCGTGATCACGAGGCTGTAGCGGCTCGGGTTGTTGTCGTGATCCTGGGCGAGCACGCCGGCGAGCAGGTCCAGGTCGTAGGTCACCTCCGGGATGAGGCACCGGCTCGACGTCACGTAGGCCGTGTAGAGGGCCGTGAAACCGGCGTCGCGCCCGAAAATGCGGAAGACCCCGATCCGCTCGTGCGAACCGAGCGTCGTGCGCTGCCGGTTGATCGCCTCCTTGGCGCGGGTCACCGCGGTGGAGAAGCCGATGCAGTACTCGGTCCCCTGGACGTCGTTGTCCATCGTCTTCGGGATCGCCACGAGGGGCACGCCGGCCGACACGAGGACCTGCGAGAAGGACAGCGTGTCGTCGCCGCCGATCGTGACCAGCACGTCGATGCCGAGGCTCTCGATGTGTTCCATGACGATGGGCGTCAGGTCGTAGACGCCATCGCCGGACTCCAGCGCGCCGAGGCGCGAGCGGTCGATGCCGGGCGGAAGCGCCGCGGCCCGCATCTTGCGCGGGTTCGTGCGCGACGTGTGGAGGATCGTGCCGCCCGTCCGATCGATCGCCCGGGTGTTCGTCCGATCGAGCGGCCGCAGGTACTCGGGATCGGGCTCGTCACCGAGCCGGAGGTGGGTCAGGCCCTCCCAGCCGCGTCGGATGCCGACGACCTCGGCGCCGATGCCGGTCGCCCGGTAGACGACGCCCTTGATGACGGCGTTGAGCCCCGGCACGTCGCCGCCGCCGGTCAGGATGCCGATCCGTCGAATGCGGGTCATGGCGCGCTCCGACCATTCATGGGGGTGGGACCGGGACGGACCGCACGGATCGTCCGGCCCGAATCCTAGCGGCCGCGGCGGTTCTCGACCGACGGCGGCGAGCCGGGCGGTCCCGGCAGCCGGACGTCCCGGCCCGGAGCCGCCCGCGTATGATCGCCGGCATGAACTACGAGCTGTTCATGGGCGAGGCACTGGCCGAGGCTCGAGGGGCGCTCGCCCGCGGCGAGCGCCCGATCGCCGCGGTCGCGGTGGTCGACGAGGCGATGGTGGCCCGGGCCCAGGACCGGGTCGTCGAGACGACCGATCCCACCGCGCACGCCGTGGTCGTCGCGCTGCGCGAGGCGGCCCGCCGGCTGGGTCGCGAGCGGCTCGCCGACGCGACGATCTTCACGACCCTCGAGCCCTGCCCGATGTGTGTGGGGGCGCTCCTGGAGAGCGACGTCGAGGCGCTCGTGTTCGCGCTGCCGAACCGTGTCGATGGCGCCGCGGGAACGGTCATCCAGCTCGCCCAGCACGACGCACTGCCGCGCAGGTTGCGCGTCGTGAGCGGGATCCGCCGCGACGAGGCGGACGAGCTGTTCGCGTCCGAGGCGGTCGCCCGGGTCCGGTAGTCCGGGTCCGGTAGTCCGGGTCCGGTAGTCCGGGCGGTAGTCCGCCCGCCGGGACGGCATGCGCCTCGCAGGCGCTCCGGTCACGACTTCCGCGCCACCGCCACGATGTTGACGCTCGGCCTGACGCCCGGTGCGATCCGGATCGCATGCTCGTCGTAACCGTACGACCGGGGGGATGTGGGGACGTCGCCAGCGCCACCCGCAGCACCCTCCGGGCGACGTTCGCCCGGGCCGCTGTGGTCGCGGCGCTGGATCCGTGCCTGGACGCGCTTGAGCGCGTCCAGCCCGAGCAGGCGCCACGGCTCCGGCGCCCCGGGAAAGGTGAACGGCAGCGTGGCCACCTTGAGCCACCGGCTACGAGCCAGCTCCCGGCCGATGATGGCCTCGTCGCCACCCATCCCGTACAAGTCGACGCTCGAGAAATGAGGTTGGAGCACGGCCCGGAGCTCCTCGGGGGCGTATTCGACCCGGTGGTAGCGGTTCCACGGTCGCTGCCCGGGCAGGAGCCGGGTCGTCCGATCGGGGGTCGCCACGATCAGGAGCCCGTTGTCGGCGAGCACCCGGCTGGCCTCGGCGAGGTGTCGCCCCGCGTCGGGGACGTGCTCGATGACCTGGAACGACAGGACGGCGTCGAAGGAACCGTCGGCAAACGGCAGCGCGGCGTCCTCGACCGGTGCAATCGCCCGGAAGTCGAGGTTGTCCGCCCGGTAGCGCTCGCGAGCGAAGGTGACGGCCTCCCGGGAGACGTCGACACCCGTGATGGAGTCGCACCTCGGGGCGATCCGGTGGGTGCCGTATCCGGTGCCGCACCCGAAGTCCAGCACCCGGCGGCCCGCGGCGTACGGAATCGCGAAGTCGTACGTGGCAAGGTGCAACAGGTAGATGAGGTGGTCGCCCTCGCGAGCCTGGTGCGCGTCCTCGGTGAGGCGCTCGCTGGTGCGCTCGTAGCCATCGGGGTGGGACATCGACCCTGCCGTCTGCGGGGGGACTGGAAGGCAACCAGTCTAGCCCGCGGCACCTGGGCCGCCGCGGTCGGTGGGCCCGATCGACCCCCGGTGAGGTGGGCATCCGCCATCGGGAGGCGGCACCGCCTTTGGTATCCTGCCCGCGGAGAGGTGTCCGAGTGGTTGATGGTGCCGCTCTCGAAAAGCGGTGTGCGAAAGCACCGCGGGTTCGAATCCCGCCCTCTCCGCCACACTCGTCCACCGCTCCGCCGGCTGCTGCCGGCGGTTCTCCTGTGCCTCGGGGAGAGGTCGCCTAGTGGACTATGGCGCCGCACTGGAAATGCGGTTCGGGGCAACCCGTCGCGGGTTCGAATCCCGCCCTCTCCGCCACCCCGCGCCAGCGTGCCAACGGGCCGGCCCGAGGCGGCTATCGTGACGCTGGGCGTGCCGGCCCGGCCGTCCCATCCGCTGGAGCGACGCCAATGCTGGACATGAATGGCTCGAACGGCCGGAGCGACCGCCCGCTGCTCGTCGTCATCCTGCCCGCCTATAACGAGGAGCCGACCGTCGGTCGGGCGGTTGCCGAGGTGCCGCGTCAGCTGCCGGGCATCGGCCGGGTCGAGGTGGTGGTCGTGGACGACGGGTCGCGGGATGCGACCGCCGAAGTCGCGATGGCGGCGGGCGCCGACGCCGTCGTTCGCCTGCGCCAGAACGCGGGTCTGACCCGGGCCTTCGCAACCGGCCTCCAGGCCGCGGTCGAGCGGGGCGCCGACATCGTCGTGAACACGGACGCCGACTGCCAGTACGACGGGCGCCAGATCGCCGATCTCATCGCCCCGATCCTGGCGGGCCAGGCCGATCTAGTGTCCGGCGACCGGCAGGTCTCGACGCTCGACCACATGACACGGTCCAAGCAGTACGGCAACCGCTTCGGGAGCTGGATGTTGCGGGTCGCCGCCGGAAGCACCCTCCAGGATGCGTCCAGTGGCTTTCGGGCGTTCACCCGGGAGTGTGCGCTGCGCCTCAACCCCACGATCGGCAACACGTACACCCACCAGACGATCGTCCAGGCGGTCCATGCCGGGATGGTCGTCCGCGAGGTGCCGGTGACCTTCCGCCGCTCTGCCCGCGAGGGCGGGCACTCGCGGCTCATCTCGAGCGTCCCCGGCCACATCGTGCGGTCGGCCGTGACGATCATGCGCACCCTGGTGGCCTACCGGCCGCTGTCCGTCCTCGGCACCACCGGGCTCGTCCTGCTCATGCTGGCGGGTCTGATCGGGCTCATTCCGCTGTCCGACGTCATCACCACGGGTGACACGTCCGGCCATCTGCAGGCGCTCATCACGACGGTCGCCCTCGGCATCGCCGGCCTGCTGCTGCTGCTCTTCGCGCTCCTCGCCGATGCGGTCAGCGCCAACCGGCGCGTCACCGAGGAGCTGCTCTACCGGGTCAGGAAGGACCAGGCCGGCCGGATCGAGGCGGCCGGCTCGGAGGGCGAGACGTCGGTCAGCGGCCGGGTCGCCGACCGGGAGACTCCGGTGCTGGTCGGCAGCGGGAGTCGCTCCAGCGTCACCGGCTGAAACCGAGCCGCCCGCGTCTCGGCCGCGTTGCCCCGGAGGGGAACGGCGTCCCTCGGAACCCTTGGCCGCCGGTCGTCGCCGGTCGAGGTCTCGCGTGGCGGCCTCCAGTCGCCTAGCGGAGCTTTCCAAGCTCGGCGAAGAGCTGCCGCGCCATCTCGTCCTCGCCGTACAGCTCACGGGCGCGGGCCTGAAACCGCGCCCCGCGGCGCCGGAGCTCGTCCATGTCCCCGGTGAGCTCGTGGAGCCGACCGACCCAGGCCGCCGCATCTCCGGCCGGCAGCAGCACGCCGGTCTCGCCGTCCAGCACGGCGTCGCGCAAGCCCTCGATGCCGCTTGCCACCGTCAGCGTACCCCGCATCGCGGCTTCCACCGCCACCAGGCCGAAGCCCTCCATGTCTCCCGGCACAGGCACGTTCGGCTGCACGAAGACGTCCGCGCCACGGAGGATCGTCTCCCGATCGACGTCGTCGACGCGGCCGGCGAGGTGGACCCGGTCACCGACGCCGGCCGCGGCCGCGGCCTTCCGGATGGCGTCCCGCTCGGGGCCCTCGCCGACGATGAGGTGGACCACGTTCGCCGGCAGGTTCGGGAGCACGTTGGCCACGAACCAGCGGGCGCCCTTGCGAGGCACCAGCCGGCCGAGCGTCAACAGGACCACGGCGTCGCCCGGCAGGCCGTGCGACCTGCGAAGCTCCTGGGCGGCCGCCCGCCTGTCCGCCGCGCCGACCTGCGGTGCCTCGACCCCGAGCCGGATGATCCCCACCCGCTCGGCCGGGATCCCGAAGGACCGGGCAACGTCGGCGGTCGCAGTGCTGATGGCGAGGACCCTTGGAGCCCGGCGTAGCGCGCGATGAACGACCGCCCGGTAGACCGGGTTGTCGTACGTCAGGTCGAGCCCCATGACCATCGTGGCGCTGGGCACCCGGAACAGACGCAGGAGGGGAAGCAGGATCGTATACATGAGCGCGTCGCCCACGAGGACCGGCTCTGCCCGGCGCCGCGCCAGGAGAACGCCGACACGGAGGAGTGCCGCCGGGAGCCAGCGCGGAAGCTCTCGGTTGCTGCCGCCGTGGGCGACCAGGAGCGCCCCGGGAGCGCCGTGCTCCAGCACGCGCCACACGGTGGCGGCGAGCGTCTCCATGCCACCCACCGAGGGCGGGAACTTGCGGGTGACGAACAGCGGCTGGCCGGGCACGCGGACGAGGATAGAGTTTCGGCATGGGATCCACTGGTCCTGGGCCGTCCGCGACGCGGGCCGCGGAGCCTCCGTCTGACTCCGGTGGAGCAGTGCCCGCCAGACGCCACGTCCGCCGGACGGTGTGGCGGGCGCTCGGAGCGGTGGCGCTGGCCGCTTTGCTGTGGGCGGTCATCGCCCAGGCGGAGGCTGTCGCGGCCGGACTTCGGCGGATGGACCCCGTGGCCATCGTCCTCGCGTTCGGGTTGGTGCTCGCCGGCCTGGCCGCCAACCTGCTGTCATGGCGCGCCGTCCTGGCCGGGCTTGGCTCGCCGCTGCCCCTCTCCGTCGCGGGACGGGTCTACCTGCTGGCCCAGCTGGGGAAGTACGTCCCAGGAAGCGTCTGGCCGATCCTCGCGCAGGCTGAGCTCGGCCGCGAGCACGGCGTGCCGGCGCTGCGCAGCGGCGTGGCTGGGATCGCTGCCCTGATCGTCGGCTTGTGCGTCGGCGCCGTCCTTGCCGCCGTGTGTCTGGCCGGGACCGCCACGTCGCAGTTGCGCGAGTACGCGTGGGGCCTGGTCATCGTGCCGCTGGGACTGGTCGCGCTCCACCCTCGGGTCCTCCAGTGGGTGCTCGATGTCGCGATGCGCGTGTTGCGCCGCGGGGGCGCACCGCATCGGGTGAGCCCCCGGGCGCTCGTGGAAGCGGCGGCGTGGTCCCTGGTCATGTGGTTGCTGTTCGGCGCCCAGGTGTGGGTCCTGGCCCGGTCGATCGGTGCGGGCGGAGCGGACCTCGCCCTGCTGAGTGTCGGCGCCTACGCCGCCGCGTGGGTGGTCGGCTTCCTGGTTGTCTTGGCCCCCGCAGGGGCCGGGCCCCGGGAGCTCGTCCTCGTGCTTGCCCTCGGGCCCGTGCTGCCCCGAGCTGAAGCGCTTGGCCTTGCGCTGGTGAGCCGGGTGCTCATGCTGGTCGGCGATCTGCTGGGCGTGCTGGTCGCCGTGGCCGTGGCCCGAGCCCGGCGTGCGCGCCCGGAGCGGGCCTGACACGCTCGTTGAGCCGTCGTCGGTCATGAGCCGTTCACGGCCTCCGGGTCGTCGACGCCGTCCGGGGGCCGGTCCCAGCCCGCGGTGCGCTTTGTACACTGCACGGCGATGGCGACGACCGTCATGGCAGGCACGAGGAACGCGACGGAAACCGTGACGGCGGCGACCGGGGGACGAGTGGCGCTGGTTGCCGTTCCCCTCCTGCTGGCGTTGGCGACGCTGGCCGCGCTGATCGTCTTCCTGACGCCGCCGTATCCATCGGACCAGATCAACTACCTGGACGCTGCGCGCGACTTCCCCAGCGTGCCCCGGAACCCGGCGATCGTTCATCAGTACGCACGCCTGGGGCTGGTCCTGCCGATGGCCGTCTCGATGACGATCCTCGGTTACTCCCAGGCGGCCTACTACATCGTCCCGGTGCTTGCGGCCGTGGCGCTCGTGCTCGGGGTCTATGCCCTGGGCAGCCTGCTCTTCGCACGCGCCGTGGGTCTCGGGGCGGCCGTGCTGACGGTCGGCAACACGGCGATCTTCGTCGACGCCACCGCCCCTCTGCCGGATCTGCTCGCGGCGACACTGTTCGTGTGGGCCGTGGTGCTCGCCATCGCGGTCCGTCAGGGCCGGTCCGCCGTCGTCGCGACACCGCGCCGGCGCGTCGCAGCGATGCTGGCGATCGGCGTGATCCTCGGCTGGTCCTATCTCGCCCGCGAGTTCATCGTCTTCGTCTGGCCGCTGATCCCGGTCATCCTGTTCCGACGCGTGAGCATCCGTGACCTGTTCTGGATCGCCGTCCCGCTGGGAGCGATCGGGCTGGCCGAGATGGCGCTGAACCAGCACATCTTCGGTGACCCGCTGGCCCGGTTGCGGGTCGCCTCCGAGCACGGCAGCGGGGTCGTGCCGGAGGAGGCCGCCGCCACGTACCAGAACAAGCGGCGGCTCTGGTACCTGGCGCAGCTCGGCGTTGCGATCGGCGACGTGCCCGAAGGGGCGTGGCTGAACGCCGCGCTGGGCGCGGCGGTTGCCGGCGCGCTCGTCTGGCCGCGCCGGCTGGGCCTGCTCCTCCTGTGGATCGCCCTTCTCTACGTTCCGCTGGTGCTCCTGGGCGGCGTCCTCAACCCCGATGCCCCGATGCTGCGGCTGTTCAAGGTCCGGTACTGGTACCCGATCGTGCCGGCCATCCTTCTCGGCGGGGTCGCCGCGGCATGGCTGGCGACCCGGTTCGTGGCTGGCCGACTCGGAGCGTCCGAGCATCGCCGCGGGCTGATCGCCGGGGCCCTGGCCCTGGTGCTGGCGCTCGTCCCGGTCGCGATCGCCCATGCGGCCCGGGCAGACAGCTCTGGCTACCGGGCCAACGGCGCCACCCAGATGGAGGCGTTCAGATCATGGCTCGGCGACCAGCAGGGCCGGGTCGACACGATCTGGGCGGACTCGCGAACCGTCCGCGTTGCCCGGATCTTCACCAGCGCGCCGTTCGGCGGTCGCCTCTGGGAGGGAGCGTTCCACACGCTCGTCCCGGCTGACGGCACGACGCGCCCGGAGACGGGCGACCACGTCCTGCTCTACAGCCCCCACAGCGCCCTGTGCGGTCACTGCCGGCAAGGGAGCCAGCGCATCTTCGGGTCTCCGGTCCGCGTGCCACCGACATGGACGCTCGCCTTCAGTACGGCCGACGGGGTCGTCCAGGTCTACGAGGTGCCCTGACAGACCCGGCTGGTCGCGGCCGGCTCGACCGTCGTCGGGTATCATTCCGGTGCCGTGCTAGGCGGGGAACTAGCGGTGCCCTGTACCTGCAATCCGCTCCAGCAGGGCTGAATTCCCTCCCGAGGTCTCCGTTCTCGCAGGCCGCCGCCTCGAGCGACGTTGAGGACCGGGTCCCGCGCAGCGGCGACTCGCGAACCGTGTCAGATCCGGAAGGAAGCAGCACTAAGCGATCTTCGTCGGGTGCCGCGGAACGGCCTGGTCCGAGCCGCTCGTCGTGGTGGGCGTGGGAACGTCCAGGTCGACGGAGGGTGCACGGCAACTCTCTCCATTCGCGCGTGGTTCCAGGAGCGCCGTGACCCCGACGATCGCCCATCAGGCGCTGTACCGGCGCTGGCGAGCGCAGACCTTCTCCCAGATCGTGGGCCAGGAGGCCGTCGTCGAGACGCTGCGCAACGCCGTCCGGCTCGACCGCGTCTCCCACGCCATCCTCTTCGTCGGCCCGCGCGGGACCGGAAAGACGTCGCTGGCGAGGATCCTGGCCAAGGCGCTCAACTGCACGGACCTGCGCGATGGCGATCCGTGCGACGCCTGCGAGGCATGCGCTGCGATCCGCGAGGGCCGGGCCATGGATCTCGTCGAGATCGACGCCGCCTCCAACCGCGGCATCGACGCGATCCGGGAGCTGCGCGAGCGGATCCACTACGCGCCCGCGGACCTGCGGCGCAAGGTCTACATCCTGGACGAGGCCCATCAGATCACGAAGGACGCCTGGAACGCCCTGCTCAAGTCGCTCGAGGAGCCGCCCGAGTCGGTGGTCTTCATGTTCGCCTCGACCCACCCGCAGGAGTTCCCGCCCGCCATCCTGTCGCGGCTCCAGCGGTTCGACGTCCGCCGTCTGACGGTGCCCGAGATCGAGGGCAAGCTGACCCGGATCCTCGAGGCGGACGGACGTGACGCCGAGCCGGCAGCGCTCCATCTGATCGCCCGCCTGGCCGCCGGCGGCATGCGCGACGCCGAGTCGATGCTCGACCAGCTGCTGGCATCGGCCGGCGAGCGCCTTGACGAGCCCCGGGTCCGCGATCTGCTCGGGCTGGCCGAGTCGGATGCCATCGACGGCTTCGTCGACGCCCTCGTCGCGGGCGACGCCGCGGCCGGGATCGTGGTCCTCGACTCACTCGACGAGCGCGGCCGGGACGCCCGCGTCTTCCTGGACCAGGTCGTCGAGGCGCTCCGTGCCGCGCTCGTCGCGGCCCTCGGGGGAGCCGGGCAGCATCCAGTGACCGGCCTGGCCGCGGCCGCGCGCCGCCTGGCTGCGATCGATCCCAATCGCGCCGGGACGGGCGGGCTTCGCCTCCAGCTCGAGCTGGCCCTGTTCGCGGATGCAGGCACGGGAGCCGGCGCCGCGGGGTCCTCCGAGATCGAGGGCCCCAGTCCGGTGGCGAGCGTCTCACCGGCCGCGACGTCCATGGCGGCGGACGCCACCGACCGCCGGCCGCCCGGGAGCCAGCCTGCGCACCAGCCGCGGGTACCGCGCGCGTCGTCGCCAGCGCCAGCCGGGCCAGCGCCAGCCGCGCCAGCGCCAGCCGGGCCAGCGTCCGCCACCCCGGCGCCCGAGCCGCTCGCGCCCGACACCGAAGGTGGCCCTGCCCCGACTCCAGCCACCGCAGGCGCCCTCCCAGCGGCGGCGCCCCCCAGCGCGCCGGCTCCCCAGGCTCCGGACGACCTCATCCGGCTCCGCGACCGCTGGGCGGAGGTCGTGGCGCGCATCAGCCAGCACCCCCCGACCAAGCCGCTCATCGGCGCCTGCCGTCCGATCAGCGTCGAGGGCAGCGTGGTGACGCTCGGCTTCCCGGAGGACCAGGCGTTCCTGAGGGACGTGGCGGAACGGCGCCGGCCGATCCTCGAGGAGGGGATCGGCGCCTTCCTCGGTCGCCCGGTCACGGTCCGCTGCATCGCCACCAACCTCGACCTGGTGCCGGCCCCGCAACCCGACGGCGAGGCGGGCTTCGTGCTCGCCGAGGCCCGCAAGATCTTCGCCGACGACCTGGTCGACGTGGGCGAGGTCAGCTGAGCGCCGGATGCAGGCGGGCTCGGGTTCCCGCAGACTGGCCCGGCTGACGACGAGGAGGAACCAGGACCCATGGGCATGGCCAACCTGCAGCGCATGGCGCAGCAGATGCAGCACGAGATGCAGCGCATCCAGACCGAGCTCGAGTCGACGAACGTGGACGGCTCCGCCGGCGGCGGCGTCGTGACCGCCACGGTCACCGGCAAGCAGGAGCTGATTTCCGTGACCATCGACCCCGCGGCGGTCGACCCGTCCGATGTCGAGATGCTCCAGGACCTCATCGTGGCGGCAGTCAACGATGCGCTGCGCTCGTCGAGGGAGCTGGCCGAGCAGAAGATGGCCGCCGTCACCGGCGGGCTCCAGCTCCCCGGCTTCTAGGGACCGCCGGACGGCCAGTGCCGACCCTGCTGATCGAGCCGGTCGCCCGGCTCATCGAGGCGTTCGCCCGCCTGCCCGGTATCGGGCCGAAGACGGCCCAGCGGCTGACCTACCACCTCCTGCGCGCACCGGAGGGGGAAGCACGGGCGCTGGCCGAGGCCCTCGTGGCGGTGCGCGAGCAGGTCGTGTCCTGCGAGCGCTGCTTCAACTTCAGCGACGCACCGCTGTGCCTCATCTGCCGGGACCCGGTTCGCGATCAACGCCGGCTGTGCGTCGTGGAGGAGGCGCTGGACGTGCTGGCGCTCGAGCGGACGGGCGAGTTCCGCGGGCTCTACCACGTCCTTCACGGCGCGATCTCGCCGATCGACGGTATCGGCCCGGAGCGGCTTCGGATCCGCGAGCTCCTCGCCCGGGCCGACGACGGCAGCCGGGCCGGAGCGCCGTTCGAGGAGGTGATCCTGGCGACCAACCCGACACTCGAGGGCGAGGCAACGGCGATGTACCTCGCCGAGCGCCTCGAGGGGACGGTCGTGCTGGTCTCCCGGATCGCCCGCGGGCTGCCCGTGGGCGGCGACCTCGAGTATGCCGACGAGGTGACGCTGATCCGCGCGCTCCAGGGCCGTCGGGCGATCTGAGCCGTGAGCCACCTGCTGGCGGAGATCGGGCTGCGGCTCGTCAAGGCCGGCGTCGCCGTGGCGCTTGGCGGGATCCTCTACGTGCTCCTCGTTGGTCCTCTTGGCGTGCCCGCCTCGGCCGAGCTGGCCCTCCTCGCATGGCTCGCCGCAGCCGCCTTCATCCTGCTCGTCGAGAGCGGCCCGATCTGACGGCCGCAAGCCCGGGGCACGCCGCCCCAGCCGATCGCGAATCGGGGCGCCCCCGGGTTTGACAGCTGCTTGGGCCATGGCTACCATTCGCCCTCGCGTCGCCCCTCAGGGGCGTCGACTTCCGCCGATCGGAACACCGGTCCGGCGGTCCCGCCAGGGTTTGACACCAGGGCGGCAAAGCCCCATCATCAGGGCTCTGCGTCGGCGGCTGCCATGCCCCCGAAGCTGCACCTTAACAATTGAAGAGTGGTAGGAAATCCGGTAAGGATGTGCGAGCGGTCAGACCCTCGAGCGTTAGTCACAGCCGCAGGGCTGTGCATACCTTCGGAGAGTTTGATCCTGGCTCAGGATAAACGCTGGCGGCGTGCATGAGACATGCAAGTCGAACGGACGACCAAGGCTTGCTTTGGTCGTTAGTGGCGGACGGCTGAGTAACGCGTAGGCGACCTACCCTGAAGTGGGGAATAACTGCCCGAAAGGGTGGCTAATACCGCATGTGGTGATGCGTTCGTTCGCATCAGTAAAGCCGCAAGGCGCTTCGGGACGGGCCTGCGTCCGATTAGCTCGTTGGTGGGGTAACGGCTCACCAAGGCGACGATCGGTAGGTGGTCTGAGAGGACGATCACCCAGACTGGGACTGAGACACGGCCCAGACTCCTACGGGAGGCAGCAGTCGGGAATTTTGCTCAATGGGCGAAAGCCTGAAGCAGCAACGCCGCGTGAGGGATGAAGGCCTTCGGGTTGTAAACCTCTTTTCTCAGGGAAGATAATGACGGTACCTGAGGAATAAGCCACGGCTAACTACGTGCCAGCAGCCGCGGTAATACGTAGGTGGCAAGCGTTGTCCGGATTTACTGGGCGTAAAGAGCGCGCAGGCGGTCGTTCAAGTCGAGTGTGAAAGCCCCCGGCTCAACTGGGGAGGGTCACTCGATACTGATCGACTCGAAGGCAGGAGAGGGAAGTGGAATTCCCGGTGTAGTGGTGAAATGCGTAGATATCGGGAGGAACACCAGTGGCGAAGGCGACTTCCTGGCCTGTTCTTGACGCTGAGGCGCGAAAGCTAGGGGAGCAAACGGGATTAGATACCCCGGTAGTCCTAGCCGTAAACGATGGACACTAGGTGTTGGTGGTATCAACCCCGCCAGTGCCGAAGCTAACGCATTAAGTGTCCCGCCTGGGGAGTACGGCCGCAAGGCTAAAACTCAAAGGAATTGACGGGGGCCCGCACAAGCAGCGGAGCGTGGGGTTTAATTCGACGCAACGCGAAGAACCTTACCAGGGCTTGACATGACCAGGAATCCGGCGGAAACGTCGGCGCCCCGCAAGGGGCCTGGCCACAGGTGTTGCATGGCTGTCGTCAGCTCGTGTCGTGAGATGTTGGGTTAAGTCCCGCAACGAGCGCAACCCCTACTGTGTGTTGTATCACTCACACGGGACTGCCGAGAGAAACTCGGAGGAAGGTGGGGATGACGTCAAGTCAGCATGGCCCTTACGTCCTGGGCTACACCCACGCTACAATGGCCGGTACAACGGGCTGCGAAACCGCGAGGTGGAGCGAATCCCTTAAAGCCGGTCTCAGTTCGGATTGTAGGCTGCAACTCGCCTACATGAAGCCGGAGTTGCTAGTAACCGCCGGTCAGCATACGGCGGTGAATATGTTCCCGGGCCTTGTACACACCGCCCGTCACGTCATGAAAGCTGGCAACACCCGAAGCCGGTGGGCCAACCGCAAGGAGGCAGCCGTCGAAGGTGGGGTTGGTGATTGGGACGAAGTCGTAACAAGGTAGCCGTACCGGAAGGTGCGGCTGGATCACCTCCTTTCTAGGGAGATCCGAGTCCTGACTCTTCGGTGGGGTCAGGGCGTTGATGGCTCCCAGGTTGATCGCACGATCGTTCGCTCTCCCTCGTCAGGTGGGAAGCGTCGGCACCGCGAGGTGTCGGAGATCGACCGCGACCTGGCAAAGACACCGAAATCGCTCGAACATCTCGACCCGGAGTTCCTGCCACTCTTCAACTGTTACGGTGCAAGCCGCCGGGCGGACGACCGAACGTCGACCGCGACGAGTCGGAATGCCGTTCCTCGGCGGGCGTTTAGCTCAGCTGGTTAGAGCACTGCCCTGATAAGGCAGAGGTCTCTGGTTCGAGTCCAGAAACGCCCACCATCCACCCGGTGGCAGGGGGACGTAGCTCAGTTGGCAGAGCATCTCCTTTGCAAGGAGAGGGTCAGGAGTTCGAGTCTCCTCGTCTCCACCACCCTGGAGGTCCATCCTGCGCGAGTCAGCAGCACCGCAGAACTGAATAGCTCGGGTTCATCCCGAGACGACCTCGGGTTTCCAGGCGATCTCCATCGACGGTTTGCAGGCTGGTCCTCGAGCCGTCGTTTCGCGCCAGAACCTCCGTCGAGCCCCTGATCCGTGAGCTCCACCAATCGTGGAGACCACCGACCAGCGGATCGCTGGAACCGCCGCCGGGTTCGCCGGCGCGCGGGTGGGCCCTCGGGCCGCACCTTAACAACTGGATACGTGTTTCGGCAGTAAATCGAGATCTTCGATTTCGCCGAGTTGAAGGATCATCCCGATCCCACTCCGCACGCTGACCGCCTGGTCAGATGCTGGAGGGGGTCAAGCTACTAAGGGCACGAGGTGGATGCCTTGGCGCCAAGAGCCGATGAAGGACGTGGCAGGCTGCGTTAAGCCTCGGGGAGTCGCGAGCAGACCGTGATCCGAGGATGTCCGAATGGGGAAACCCGGCTGGGGTCATGCCCAGTCACTCCTGGCTGAACCAAATAGGCCAGGTGGAGGTAAGCCAGCGAACTGAAACATCTCAGTAGCTGGAGGAAAAGAGATCATTCCCTGAGTAGTGGCGAGCGAAACGGGAATAGCCCAAACCCACTCAGCGCGATAGGTTGCAGCCGTTTCTGAGTGGGGGTTGTAGGAGTCGACGGCGGGACCCTGCGAGGTCCCGGCGGAGTTACCAAGTCGATCGCTAGTCGAACCTGTCAGGAAAGGCAGGCCATAGAGGGTGACAGCCCCGTAGACGAAAGCGACCGGCCTCCGTTGTCGACCACCTGAGTACCACGTGGAAGGTCTCTCATGTGGGAAGCTGGGCGGACCACCGTCCAAGGCTAAATACTCTTGGCGACCGATAGTGAACGAGTACCGTGAGGGAAAGGTGAAAAGCACCCCGGAAGGGGAGTGAAATAGTACCTGAAACCGCGTGCCTACAAGCAGTCAAAGGGTGTTGCCGGCTTCGGCCGGTAGCCTGATGGCGTGCCTTTTGAAGAATGAGCCGACGAGTTACTTGCATGTGGCGAGGTTAAGTCCGAGAAGGACGGAGCCGGAGCGAAAGCGAGTCTGAACAGGGCGATCAGTCGCATGCAGTAGACCCGAAACCGAGTGACCTATCCATGGCCAGGTTGAAGCGGGAGTAATGTCCCGTGGAGGACCGAACTCACTAGCGTTGAAAAGCTAGGGGATGAGCTGTGGATAGAGGTGAAATGCCAATCGAACTCGGAGATAGCTGGTTCTCCCCGAAATAGCTTTAGGGCTAGCCTCGGGCGTTCAATCACGGGGGTAGAGCACTGGATGGGCTAGGGGGCTTCCCGCTTACCAACCCCAACCAAACTCCGAATCCCGTGATTTCAGAGCCCGGGAGTCAGACTGCGAGGGCTAAGCTTCGTGGTCAAAAGGAAAACAGTCCGGACCGTCAGCTAAGGTCCCTAAATCCAAGCTAAGTGGTAAAGGATGTGGATTCGCACAGACAACCAGGATGTTGGCTTAGAAGCAGCCACCATTGAAAGAGTGCGTAACAGCTCACTGGTCAAGTGGATCTGCGCCGAAAATTCAGCGGGGCTCAAGCTTGGTACCGAAGCTACGGATTGGGTGTCCGGTTCGCCGGGCACCTTCTGGTAGGGGAGCGTTCCGTTCTGCAGTGAAGGTCGACCGTGAGGACGGCTGGAGCGTACGGAAGTGCGAATGTCGGCATGAGTAGCGAAATGTGGGTGAGAATCCCACACGCCGTATGCCTAAGGTTTCCTGAGGAAGGCTTGTCCGCTCAGGGTTAGTCGGGCCTAAGCCGAGGACGAACGTCGTAGGCGATGGACATCCGGTTGATATTCCGGAACCACTGGGAGTCGTTTGCACCGCAAGGTGTCGCCTGGGGGTAGGTGAACGGAGGTTGGCCGGCGAAAGTCGGTCGAGTCCGGGAGCTGATCCCGGGTGAGAGCAAGGGCATGACACGGTGTGGTAGCTCGAGCGCGTTTTGGCTATACGCGTCCAAGCCGGTAGGGGGAGAGGACAGGCAAATCCGTCCTCTCAGTTTCAACCCCGAGCAGCGAGTGTAAGAGGCTTCTGCCTCAAGTCGAGCAAGCCATGCTGGCGAGAAAAGTGTCTAGCGAGACGAACAGTGTCCGTACCGCAATCCGACACAGGTAGGCGGGTAGAGAATACCAAGGCGATCGGGAGAACCCTCGTTAAGGAACTCGGCAACATGGCCCCGTAACTTCGGGAGAAGGGGCGCTTCGCGGCTGCTGCTTGCAGTGGTCGATCGAAGCCGCAGTGAAAAGGCCCAGGCGACTGTTTAGCAAAAACACAGGTCTGTGCGAAAGCGAAAGCTGACGTATACGGGCTGACGCCTGCCCAGTGCCGGAAGGTTAAGAGGAGGGGTGCAAGCTCTGAATCGAAGCCCCGGTAAACGGCGGCCGTAACTATAACGGTCCTAAGGTAGCGAAATTCCTTGTCGGGTAAGTTCCGACCCGCACGAATGGCGTAACGATCTGGGCGCTGTCTCAACGAGGGATCCGGCGAAATTGAAGTACCTGTGAAGATGCAGGTTACCCGCGGCAGGGCAAAAAGACCCCGTGGAGCTTTACTGCACCCTGACATTGGATTGGGATTCAGCTTGTGTAGGATAGGTGGGAGGCTGAGAAGCTGGGGCGCTAGCCTCGGTGGAGCCAACGTTGAAATACCACCCTTGTTGGATTTCGGTTCTAACCGCGACCCGTGATCCGGGCGCGAAACAGTGTCAGGCGGGCAGTTTGACTGGGGCGGTCGCCTCCTAAAGTGTAACGGAGGCGCCCAAAGGTTCCCTCAGGCTGAATGGAAACCAGCCGAAGAGTGCAAAGGCATAAGGGAGCTTGACTGCGAGACCTACAAGTCGAGCAGAGACGAAAGTCGGGCTTAGTGATCTGGTACCTCCGAGTGGAAGGGGTATCACTCAACGGATAAAAGCTACCCCGGGGATAACAGGCTGATGGTGCCCAAGAGTTCACATCGACGGCACCGTTTGGCACCTCGATGTCGGCTCGTCGCATCCTGGGGCGGAAGTACGTCCCAAGGGTTTGGCTGTTCGCCAATTAAAGCGGCACGCGAGCTGGGTTCAGAACGTCGTGAGACAGTTCGGTCTCTATCCGCCGTGGGCGTAGGGAACTTGAGAGGAGTTGCTCCTAGTACGAGAGGACCGGAGTGAACGAACCGCTGGTGTGCCAGTTGTCCCGCCAGGGGCACCGCTGGGTAGCTATGTTCGGTCGGGATAAGCGCTGAAAGCATCTAAGTGCGAAGCTCGCCTCGAGATGAGGTTCCCCACCGGGTCAACCGGGTAAGACCGCAGGGAGACCACCTGTTTGATAGGCCGCATGTGGAAGTCCGGCGACGGATGAAGCTGAGCGGTACTAATGGTCGAGGGCTTGACCTCTTCAGCAACTGACCAGGGGTCAGCGGCTGGGATCGCGATCGATCCATCAACTCGGAGATCGGAGATCTCGTACCGGCGCCGAAACACATCCAGACGCAGAAGATCCTGGTGACTCTAGCGGAGAGGCCACACCCGTTCCCATACCGAACACGGAAGTTAAGCTCTCCAGCGCCGAAGATACTGAGAGGGCAGCCTTTCGGGAAAATAGGTCGTCGCCAGGATTTTTGCGTTTCCGGCCCCGCCGCCCCGGGGACGGGTGCGCGTGGTACAGACGTTCTAGCCCATGCACGGAAAACGGCATTCGCACATGATTCCGGGGGAGTATGCTGCGGACCGTGACCGTCACCTCCGGCGATCGGACCGCTGCGCCCGGCACGCGGGCACCCGGGCGGGATGCGACCGCGGCAGCCGTCCCCATCGCCCGCGTCTGTCCGTTCGTCGTCTCGGCGGACGGCGCCTGGCGGAGCTCCCACCCAGCTCGCGATCAGCGCTGTGCAGCTGTCCAGCCATCCGCGCCCCTCGCCCTCGAGAAGCAGGCGCGGCTGTGCCTGGGTGCCGCCCATGCCTCGTGCGCGACGTTCCACGCCGCCGCCGCAGCCACCCTCGACCGGCCCGTCCGGGGGACGGGAGCTCGTCCGCGTCCCCGACCGGCGGTCGCGACCACGCGCTGGGCACTGGTTCGGACGGCCCCCGTCCGTCTCGACACCGGGCGCGTCTCGTCGGCCGCCGACCTGCCGCTGCCGGGTCGCCCCGCACAGGCCGGTCTGGTGGCCCTGATGGTCATCGCCCTGGCCTTCGTCGTCCTGGCTCGTCTGCCAGGCGAACCGCTGCCCCTGACGACGAGCGTTGGCTCTGGCGCCGTGGACCGCGTGATGCGCGGGCCATCGCCGTCGGCCGCCGCGCTCGTCCTGCCGCCGTCCACCGACGTCCCGGTTGCCAGTCCAGGCTCCCCGCCGAGCACCGCTCCCGTGACGGGCGGCGCGGTCTCCCCCGCGGCGAGCCCGACGACCAGTGCACGGCCCCAGCGCGTCTACACCGTCAGATCCGGCGACACACTATACGCGATCGCCCTCCGCCACGACACCACGGTCGAGGCGATCCAGCGGCTGAACGCTCTCGATTCGACGCTCATCAAGGCGGGGATGGAGCTCAGGATCCCCTGACCCTCAGCGCTGGCAGCCCCGACAGAACGAGGTCACGAAGCCGCCTGCCTTGACCTCGCTGATCCGGGTCCCGCAGCGCGGGCACGCCTGGCCACCCTTCAGGTGCACCGCCAGGAAGTCGCGCACCTGTTGCTCGAATGTCGGCGGCACGCGCGCGCGTAGGGTCTCGATCGCGCGGGCGAGGGTTTCGCGCGTGGCCCGGTACAGGTCATCCACCTCGTCAGCCGCGAGCGTCGAGCGTTTGCGGAACGGCAGGAGCCCGGCGGCATGGAGGATCTCGTCGCTGTAGGCGTTGCCGATCCCGGCGACGAACGCCTGGTTTCGCAGGAGGTTCTTGAGCTCGCCCGGGTGCTTTCGGATCCGGCCGCGCCACAGGTCGAGCGTCAGCTCCGGGTCGTCCGCGTCGGGTCCCTGCTCGTGGCCGCCCATGCCCGGGACCGGGCGGTCGACGCCGGCAGGCACCAGGTAGACCTTGCCCATCTGGCTCGGGTCGCGGTAGCGGACCTCGAGGGGCGTGTCGTGGCCCGGCAACCAGGGGGCGCGCCGGGTCCATCGGGCGGCGTCCGGCGGGCCGAGCGGACGGGGGCCGAACCCCAGCACGACGGCCGTCCTGGTGGGCGGCCTGGTCGTCGGGAGGGCAAGCTGGAACCGGCCCGTCAGCATCGGGTTGACCACGATGCGGTCCCGCTCGAGCTCGAGGAGGAGGAACTTGCCACGCCGCCGGATGCCGGCAACCTGCTGACCGACGAGCTCGGACAACTCGGCTGGCGTGCCGCGTACCGCGAGCGGTCCGGGCGCCGACGCCGATGTGATGGACCGGCCCGTGATGGCGGCGTGGAAGGCCTCGGCGACGACGGTCAGGTCGGGCAATTCCGGCACGGCGGGCCGATTGTAGCCGCCCAAATGCCTGTGCTAGACTCTCCCGGCCCCAGCGGCAGGACAGCTGAAGAGCACGTTCCACGCCACTCGCCACGAAGGAGCGGACCGCGACCGGACGGACACGGACCACTTGATCGTCTCGAAGCCGGCTTGAGCGTGGCTCAGGCCGGTTCTGATTCACGGGGCGGACATCCCACCCAGGAGAATCACCACTTGACCGAAGAGCAGCAGGGCGGGTCCGCGCCGGACGCCGAGGCGATCGCCTCCGCCGATCCGGCGTCCGAGAAGCCCGTCGCGGCGGTTGCCGTCGCCGACGAGCCCGCCGAGACCGAGACGGCGACGCCACAGCAGCCGACCGCGGGGCCGGACGACGAGAGCGATGCCCCGGCGGCAGCGGGGCCTGTCGCTTCCTCGGCTGACGCGGTGAACGGGTCCGGGCCCGACAGCGACGAGGCGGCTGCGGCGCGGGCGTCGGCGGGGACCGCCGAGCCGGCCCCGGACGCGACCGCCCAGCCGGCCCCGGAGGCCGCGGCAGACGCGCCGCTCGCTCCCGAGGTCCCGGTCAGCGAGGACGACACGGCCGATGCGCCGGCCGCCGCCGAGGAGGACGAGCCGGAGTCCGTTCCGCAGCGCGACCTCGGCCCGGAGCCGACCACGATGGAGGAGCTGCTGGCGGAGCAGGACTCGGACATCAAGAGCTTCAAGCACGGTGACGTCGTCGAGGGCACCGTTGTCCGGATCGACAAGGACGAGATGCTGGTCGACATCGGCGCCAAGAGCGAGGGCGTCGTCAGCAACCGGGAGCTGTACGGGCGGAACGCCGAGACGCAGCCCCAGTTGAACGTCGGCGACACGGTCCTCGTGTACGTCCTCCAGCCCGAGTCGCAGGAGGGCCACGTCGTCCTGTCGCTCCGCCGCGCCGGTCTCGAGCGGAAGTGGCGCTCGATGCAGGAGCAGTTCGAGACGGGCGTCATCATCGAGGCCCCGGTCATCGACCACAACAAGGGCGGGCTCATCGTCGACTGCGGGATCCGTGGTTTCGTGCCGATCTCCCAGATCGTCGACTTCCCGCGCCGGCCGCAGAACGACCAGCCGCGCGATGCGGCCCAGGAGATCGCCGAGAAGCTCATGCCCTTCGTGGGCCGCAAGATCCGGCTCAAGATCCTCGAGGTCAACCGCAAGGCGAACCGCCTGATCCTGTCCGAGAAGGTGGCCCTGTACGAGGAGCGGCGCGAGAAGCGCGACGAGCTCTTCAGCAGCCTCCAGGTCGGCCAGAAGGTCACCGGGACGGTCCGCTCGATCGCGCCGTTCGGCGTCTTCATCGACCTCGGCGGCATCGATGGCCTGGTTCACAAGAGCGAGCTGTCGTGGAACAAGGTCAACAATCCCGAGGCCGGCTACAAGGTCGGTGAAGAGGTCGAGGCCGAGGTCATCGACATCAATCACGAGCGCGGCCGGATCAGCCTGTCGATCCGTCGCCTGCAGCCGGATCCGTGGCACTCGACCGTGGCGGACTTCAACGTCGGCGACGTCATCGACGGCACGGTGACGAAGCTCGTCAACTTCGGGGCGTTCGTCCGCGTGCGTGACGGGCTCGAGGGCCTGATCCACATCAGCGAGCTGTCGCACCAGCGCGTCGCGCATCCGGGCGATGTCGTCCACGAGGGCCAGAACCTCAAGCTCAAGATCATCTCGCTCGACTCGGAGCGGCACCGCCTCGGCCTGAGTCTCAAGCAGGCGGAGGAGTCGCCGGCTCGCACCATGCCGGAGCCCGGCCAGCCCGGCCAGCCCGGCCAGCCGAGCCAGCCCAGCCAGCCGCGCGGCGAGCGGCGCCCACGGCAGGAACGAGCCTGGACGCCGTCGGACGCGGTGCAGGAGCCCGAGGGCGGCATCGACAACACCCTTGCTGCGGCGTTCGCCCAGGTCCGTCAGCAGGTCGCCGAGTCCGAGCAGCAGGCGCGCACGGACGATGCCGAGGTCGGGGACGGCGGGATCGCCGCCGACCGGGCCCCTGCCGGCGATGAGCCGACTGGCGGAGCACCGGTACCGGAGCCCAAGGCCGGCGAGCCGAAGGCGGACGAGGGACCGGCCCCCAGGACGGAAACCCCCGATACCCCCGAATCCCCCACCCTCGAGGCGGCTGCCGCCGAGCCCGAGGAGCCGGCGGCTGGCGAAGCACGGGCACCGGAGGCCGAGGCTCCGTCCGCCGAGGCCGGGGCTGCTGCGCCCGAAGCGAGGGAGCCGGCGGCCGGCGAGGCCCCCGCTGCCGAGGATGCCGCCGAGGCACAAGCGGCCACGGCTGCCTTGCCGGAGCCCGAGCCCACCGAGACCGTGCTTGACGAGGCCCAGACCGCCGAGACCACCGCCACGGAGGCTCCGTCGCCCGAGACGCCCGACGACACCGAGCGATCGACGCCGCCCTCCGATGGCGGATCCGCGCCGGGATCCGAGCCGGTCGGTCCGGACTCCCCGGGCGCCGAGCCGCTGACGGCCGATCCCGAGGTGCTGGAGGCGCCACCATCGATCGCCGCGGCAGCCGACGGGGGCGAGGCGGGCGACGCGGCGGCGAACGCCCAAGCGCCCAACGCCCGGGCGCGGAAGGTCCCTGCGGTGTCGTTCGAGGCGCCCACGGCCGAGCCGTCGGCTGCCGGCGAGGACACAGGTGCCGACCACGATGCCGTGACGCCGCCTGAGGCAGCCGCACCGGCCGAGACGCCCTCGACGACCGAGGGGGCCGCCGCTGGCGAGATCGCCCCGGACGGATCGGCGCGCGATACCGCCAAGGCTGACGAGGGCGATCCCCCGGGCTGAGCAGCCACGCGAGGCAGGCAGAGGCTCCGCACGGCCCCGACTCCTGATGGACCCCGTGACCGGGGAGGCCGCCCTCCGAAGGCGTTGCGAATCCTTAGCCGTATCGGCACCGCGGTGCCGCATCCAGCGTCATGTCCGCCAGCGATCCTATGAGTGGGGGACACGGTCTGACCGGACAGTCCCAGGGCACCGCCACCCGGTGGCGGTGAACGGCCGTCCGGTCGGTTGCGGAGCAGAGTGGCCGTGCTAGCATGGCCCAAAGGTCGCTCGTTCGACCTCGGGAAAGGAACAGGCGTTCGGTCGTGGATCGATTCGACAAGTTCACGGATCGCGCACGGAAGGTCCTGACGCTCGCGCAGGACGAAGCCCAGCGGTTCAACCACAACTACATCGGGACCGAGCACCTGCTGCTGGGGCTCGTCCGCGAGGGCGAGGGCGTGGCCGCCCGCGTCCTCGAGAACATGAACGTCGAGCTGGCCAAGGTCAGGACGGCCGTCGAGTTCATCATCGGCCGGGGCGACCGCCCGGTGGTCGGCGAGGTCGGGCTGACGCCGCGGGCCAAGCGGGTCATCGAGCTGGCCATCGACGAGGCCCGTCGGCTGGGCCACAACTACATCGGCACGGAGCACCTGCTGCTGGGGCTGGTCCGGGAGGGCGAGGGGATCGCCGCCGGCGTGCTCGAGAGCCTGGGCGTCAACCTCGACAAGGTGCGCCACGAGGTCATCCGCGTCCTGTCGCAGAGCTCCTCGGCGGGCCCCGCCCAGGAGACCAAGCGGGCGAGCAAGACGCCGACCGTCGACCAGCTGGGCATCAACCTCACCGAGGCCGCCCGGGCGGGCAAGCTGGACCCGGTGATCGGTCGCGAGAAGGAGATCGAGCGGGTCATCCAGATCCTCGGCCGGAAGACCAAGAACAACCCGGCCCTGATCGGCGAGCCGGGCGTCGGCAAGACCGCGATCGCCGAGGGTCTCGCGCACCGGATCGTCAGCGGCGACGTGCCGGACATCCTCCTCAACAAGCGCGTGCTGACCCTCGACATCGGCTCGCTCGTGGCCGGCACGAAATACCGCGGCGAGTTCGAGGAGCGCCTCAAGAAGATCATCGAGGAGCTTCGCAACACGAACGACGCCGTCCTCTTCATCGACGAGCTCCATACGCTCGTGGGCGCGGGCGCGGCCGAGGGCGCGATCGACGCGGCCAACATCCTCAAGCCGCCACTCTCCCGCGGCGAGCTCCAGTGCATCGGCGCCACCACCCTCGACGAGTACCGCAAGTACATCGAGCGCGACGCGGCCCTCGAGCGCCGGTTCCAGCCGGTGATGGTCGAGGAGCCGACGGTCGAGCAGACCGTCGAGATCCTGCTCGGGATCCGGGAGCGCTACGAGCAGCACCACAAGGTCACGATCACGGACGACGCGGTCAAGGCGGCGGCGGACCTCTCCATCCGCTACATCACGGACCGGCACCTTCCGGACAAGGCGATCGACCTGATCGACGAGGCCGCGTCGCGCGTCCGGCTGCGGCACGCCTCCGCACCGCCGGCCCTGCGCGAGGCCCAGAAGGATCTCGATCGCATCACCAAGGAGAAGGACGCCGCGATCAACGGGCAGGAGTACGAGTCGGCCGCCACCCTGCGCGAGTCGGAGGCGACGGCTCGTGAGCACGTCGAGCAGCTCCGCGGCGAGTGGCAGTCCCAGATCTCCGGCGATCAACCGACGGTCGACGAGGAGGAGATCGCCCAAATCGTGGCGATGTGGACGGGCATCCCCGTGACCAGGATCTCGGAGCAGGAGTCCCAGCGCCTGCTGCACATGGAGGACGCGCTCCACGAGCGGGTCATCGGGCAGCAAGAGGCGATCGAGATCATCTCGAAGGCGGTCCGCCGGGCCCGGGCCGGCCTCAAGGACCCGAAGCGTCCGATCGGCTCGTTCATCTTCCTCGGGCCCACGGGCGTCGGGAAGACGGAGCTCGCCAAGGCCCTCGCTGAGTTCATGTTCGGCAGCGAGGACGCGCTCATCAAGATCGACATGAGCGAGTTCATGGAGCGCCACAACGTGTCCCGCCTCGTCGGGGCGCCTCCGGGCTACGTGGGGTTCGACGAGGGCGGGCAGCTCACCGAGGCCGTCCGCCGCAAGAACTACGCCGTCATCCTCCTCGACGAGGTCGAGAAGGCCCATCCGGAGGTGTTCAACATCCTGCTCCAGATCCTGGAGGACGGGCACCTCACGGACGCCAAGGGACGGCGCGTGGACTTCCGGAACTGCATCATCATCATGACCTCGAACCTCGGCGCGAAGTCGCTCCAGACGAACGCGACGCTCGGCTTCCGGGCCATGGGTGACACGGACGCGGCCCGCGCGGAGACGTCCTACGAGATCATCAAGGAGAAGGTCGCGGCGGAGCTCAAGCAGAACTTCCGCCCCGAGTTCCTCAACCGGATCGATGCCACGGTCGTGTTCCGTTCGCTGACGGTCGACGAGATCCGCCTGATCGTCGACCTGATGCTGGCCCGGGTCCGGGATCAGCTCAAGGCCCAGCAGATGGCCCTCGAGGTGACCCAGGAGGCGAAGGATCACGTCATCAAGCTGGGCTACGACCCGGCGTACGGGGCCCGACCGCTGCGCCGGGTGATCCAGAACATGATCGAGGACGTCCTCGCCGAGCACCTGCTCCTCGGCCAGTACCAGCCCGGCACCACGATCATCGTGGACAAGGACGCCGAGGCCGGCCTGTCCATCGGTGCCGCCGAGGCCAAGACGCCCGTCGAGGCGCGGTAGCCCGCGCGCCCGGCGAGGGAATGGTGGCCCGGCCCCAGAGCCGGTTCGTCTGTCAGACCTGCGGCGATGTCTCGCTGCGCTGGGAAGGTCAGTGCCGGGCGTGCGGCACCTGGAACAGCCTCGTCGAGACGCTCGTGCGCGATCCTGCCCGTCGGGCCCCTGCCGCGTCGGGACGGCCATCGCGGGACGGCGCCCAGCCGACGAGCCTGCGCGACGTCGCGGACGGCGATCTTCCCCGTCGGCGGGTCGGGATCGGTGAGCTGGATCGCGTGCTGGGGGGCGGCCTCGTCCCCGGATCCCTCGTCCTCCTCGGCGGCGAGCCGGGGATCGGGAAGTCGACCCTCCTGCTGCAGGCGGCGGCCGGGGTGGCGTCCGGCGGTGGATCCGTGCTGTATGCCACGGGGGAGGAGTCGGCCGGCCAGGTCCGCCTCCGGGCGTCGCGCCTCGGGCTGCTCGACGGGCCGGCCGGCACGGGCGTGCGCGTGGTCGTGGAGTCGAACGTGGGCCGCATCGTGGAGCTCGCTCGGGCGGCGACGCCGGACCTGCTCGTGGTCGATTCGATCCAGACGGCCGTTGTGGACGACCTGGACGGCGCCGCGGGCAGCGTCGGCCAGGTGCGCGAGTCGGCCCTTCGCCTGATGGAGCTCGCCAAGGGCGATGGCGTGACGGTGGTGCTGGTCGGCCACGTCACGAAGGAAGGCTCGATCGCCGGGCCGAAGACGCTCGAGCACCTCGTCGACGCCGTGCTCAACCTCGAGGGCGACCGGTACGCCGCACTGCGGCTGCTCAGGGCGGCCAAGAACCGGTTCGGTTCCACGGAGGAGGTGGGTGTCTTCGAGATGCGGGAAGTGGGGATGAGCGAGGTGGCGGATCCCGGGCGTGCGTTCCTCGTCGAGCACGATGGGGCTGCGCCGGGCAGCGTCGTGGCGCCCACGCTCGAGGGCAGCCGCCCGCTGCTGGTGGAGGTGCAGGCGCTCGTCGCGCCGACGGCATACGGCAACCCGGTGCGGCGGGCGAGCGGCATCGAGCCCAACCGCCTGGCGCTCCTCGTCGCCGTCCTCGGACGCCGCGCCGGCGTCGGCCTGGGCGCCCACGACGTGTACGCCAACCTGGCCGGCGGGCTGTCGGTCGCGGAGCCGGGCCTCGATCTCCCGCTCGCGCTGGCGCTCGCCTCCTCGCTGCGGGATCGCCCCGTGGCCCCCGGCACCGTGGCGATCGGTGAGGTTGGGCTGCTGGGGGAGTTGCGCCCGGTGTCCGGCCTCGAGCGGCGCCTGGGCGAGGCCGCGCGTCTTGGCTTTCGGCGGGCGATCGCGCCGGTCGACGCCCGGCGAGACGTGGGGCCCGTGCCGGGCATGGAGGTCGTGCGGGCGACCACCCTGCGCGACGCTGTCGCCCTCGCCCTGGCCACACCGGCCATGCCCGGCCCAGAGGCGGCCGCCGCACTCGGGGAACCACCCGATCCGGCTCGCTCGAGCCGGCGATGCTAGGCTGACACGCCCCGGTGGACGCCCCCGCGTCAGGCGAGGACGCCCCCGAGGACCGAGGAGACCGTGACCCGATCCATCCGGCTGCTGGGTGCCGCGCTCGGGGCCCTGACCGGCCTCGGCCTCGCCCGTCCGGCGGGGCTTCTGCTCGGTAGTCCACAGGGCGACTTCAGCCTGACGCCGAGCGGCGCGCTCCTGCTCGCGCCGTGGCTGGTCGCCTGGATCGTCGTGGGACTGGCGCTGTTGCCGTACCTGACCCTCGTGCCGGCGGCCCGCCTGTTCCGTGGCGCGCAGGAGATGTCCACGGCCGAGTTCATCGCGGCGGTCGTCGGGCTCCTGCTCGGGCTGCTGATGGGGCTCCTGCTCGGCTTCCCGCTCGCCCGGCTACCCGCTCCCTGGGGGACGCTCCTGCCGGTTGGCGTCTCGCTCTTCCTCGGGCTCGGGATGGTCGGGCTGACGGTGGCCAAGCGGCAGGACCTGCTCGGGGTCGTGGAGACGATCGGGCTCGTCCGCCGGCCGACGGACGCCGCGGCGGCTCAGGCCGCTGCGGCTCAGGCCGCTGCGGCTCAGGCCGCGGCGGATCAGGGCGCCCAGCCGACGATCGTGGTCGACACGAGCGCCATCATCGACGGGCGGATCGCCGACATCGCCGACTCGGGCTTCCTGTACGGCACGCTCGTCGTGCCACGGTTCGTGCTCGAGGAGCTGCAGCACATCGCGGACAGCTCGGATGCGCTCCGGCGGAACCGCGGCCGGCGCGGCCTCGAGATCCTCAACCGCATGCAGCGGGACTCGCCGACACGGGTCGAGATCGTCGAGGACGACGCACCCGGCATTCCCGAGGTCGACGGCAAGCTGATCGCCCTCGCCAAGACGCGCGGCCGGGCGATCCTGACCAACGACTTCAACCTGAACCGCGTCGCCGAGCTGCAGGGGATCCGGGTCCTGAACATCAACTCGCTGGCCAACGCCGTCAAGCCGGCCGTTCTGCCCGGCGAGGAGCTCCGAGTGCGCGTCATCCACGAGGGCAAGGAGGCCGGACAGGGCGTCGGCTTCCTCGACGACGGCACGATGATCGTGGTCGAGGGCGGTTCGCGGTTCATCGATCGCGACCTCGACGTGGCGGTCACGCGGGTGCTCCAGACGGTGGCTGGCCGGATGATCTTCGCGCACCCGCGCGTCGATTGAGCGGCAACGTACCGACTGGTGGCGATGGCGGTGCCAGCCGCCTCCGAGCGGACGCGATCGTCGTCGCGGCGGGCGCTTCGCGGCGGATGGGCGGCACGGACAAGCTGGCAGTGGCGATCGGCGGGCGACCGCTGCTGGCCTGGACGCTCGAGGCTCTGACCCGGGCCGCGGTTGTCGAGCGGGTGGTGATCGTGACCGCAGTCGCGACCGTGGACGCCGTCCGGGCGGCGGACTGGCTACCGGCGTCGGTCGTGGCGGTGGTGGCCGGCGGCGAGCGGCGGCACGAGTCCGTGGCCGCCGGGCTCGAGGCGCTGGCGAGCCGTGGAACGCCGGAGGACCGGGTGCTGCTGGTCCACGACGGGGCGCGGCCGGCCGTCAGGGTTGAGCTCATCGAGGCGGTTGCGCACGCGGCGCACCGGCACGGCGCGGCCATCCCGGTCCTCGCCGTGGCCGAGACGCTCAAGCGGGTGGACCGCGACCGCGTCGTGGGCACGGTCGAGCGCGCTGGCGTCGGCGCGGCGCAGACGCCGCAGGGCATCAGGCTCGGGTGGCTCCGGGAGGCGTACGACCGGTTTCCGCCTGCCGGCCCGGAGACCTGGACGGACGAGGCCGCGCTCCTCGAGGCGTGTAGCATGCCCGTTCATGCGATTCCCGGTCACGCCGACAATCTCAAGGTGACGCTGCCCGCCGATCTCCAGCGCGTGACCGCGATCCTCGGTGCGGGGGGACCGAGGGTCGGCTTCGGGCACGATGGTCATTCGTTCGGCCCGGGCGAGCCGCTCGCCCTGGCGGGCGTCGAGGTCTCCGGCGCCCCCCGGCTGCACGGCCACTCGGACGGGGACGTCGCACTCCACGCGGTCGCCGACGCGCTGCTCGGTGCGGCGGGTCTCGGCGACCTCGGGCGGATCTTCCCCGCCGATGCCCGAACGCCGCGCGGAATCGCCGGCGCGGCGCTGGTCGGCGATGTCGTGCGGCGGCTCCGGCTGGCGGGCGTTCGGCCGGCCTCGCTCGACGTCACGATCCTCGCCGCCAGGCCGCGGCTCGGCGACCGGCTGGACGAGATGCGGTCACGGATCGCCGCGCTCGTCGAGCTCCCCATCGACCGGGTCAACGTCAAGGCCTCGACCGGCAACCTCGAGGGCATGGAAGGTGCCGGTCGCGGCATCTCCGCCCGTGCCGTCGCGGTCGTCGAGCCGGACGCGTGATCCGGCTCAGTGACACGCTGTCGGGCGCGATCCGACAGCTCGAGCCGCTCGAGCCTGGTCACGTCCGGATTTACAGCTGCGGCCCGACGGTCTACGGCCCGGCCCACATCGGAAACTTCCGGTCGTTCCTCTTCGCGGACGTCCTGGTCCGGTATCTGCGCTACGGGGGCCTGCGGGTGACCTGGGTGATGAACATCACCGACATCGACGACAAGATCATCCGCGGCGCGGCGGCCAACGGCGAGGGCATCGAGGCGCTCGCCGAGCGCTGGATCGCCCGCTTCCGGGAGGACGCCGTCGCGCTCCGCATGACGCCGCCGGACGCCCAGCCCCGCGCCACCGAGCACATCCCCCAGATCGTGGATCTCGTGGCGACCCTGCTCGACAAGGGCCATGCCTACCGCGCCGCCGATGGCTCGATCTTCTTCCGGATCGCGTCGTGGCCCGCCTACGGACGGCTGGCACGCCTCGACCCCGAGCAGATGCGGGTCGGTGAGCGCGTCGAGTCCGACGAGTACGCCAAGGACGACGCGCGTGACTTCGCCCTGTGGAAGGCGCCCAAGCCCGGCGAGCCGTCCTGGGAGACGGCGATCGGGCCCGGCCGACCCGGGTGGCACATCGAGTGCTCGGCGATGAGCATTGCCGCGCTCGGGCCGTCCTTCGACGTCCACACCGGCGGGATCGACCTGATCTTCCCGCACCACGAGGACGAGATCGCGCAGAGCGAGGCGGCGACTGGGCAGCCCTTCGTCGGCACGTGGCTGCACTGCGCCCACCTCCAGCTGGGCGGCGCCAAGATGGCCCGGTCGAGTGGCAACATCGCGCGGGTCTCGGAGCTGCTCGAGGCGGGCATCTCCGCGCGAGCGATCCGCTACGCGCTGATCTCCGTGCATTACCGGCAATCGCTCAGCTACGGCGGTGATTCGCTGACGGCCGCGGCCGCCGCGCTGGATCGCCTCGACGCCGCGGTCGCGGCGCTCGGTTCCTACGACGAGGATCGGGCCGACGATCCCGGGCTGCCCGACCTCCTGGCCCGCGCCCGGGCTGCCTTCGAGGCTGCGCTGGACGACGATCTGAACCTGTCCGCGGGCCTGGCGGCGGTCTTCGACCTCGTCCGCGAGCTGAATCGGCGACTCGACGGTCGGTCGCTCTCGACGGACGACGCGCGCCGCGGGCTGGCGTTGCTGCGGGATCTCGATCGTGTGCTTGGTGTCCTGCCCGACGAGACCGACCCACTCGAGCCGGAGCTGGCCGCGCTCGTGCAGGAGCGGGCGGCCGCGCGAGCGAACCGCGACTGGGCGACGTCCGACCGGCTGCGCGACGAGCTGCTCGGCCGCGGCGTCGCCGTCGAGGACACGCGCGACGGTCAGCGCTGGCGCCGGCTGGTGGAGTCGCGCCGTGGCTGACCGCCCGGATCGGGGCCGACGGGGGGGTCATGACGGCCGGCCACCGGGGCGCCGCGGCGCCCCACGCGGGCAGGGCCCCGACGATCGCGGGCCCCGGGGCCAGCACGGCGCCGGCGGCGGAAGCGGGCGGCGCAATCCCGGCGGGGCGACCGGCGGTTCGACGGGCCGTCCGGGCGGGAGGGCGGGGTTCGGGTTCCGCAGCGAGGGGCGTGGCCCGGGCAGCGAAGGCCGTGGCCCGGGCAGCGAAGGCCGTGGCCCGGGCAGCGACCGGCCCTTCGGCGACCGGCCCCAGGTCCGTGGCCCGGGGAATCCAGGGCGGCGAACGGCGGGACCGGGTCCTCGTCCTGCCAGCGAGCGGTCGTCGTGGGGCCCGGGGCAGGGTCGGGGCGGCGGTGACTGGCGACCGCGGACGAACGACGACACGTCCGGCGGGCGCCGGGACGCTCCGCCGTGGGCCTCGCGGCCGGCGGATCGGCCGACTCGTCGCTTTCCGCCGGGTGGCGGCTCGCCAGGCGACGGGCAGGGCAGGCCACCCGGCGGGAGGCCACCCGGCGCCAGGCCACCCGACGACAGGCGGCTTGGGCCGGGACCGTCGAGCGGCGGATGGGGGGGACCGCGGCCGGCCGGCCCGCCGTGGGGGCGCGATCGCCCCGAGCGAGGGGATCGACACGAGCCGGGGTCCGATCGGCCGTGGCGCCCGGGGGAGCGCGGGGCCCACATGGCTGACACTCCGCGCCACGCTGACGAGGCGCCGCGCTTCGGCGATCGCCCCCGACCGGACGATCACCGGGCGCCCGGGGTCCGGGACGATCGGGGGCAGTCGCGTGGCGACCGACCCTGGCGCTCGGCCGAGCGGGGCATGCAACCGCGATACGGGCAGGCAGCGCGCCCGCCGCGCTCGCTCGCGACCGAAGCCGATTCGCTGGTCACCGGCGAGGAGGAGCTGGTGGCCGGCCGGCGCCCGGTCGAGGAGGCGTTTGCCGCCGGACGTGAGGCGCACCGCCTGCTGGTCGTGCCGCAGCGCCGGCAGGCTCTCGAGCGAATCGTCCTCCACGCCACCAACCTGCGCATTCCCATCCTCGAGGTCGAGGGCGGCACCCTCACTGCGGTCGCCGGCTTCGACGGGCACCAGGGCATCGCGGTGGTCGTCACCCCGCGCCGATACGCCACGCTCGACGAGATCCTCGCCCGGGCGATCGAGCGCGGCGAGCCACCGTTCGTGCTCGCCCTCGACTCCCTCGAGGACCCGCAGAACGTGGGCACGCTCCTCCGCAGCGCCGAGGCTGCGGGTGCCCATGGCGTCGTCTTTCCGACGCATCGCCAGGCGCCCCTCACCCCGGCCGCGGTGAAGGCTTCCGCCGGCGCCGTCGAGCACCTGCTGCTGTGCCCGGTCGACGATCTGGCGGCCGCGCTGGCCGACCTCCACGTGCGCGGCCTGCGTGTCGCGGGCGCCGAGGCGGAGGCACCCCTGACGGCACGCCAGGCGGACCTGCGGGGGCCCCTGACGATCGTGGTCGGGAGCGAGGGCCAGGGCCTCGGGCCGGCGGTTCGCCGGCGCTGCGACATCCTCATGCGGATCCCGATGCAGGGCGTGATCGAGTCGCTCAACGCCGCGGTCGCGGGCTCGATTCTTCTGTTCGAGGCCGTTGCGCAGCGCAATCCCGAGGGCCTGGCACGACCGCGACCAGCCGCCCGGCAACGCAGACCGCAGACCGCAGTCGCGCCGGGTGCGGAACAGGACGCAGAGCGCCCGGGCGCCGATCCTGCCCCGGATCCGGCTTCAACGCCCGACGTCGGCGAGCCACCAGCGTCCGAGGTGGCTCCCGGGTCCGAAGCGACTCCGGTGAGGCCGCCCCGGGCGGCGCAACCAGACGGGGGCAGGACCGACGCCGACGCGGCCGAGATCGCTCCGGCCGTCCCTCCATCGCCGGCTGCACGGCCGCTTCGCGTCCGCCGGACCCGGACCGCTCCGGGCCCGCAGGACGTGGCCGTCGACGCAGCGACCGCGCCAGCGCTCGCCCCCGAACCGCCGCCGCCGGCGGATGCCGAATCGGATCCGGCAGCCGCGCCGGGGCAGAGGGGCTCCCGGCGGTCTCGAACTAGGGCCAAATCGCCCGGCCCGGAGCCCGCGCCGTCCGATCAGCAGGCGGCCGACGACCGGCCAGCGGGCGAGGAGTCACCGGCCCGCGTCCGCGTGACACGGCCCCGCCGTACGAAGACGCCCGCTCCATCGGCGGCCCGGGATCCTGAACGGCCTGACGACGCGGATGACGGGCTCCTGCCGGGTGGTCCGCAGCCGGCGGCGCCGGGCTGACGGCACCATCGTGGCCTCAGCACCAGTGAGTGGATCCTCGATTGGCGAGCGCGCTCCACCGCCCCGCTTGCAGTCTGGAGCCGCGAGCACGCTCAGCCATGGCGACATCGCTCATTGACAGTGAGGCCGAGCCTGACGGGCGGGGCGGCGGCCGGCCCGGTCGTCGACACGGCGCGCGCCCCGGCCCGCCGGGACCGCGCTTGACCCATCTCGGGCCCTCGCCCTATCATCTCCCGGCGCCGGAGGGTCATCTGCGGTATGACCCTGCGCCGCGCCGACGTAGCTCAATTGGTAGAGCAGCGGTTTTGTAAACCGCCGGTTCCGGGTTCGAGTCCCGTCGTCGGCTCCAAGTGCACAACGCAGGATGACGGGCCCGCCACGAGCCGCAGGTCTCGGCCCGGCGCCCTTCCTCAGTGGGTAGGTTGAGCAGGTGGTGAGCTCCGCTGACTGTAGATCAGCCGTCTTCGACTGTGGGGGTTCGATTCCCTCCCTGCCCACCAACTAACTGGTCCGCCAGGCGGTTTCCGGCCCACATAGCTCAGCTGGCAGAGCACTTCCTTGGTAAGGAAGAGGTCATCGGTTCAAGTCCGATTGTGGGCTCCACCCCCGACGGCCTGCTTCCCCGGGCGCGGCCCGGAACCCGTCGGCGCGTCCCTGTAGTGATGGAGTGAGAACGGTCCTGTGGCCAAGAAGAAGTTCGAGCGCACCAAGCCGCACGTGAACATCGGCACGATCGGCCACATCGACCACGGCAAGACGAGCCTGACCGCGGCGATCACCAAGTACCTGGCCCTGAAGGGCGGCTCGGAGTACCGCGCCTTCGACACGATCGACAACGCACCCGAGGAGCGCGAGCGCGGGATCACGATCGCGATCGCCCACGTCGAGTACGAGACGGGCGCCCGCCACTACGCCCACGTCGACTGCCCCGGCCACGCCGACTACATCAAGAACATGATCACCGGCGCCGCCCAGATGGACGGCGCGATCCTGGTCGTGGCCGCGACCGACGGCCCGATGCCCCAGACCCGCGAGCACATCCTGCTGGCCCGCCAGGTCGAGGTGCCCTACATCGTCGTCTTCCTCAACAAGGTCGACGCGGTCGACGACCCGGAGCTGCTCGACCTGGTCGAGCTCGAGGTCCGCGAGCTGCTCTCCAAGTACAACTTCCCGGGCGACGACCTGCCGGTCATCCGGGGCTCCGCGCTCAAGGCGCTCGAGGCGCCCGACGATCCGGCCAACGAGGCCTATAAGCCGATCCAGGAGCTGATGGACGCGGTCGACGCGTACATCCCGACCCCCGAGCGGGCGGTCGACAAGCCCTTCCTGATGCCGGTCGAGGACGTGTTCGGGATCAAGGGCCGGGGCACGGTCGCCACCGGGCGGATCGAGCGCGGCATCGTCAAGGTCGGCGACGAGGTCGAGCTGATCGGGGTCAAGGACACCCGCAAGATCGTCGTCACCGGCGTCGAGATGTTCAAGAAGCTGCTCGACGAGGGCCGCGCCGGCGACAACGTGGGCTGCCTCATCCGGGGCATCGAGCGCGAGGAGATCGAGCGCGGCCAGGTCCTGGCCAGGACCGGCTCGGTCAAGCCGCACACCAACTTCAAGGCCCAGGTCTACGTCCTGACCAAGGAGGAGGGCGGCAGGCACACCCCCTTCTACAACGGCTACCGGCCCCAGTTCTACCTGCGCACCACGGACGTGACCGGGGCCATCGGGCTGCCCGAGGGGGCCGAGATGATCATGCCCGGCGACAACGTCGAGATGACCGTCGAGCTGATCACCCCGATCGCCCTCGAGGTCGGCCAGCGCTTCGCCATCCGCGAGGGTGGCCGGACCGTCGGCGCCGGCGCCATCACCACGATCACCGAGTAGCGCGATGGCCAGAGTCGAAGCCCGTCCGGTCATCCAGCTGGCGTGCACCGAGTGCAAGATGCGCACCTACAGCACGCGCAAGAACAAGAAGAACGATCCGAACCGGATCGAGCTGATGAAGTACTGTCCCCGTGAGCGCCGTCACACCCTCCATCGCGAGGCGAAGTAGCGGCACACCGCAGGGGTGTAGCTCAATTGGCAGAGCACCGGTCTCCAAAACCGGCGGTTGTAGGTTCGAGTCCTATCGCCCCTGCCAAAATCCTCGGGCGGATGGCCTAGAGGACGGCGGCCTCCGAATCCTCGGGCGGACGGCTCGCAGAAGCGTCGCCTCCGCCCTCGGAGAGTCCAGACTGGTAGCAGAACGTAGCTGAAAGAAGAACCACCGACGTGAGTCGCCTCCGCCGCTTCATCGATGAAGCCTGGTCCGAGTTGAAGAAGGTCACCTGGCCCACCCGGGAGCAGACCCGCAACCTGACCGTGCTCGTCTTCGCGATCAGCCTGGTGGTCGGGCTGTACATCACCGTGCTCGACACCGTCTTCCAGGGCGCCGTCGGGCTGCTGGCGCAGCCGGGCTAGGGGGAGATGATGGTGACCGAGTCGACGACCGAGACGCGCGCTCCCGAGAAGCGCTGGTACGTCATCCATACCTACTCGGGCTACGAGAACAAGGTCAAGGCGAACCTCGAGCACCGCATCGAGTCGATGGGCATGGAGGACAAGATCTTCCAGGTCCTCGTCCCCATGGAGGACGAGATCGAGATCCGCCAGGGTCAGCGGCACACCGTCCAGAAGAAGGTCTACCCGGGCTACGTGCTCGTCGAGATGATTCTCGACCCGGACAGCTGGTTCGTCGTCCGCAACACGCCGGGCGTGACGAGCTTCGTCGGGGGCGCCAACATCCCGGGCGTTCGCAGCGAGCCCATCCCGCTCGACGAGAACGAGGTCAAGCAGATCCTCCGGCACATGGGGGTCGAGACGCCCAAGTACCGGGTCGCCTTCACCAAGGGCCAGAGCGTCCGCGTGACGGACGGCCCGTTCTCGGAGTTCATCGGGACGGTCGACGAGGTCAACCCCGAGCGCAACAAGGTCAAGGTCCTCGTCAGCATCTTCGGCCGCGAAACGCCGGTCGAGCTCGACTTCCTCCAGGTCGAGAAGCTCTAGAAAGGAATCGGGCGCCCCGTGGCCAAGAAGATCCGCATCGTCCTGACGCTCCAGCTCCCGGCCGGCAAGGCCACCCCCGCGCCGCCCGTCGGCACCGCGCTGGGGCCGCACGGCATCAACATCATCGAGTTCACCAAGTCGTACAACGAGAAGACGGCCGACAAGGCCGGCCAGGTGATCCCGGCACAGATCACGGTCTTCGAGGACCGCTCGTTCACGTTCGTGCTCAAGACGCCGCCCGCGGGCGACATGCTGAAGAAGGCGGCCGGCCTCGACAAGGGTGCCGCCACCGCGAAGCGCGAGATGGTTGGCCGGGTGACCCGCGACCAGGTCCGCCAGATCGCCGAGACGAAGATGGTCGATCTGAACGCCAACGACGTCGAGGCGGCGATGCGCCAGGTCGAAGGCACCGCGCGCTCGATGGGGATCGAGGTCGCCGGCTAGGTCGATCCCCGGTGGCGCGGCGCCAGGCCGCGTTACCGGCTCCGGGCGCTCGCTTACGCACGCACAAGTGCGCGCGCTCGCGTCCTCGCCGGCGCCTTGACTGGCATCCACGCGACCGGCGATCGAAGAACCGGTAAGATCCGCCGGCGGCAGGACCCCGGGCGCGGCGGCATCAGCAGGGGGAGACCGGCACGCCGGTCGTCAGGAGAACAAACCGACATGGCACAGCACGGCAAGAAGTACCTGGACGCGGCGAAGCTCGTCGACCGCGAGCGGCTGTACGGCCCCGACGAGGCAGCGGAGCTCGTCAAGCAGACCACCGTCGTCAACTTCGACGCCTCGCTCGAGGCCCACCTGCGCCTCGGCGTGGACCCTCGCCATGCCGACCAGATGGTGCGCGGCACCGTCGTGCTGCCGCACGGCACGGGCACGGTGGTCCGTGTCGCGGTCTTCGCCCAGGGCGACAAGGCGCAGGAAGCCCTGCGCGCGGGGGCGGACGAGGTCGGCGCGGCGGACCTGGTCAAGCGGATCGAGGCCGGCTGGCTCGAGTTCGATGTCGCGCTCGCCGCGCCGGACACGATGGGCATGGTCGGCCGCCTCGGCAAGATCCTCGGTCGGCGCGGCCTGATGCCCAATCCCAAGGCGGGCACGATCACCTTCGACCTCGACCGAGCAGTTCGCGAGGTGAAGGGCGGGCGCGTGGAATTCAAGGTGGACAAGGCCGGCATCATCCACGTGCCGATCGGCAGGAGCAGCTTCGAGGCGCCCGCCATCGCCGCCAACATGGCGGCCCTGGTCGACGCGGTGAACCGGGCGCGACCGGCCGGCGCGAAGGGCCAGTACATGCGCGGTCTGACGATCGCCAGCACGATGGGCCCGGGCATTCGCGTCGACGTCCCGGCGGTTCTGGCCGCCGCCGCGTAGACTGAGCGACCCCGGGCAACCCCGGGACCACACGCGGCGACGGTCGAGAGACGCGTCGCCAGGCACAAGGACGGACAAGGCCGGAGACAGCCTGCGCCCGCGGACCGCCGCCCACGGTGGGGGACGGTCGGGGCTTGATCCGCCGGATCGGATCGGTCCGCTCCCACGGGAGCGGACCGGGGACGACGGCGAGCACGCCGAGGCAGGACCAGTGTCGCCTCCACCCGCGGGTGAGTGCGGCCCCTGCGAACCGTGGCATGCCCCAGGCGGGGCTCCGTCGCAGGGGCGTCTCGAGAGATCGAGACCTGACGCCCCCCGCCGCGCGCCGGCCGCGCGCTCGAGTGCAGGAGGCACAGATGTCGACGGACGCCAAGCGCGAGACCGTCGCCGAGCTGCGCGATGAGATCGCGCGAGCGCGGACGATGATCGTCACGGAGTACCGCGGTCTCGGTGTCAGGGATCTGGCGGAGGTCCGGCGCTCCCTGCGCAAGCAGGACGTCTCCTACCGCGTGGTCAAGAACCGGCTGATGAAGATGGCGGCCCGGGACTCCGTCGAGGAGGCGCTCGGCCCGCTCCTCGTCGGTCCGACGGCGATCGCATTCGGGACCGACGAGGCCCGTACGGCCAAGGCCGTGATCGACGCCACGCGCCCCTATCGCATCGTGCGGATCACCGGCGGCGTGCTCGGCGATCGCGCGATCGACGCGGCCGGTGTCGCCCGGTTGGCGACGCTGCCTTCGCGCGACGTCCTGCTGGCCACGTTGGCCGGCGCCATGCAATCGCCGGCGGTGACCCTGGCGGGCCTGCTCGCCGCCAACATCCGCAACCTCGGCTACGCGCTCAGCCAGGTGCGAGACCAGAAGGCCGCCGCAACCGCCGCCTGACGCCGCCCGAGGAAACCAGATTCGTCCCGCCGGCCTGCGCCGGCACCAGGTCAAGGAGATCCACCCGATGGCTGTCACCACCCAGGACCAAGTGCTCGAAGCGATCGACAAGATGACGGTGCTGGAGCTGTCCGAGTTCATCAAGCGGTTCGAGGAGCGCTACGGCGTCAGCGCCGCCGCCCCGGTGGCGGTTGCCGCCGCTCCGGGCGCCGGGGCGGCCGGCGACGGCGCCGCACCGGCCACGGTCGAGGAGCAGACCGAGTTCACCGCCACGCTCACGGAGATCGGGCCGAACAAGATCCCGGTCATCAAGGTCGTTCGCGAGCTGACCGGCCTCGGCCTCAAGGAGGCCAAGGACCTCGTCGACGCGACGCCCAAGGCGGTCAAGGAGGGGGTCGCCCGCGACGAGGCCGAGAAGATCAAGACCGCCCTCGAAGAGCAGGGAGCAAAGGTCGAGGTCAAGTAAACGTCGGGCCGATGGGGTCGCGGAGCTCCGCCTCGGGCCTCCGTGAGCGAGCGGCGCGAACCCGCCCCCGAAAGCGGAGGCAGCAGTCCTCAAGGCCATCCGGCCGAGGATGCAACGGTCGAGATCCGGATTCGGTCAGCCCTCTGGTAACCTGACCGGACACGAGAATCGGTTTCAGCGGGGCGGCGGTTTCGGCTGCCGCCCCGTTTGACATGCGCGAGGATCGCGGTATCCTACTCCTTCTGTGAGCGCGGGCCCCCCTTCCCCTTCCTCCTCCGCCAAGGAGCGGTCTTTCATGCTGTCTGCTGTGCCGTCGAGCCCGGCGACCGTCGCGGCGCGCAAGCGCTACGCGCGGATCCCCGAGGTCCTCCCGATCCCCAACCTGATCGAGCTCCAGCTGGATTCGTTCCAGTGGTTCGTCGAGAAGGGCCTCCGGGAGCTGTTCGACGAGATCAGCCCGATCAAGGACTTCACCGCCAAGGTGATGGAGCTCCAGTTCCTGGACTACGAGTTCGGGGCGCCGAAGTACTCCGAGGAGGAGTGCCGCACCAAGGACCTGACCTTCAGCAAGCCGCTCTACGTGAACGTCGAGCTGCTGATCAAGGAGACGGGCGAGATCCAGCGCCAGCGCGTCTACATGGGCGACTACCCGTGGATGACGGACCAGGGCACGTTCGTCATCAACGGCGCGGAGCGCGTCGTGGTCAGCCAGCTCGTCCGGTCGCCCGGCGTCTACTACAGCGAGGTCGAGGACCCGAGCTCGGGCCGCATGCTCTTCTCGGCCAAGGTCATTCCCAACCGGGGCGCCTGGCTCGAGTTCGAGACGAACAACAAGGATCAGCTCTGGGTCAAGGTCGACCGCAAGCGCAAGATCGCGGCGACCACGTTGCTGCGGGCGGTCGGCTACGAGCAGAACGACGAGATCAGCGCGCTGTTCTCGACGATCGACACGGACCCGGAGCACCCGTACATCGCGGGCACGCTCGACAAGGACCTGACCAAGACCCAGCAGGAGGCGCTGATCGAGGTCTACAAGAAGCTGCGCCCGGGCGATCCGCCCACGGGCGACAACGCGCGCCAGCTGGTCGAGAGCCTGTTCTTCAACTTCCGGCGCTACGACCTCGGTCGGGTCGGTCGCTACAAGTTCAACAAGAAGCTCGACCCGGTCGCCGGCCGGCTCGGCATCGAGCTACCGCGCGAGCAGCGGACGATCACCCGCGAGGACATCGCGGCGATCGTCGGGCAGCTCGTCGAGCTCAACCGGGGCCTCGGCCTCAAGGACGACATCGACCACCTCGGCAACCGGCGGATCCGCGCCAACGGCGAGCTGATCCAGAACGCCTTCCGGATCGGCCTGCTCCGGATGGAGCGGGTCGTCCGCGAGCGGATGACGATCCAGGAGATCGACAAGGCCACCCCCAACGCGCTCATCAACATCCGGCCCGTCGTGGCCGCGATGAAGGAGTTCTTCGGCGGCAGCCAGCTCTCGCAGTTCATGGACCAGACCAACCCGCTGGCCGAGCTGACCTCGAAGCGCCGCCTGTCGGCGCTCGGGCCCGGTGGCCTGTCGCGCGAGCGCGCCGGCTTCGACGTCCGCGACGTCCACCACAGCCACTATGGCCGGATCTGCCCGATCGAGACGCCGGAGGGCCCGAACATCGGGCTGATCGGCTCGCTGGCAACGTACGGCCGGATCAACAGCTACGGCTTCATCGAGACGCCCTACCGCAAGGTCAAGCGGACGGTCGGCTGGGACGACGCGAACCTGCTCGAGTACGAGACCGGCTCGGACCTCGTGGGCAAGGGCGGCACGGTCGTCCTGGCGCGCGGCGAGCGGTTCACTGAGGGCGCCGCGGCGGAGCTCAAGCGCCAGAAGGCCAACGCGTTCCCGATCCGGCCGATCGTGACCGACGAGATCGAGTACCTGCCGGCCGACGAGGAGGAGGAGCACGTCGTCGCCCAGGCCAACGCGCGCCTCGACGAGACGCGCCACTTCGTCGAGGAGCGCATCCCGTCGCGCTACCGCGACACGTTCCCCGAGGCGCGGCCGGACCAGATCGAGTACATGGACGTGTCGCCCAAGCAGGTCGTCTCGGTCGCCACTGCGCTCATCCCGTTCCTCGAGCACGACGACGCCAACCGCGCCCTCATGGGCTCGAACATGCAGCGTCAGGCCGTGCCGCTCCTCGAGCCGGAGTCGCCGATCGTCGGCACCGGGATGGAGGAGCGGGCCGCCCGGGACTCGGGGCAGGTGCTGATGGCCAGGCGGGCCGGCGTCGTGACCAGCGTGACCGCCGAGCGGATCCAGATCGAGGCTGACAGCGGCGAGCTGGACGAGTACAAGCTCCACAAGTTCGTTCGCAGCAACCAGGGCACGTGCATCAACCAGCGCCCCATCGTCGACGTGGGTGCGCGCGTGGCGGAGGGCCGCGCCATCGCCGACAGCTCGTCGACGGACATGGGCGAGCTGGCGCTCGGCCGCAACGTGCTCGTCGCGTACATGAGCTGGGAGGGCGGCAACTACGAGGATGCCATCGTCATCAGCGATCGCCTCGTCCGCGACGACCTGTTCACCAGCATCCACATCGAGAAGCACGAGATCGAGTCGCGCGACACGAAGCTCGGCCCCGAGGAGATCACGCGCGACATCCCGAACGTCGGCGAGGAGTCGCTCAAGGACCTCGACGAGGAGGGGATCGTCTACATCGGCGCCGAGACCCGTCCGGGCGACATCCTGGTCGGCAAGATCACGCCCAAGGGCGAGACCGAGCTGACCGCCGAGGAGCGCCTCCTGCGCGCGATCTTCGGCGAGAAGGCGCGCGAGGTGAAGGACAGCTCGCTGCGCCTGCCGCACGGCGAGCGGGGCAAGGTGGTCGAGGTCCGCGAGTTCCGCCGCGAGCTCAACGACGATCTCCAGCCCGGCGTCAACCGCCTCGTCCGCGTGTCGGTCGCCCAGAAGCGCAAGATCAGCGTCGGCGACAAGATGGCCGGCCGCCACGGCAACAAGGGCGTGATCGCCAAGGTCCTGCCCTCGGAGGACATGCCGTTCCTGCCGGACGGCACGCCGATCGACATCATCCTCAACCCGATCGGTGTCCCGTCCCGGATGAACCTCGGCCAGATCCTCGAGACGCACCTCGGCTGGGCGCTCCATGCCAAGGGCGAGAAGGCTGCCACGGCGGTCTTCGACGGAGCGACGGAGCAGCAGATCCAGAAGGAGCTCAAGGAGGCCGGCCTGCCGGTCGAGGGCAAGATCGAGCTCCGCGACGGCCGGACCGGCGAGGCGTTCGACCGGCCGATCACCGTCGGCTACATCTACATGCTCAAGCTCCACCACCTGGTCGAGGACAAGATCCACGCCCGATCGACCGGTCCGTACAGCCTGATCACGCAGCAGCCGCTGGGTGGCAAGGCGCAGTTCGGCGGCCAGCGCTTCGGCGAGATGGAGGTCTGGGCGCTCGAGGCGTACGGGGCCGCGAACATCCTGCAGGAGCTGCTGACGGTCAAGTCGGACGACGTCCTGGGGCGCGTCCAGACCTACGAGGCGATCGTCAAGGGCGAGGAGATCCAGCCGCCGCGGGTCCCCGAGTCGTTCAAGGTCCTGATCAAGGAGCTTCGCAGCCTCGGCCTCAACGCCGAGATCCTCGATCACAACGACGAGGAGATCCCGCTCGCCGAGGACGACGCGTCCGGCTACCTTCTGCCCGATCTAGGTGGGATCAACCTCGCCGGGTTCGAGGACTGATCGCACGCAGGATTCATACCCGCCTCACCGCCGAGAATCGGGCCGTCGCTCGGCCGGGAGGCCTCGCACCCTGACCGCCAGTCGCGTCGCCGAGCCAGCCGGCGGCGCGGAGGAGAACCATGCTCGAAGTCAATAACTTCAGCGCGATCCGCATCTCGCTCGCCAGCCCGGACCAGATCCGGGAGTGGTCCAAGGGCGAGGTGACCAAGCCCGAGACGATCAACTACCGGACGCTCAAGCCGGAGAAGGACGGGCTGTTCGACGAGCGGATCTTCGGTCCCACCAAGGACTGGGAGTGCTACTGCGGCAAGTACAAGCGGATCCGCTACAAGGGCATCATCTGCGACAAGTGCGGCGTCGAGGTCACCCGCTCGAAGGTCCGCCGCGAGCGGATGGGCCACATCCAGCTGGCCAGCCCGGTCAGCCACATCTGGTACTTCAAGGGCACGCCGTCGCGGCTTGGGATCCTGCTCGACATCAGCCCCCGGAACCTCGAGCGGATCCTCTACTTCGCGCTGTACATCACGACCAACGTCGACGAGGACGCGCGCAAGCGGGCCCTGCAGCAGCTCGAGGAGGAGGCCGAGGGTCGCGGCGGCAAGTCCGGCGAGCGCCTGCAGCAGCTCGAGGACGAGCTGCGCGGGGACATGAACCGCAGGACGGACGAGCTTCGCACGGAGCTCGCGGCGACGAGGGCGGATCTCGAGTCGCAGCGCACGTCACGCACCGAGGAGGTCGTCACGGCCGCCCAGGCGGTCGAGGCGCGACTGGCGGAGCTCAAGGGCGCCGCCGAGGAGACGATCGCGTTCGAGCCGACCGGCGAGGTCGTCGTCGCCGCCGGCGAGACGGGCGGCAAGGAGGCGACCGCCCGGCTGCGCAAGATCGTGGGGGCCGAGACCGAGCGGGTCAACGCCGAGCTCCAGCAGCGGGAGAAGGACGAGGGGCGCGCGGTCGACCAGAAGGTCGAGGACCTCAAGGCGGGCGTCGATGAGACGCTTCGCCACGAGCGCGAGCAGCTCCAGGGCCAGGCCCAGGGGCTCAAGGACGAGCTGCGCAAGGTCCGCGACGAGATCGACGGCCTCAAGCCCATGCAGACGCTGGGCGAGACCGAGTACCGCGCCCTCGACGAGCGCTACAACCAGGCCGGCCGCGCCCGGCTGTTCAACGCCGGCATGGGCGCCGAGGCGATCCGGGACATCATCAGCCGGATGGACCTCGAGGAGCTGTCGAGGACGCTCCATGTCGAGGTCAGGACCAGCTCCGGCCAGCGGCGCAAGAAGGCGATCAAGCGGCTCCGCCTGATCGAGGCGTTCCGCCGCAGCGGCACCCGGCCGGACTGGATGATCCTGTCCGTGTTGCCGGTCATCCCGCCGGATCTCCGGCCGATGGTCCAGCTCGACGGCGGCCGGTTCGCGACGTCCGACCTCAATGACCTCTATCGCCGCGTCATCAACCGGAACAACCGGCTCAAGCGGCTTCTCGAGCTCGGCGCCCCGGAGATCATCATCCGCAACGAGAAGCGGATGCTCCAGGAGGCGTGCGACGCGCTGATCGACAACGGCCGGCGTGGCCGGGCGATCGCGGGCACGGGCAACCACCGCCTCAAGAGCCTGTCGGACATGCTCAAGGGCAAGCAGGGCCGGTTCCGCCAGAACCTGCTCGGCAAGCGCGTCGACTACTCCGGCCGGTCGGTCATCGTCGTCGGCCCGGAGCTGAAGCTGCACCAGTGCGGGCTGCCCAAGAAGATGGCGCTCGAGCTGTTCAAGCCGTTCGTCATGCGGCAGCTGGTCGAGAAGGGCTTCGCCCACAACATCAAGAGTGCGAAGCGGATCGTCGAGCGCGTCCGGCCGGAGGTCTGGGACGTGCTCGAGGAGGTCATCAAGGACCACCCGGTGCTGCTCAACCGCGCGCCGACGCTCCACCGCCTCGGGATCCAGGCGTTCATGCCGGTGCTCGTCGAGGGCTCCGCGATCCAGATCCACCCGCTCGTCTGCACGGCCTTCAACGCCGACTTCGACGGCGACCAGATGGCGGTCCACGTGCCGCTCAGCTCGGCCGCCCAGGAAGAGGCGCGGACGATGATGCTGTCGACCGCCAACCTGCTGTCGCCGGCGGACGGGTCACCGGTCGTCGCGCCGACCCAGGACATGGTCTTCGGCTGCTACTACCTGACCCTCGAGACCCCCGCCGCGAAGGGCAAGAAGCCGCGCCTCTTCGCCGGTGAGGATGAGGCGATCCTCGCCTTCCAGCTCCGGACCCTGACCCTCCACGAGCCGGTCGAGGCCGAGGTCAAGGTCTGGGACGCGGAGTCCGGCACGCTCCGCCCGCAGCGGATGAAGACGACCGTCGGCCGGATCGTGTTCAACCAGATCCTTCCGGACCGCCTCCGCTTCACGAACCAGGTCATGAAGCGGCCGGATCTCAAGTTCATCATCGACGATTGCTATCGCAACCTGGGCGCCGAGGAGACGGCCCACCTCGTCGACGGCATCAAGAGCGTCGGCTTCGAGTTCGCCACCCGCGGCGGGCTGACGATCGGCCTGTTCGACATCGAGATGCCGCGCAACAAGGCGGCGGCCCTGGCCAAGGCGGACGCCGGCGTGGCGGACATCGATCGCCAGTTCCAGCGCGGCCTGATCACCGGCGACGAGCGCTACGAGCAGGTCGTCGGCGTCTGGCAGGACACCACGGCCCGCATGTCGGACGACATGATGAAGTCGCTCGACCCCCTCGGACCGCTGACGATGATGACCACCTCAGGGGCCCGGGGGAACAAGGGCAACCTCGGCCAGCTGGGCGCCATGCGCGGCCTGATGGCCGACCCGTCCGGCCGGATCATCGACGTGCCGGTGCGCAGCAACTTCCGCGAGGGCATGACCGTCCTCGAGTACTTCATCTCCACCCACGGCGCCCGAAAGGGACTGGCCGACACCGCCCTGCGGACCGCCGACTCCGGCTATCTGACCCGGCGCCTCGTCGACGTCGCCCAAGACGTCATCACCCGCGAGGAGGACTGCGGCACGGAGGAGGGAAGCTGGATCACCCGCTCCGAGTCCGCCGACGAGCCGGAGGCCTTCCAGCGACGGCTGGTCGGTCGGCTGGCCGCGGCGCCGCTGCCCGATCCCCGGGTCAAGCTGAAGAAGGGCGAGTCGGCTCCGCTGCTCGTCGATCGCAACGGCCAGGTCACCGAGGAGCTGGCCGTCCGCATCGACGAGGCCGGCGTGGACGAGGTGCTCGTCCGGTCACCGCTCACCTGCGAGGCGCGTTACGGCGTCTGCCGCGCCTGCTACGGGCGCAACCTCGCGACCGGCGAGATGGTCGGTTCCGGCGAGGCCGTCGGCATCATCGCCGCCCAGTCGATCGGCGAGCCCGGCACGCAGCTGACCATGCGCACCTTCCACACCGGCGGGGTCGCCGGCCTCGACATCACCGCCGGCCTGCCGCGGGTCGAGGAGCTCTTCGAGGCCCGGATCCCCAAGGGCAAGGCCGAGATGAGCCACATCGACGGCGTCGTGGAGATCCTCCGCGGCGACACCGGCACCAAGGTCAAGGTGACCAGCCGCGAGAGCTACGACACCTCGCTGGTGGTCCCCGATGGCGCGGAGATGCTGGCCGCACCCGGCGATGCGGTCGAGGCCAACCAGGTCCTGGCCCGCGCAGCGGGTGAGGACGGCGCGCCGTCGACGGACCTGCTGGCGCCCGTCAAGGGCTTCCTGGTCGGTGGCGACGATGGTCTCGTCGTGCGGGCGGAGGACGTCGTCGAGCGGGAGTACGCGATCCCGCACAACGCCAAGATCCTGGTCGAGAACGGCCAGGAGATCCGAGCCGGCGACGCCATCACGGACGGTCCCATCAACCCGCAGGAGTACCTCGACACGCGCGGCAAGGACGCCGTCCAGCGCTACCTGGTGAAGGAGGTCCAGAAGGTCTACCGGAGCCAGGGCGTCACGATCAATGACAAGCACATCGAGATCATCGTCCGGCAGATGCTCCGCAAGGTCCGGATCGACCAGCCGGGCGACGTCGACCTGCTGCCGACCGAGCTGATCGATCGGCTCGACTTCGAGGAGGCCAACAACCGCGTCCTCGCCGAGGGCGGGGAGCCGGCCACGGCGCAGACGGTCCTGCTGGGCGTCACCAAGGCGTCGCTGAACACCTCCAGCTTCCTCGCCGCGGCGTCGTTCCAGGAGACGACCAGGGTGCTGACCGAGGCCGCCATCAACGGCGCCAAGGATCACCTGATCGGCCTCAAGGAGAACGTGATCATCGGCAAGCTCATCCCTGCCGGGACGGGCGCGCCGGCCAACGTCGCGGCGCGCAAGGAGCGTGAGCGACGAGCCGCGATCGAGGCGCTCGCGGGCGAGTCGATCGAGGCCTCGGGCACGGAATACAACCCGTTCCTCGAGGAGGGCGGGAGTCGCGATCCCGACGAGGCCGTCAACCTCGCCCTCGCGGCCACGATCGCGGGCGGCGCCGACGAGAATGCCGAGGCGCCGGATGCGACCGATGGGGCCAACCCATTCGTGCCCGCAGACGGCTCGGGCGACGCCGACGCCCCCGAGCGCAACCCGTTCCTGGAGGACGCCACCGAAGAGGTGGCGACCGAAGCCGAATCGTGATCGCCGAGGCCTCCTCGGAGGCCTCGGCCGGGGGCCCGCAGCGGGTTTGACACTCGCTTCGGGCCGCTGATAGACTCCGCGCTCGTGGCCTCGGAGGGGGTCCATCTGCCGGCGCTCGCCGACCGCCCTCAACCTCCGACGCCGTCCGTCCCCGGACCCCCGGCGGCCGATCGATCCGCGGGTCGACGTCCGGCTCGCGGTCGGTGGACACGACCACAATCTGACCGAAAGGAAGCGTCTTCGTGCCGACGATCAGCCAGCTCGTGCGCCACGGCCGGAAGCCCAAGATCGAGAAGATCAAGGCTCCCGCCATGCGCAGGAACTGGAACAGCCTCCGCCAGCGCCAGGTGCCCATCCCGGGCGCCCCGCAGAAGCGTGGCGTGTGCCTGCAGGTCCGGACGATGACGCCCAAGAAGCCGAACTCGGCGCTGCGCAAGATCGCCCGCGTGAGACTGACCAACCAGATGGAGGTCACGGCCTACATCCCGGGCATCGGCCACAACCTCCAGGAGCACTCGGTCGTGCTCGTCCGCGGTGGCCGGGTCAAGGATCTCCCGTCGGTCAAGTACCACATCATCCGCGGCACCCTCGACGCATCCGGCGTCCGCGACCGGAAGCAGGGGCGCAGCAAGTACGGCGCCAAGGTCGCCGGCGCGCCCGGGAAGAAGAAGTAATGCCGCGCCGTCAGAGCATCCCCCGCAAGGCCAAGTACCAGACGGTTCCGGTCAACCGCACGAGTCACCGCTTCACCGCCAAGCTCATGACCAGCGGCAAGCGCAACCTCTCCGAGCGGATCCTGCGCCAGGCACTCGCCCGCGCCGAGGCCTCCGCCCGGCGACCGGGCGTCGAGGTCCTCGATGCCGCGCTTCGCAATGCGACGCCGATCATCGAGGTCAAGCCCCGCCGGGTCGGTGGCGCGACCTACCAGGTCCCGGTCGAGATCCGGGGTGATCGTCGCCTGTCGCTCGGCGTGAGGTGGCTCGTCCAGGCGGCGCGCAGGCGGAGCGGCAAGAGCATGAGCGAGAAGCTGGCCGCCGAGTTCGTCGACGCGATGAACGGCCTCGGCGCGGCGGTCAAGCGACGAGAAGACACGCACAAGATGGCGGAGGCCAACAAGGCCTTCAGCCATTTCAAGTGGTAGACCCGGGAGCGTAGGGAAGACCGTGGCACGGCAGGTTCCGCTCGCACGCACGCGGAACATCGGCATCATCGCCCACATCGACGCGGGCAAGACGACCGTCACCGAACGGATCCTCTTCTACACGAAGAAGATCTACAAGATCGGCGAGGTTCATGAGGGCGCGGCCACGATGGACTGGATGCCCCAGGAGCAGGAGCGGGGGATCACCATCACGGCCGCCGCCACGACCGCGTTCTGGGGCGACCACCGCATCAACATTATCGATACGCCCGGGCACGTGGACTTCACCGTCGAGGTCGAGCGCAGCCTTCGGGTGCTCGACGGTGCGGTGGTCGTCTTCGACGGCGTGGCCGGCGTCGAGCCCCAGTCCGAGACGGTCTGGCGCCAGGCGGACCGGTACGGCGTGCCGCGCTTCTGCTTCATCAACAAGCTGGACCGCACCGGCGCCGATTTCTGGCGCGGCGTGGAGTCGATCAAGGACCGGCTGGGAGCGAACGCCGTGCCGATCCAGATCCCGATCGGCAGCGAGGATCGCTTCCAGGGGATCGTGGACCTCGTCGAGATGAAGGCGATCTACTACCGCGACGACCTGGGCAACGCGATCGACGTGGTCGAGATCCCGGACGAGCTCCGTGCCGAGGCGGAAGGGCACCGTCGCACGATGATCGAGGCCGTCGCCGAGATGGACGACACGCTCACCAACAAGTACCTCGAGGGTGAGGAGCTCACGACCGCGGAGATTAAGCGCGGTCTCCGGCTCGGCACCCTGACCACGAAGATCGTCCCGGTCCTGACCGGCTCGGCGCTCAAGAACAAGGGCGTCCAGAAGATGCTCGACGCGGTCGTCGACTACCTCCCCTCGCCGCTGGACGTGCCGCCGATGATCGCGCTCGACGCGCGGAGCGGCCAGGAGGTCGTCCGGACCCCGAGCGACGAAGAGCCCTTCAGCGCGCTCGCGTTCAAGATCGCGGCCGACCCCTTCGTCGGCAAGCTGGCCTTCTTCCGGGTCTACTCCGGGACGCTCAAGGCCGGTTCCTACGTGATGAACCCGGGCAAGGGCAAGCGCGAGCGGATCGGCCGCATCCTCCAGATGCACGCCAATCACCGCGAGGAGATCGACACGGTCTACGCCGGCGATATCGCCGCCGCGGTCGGTCTGCGCGACACCTTCACCGGCGACACGCTGACCGATCCGGACCACCAGGTCATCCTCGAATCGATGACCTTCCCGGAGCCGGTCATCGAGGTCAAGATCGAACCCAAGACCAAGGCGGACCAGGACAAGCTCGCCATCGCCCTCCAGCGGCTGGCCGAGGAGGATCCGACGTTCCGCGTCCACACGGACCCCGAGTCCTCGGAGACGTTGATCGCGGGCATGGGCGAGCTGCACCTCGACGTGCTGGTCGACCGGATGATCCGCGAGTTCAAGGTCGCCGCCAACATCGGCAAGCCCCAGGTGTCCTACCGCGAGACCGTCCGGCGCGCGGCCGAGGGCAACGGCCGGTTCGTCCGCCAGACCGGCGGCAAGGGCCAGTACGGCCACGCCGTCATCAAGCTGGAGCCGCAGGAGAAGGGCGCCGGCTACGAGTTCGTCGACAAGATCGTGGGCGGGACGATCCCGCGCGAGTACATCAAGTCCGTCGACGCCGGCATCCGCGAGGCGCTCGGCACCGGGCTGTACGCCGGGTTCCCGGTGGTCGACGTCAAGGTCACCCTGCACGACGGCTCGTACCACGAGGTCGACTCGTCCGAGATGGCCTTCAAGATCGCGGGCTCGATGGCCGTCAAGGACGCCTTCAACAAGGCGGACCCGGCCGTGCTCGAGCCGATCATGCGGGTCGAGGTGATCATGCCCGAGGAGTTCATGGGCGACGTCATCGGCGACCTGAACAGCCGGCGCGGCCAGGTCGAGGGCATGGAGTCCCGGGGCACGACCCAGGTCGTCCGCGCCTTCGTGCCGCTGGCCCAGATGTTCGGCTACGTGACGGACCTGCGGTCGATGAGCCAGGGCCGCGCGACCTCATCGATGGAGTTCAGCCACTACGCCGAGGTCCCCGCGAGCATCGCGTCGGAGCTCGTCGCCAAGAGCAAGGTCTGACCTGCCGGTCACCCGACAGGACGAGGAGCGAGGAGCACCCCGACAGATGGCCAAGAAGAAGTTCGAGCGCACCAAGCCGCACGTGAACATCGGCACGATCGGCCACATCGACCACGGCAAGACGAGCCTGACCGCGGCGATCACCAAGTACCTGGCCCTGAAGGGCGGCTCGGA